>Ga0187844_10002363_pt1 | contig 13364 bp, 12 predicted proteins | sample SpaLakP09_SKY_50_FD_134517 | JGI IMG/M metagenome (GOLD analysis project Ga0187844, IMG submission 134517) | Oligotrophic lake water microbial communities from Sparkling Lake, Wisconsin, USA - SP09_SKY_50 | ecosystem: Environmental > Aquatic > Freshwater > Lake | place: USA: Sparkling Lake...
CATGGCCGGGGTCGTCGTAAAAGGTGTCGCCCTGCTTCTCCAGTGCCGGCTCGGCCGGCACGCCGGCGGCGCGCATCCGCCCCAGCGCTTCCACGCGCGGCAGCGCGGCGAACCAGGCCTCGCCTTTCTCGGGCGCCCCGGCCAGGCCGGCCAGGGCCCGCGCTTCGTCCTCGTCCCGCGCCTCCACCGCGAGCCAGCCGTCCAGGCAGCGGTACAGCCGATGGTCGGGCGACACGCCGGTCTGCGCCGCGTCCAGGCGGGCGACCGGCGTGACCGCACCGTCGGCCAGCATCACCGCCTCCGCGACGGTCGGCAGGGTGGCGCCGAGCAGCGACGCCGCGACCGACTGCCCTTCCCCGCCGTCGCCACGGCGGTACAATGCCAGCAGCACGGCGAACACCGACGACAGGGCGGCAAGATAGTCGCCGACCCCGAAGCGCAGCCACAGCGGCGGATTGCCGGCGCCGCCGCATTCGGTCTCCCAGCCGCACGCCGCCTGCATCAGCTGGTCGAAGCCCGGCCAGTCCTTCTGTTCACCCGCCGGGCCGTACGAACTGATATGGCAGAACACCAGGGACGGCTTGATGTTCCTGAGGGCCGCGTCGTCCACGCCGAGCTTGCGCGCGGCCGGCAGGCGGATATTGTGGTGCACCACGTCGGCCCAGCGCACGAGGGCGGCCAGCGCCGGCGCCGCACCGGGCGCGCCGAGCTTGAGCGTGACGCCCAGCTTGCCGCGCTGGGTGCCGGCGAAGACCCGCTCGAGGCGCCGCATCGCGTCACCGGCAGGCGGCTCGACCTTGATGACGTCGGCGCCGAGATCGGCCAGCAGCATGGTGGCAAACGGCCCGGCGAGGTAGGCGCCCAGGTCGAGGACCTTGATGCCGGCCAGCGGCGGCAACGCGGCCGCGGCGGCCGGCACGGGTGCCGCGCGTTCGCGCCGATCCACCGGGGCCGGCGCCTGCTCGAGCTCCCGCAGCGGCCCGCGCACGCGCGGCGGCGGCACGCTCAGGTAGGCCGGTCCCGGCTGCCGCACCATGCCGCGGCGCGGATCGTCGAGCGCGACCACATAGCCGTTGACCCGGGCCTGTTCACTGGCATAGATGGCGCCGAAGGGCGCCGCGACCTGGGCGGCGACGTCATGCGCCCAGAAGTGTTCCACCCACGCCTGCGCCGGACGGGTCGCCATGATGGCCTTGTTGGCGCCGAAATTGGGCGCCACGTGGCTCGGCGGGTATTTCGCGTTCTCGGCCGCCACCGCCACCGGCCCCATGGCCGCCAGCGCCTCCGCCATCCAGGGCGCTGCGTCGGGCGAATAATGGACGTGGACCCATTCCCCGTCCAGGCAGCGGTGCAGCGGGATCGGCGTGCTCTTCGACAGTCCCCGTGCGAACGCCGGCGTCGGCCGTTGCGCGCGAGACCAGTGCATGCCCATCGGCGCCAGCGCCGCCTGCGCCAGGCTCGTATGGGCGACGCCGCCGCGGCCGTCGCGGCGCCGCGCGAGCAGGCGCGCCATCACCCCGATGACGCAGAACCACGCCGCCAGCCAGCCGGCGAACGGCATGCGCACGAAGACCGGGCCGGCGCGGTGGCCGGGCTGCTCGTCGAGCAGGCCGAGGCGCGCCAGCACGAGGGTCTCGCGCGCCGGTGCCTCCGCCAGCGGGTGGTTGCGCGGCCAGCCGCCGATGGCGCAGACGACCAGTCCGGGCCAGGCGCGGGCCAGCGTCGCATCGTCCAGGCCGTGCTCCCGCGCCTGCGCGGTACCGAGGGCGTGCAGCAGCACGTCGGCGCCGTCCAGCAGTGCCGCGAGGTGCGCGCGTCCGGCCGGGCTGTCGAGGTCGAGCGCCACGCGCCGCTTGCCGCGGTTGAGCACCGAGAACAGCACCGAGTCGGCGGCGGGAGAACCGCCCGGCGGTTCGATCCGGATCACGTCGGCGCCGGCTTCCGAAAACTGCAGGCCGGCCGCAGGGCCGGCGACCGTCCCGGCCGGCTCGTTGCAGGCCAGCTCGATCACGCGGATCCCTGCCAGGATCGGCCGGTCCGTCATGGCGTGTCCTCGTAGGCCTGCTGCACGTACGTCATGCGCCCGCCGGCCAGCATCAGCGCGCAGAACATGTTCAGCTCGACGATTTCGGGAACGGTGAAATGGCGCTTGAGCGACGCGAACAGCGCGTCGTCGATGGCCGTGTAGTCGGCCGCGAACAGCTCGGCGTAGCGCAGCGCGGCCTGTTCGGCCGGTGAAAAGCGGGCCGAGTCCGCGGCCAGGCAGACCAGGTCGTCCGCATCGACGCTGTCGTCCTTGCGCGCGAGCTGGCAGGCCTTGCAGTTCGTGATCGATGCGATCCGCAGCCGCACCAGCTCCTTCAGGCGCCCTGGCAGCACCCCGCGCAGGTGCATGGCTTCCAGGGTGGCGAGCCAGGACGCCGCCGCTTCCGGCCGGTGCGCCCAGACCTGGACCGGTAGCGTGGTGCTGAGCATGCGGCTGGCACGCCCGCGCGCGACCGCCGCGCCCAGCTCCGGCGGCAATGCGTCCAGCGGCACCGGCGGCAGGCGGCTCATGGCGCCGCCCCTGGCACGTCGTACGGAAGTCCGGCCATGCTTGTCTCCTTCCCGCTGTCGTGCCGGACGGCGCCGGCGCGGGTCGATTTTATTGAACAGAACATCTATTTCTGTGCAATATAAACGCCTTTGCCGAAAATGTACACGTTCTCGTGCACGTTCACCCGTGCCGGATGAAGTAGCGCACCAGCAGCCTACCGTCCGGCTCGAAGCGATACAGCTCGATGGTGTCGATGACCGTGCCGTCGCGTCTCGACCTGTTGCGGTTGTGGCAGGCCGCCTCGGCGCCGTTGACGATGAGCGCGACCTCTTCGATCTCGACGGCGGCGTTCTGGCGTTCCCACATCGCGTCCAGCACCGCCCATCCGTCCGTGGCCGGGCGGCCGACGTACTCGATGGCCAGGCCGCCGGTCGCGGCCGCCCGGTACGCGGCGAGGAAGCCGTCCCGGTCGCCGGCATTCCAGCAGGCGACCTGGGTGTGCAGGAAGTGGCGGATGGTGTCCTCGGTCGTGCTCATGCCTGTTCTCCCGCGCTGGCCGGGCGCACGTCGCGCGCGCTGCCGTTGCGCCGGTCGGTCTCTCCCCAGCCGAGCGAGCGGTCCGGCGTGCGCGTGTCGCCGCGGCGCCGCCAGCGGCCTTCCTGCTGGGCCGTGATCGGGAAGCCGCCGACGAAATCGATCATTTCACCCATGGGATCGGGCACGAATTCCCAAGTCTCGACGCCGCCGACGACGATGTGTGCGCGCTCGACGAAATAGCTGCCCGGCTTGTGCACCACCTCGCCCTCGATATCCGTGGTGCAGCGGATCTCCCCCTTCTCGTTCTGGAAGATGGCGTAACCGAGCCTGCCATGGCCGACCATGAAGGAGCCGAGGTCCCAGCTGCCGTCGGTATAGACAGTGGCGAAGGTCCACCAGATCACGTGCATGCCGTGGTTGACCACCAGGTCCTTCTTGAAATGGATGGCGCCGCCCTCCGCCATCCAGGCCTGGTCCAGCGTGATGAAGCCTTTCACCGCGCGGCCTTCGCAGATGCCGGCGACGTCGTACAACTGCGAGACGTAGAACGTGCCCCAGTCGCGTCCCGGCAGGTACCACTGCATGCCCTGGCCGAGCAGGCGCCCTTCCAGTGCGAACAGCCCTTCTTCGCGCCAGCTGAAGTGCGTGCCGGACGCGGTGAGCCGCCACGGGTTGCCCGCTTCGTCCTCGTGGCTGGCCCAGCCGGCGGTGTCGCCGTCCAGCCAGCGCTGCGGGAACAGGGTCGGGGCCTGCGCCGCGCTGCGCGCCTGGTCGATGCGCAGGTGCGTGCCGTCGCCGACCCGGGTCGACTGGTAGATGAACTTCGTCGGGTTCGGGCTGCTGCCTGGCGCGTTGAGCGCGCGCACCATCGCGTAGATGGCGCCGTCGGCGTCGCGCACGCAGCCGAACGGCATGTGCTTGGTCAGCTTGAGGCCGAAATGGTCGCGCAGGTCGGCCAGCCCGGCGCCCGTCACCTTCTGCGGTCCCACCAGGCACTGGTAATCGAAATCGGCGCGCTCGGGCACGGTCTTGTATGTCTGCATGGCGTTCAGTCCCAGAGCACGTGGAGGTGGGCGGCGCCGCGCAGCTGGGCGCCTTCGATGACGGGCGCCGGCATGTCCGGGTCGAGGCGCAGGCCGGGGAGCAGGTCGAAGATGGCGTTGACGGCGCAGGCCAGTTCCATCTTCGCGACGAACTGCCCGATGCACATGTGCGGCCCGAAACCGAAGCCGAACGAGGGCTTGATCTTGCGGTCGATATCGAACTCGTCGGGCCGCTCGAACACGGCCTCGTCGCGGTTGGCGGAGGCGACCATGCACTGGACGAAGGAACCCTTGGGAATCGTCACACCGTGGAATTCGACGTCCCTGGCGGTCTCGCGAACCTTGAACGTGGCGACCGGCTCGAAGCGCACCGCCTCGTCGATCAGCTTCGGCACCAGTGCCCGGTCGGCGCGTACCCGGTCCTGCAGGCCGGGGGTGGTCAGCAGCAGCGTCATCACGGAGCTGAACGTGCGCGTGGTGGTTTCCCCGGCCGCCGGCAGCAGGGAACGCACGAACGTGGTGACCTCGTGGTCGTCCAGCATGCGCCCCTGGTGCTCGGCGCGCAGCAGGCGGCCGATCAGGTCGTCGCCGTGGCTGCCGTCCGCGCGACGCCGCACCACCACCTCAAGGATCGCGTCGTACAGCAGTTTCACCGCAATGCCGGCGTTGCGGCGCGCTTCGCCGGCCTTGGCCGGATCGATCTGGTTACCGCCGACCATGGCCAGCGCCCAGCCGGCATAACGTCGATAAGCGTCCGGATTGTCGGTCGGGAAGCCCATCAGCGCATACATCTCGCGGATCGGGAATTCCAGGCCGAATTCCATCAGGTCGGCCTTCCCGCGCCCGGCCAATGGTTCGAGGAAGTCCTTGCGGATGACGGCGTCGATCTGGTCGCGCCACTTGTTCACCGTTTCCGGCATGAAGGCCGGCTGCAGCAGCGCGCGTACCTCGCGGTGCTGTTCGCCGTCCATGGCCAGGATGATCAGGCCGTCGAAGAACGCCCCCAGTCCCTCGGCGATGAAGCCGCTGGTATAGGAAGACGCGTCGCGCAGCACCGCCATCACGTCCTGGTGGCGGAACAGGGCGAAGGTCGGGCGCGTGCCCTGCTGCATGCCGGCATTCGTCGGCACGCCGAACTGGCGGATGAAATCGCCGACGAAGATCGGCGAGCGCGCCCGCGCTTCGCGGCAGGCCGCATGGATGTCGCCCGTGCCCTTGTAGGTGTCGGATACCGCCGAGTAGGCGCTCTCCAGGTCGATGGTGTCGGTGCTCATGATGTCTCCTCGCGTCCACGGCCGCCCTTTGCGGACATGAACATGTTTTCGAATGGTGTGCACATCTTAGGCGGCCGCGGCGGGCGCCGCCATCGACTTTATTTGACGCCGGGTCAAGCGGCATGCGATAACATGGGCCGTCCCCATCGATTCCACGACCATGGCCGACCTGCCGGATACCCGAAACGACCTTGCCCCCCGCCCCGCCGACACCGCCGCGGCGAAGGCGCCGCCGAACAAGCGCGACACACTCAGGCGCATCACCGGGGCGGCGCGGCGCGAGTTCGCCGCGCGCGGGCTGGCCGATGCGCGCGTGGACGACATCGCCCAGGCCGCGGGTGTGACCAAGCAGCTGGTCTACCACTATTTCCGCAGCAAGGAAGCGCTGTTCGGCTGCGTGCTGGACGAGTCGTCGGCGCAGGCCATGGCCACGCTGCTGGAACAGGACCTGGACCACCTGCCGCCGCGCGACGCCCTGCGCGCCCTGTTCGACAACATGCTGCAGCCCTACCACGACGGGGAATTGCGCGCGCTGGCGCAGGAAGGCATTCGCTACCACGAGAGCCATACCACGCCGCGCAACAGCTTCACGGGCATGGCGCCGCGATTGAACGAGAAGATGCGCACGACGCTGGCGCGCGGCATCGCGAGCGGCGACTTCCGCGCCGACGTCGATGCCGACCTGTTGCTGGCGATGGCCGCGCTGGCGACGACCAGCGCCTACGTCAACCGCTACACGGTGGCGACGCTGGCCGGCCTGGACGTGACCGCCGGGGCGGACGCCGAGACCTGGCGCCGTTTCGCGGTCGCCTTCGTGCTGGCGGCGGTCGAGCGCGAGCGCGGTACGCTCGATCCGTTGACGCGCGCCGGACGCTAGCGCCGGCCCAGGAAGCGCTGGACCCGCTGGGCCGCGATCCGGCCCGGCAGGCCGTTGATGCCGCCGCCCGGGTGCACCCCGGCGCCGCCGAGGAACAGGCCGGCGACTGGCAGCGTATCGCCCCCCAGTCCCGCAGCCGGGCGCATCAGCGCGCTGCGCGCCGGATTCGTATCGATGTGCACCACGCATCCGCGATGCACGTTCAGCCGCGCCGCGAGGTCGGGGGCGGCCTCGACGCGCCGGCCGATCTCGCCGTCCTTCAAACCGTCCATGTACGCGGCCGCGTGGTCGATCGCCTGCTGGCCGACCCGGTCGCGGATCGCGTCCCAGCCCTCGCGCGGCTCGACCGGCATCGCCACCGGATACAAGTAGACGATGTCCTGGCCGGGCGGCGCCTGGCCAGGATCGACGGCGGACGGCGCCGTGATCCACAGGTAGGGCAGCGCGGACACTTCCCCGCGCGCGGCGCAGCGGAAGTTGTCCAGCACCGCCTCGGCGGTGCCGACCAGCAGGACGCTCTTGCGCAGGCTGAGGCCGTCGGGGCGCAACGCTTCGTGGCGCGCATAGGCGACCTGGCCCGACAAGGCGACGTCCACCTTGAGCGGCGACGCGCCATGGGCGTTGGCGGGCGCCAGCGCGACCCGGGTCAGCGTACGGCGGTCGAGCGCACCGGGCGTGACCATCTCGAGCGCCATTTTCGGGTGAATCGACGCGACCACCGCGCTCGCTTCCACGAACCTGCCGTCCGCCAGGCGCACGCCGCCGGTCCGGCCGTCACGCGCGACGATCTCGGCCGCCGGCGCCGACAGCAGGATGTCGCCGCCCAGTTCACGCAGCCGCGCCGCGAGCGCATCCGACAACGTCTGCATGCCGCCGACCGGGCGCCCCAGGCCGAAACGGTGGATGAAGCCCAGCAGCGCGAAATAGATGCCGGTCGTCTCGGCGGCGATCGGGCCAGCGGCGCCCAGCAGGCAGCACAGGGCCGACTGCGTCACCGGGTGTTCGAAGCGTTCCATGATCGACGTGTAGGCCGGACTGCCGATCAGCGCCATCAGTTCGGGTTTCAGCCTGCGGTGCTTCAGCAGCGCCTGCAGCGACTGCCACTTGGCGCCGAGGTTGCGCCGCGCCGGATCGACGCGCATCATCGGGATCGCGATGTCGATGAAGGCATCGACGAGCTTCATCAGCGCCAGGAACTGGTCGGCGTCGCGTGCCGAGAAGCGCCTGATCTCGGCCGCCGTCTGCGCGGCGCTGCGGCCGAACACCAGCGAATTGCCGTCGGGGTGGAGGTAGACGTAGCCGGGGTCCATGTCGACCTGGCGGAAACCGTGGCGCTCCAGTTGCAGCTCGCGCGGCATCATGGGATGCACGCGTAGCGACATCAGGTCGAGCGCGCATGGATGGACCAGGTGGCGCGGGGCCTCCGGGATCAGGTAGCCGCTGGAGGCCATGCCGCCAACCTTGTCGCGCGCCTCGATGACCACCACCTTGCGGCCGGCCTGCGCCAGGTAGCACGCGGCCGCCAGGCCGTTGTGCCCGCCCCCGACGATCGCCGCGTCGTACTGCTTCGTTCCCGTCATGCTGTCTCCTCCCGCTCGCGCGGATCGTGTCGTTATCGGTATCCTGGTCGGGTCGTACCCGTCCGGGGCGATTGGAACACGGCGGCGCCGCTGTGCGACAGCGCAACGGTTTGACCGCGGGTCAAAGCATGGCTAGCGGCGTGCCACCCGTCCCGAGAGCAGCATGAGGACGAAGCGCTCGATACGCCGCATCAGGTTGCGGCGATCGGGGCCGGCCGGCACCAGCACGTCGCTCATGATGTAGCGCACCATCAATTCGCACACGAGTTCCCTGTCGATCACGATGCCGTGCCGCTCTTCCCACGCGTCGAACACGAGCCCCAGGATGTCCTGGAAGCGGTGCACCGAGTCGGCGAAGATGCGCTGCAGCCAGCGCGTCGCATAGTCCGGCGCCACCAGCAGCAGGCGTCGCGCGCGGCTGTTCTCGAGGTAGTCGTCGATGAATGCGAGCAGCGCCTGGAAGCGCTCGTCCGGGTCGTTCGAGGCCGCGGTCTTCTGCAGGGTGGCGTGGAACTGGTCGCGCTTGTGGCGCGAGAAGGCGTCCAGCAAGTCGTCCTGCGACGAGAAATAGCGATAGAAGGTGCCGCGCGAAATACCGACCTCGTCGCACACGTCGAGGATCGAGATGCGCTCCGCCCCCGAGCGCAGGATGATTTCCTCGGTGACGGCCAGAATCTTGGCGATGGTTTCGCTCGAACGCTTGTTCAGCTTGACCTTCGGCGCGGCTTTCGCAGCCGCCTTGGTGGACGGCCTGGTGGGCGGCTTGGCTGCCGGCGCTTCGGCCTGCGCGGCCGCCGGCTTGGCGGCGGGCCTGGCCACCCGCTTGACCGCCTCTCCCGCCGGCGGTTTTGCACGAGACCCGGCCTTGACCGGCTTGTCGAGCGCCGGATCGGCCACGGGCCTGGCGCGCTTGGCGGCCGCCACGGGCTTGGCGGCCGCTTTCGGCTTGGGCGTCGCCGTCTGTTTTGCTGCTTTGACTGAACCGGTCATCGATTTCTTCGCAAACGTTTTTCGAACCGCGATTGTAGCGCAAGCCCACTGGTGCGAAAAGCGCACAACCGACCGATCAAAACCATTTTCTTTGACACTTTTCGCATTTCTGTTTATATTCCAAACATAAATAATCGCAAAACAGGAGACGACATGGCAGGCATGGGCAATCTCGATACATGGTCGGTGGGACAGCAGGACACCGTTATCGCCGCGCTCGACCGGGCGGTGGCGGCACATCCCGACCGCGTGCTGCTCGACTTTGGCGGCAAACTGACCACTTATGGCGAATTCGACCAATTGACGACGCGCCTGGCGCATTCGCTGGCCGGACTGGGCGTGCGCGCAGGGGATACCGTCCTCACGATGCTGGACAATAATATCGACGCGGTGGCGGGATGGATCGCGGCGAACAAGCTGTGCGCGGTCAGCGTGCCCGTGAACACGGCCCTGCGCGGCGAATTCCTGCGCCACCAGATCGCCGATTCGAAGGCGCGCATCCTGATCTGCGAGGCCGACTACGTCGAGCGCATCGCCCAGGTGGCCGAGGGTCTGCCGGACGCCGCCCTGCTGCTCTATCGCGGTACGCTGGACAAGCTGCCGCCCTGCCCGATCCGGATCGCTGCGCTCGACGAGCACCGCGGCCACAGCGACGAACCGATCGCGACGAAGCCGGCACCGTCCGACCTGGCCTGCATCGTCTATACCTCCGGCACCACCGGCCCCTCGAAGGGCTGCATGCTGAGCTATAACTACATGTGCAACCTGGCGCGCCTGCAGTTGCGCGCGGGCCCGGCGACGGCCGACGACATCACGATCACCCCGCTGCCGCTGTTCCACATGAACGCCATGTGCGTCGGCGTGTTGTCGAACATCCTGGTGGGTGCCCGCGTCGCGATCGTGCCGCGCTTCTCGGTGTCGAATTTCTGGCCCGAGGTCGAGCGCAGCGGCGCCACCATCGCGTCGATCCTCGGGGGCATGGGCGGCCTGCTGGCGCAGGCGCCGGACAGCGAGGCGGCGCGGCGCTGCTTCGGCCAGATCCATACCGTGCGCGGCAACCCGTTCACCGAAGAGACGAAGAAGATCTGGCGCGAGCGCTTCGGTGCCAGGCAGGTCGGCGGCAACGGCTACGGACTGACCGAGGCCAGCGTCATCACCTCGCTGCCCGCCGGCGAATATGCGGCGCCCGGTTCCTCCGGCAAGCGCATTCCGGACTTCGACGTGCGCATCGTCGACGACCTCGATCGCGAACTGCCGGCCAATACGCCGGGCGAGATCGTGGTGCGGCCGCTGCGCCCCGACATCATGTTCATGGGCTACTGGGGCCGGCCGGCGGATACCATGAAGGTCATGCGCAACATGTGGTTCCACAGTGGCGACATCGGCAAGTTCGACGACGACGGCTTCTTCTACTTCGTCGACCGCAAGAAGGATTACCTGCGTCGGCGCGGCGAGAACATCTCCAGCTTCGAGATGGAAGCGGCATTCTCCGCGCATCCCGACCTCGAGGAGGTCGCGGTCCATGCGGTGCCGTCCGACAAGGGCGAGGACGACGTCAAGGTCACCGCGATCCTGAAGCCCGGTTGCGCCCTGACGCCGGAAGCCCTGTTCCACTGGGCGGTCGACGCCGTCCCCTATTACGCCCTGCCGCGCTACATCGAGTTCCGCACGGCGATGCCGAAAAACCCGCAGGGACGGGTGCTGAAGTACCAGTTGCGCGAGGAAGGCTGCACGCCGGCCACGTGGGACCTGGAACTCACCGACATCAAGATCAGCAAGCGCTGACCCACGCAAGGCAGCTCGACACACAACAACAGGAGACCGCGGCATGACCATCATCACCCACTCGACTCTCGGCACGCACGACCTGGCGCGCGCCAGGGCGTTCTACGATCACGTGCTGGCACCGCTCGGTTTCCGGCGCTTGCTGGACGTGGAAGGCCGCATCTGCGGCTGGGGCATAGAGACTGCCCAGTTCATGGTCGGCTATCCCCGCAACGGCGAGCCGGCCACGGCCAGCAACGGCCTGACCATCGGCCTGGCGGCGCCGACGCGGGCGGCGATCGACGAATTCCATCGGCGCGCACTCGAGCTCGGGGCCACCGACGAAGGCGCACCGGGCCCGCGCCCGTTCGCGCCGGACGCCTACGCAGCCTATATCCGCGATCCGGACGGGCACAAGATCGCGGCGTCGTGCCGCAAGCCCGGGTAACACCCTCGGTCGCCCGCCGCGTGCGGGCGACACGCCGCACACGCATGCCAACAATGCCCGCGGCCCGGCTACCCGATCCGGCCGGAACCGATAACACCGATCACGGAGACACGCATGACCCCATTCGCCTCACTGCGCGTGCTGGCGGGCAGCTGCGCCATGCCCGTGCCGCCCCTGGCAGCCGGACCGATCGGCCCGACAACGCAACCGGCTTCCAGGCTGCCGAACGCCCAGTCCACGTTCGAGCCGCGCGTCAACCTCGAGCGCCGCTTCTAGCGCCATCCGGGAAACCCACCATGCAAATCCTTCCGCACCAACGGCTGGCGGCCCCTTATCCCAGCCTGGGCTACGCCGCCTGGGTGATCGGCGTGCTGTTCCTCGTCACCCTGTTTTCCCAGCTCGACCGCCAGCTGCCGGCCTTGCTGGTGCGTCCGATCCGGGCCGAATTCCAGATCTCGGACACGGCGTTCAGCCTCCTGCAGGGGTACGCCTTCTCGATCTGCTACACCCTGATGGGCCTGCCGCTCGGGCGCCTGGTCGACCGCGCGGTGCGGCGCAACCTGATCGTGTGGGGCCTGCTGTTCTGGACCGTGATGACCGCGGTGTCCGGGGTCGCCGGCTCGTACGCCGTCCTGTTCCTCGCGCGCATGGGCGTCGGTGTCGGCGAAGCCGTCCTCGCGCCCGCCGCCTACTCGATAATCGCGGACTACGTCGCCCCCGAGCGGCGTGGCCGCGCGCTGGCCTTTTACTATACGTCGCTGGCCGTCGGGTCCGGAGCGTCGATGCTGCTGGGCGGCTGGCTGCTGGGCGCGATCCCCAAGGCCGGCATGGCGCTGCCGCTGCTGGGCACGCTGCCCGCCTGGCGCATCTGCTTCCTGGCCGCGGCCGCGCCGGGAATCGTGCTCGGCCTGCTCCTGCTCACCGTGCGCGAACCGCTGCGGCGCGAACAGGGCGTGGAAGCGCGGCACAGCACGGTCGCCGAGTTCACCTACTTCCTCAAGCAGCACCGCGCCACCTTCGCACGCCTGCTGACGTATCCCGCGCTGCTCGCGATGATCGGCTACGGCATGCTGTCGTGGGCGCCGGCACTGTTCGACCGGCGCTTCCACATGCCCGTCAGCCGCGCCGGCATCATCCTCGGCGCCATCATCGCCGCGGCCGGCCTGGGTGGCACCCTGCTCGGCGGCTACCTCAGCGACCGCTGGCTGCGCAAGCGGGTGCCCGCCGCGCGCTTCAAGGTCGCGCTGGTCGGCACGCTCGTGTGCGCCCCGCTGGCGGCACTGTGGCCGCTGGCGAACGAGGCCACGACCGCCTTCGCACTGCTCGGCTGCTCGGTGCTGGGCCTGAGCATCGCACAGGCGGCGGCACCGGCCTGCATCCAGGAAGTCTGCCCGAACAATCTGCGCGGGCAGGCGATCTCGGTCTACCTGTTGATCGCGGGCCTGCTCGGCATCGGACTGGGCCCGACACTCGTCGCGCTGGTATCGGACCGGATCTTCCACGACGATGCGATGCTGCACTGGGCGATCAGCGCCACGGTCCTGCCGACCGCGCTCGCCGCGCTCTGGCTGTGCTGGACGGGCCTGCGCCCGTTCGAAGCGACGCGCGCACTGGTCCGCGGCGATGCGTAAGCCCGACCCGCAACCGCCCGGCGCCGACGCCGACGTCCCCCCGGATCCCGCACTGGCGGAACGATTCGCCATCGCCCTGTATTCCACCGCGCGCGCCTGGCGCGTCGCGCTCGACGAACGCCTGAAAGACCTGGGCGTGGGCTCGGGCTCCTGGATGGCCATTACCGCCCTCGCGCGCTCGGACACGGCCCTGTCGCAGCGCGCGCTGGCGGACCGTCTCGGCATCGAGGCGCCCTCGATGGGAATGATGATCGACCGCCTGGCGGAGGCCGGACTGGTGGCGCGCACGGCGTGCCCGGGCGACCGCCGCATCAAGCGGGTGCATCTGACCGGCGCCGGACGCGAACTGTATGGAAAAGCGCATGCGGAAGCCATCGCATTTCACTCGCGCGTACTGGCAGAGGTCGACCAGGCACTGCTCGAACGGGTGACCGGTCTCTTCGAAACGCTGCGCGACCGGGCCGCGGAAAGATGCCTCGACCACTGAATTGACATGCCTACCAATATGGAGACCACATCGTGAACAACCTGATCGCCCTGCCGGGCCTGACCTTTGACCACGGCGAAGACATCGCCGCCCTGCGCGAAGCTGTACAACAGTTCGCCGCGAGCGAAATCGCCCCCCGCGCGGCCGAGATCGACCGCACCGACCAGTTCCCGATGGACCTGTGGAAAAAGATGGGC
>Ga0187844_10002364_pt1 | contig 13362 bp, 13 predicted proteins | sample SpaLakP09_SKY_50_FD_134517 | JGI IMG/M metagenome (GOLD analysis project Ga0187844, IMG submission 134517) | Oligotrophic lake water microbial communities from Sparkling Lake, Wisconsin, USA - SP09_SKY_50 | ecosystem: Environmental > Aquatic > Freshwater > Lake | place: USA: Sparkling Lake...
AATGTTTTAACCGCAATATCCTTTCCTACTAAGTACGTTAGGTAATTCATTTTGGTCATTCCAATACCTTTCTCTTCAAGTACGTCTATAAGAACGGGCATTACTTCATCTTCAAATTCTTTTGTAACCGTAATAGTATCTCTACTTTGGTCATTAAATTCTTGAATAAACTCACCCGTTGAAATAGTTTCAGTTGACGATATAGGTACGGGTGCTGCAAGGTTTATTTCCCCTTCAATATCTAATTTTTTTACTTTCTTTTCATCAAATAATAATTTAGAATCTGCATAGGAATTAAGCCACTTATAACTAGACATCATCATTTTTGCAACTTTATCTGCTGCATCATGCTTATCCTTTTTGGGTAGATTTTTTAACTCCGAATTAAAAGGTTGTTGGGGCTTTTTTACGGGTTCTTCATCAATATCATCACTACCCATCGGGGGCGGAGTGAAATCGGGTTCGGGTATGTCTTGAAACATATCCTTATCGTTGAACTTTACATTAGGTCTTGTGTAAGCCTTTTCTTGTATAGCTTCGTCTAAGGGATTAAATGAATCCATCTCTTCCTCTGCATTTTGAATATCTAATTCATTTTCTTCGGGTTCTAAAAATTGCTCACTCATGTTTAAAAGTTGTTTTTAATTTTAAAATCTGTTATTAATAAATCAAACCTATTTTTTACTTCAATTATATTTTTATTTTGTGTAACCATCTCTCTCATTTCTTTTGCTGAACGGCTAAGTAATGATTTATCCCTCTTGAATATTAGCTTTAAGTCACCAAATGAAATATTGAACACGTCATACAAGTAGTATATACTGAATTTTAGTGCTAACATTCTCCTAGTAGATTTTGAATGAGAATTAATTATATCCTCAATTGTTATCACATAATTTTGAGAAATAATTTGCAACACAAACTCAACTCTTTTATCTTGTAAAGTCAACGAATTATTGCGAGCTACTTTTAAAACATTTGTAGTACCGTCAATACCCAATGCCTCAACTGATTTGAGCAATTCTTGTATTAAATCTGTTTGGGTATTTTTCATTTTTTAAATTTAATAATCAACAAAGTAAACGCTTTTTAAATTTAGAAACAACTATTCTATTCTATATTTTCAATTTCTGCGATTATAAATTCAATTCTAGGATTATTTTTATCCAAAAATTTTCTTAAAACAAGTTTAACTAATTTATTGTCATTATTTATTGCTTTCACCTTCTGCATACAATCTAGTACAGCCTTACAAGCACCATCTACATCACTACGCTGATTTGGATAGAACACATCCATGTATAATTCAAAATAACCTTCAATATTTGCATCCCTATAAACATTGCATTGTATGAAAAAATCTTGCTCATACTTTTTTATGGCAGGACTTTTACCTATTGAATAAATGTTATTTATTTTTATGATTTTATAGGAATTACTTTTTGATGGAACAGTTCCATAAATAACTTGCTTGCCGTATATTTTTGACATAATTATCTGACTTTACAATCTGTATTTTTGCTTGAAATCTTTTAACTCTAAAACTTTTTCTGCACAAAAAATACCTACGTCAATATCGCTTTGGTAATGCAACCCTAAGTATATCCTAGAATAACAAATATCATTGAATAAATCTCTCATAAAAGCGTATGTATCGGGATAGTTATTGCCAATAACCTCTGTTAGTAATTTGGCTTGAAATGCGTGTCCACTTGGGAATGATGGAGTATTTGCACTATAACTTTTATATGGGAACAATTTTAGTTTGTAATACTCTGCTAATTGATATGGTCTAGGTCTTTGAAAATGATATTTAAGTTTCGTTAGTAGTGGTAGTGTATCTTCTACAACTCCATCTACTAATCCGTTAACTTCATTTTCATCAATACCGTTTTTCATCAAACCATCTTTAAAATATTTTATCATAGCCCTATCATAAACGCTGTAACGCTTTAAATATTCTTCATTTCCCTCTATTGTTTTTAAATTATCAACAAGGCTATTTAGTTCTTCAATTGTTGCCTCTGACGAATTTTTAGGGAATGTAAATAAAGTTAAATTAGCAAATAATGAATCTGCGTATGTACTAGATGATAAGTAAGGTATTTGGTCATGGGTAGGATTACCATAACGTATTGAATCAATATCCATTTTAATAGTTCTTTAAATTTAAAAATATCCTTAAATCGTTTTTGCTTTTGCTTTTGGGGCGGTCTGCATATTCATTTTTATTTCATCAATCTGCCTTTGCAATTCATTGTTAATCATTTTGTCTTGCTTCAACTTGTACTTGTAATAATGAATTACAGTTGCTAGTGTAGCTACTCCTAATATGCTAAATCCAACTTCTAGCCAATTAAGGCTTTGAAAAAATCCTTTTATACCGCCACTACTTGATGATGTTTCGCCACCATAAGCCATAGTAGTAGGATTAGCAGGTTCATTGTTACCAACAAACGGTACTTCGGCTGCTACTGGAGCAGCGGTAACGGAAGCAGTAGCAACGGGAGCTGCGACAGTTTGAGTTGTTGGTGTTGTTATGTTCGTTTCCATAATCCTTTTCCGTTAAGTCTTTTTAGTGAAATTAAAATACCAAATGTAAATGCTATTGTACCTACAATAAGATACCCCATATACAAGTGTTCTTTAAAGTTGTCTTTTTTTTGTTTTGCCACATCCGCTTTAACATCCGCTATTTCTTCATTCACAAAAGCATTTGTAGATTTACCATTTTCGTCTAGTATTACAATTTTTTTCATTTCTTACCTTTTTTATAAATGTAATACACAAATCCTGCACCTAATAAAAGCCAAAGCCAATCATAGTTATCTTCTTTCTTTACTACTGGCATAGATGCTTGACCTTCCTCTTGTGAGCCTCCGCCTCCGCCTCCTCCAAAACCTCCGCCAATAGGTGCTATCCCAATTGGAATTATTGGTATTCCTAATGGTGGGGGTGGTAGTGTCGGTGCTAGAGATGCTGTCTTTATATTACATTTAGTTATAAATACAGTCTTAGCAGATGCAAGTTGATTGTTATAAAGTTCTGTTTTTGCAAATTCGTTAGGTCTAATTACAGCCATTGCACCTTCTAGCTTCATTATTTCTTTTTCAAGTGTAGCACAATCCAATGAATCCCATTTAGGGAAAGATGGTGTATCCTCGTCAGAAACAACAATAGCACACGCCTTAGACATTGCTGATTGTACCGCTAATATTTCTTGGTTATGCCTATCTACTTGCTCCCTAGTACCATAAGTTAAATTAGGAACATAATCTTGTAATGTAGTGTAGTAAGCCTTTAATTTATCGCAACCATAACCACCAAAAATTGAATAATTAAATGACGTAGGAGTTGGCGTTGGCGTAGGAGTTGGCGTTGGCGTAGGAGTTGGCGTAGGCGTAGGAGTTGGCGTAGGCGTAGGAGCAGAAGTATTCGGTTCTGCACTTGTCGTTGTTGGTATTATAACGGCAGGTTGATTACTCATATTGCCTGTACTAATAGGTGTAGCATTAGTTTCAGACTGAATTACGGGAGCTTGTTGATATATTGGAACAGGACTATTAGTATCAGTAACAAGCATTACATAATCCTCATTATCGGGCTGCCCAAAACCTCCCTTCTTAGGTACGACAAAACCTTCCTCTCCCTCAAAAGGAATTACCACCTCTCTTTTGAGATGTTTTTTTGACTTTACATTTACTCCCATAATTACTTTTTTTATAGTTTACCTTCCTTCTTCAACATGGAACTAGCCCTAGATATTGCATCTGTCCACTTCTCTTCACCTTTCTTATAAATACTTTTTGCCTTAGCAGAAATTAAAGATATTTTGCTAGTTGCTTTTTTAGGTGACTTTGTAGTTGTTGTTTTTTTTGCTGTTGCCATTTTTTTATTTTTTATTAATGAAATTAATTTTATTTTTTGAAAAATACTAAGTAAAGATAACAAAATATAAGACATAAAAGTAAAAGTAATCCTATAACTAAATTCATTATGTTGTAAACCTTATAATATCCATATTTTTGAATCTTATAAATTTTTTTACCGCCTCTATTTTTATTTATGTTTTCGGCAATTACAACATCACAAATACTTAGTTTCTTTTTTTGTGCATATTCTTTTGCTTCTTCAATACTTTCACATTCTTTTAATTCAACCTCTCTCTTTGAATCCAAAGGCATCCATGATACTACAATAAATTTGCTCATTTTTATTTAAAATCCTTTTCTTTATTTTATAATTTATGCGTATCTCAAATACCCTTTTATTTTTGTTTTTAGCCTTTTATGCTTTACAACCATTACTCCATTTCTACTTCCATCATCATTTGAGTTGCCCTCAATTGTGTAAATAAAAGTGGCATCTACTTTCTCTACAATACCTGTATGACCAAGACCTTTACCAAAATCCATGATAAAAATATCGCCCTCTTTTGGTTCTGTAACTCTTAGCTTCTTGTCAGCCTCATTCCAATGCTTTAAAACGCCTCCTGTTTTAACCAAAGGGTTTTTATCAGTTACTTGATTAAAGCACCAAAAAACGAACGCTGCACACCATGAGGCAGGGAAATCAATACCTACTGTATGCAAATATGTCTTAACAGGCTCTCCCCAATTACTACCTAGTGGTTTTTCACATTGACCTAATTGAGTTCTTGCTGTATCTAATGCTTTTTGACCTAATGTTTTGATTGCCATTATGCTTCTTTTTTAGGTTCGCTATTAGTAAAGAAATTTGAAATAAATTTACCTACTACGGCAACAATCATTATAGTTGTACCTGCAATTGGATGTCCATTAAGAATTGCTATTGAAGCTCCAAAAGTTCCAGATGCCGCTAATGAATCACCTAAAATTCTCATTCTTTTAGGAGTTGGTGCGAAGTAAGATTTTATTCCAAATTTCATTTTTTATTTATTTAGTCGTTTTTGAACAAGTTTACTGCCCCTGCCGTTAATACAAGTGCCGCAATAGAAAATATAATCCAACCACCGCCTTTAGATTTAGGCTTATCCCCTTGTGCTGGTGTTTTTGTTGCACTTGCACTTGCACTTGGCTGTGGTTGTGGTTGTGGTTGTGGTTGTGGTTGTGGTTGCTGTGGTCTTGGTTGTGCTGCTTGTTGTGGTGTTACTACTTGTGTACTAACCTCTGCATTTTTCTTAGGTCTGCCCTTCCCTAAGTTCTTAGAAAGCTCGGCATACTTTTCTTTGTTCCTATCATACATCTCTAATGCTTTAACCAACTGCCTATCTGAATCTTCTAAGGCTGCTTCCAAATCTTCTAAGTCTGATTGCAATTCATCAACATCATCATTTAATGTAGGGTTTTCAATGTTTTCTTTTAACCCTTCAATACCATCAACCAATGTGTAATAGTCTTTAATTTTATTCCTTAGTCCAATTGATACAGTTTGTTCTGTTAAACCGAATCCTTCCATTTGTTCTTTCCATTTCATAATTATAGTGTTTAAAAGTTTTAAAATTAAGCTGCATCAATATTCATATCACCATCAGCATCAAAATCAACTATGTCAATATTTTCTACTGTTTTTATATCTCCACCCTTTTTCATTTTATATTTATTACGCATAGCCCCTGCTATTTTTTTAGCTGCCTCTAAGGATTCTTTTTTATCGTATGTTTTACCATACTCTTTTTGATACTTCTTAGGTACTTCTGTTTCTTGCAAACTCTTTTTAATTGCACTTACCTTATCGTCAAAGGTAGTCTTTTTTTTATTAGACATTGAACCACCATCAGCGTAACGTCTTCCCCCTTTAGCATCTTCTAAAAGAATATCTAAATTTTCTCTTGATGTTTCTATTTCTCCATCCCCTTCACTACCCATATCATTGTCCATTTCAAAAAGTTCTTGTAATACTGCTTCTTTTTGAGTTTGAGTTAATGATTGATAAATATTGTAGGCTTCAATAGAACCATCTTGCAACATTTCTAATAATTTTGATTTCCAATTAAAATCATCATTAATAAAATTTGATTTTTTATACAATTCATCTATTTTATTTTCAACTACGCCTCCATCAGCAAATCTGCTTTTAATATAATCTGAAAATGTATCATTTGCCACTTTAGTTATTTCAGCTAAATAACCTTTTATGCTTCTTGATTTTACCTTTATTGACATTTTACCTTTAGGAGTTAATTCCATAACTAAATTACCACCTTTTATTCTCATTTTATAATCGTCATTAATTAATGGAGGAATACTAGCTTTTTTGGCATAATCAACTAATTTAATTCCTCCAATTACTTCTAATGTCGGTAAGTTTTGCTGTTTTATTTTTTCCGTAGAAACTTTCAATATAATTTCATTGGGAACTTTTATATCTTTTACAATATCCCCACCTTTATCGTATTTTCTATTTACTTGCCAATGCAATGAATTAGGCTTTAAATTTGACTCGTCAATATCCTCCCAACCACTTCTTGTTTTATAACCATATTTACAAACTAATCCAAGTTCTTCTAATTTAGAAAGTATTTGATATGCCTTTGGCGTAGAAATTCCGTACAAACTTGCATATTCTTTTGTTGATACAGTATCCCCTTCATTAACTTTTTTTGTAAGGTCATTTTTGTATGATTCAATATCTCCTCCCTTAGCAAATATACTTGCTTTACCTCCTTTCGCTATTGAACCACCATCAGCCATTTTACCTTCCCATTTTTTTGTATTTTTATTATAGGATATAATTGTTCTTTTGCCAGTGTTCAAATCAACTATTGCATCTTCATCAAAATTTTCATTACGAACTTTAATTGTTGTTCCAATAATTTTACCAGAAACAATTTTATCACCTGTTTTAAGTCCGTGTTCAATCATACCACCCTCTGCCATATAGCCACCATCAGCCATTGACGAATACTTATTTCTCTCAATCCATTCTATTGCTCTTATACGACTTGGCAATTCAGCAACGTAAACCCCATCAATTTTATCCCAAATCCTATACACTTTATCACCCTCATTATAGTGCCATTCATAAACACTATCCATTTCATCATCAAAGCCATATGGATTACCATTTTGGTCAAATCCTCCCCCCTTTATACCGCCACCATCAGCCATGTACCCACCATCAGCAAAACCATATTTAATAAAATGATTTAAGGCTTTACGATACATCCTAGAAATATCAGACATGAATAATCTTTGAGCATATCCATCCATATTTTCTGAATATCCGTAATCTGTATCACGCTTTGTAATTTTTATTTTTTTTATTCCCCAATATGAGCCTCTACCCTTGTTATTCATATATAAATTAAGCTGCTTATACTCTGCATATAATACCCCGTTGGAATATTTCAATAGACTGTATTTCATAGGAGCTTGCCATGTATTAGTTTCATCAACTACACTCAAACCTTTATCGTTTCCTTCTTTTATTAAGGCATTGACTTCTGCAACTCTTTTTTCTATTGAAGGAATATTGCCACCTTTTGCGAAGCTACCTGCTCCTAGAGTGCCGCCATCAGCGTATGAATTATGGAATACATAAACATCACCATTATAGTCTATAAATGTATAACTATCGCTTAAATCTCTTGCTATGCCATCATAGTCCAAGCTAAAATTAGAATTTTTAACTAAAGATTCTTCGGTATAACCTAGATTATCTGTAAAGTAACTAACAGCATCACTTCTTAATTCACTATAAATATCGTCATAATATTCATCATAAAGTTTTTCTCTACCTTCTTTAACAGCTTCCTCGTATGACATTCTGTCTGTATTATTATTCTTAATCTCTTCTATTTCATGTTCATTTTTTTTAACAATAGATTGCAATTTTTTTATTTCTAACTCTATATCATCCCTTTCACCTTCCGTTATATTTTCATCAATATATCTATCATTTAGGATTTCAATATCATTTTCAGCTATATCAATAATTTGCAACATGTCATGAATTTCGCTTTCATCGCTTTCCTCACCATGCACGTTATCGTAGAATCCTGCTTGCTCTATTATTTCATCTTCATCAATATTGTCCAACCTAGAATCCGCTTCTTCTGATGCAACTTGTTCCATATCGTAATTTGACATAGTTAAATAATAACTCAAATTACTTACCATGCCTTCTTCAACTTGTTCAATAGCAAAATCTCTTTCGCTACGATACTTTCCAACAAAAGGGATTTCATTTATTTCTTGTATTTCTACACCTACATTATAGGCATAATCCTCTATTACTTCTTCGGGCAAATTAAATTCTTCTGATAATTCTTCTATTGTAGCCATGTTTTTTATTTTAAATTTAAGATTATTTGTTTAGTGATTTTATTTTTAACTAAATGAAGTTGCCTCAAAAACTTTTTTAGCCTCTGATAATGCAGCATCCTTTTCGGACTTTGGCAATTTGTTATATTTTGTTTTTCTTACATTACTATCATCGTTAGGGAATAAAGAACTAATAGCATCTTGCTTAAAGCTATTTATATAGAACATATCTCCTTCAAATTCGATACCTATTGCCTCTTGTGTCCATTCGCCTGCCCAAAGTTTTACTTGACGTAAAAAATCTTTGAAGTTATCGGTAAAGTTTTCTATTTGACAAAATGAAGTTACTTTAATTGCATCCTCTTGTATTAGGTTTCCTTTATTTCCTACATAACCACCATCAACGCTTGTAGCGGAAAATCCACCAAAAAGGTTTGACATAAATACTTCCGCAGTATCAGCCCTTTCATTAAAATCTCTTTTACCTATTACTTGTGTTGCTTTTTCTGTTGATGGTATGTAAACAACTACTTCAAATGGTAATTCAAAATTAGCTTTTAGTTTCTCCTTAACACTTTTCTCAATAGCACCGCCATCAAGCATTTTTGATGTTTGACCACCTTTTTCCATCATACCTTCATCAGTAAAACTATAATATCCATCATTAGGCGTTATGATTAGGCTATCTACTAAAGTTATTGTAAAAAATGATAACGCATTTTTTAATTGGCTCGTAAGTCTTTTGTCTGCTTCGCTTGGTTTCAAATTGCCACTAGGATGGTTATGTGCTACTATTACTCCCTTAGCAAGTGATTTAACTGCTGCAAGGCATATCATTATAATATCGGCAGTAGTTCCGTCTATACTACCCTTACTATGTTGATAAATACCAATAGGCTTATTAGCTCTATTCAAAAGCAATACATTAAAATGCTCTGATATATTTAAAGCGTTTTCATCCCAAAATTGCCTAAATATTTTTTCGGAATCTTGACTAGATGTAATTTGATTAACACCCTTAAATTCTACTACACCTTTTCTAACTAATTCTACTTCTTTTACCTTTGTTACCAAACCTTCATCTTTGCTTTTAGATTTTGGTTCATTAACGTATGTAGGAGGTATTTTGGACAAATTTTTGTATGTAGTACCGCCATTAGAATAATTAGATTTGGCAAAATACATTGTCAATTCATACTTTCCGCTGTCCATTCGATACACAACAAGTATTAAAGTATTTTTCCTATTCTTGCCGCCTATCTCTACTACATCCCTTTTGGTACTTATTGTTTGACCGTAACCAACACCTCCAATAGTTAAATCGGGAAAATATGATTCCTCTGAAAATTCATATCCCCTACCCTTAACAAATCTTTCTGCCTCACTTAATGCTGCTGATAAGGTGTTATGATATGTTTCATAATCATCTGTTTTACCACCCCTTGCTAATTTTCTGTTTATTCTTTTTACATCATCAGCATCTTTGTTCTTAAAATCACTATGTCTATAATCCGCAATTTGATAACTACTTGGGTTCATCATTTTTCTCATATACTTTTCCCTCATTTTTGCTTGAAAATTATCATCATAGTCCTCGTACCTATGACCATAAGACTTTTTTTCATCTTCGTAATCATTCTCGCCACCGTTCTCCATGTAACCACCATATGGCATTTTGGGTTTATTTGGTACAAACCTTCCCTCTCTCACATATCTATCAAACTTAGGTAGTTCGTACATTTCTAGTTCAAATACATTTTTACTCCCTAATGGCATTGTATGAACGTATGTAATCAATTCTTTGTCCTTATAACCCCCAATTGAGCTATCAATTTTGGTAATTATAATAGCATTACGTGTGTTCTCTATTGTAAAAATATCACCTTCTTTGTAGTATGATTTATTCTCGCCATATGGCATTGCACCACCGTTATCCATGTAACCACCATCGGCTAATTTATTTTCTTTTTTTAATTCTTTAATTGCTTGAAGTTTACATTCATTCCATTTATCATTAAAAAAATACGGTACTTCTTGGTCAGAACCTCTATATTTTTCATCCCAAATTTTAGCAGTCCTTGCATTAATTTCAGCTTGTTTGTCTATTTCTTTTCTTGTAAATTCTCCGCCATCTGCCATGTAACCCCCATCAGCATAATTATCTATTGCATCAACTTTGAAATTACCTAGTTTTATTTTTTTAATTAAATCTTGTATTGCATCTTTTAACCCAATATCATAAGTACCCCTTACTTCATAGTTTTCATTAATTAACATTACTCCTTTCCTAACTCTACCTATCATACCTTCAACCAATGTGTCATAACCCATTTCAACGCTATGTTTAATCTCTTTTACTACATAAGTAGGTATCATAACAATTCTACCTACCCCACCATCTGCCATGTAACCCCCATCAGCAAATGAATTTTGTTCTCCTTCAAGGTAGTGAGTAATATCAGACAAATTGGAAGTTGCTCTATCCATTTTTGCTACTACCCAAGCATCTACTTGTGGATTAGACTTTAATGTTTGCTTTAATTCGTTTGCATGATGCTCTACTTGAACCACTTGATTTTTAATCATATCAATATTACCTTGTTCAACGCTACCACCTCTAGCATATACTACTTCTTTTTTCAATTTAATGCTAAATATCACATTATTATTGTCATGCTTGTACTCCATACTAACGCTATCTGCATCAAAAAACTCTCTGCTTGAAGTAGCCTCTTTATAAAATTTTTCGGCAGCACCATTTGTATAATTTTCATCAAATGCTACATAAAGCGTATTGTTGTCAATATAATAATATTTAAAAGGGCTAACCTTGTTCAAAAATATTTTAATTTTTTGTGCCAATAGCTTATCGGTAATAGAATCAACATCTCCCGTAACAGGTTGTTTATCCATGTATCCACCATTAGCCATACTATCACTAACTAATTCATCTTCACTTTTCAGCGTACCCATACTTTTAAGATATGATTCCAAGCCTTCAATATCATCAGTATTTTTCATAAAACCATCATCAAAAATAGTAGTTGATTCAATTAGCTCACCCGTGGAATCATCCTCGTAAAATTCGGGATAGTTGACTTCCCATATGATGTTTCCATTAACGTCTTGAACGTGGGCTGAAAATTGCCCACGTTCTTCACTTTTGTTATATGTATGTATTGCCATTTAGTATAAAATTTTAAAACCCCAAACGGGGTTTTATTTATGTTTATTAGCTTGCTGTTGGTGTTGCACTTGCTACGGTTTGTGTTGTAGCAGGCGTTGGTACTAAAACCTCGCCTACATTACCACCTTCCTCAAACCTTGCATTGTGCTTCATCATCTTTTCGTCTAGTTCATTCTTAGATAGCATAGTAGCATTGAATGTAGGTCTGCTTTGTGAAACATGCTTAGAAGTAGTCATAGAATACTTTGTAGTATTACCATACCATTTGTTTTCTGCTTTACAGAACCACCAAATTGGATAGTACCCATAAGACAACACAACATAATCACCGTTTTCTAATAATTTACCTTCAAGATTATTACCAATGAAAGGTATTAAGTTTTCAGTATTTGATGCTGCCTCTACATTTGCAATCCTAGCAACTCCACCACCTCTAGCAAAAGAACCTGCACCCATAGTACCACCACCTTCAAGTTTCAAACTTTTAGAAACGTAAGCTCCATCATAAATGTAGTCATTGGTTATTACCTTACCACTTTTTAAAGTCATACTAGCAATATCTTCATTCTTTACATATTGAGGACTGTACTTTGTTTTACCGCCTCTAGCAAAGCTGCCTGCACCTGTTGTACCACCGTCTTCAAGTTTCAAACTTTTTGAAACATACGCCCCATCATAAATGTAATCATTGGTTATAGTTTTACCACTTTTTAAGGTAATACTAGCAATGTCTTCATTACGAACGTATTGAGGAGTATATTTTGTTTTACCGCCTTTAGCAAAAGAACCTGCTCCCATAGTACCACCATCACCAAAACTTAAAAACCTTCTACTTGGCTTCAAATCGGCATGGTCTTCCCTAGTTTCTTTGTAAATATATTTATGAAGTTTATTATCACCTCTAAGTTTAAAGGTTTTATTACCCCACTCTGCCACATCAGCCTTTGTAGGTCTATTTCTTGGATTTTTACCTAATTTCTTAGCCCCTTCATTAGTCCATCTAAGACCAACACGTTTTGCTAATCTATTTCCGTCAAGTTCCTCACGATATGGATTGTTTTGCCTTCCCGAAAAACCTTCACGGGTTTCTTGTACTTTGGGCTTAAAACTTGAAAACGCTTGGAAGAATCCACCACCTGCATAAACTTTACCACCTTTTTCATACTGACCTTCTTTAACATGCTGTTTCAAGGCTTTTTTTACATCGGAATGTAAACCGTTAAACTTAAATCTAGCTAACTTTAAAATTTGACCTTCTTCAAAATAACTATCTTCTATTTCTGATATTCTAGCTTCATGGTCTTTTAAAAAGTGTTCTTTTTGTTCTTTAGTCCAAACTTCATCCCAAAGCTCCTTAGCCTCTAAGCCATCATATTGATTTTCAATCATACGCCTTCCCATACTACCGCCATGAGCCATACGATTATTGTGCATCATATTACCGCCCATACCCATTTTACCACCATGAGCCATACGACCACCATTAGCATAACCTTCTTCTTTTTCAATAAGACCTTCTTCTAAAAGTTCTTTTTCCAAATCAGATGAACTAAAATCAAGCCCCGTTGGGTACATACTGTAATAACCGCCTTTATTTTCATTAAGCCATTTGATTGCTTCGGGAGAAACTTTGTAATTATCATATGTAGCTAAGTCACTCAAAAATCTTTCAAAATCTTCATGCTCTTGCTCATACTGCATTTCATAATAAAAACTTTCCATGTCCTCATATCCTAGCAAGTAATCTTCTGCTGCTTCAAGGAACTCGGTAGCAGGCTCACCAAAGACAATACCATTTTTACCGCCATAAACCGTATTTTCAACAACAATATTTTCGGGATGGTTTTCGATAAAATACTCAATGGCTACTTTGTCAAAGTAATCTCCACCGTAATCTGTATAAGCAAATGCTACAATATCATCGCCCTC
>Ga0187844_10002365_pt1 | contig 13358 bp, 10 predicted proteins | sample SpaLakP09_SKY_50_FD_134517 | JGI IMG/M metagenome (GOLD analysis project Ga0187844, IMG submission 134517) | Oligotrophic lake water microbial communities from Sparkling Lake, Wisconsin, USA - SP09_SKY_50 | ecosystem: Environmental > Aquatic > Freshwater > Lake | place: USA: Sparkling Lake...
GAAAAAACTACCTGCCTTTATCCAGGCCCGAAAAAACAACTGGGAGATTTTGCGTCGCGGGTTGGATGAGCTTGATGAATTCTTTGACTTTATGTTGCCTACACATGCAAATGGATGGTCGAAAAGTAAAAGTGTTGCAAAGCCGAGTGGATCCTCTTCAGCCCCTCAACACCTTAACCCCTCAACCTTCAGATGGGATTTTACCGGCTGCTCCACCTCTCCCAGCTGGTTCGGATTCATGTTGAGGGTGAAGATGGGGGCAAAATTTTCTTCGCGTGATCTCGCCGCCCATCTGAATCAAAACGACATTGGCAACCGGATGCTTTTCGGTGGCAACCTCATTAGGCAACCAGTTTTTGTCGATTTAAGAAAGGATCTGCCAAAATCATTTCGCATCGCTTATGATCTCGCCGGCGCAGATTGTCTAATGAACAGTTCCGTCTTCATGGGAACTTATCCGGGAATCAGTGTGTCGATGATCGGCTTCATTACAAATAGTATCACGAAGCTCTGCCTTCAATTGGCCAACCCTTTTTCTAATGAAGGCTAAAATCCTCCTGCTCGCCAACGATTGGCCAGGGGTGCAGGTTGCAAAAATCCTGAGAGCCTGCGGCGACACCATAGTTCGCCTGTATTTGCATGAGCTAGCTGGGCAAAAGTCGGCTACAGAGCTTGTCTCTGAAAGCGGGCTTCCGATGGAGGCGGTGTTCACTGCTGATTGCTTGAAAGATCCCGCGCATATCGACAACCTCCGGGCTTGCGAGTTTGATTGGCTCATTACGGTTTACTGGGCGCACTTGTTAAAGCCCGAGATTTTTCAGCTTGCTCGGCGCGGCACGGTAAATTTTCACCCTGCGCCCTTACCCATTAACCGGGGCTGGTATCCCCATGTCCATAGTATCCTCGATGGATCGCCAATTGGCGTTACACTCCATCAGATCGACGCCAGCGCTGATTCCGGCCCGGTTTGGGCTCAGGAGATATTAAAATTGCGACCCGATGAGACAGCCAAACAAGTCTATGATCGGCTGCAGCGGAATATCGTCGATCTTTTTGCTGAAAAATGGCCGGAAATTCGCGAGTTAAAAATCAGCCCAACTCCACAAGCTGGTTTGGGCTGTTATCACAAAAAAGATGAAATCGCTCACCTTGATGACATTGATCTTGATAAACCAACAACTGCTCGGGCAGTCATCAACCTCCTGCGTGCTCGTTCTTTTGGTTCGCGTGGTTTCGCGTATTACTCCATGGACGGGAAACGCTACTATGTTCGGATCCAAATTAACGAGACCGGCCAATTCTCGTCAGGCCCGCCGGCCAATCAGCCATCATGTCATCTGCACTAGTAACCTGCGTACTTAAGGAATTTGCCTTCCTTAAATCAGCCGAGAACCTCGAGGCTGTCTTCGCGCGCGGCTGCAATCTTCCGCAAACCGGAGGACTAGCAGTGCCAGCCGGCCGTGCTCACCAAGGAGCTGAGCTTTCTGGCCATCTCGCAACCGGCGTGGACTTTGCAACCTACCTAGTTGAACCAGCGCAGGTTTTATTTTTGGTGTATTCGCGCTCTGGAATTGTCAAAGGAACGGTCGCCTTGCGACTAAGCGACGAACGAATCGAGCTCGGACATTTTGCTGGAGATTGTTCCGGAGGCGAAATCTCCGAGGCCGTTCGGGAACTCGTGCGCTGGTGTCAGCAGACACTTTGGTCCGGCCCTTGTGTTGCAAATCATGACGAGCTTATCAAATTTTTCGGCGATGACTTGTCTGGCGTCCCATTAGCAGAATCGGCCTCAGAACGGAGCCGCGGATTGGTACTTCTAAAGTATAATGCTAGCTGGCGAGGGGGTAATGCGACGATTCTCACAGCGGGTCCGTCTGTTTCTGCGAGGGAGGTTGCCTATACCCTCGATGCAGCAAAATATGGCTGGAACAGCCAGTGGGCGAAGTACCTAAAGGCCTTCGAGGCAAAATTTGCGAACTACGTTGGTGTACGTTACGCACTCGCCACTTCGAGTTGCACTGGGGCACTACATCTTGCTCTACTCGCCTTAGATATCGGCCCGGGGGACGAGGTAATCGTGCCTGACATAACTTGGGTCGCCACCGGGAACGCCGTTCTTTACGTCGGCGCGACTCCCGTCTTTGCTGATGTTGATCAACAGTCATGGTGCCTCGACCCTGATTCACTCCGAGCATGCATTACGCCTCGGACGAAGGCGATTATACCGGTTCACCTTTATGGCCACCCCTGCGAGATGGATAAGATTCTTGAGATTGCCCATGAAAATAACCTCTTTGTCGTTGAGGACGCGGCACCTTCGATCGGTGCCGAATATCGCGGAAGGCGCACCGGCTCTTTTGGGCACTTTGCCGCGTTTAGCTTCCAAGGAGCGAAACTTGCGGTCACTGGCGAAGGCGGCATGCTCCTCACTGACGACGAACAGCTCTATAAAAAAGTTTACACCATCTGGGATCAGGGGCGACTTCCTGGCACATTTTGGATCGCGAACCGAGGCTGGAAATACAAAATGGCGAACATGCTCGCTGCTTTCGGGCTGGGCCAACTTGAGCGCAACGATGAGATGGTAGAGGCCAAGCGACGCATCTTCAGCTGGTACGATGCAGGTCTGAATGGTTTGGCGCACGTTTCTCTCCATCGCGAAGCCAAAGCTACGCGCAGCATCTACTGGATGACCAGCCTCCTGCTCCATGAAAAGGCCCCTATCGAGCGCGATATGCTGATGGCCAAACTGAAGGATCGAAAGATCGACACACGCCCCGTGTTTCCCGCGATTAGCCAATACCCTATCTGGCCGGTCAAACACCCGCCGCAACCCAATGCGCATCGGATTGGCCAGAGCGCTATCAACCTTCCCTCGGGTGTTTGTCTTTCATGGGAAGAAGTAAACTACGTCTGCGATTCCATCCGAGAAATTATTCAAACAGCTTGATTTCACCATATGGATTACCGAGACACACAAACATATGCTGCCGCCATTCGGATGGCCGCTGTCATCATGGTGGCCAGAGCGTCCGCTTCGCATTTGGGCAGTGCATTATCGATGGTGGATTTGCTCGCCGTGCTATACGGTGAAGCCCTTCGCGTAAATCCGGCCAACCCGAAATGGGCCGAGCGGGATAGGTTTATTTTGAGCAAGGGACATGCATGTGTTTCGCTTTATGCCGCCCTAGCCAATCGGGGGTTTTTTTCAGCAGAGGAACTTAGCAATTATGGAAAAGACGGCTCACGTTTGATGTCCCATATCAGCCATGAAGTCCCGGGGGTAGAGTTTTCTACAGGGTCTTTAGGCCACGGGCTGCCTTTCGGTTGCGGGAAAGCGCTAGCAGCCAAGCGTAAGAAGGAAAAATGGCGCTCATTTGTGTTATTGAGTGATGGGGAGCTTGATGAAGGTTCAAATTGGGAAGCCATCCTCTTTGCCCCACAGCACAGGTTGGACAATCTAGTTGTGATCGTGGACTACAATAAAATTCAAAGCCTTGGCGCTGTCGCCGCGGTTTTAGAATTAGAGCCTTTAGCAGAAAAACTCAGAGCCTTTCGATGGGCAGTAAAAGAAATTGATGGGCATGATCATACAGCCATTCGTGGGACACTGGCATCTTTGCCTTTCGAAAAGGGAAAGCCTTCCTGCATTATCGCCCATACTATTAAGGGCAAAGGGATTGATTTCATGGAAAACCAGCTGAAATGGCACTACTCCTCGCCCGATCAGGAGCAGGTAAAATCAGCGCTTGCCCAAATCCAAGGCAGCATTTCCTAAATGAGAACTGCCTTTATTGAGGAACTCATTGTTCTAGCTCGCGCCAATCCGAGGATCTTTTTGGTAGTTGGGGACTTGGGTTACTCCGTGGTGGAGCCTTTTGCCCGTGAGTTTCCGGATCGGTTTCTTAATGCGGGAGTGGCCGAGCAGAATATGACCGGCGCGGCTGCCGGATTAGCTTCTGAGGGGTATCACGTTTTCACCTATTCGATTGGAAACTTTCCCACCTTTCGGTGTGCAGAACAGATCCGTAACGACATCGCCTACCATAACCTACCCGTCACCGTGGTGGCAGTAGGGGGTGGGGTGGCTTATGGGAACCTCGGTTACTCTCACCATACGATCCAAGATTACGCATTAATGCGCTCGTTTCCGAATATCCTGATTGCCGCTCCCGGGGATCCAATAGAGGTACGGGCTTGTTTGCGTTACCTAGTGGATCATCCCCAGCCTTCTTACCTTAGGTTGGGAAAGGCTGGGGAACCTGTTTTTCACAAATCCGTTCCCCTTTTGCAACCTGGAAAGTGGGTGCGAGTATTCAAAGGGGAAAAATCAGATCGTGTCTTGTTATCTACAGGCGGGGCTTTGGCTACAGCATTGAATTGGGTGCGGATGAAATCTTACAGTAAGTTTTCTGTGTTTTCGCTGCCCTTGTGGGGTATGAATCACAAAAAAAATCAAATCCCTCAGGCGAAGAGGTGCGTAAAAGTCGTGACCTTTGAGGATCATTTAAAGGATGGGGGTTTCGGCTCATGGTTTCTTGAGGCACTTAATGATGAGCCTAGTGGAAAACCCATCATTAAAACCCATGGTTTGAATTCTATGATTCTTAACAAGGTCGGGAGCCAAAAAAATCTGATGGAAATCGGGGGTCTCAACCCCAAAATTTAGGTTCATATTGATGAAAGAAATGATTCCGAGTATAGAGCTTAATGATGTTTAGATTTTCTAAAAAAGTAAAACAGTTGGAGATTGGGCGAAAAGCATCGCGGAACTATTCTCAGCCCGAAAATATTGAGGATTGGATTAACGTCAACAAGCTGGCAGCTCCCTGTCCGGCTGCCGCAAAGTGGATGGTCTTGGAACGGCACCACATCCCAGGAGCCGTTTGGATTGAGACCGGCACCCATTTGGGCGGAACCACTCGGTTTCTTGCCGGGTTGGCCTCCAAGGTCATCACTCTTGAGCCTTCTGAATTCTATTTCCAACAGGCCTCCAAATCCCTTGCTGGGCTTCCAAATGTAGAAACGATCCATGGAAGCTCCGAGGAACATTTAGACAAAATCCTTAAAACCCTGAAAGGCAAAAATGTTTGTCTCTGGCTGGATGGCCACTGGTCGGGTGGGGAAACTTGGTGCGGAAAGAAAGAAACGCCGATCCTTTTGGAGCTAGCTACTGTGGCGAAGCACCAGAAATACTTTGCGGGCCTCTCTGTGCTGATAGACGACTATCGACTTTGCTGGTCCTGTCCGAACACTTACCCAAAACCTTCTTATTATATCCGCTGGGCAGAAAAGAATTCCCTTAGTTGGACCATCGAACAGGATATTTTTGTAGCTCGAAGTCCCCATCTGCCCCTGTATTGACCCAGCATAAGAGATTTAACCACTGTCCCTGTTTTCACTTCTGTAGGAAGCGGCGCTCATCATTTACTTCAAAATCTCACGGAAAGAAGCGTTCTCGATCGCCATCGTAGGGCTTGAGTCATAAAGGCATCTGTTAAAATGACCTCAGGGAAAAATAGTAAAACAAGTAGCCGTGCCCAAGCTGTCTGTTTTCTGCCTGTTTCCCGTCCGGGCAATGCTGCGAGAATGGCGGCACGAAGTCTTCGGAATCGGGGTTCTGGATGGGGAGTGCTTGTCGTGAACGATTCCGGTTTGGACAAACAGAATCTAAGAAACCAAATAAAACTCCCTGAAGAAACGCGGCTTTTGGATAGCCGCTCTCTCCATCAAGGGCAGTGGCCAACGCTTGCCCAAGGAGTCCAGAGCATGGGAGCCTGCGCCTCTTTCGGACTCCTGCACGACGACGACAAACTCCTTCCGGGATATGGCGAAACGATCTTCCGTTTTGCAAGGCGACAAAAAGGTTTTTGGGTCGCTACATCGAACATCGTCGAGATGGAGCAGCTTACCCGTAAGGTGCCTGTTCTGAAAACCCGGGGCCCGGTTGGGCCCTTTCGTTCCTCGGCGGAACTCGCCCATTTCTACGCCGACTCTTTTCTTCCCTTCCCCGGAACATTTTTTCACCTCCCCAGTAAATGGATTCTGGAATCGTTGCGGCCAGAGTTCGGTGCCATTACGGATGCAGTGTTGCTCATCAATTTAGCGGATCGGGTTCCGGTGCATTTTCTGCCAGACAAGATTTACGCCTACCGGCGACATCCCAACCAAGAGTCTTCGGGATTCGGGCATCGGCTGGAAGATAGGCTTCATAGGTTCCTGCTTCAAAAAACCCGCGGCACTCCGTGGGCTCGGTCTACTGAGAAAAAGCTGGCTCAACGACGGGCAGGTCGGTTTTTTCAGGCCTCCTGGGAGCGGGGCACTTTTCGCCACCACGAATTCTCCGCGGAATTCCCGCCCCAGTTGGCTCTCCGGGCGATCCGGAATCGAAAATGGCTAGCTCTTAAAACTGGGGTGCGGGATCTCCTGGGTTGGTGGCGGGAGAGGACCCTTTTCCGGGCTGCGCCCCGAATGGTTCACCGCCCTTATGGTTCCAAGGAACCGGAGGTTCATGTGATTATTTTCTCACGGAATCGTGCCTGTCAACTGGACGCCCTACTTCGCAGCCTGCGGGGCCGATTCCGAATTCCCCACCAAGTCTCGGTTCTGTGGAAAGCCGATCCCGGCCTGCATTTCCGATCCTATGGTCGAATCAGGGAGAAATACCCTCAGGTCAACTGGCTTGAGGAGGTAAATTTCCGAAAGGATCTGCTGACCCTTTTGCGGCGAAAAACCCCTTTGGTGATGTTTTGCACCGATGACGGCCTATTCCACGACCGGGTAGTGGATATTTCCTGGCCGGAAAACTGGGACCAGGTGGGAGCGTACAGTCTTCGTCTGGGGGAGAACTGCCGGTATTCCCATCCCGCGGACGAACATTACCAGCTGCCGTCCCGGTGGAGGGGGGCGGGGGCGATGGTGTGGGATTGGACCCAGGCCCGGGCCGATTTCCGATATCCCTTTTCGCTCGACGCCCACATCTTTCCGACTCCCCGGATCCGCAAAATGCTGACTGGGCTCCCCTTCCACAATCCCAACACTTTGGAGGATGTTGGAAGCCGGGATTCCTCCCTTTGGGGACGGAAATGGATGGCCGGCCCCCTTTCTTCCAAGTATGTCTCACTTCCGGTGAACCGGGTGAATGAGACTCATGCCAACCGGGCAGGCACGGCCTTTCAGTCTGATCCCGAGGAGCTGGCGCGGCGTTACTTGGCCGGGCACAGGATTGATTTGGACAAAACCGTAACGTCGGTTCCAAGGGGGCCTCACGAGGAGTATGTCCTTCACCTTTCGAAAGGCTCGCCATGAGCGAGCAACGGCCGAGCCGACTAGAAAAATTGGCGGATGACCTGCTCTGTTTTCGGGCAGTGGGCCTGGCCTCCCGGCAACTTTTTCGTGCCGAAAAACGGCTAGCGGCCTTTTACCTTCGGATCCTGCGTGGCCCGCGAAACCTAGCCTTTGACATCGGGGCCAATCGGGGGGAATACGCCAAAGTGCTTGCCTCTCTGTTCAAAAAAGTTGTCTGTTTCGAGCCCCAGCCGGCCTTGGCGGAGGAGATCCGAAAAAAGACCCGTGCCTTTCCCAACCTATTGGTTGTAAATGGCGCCATTAGCGACCGGGCGGGTCAGGCGGTTCTGCACTTGTCTGGGCACCACGAGATGAGCTCAATGGAACCGGCATGGATCGGGGCAATGCAGGCCTCCGGGCGATTTGGGGACAACCGCTGGGAGCAAAGTTGTACAGTGGAGACCATGACTCTCGACGAAGCAATCCTTGAGCACGGCATACCCGACTATCTGAAGGTAGATGTGGAAGGCCATGAGGAAAAGGTCTTTGCGACGCTTAGGCACCCCATCCGGCAGATCTCTTTTGAATGTACGCCGGAGGCGAGGGAGACCGCCCTAGCGGTGATGCAAAAGATTGCGGGGACTGGCAAATACCGTTTTCTCCCACTTTTCAATGGCGACTTGCCCCGCCGACCCAGCTCTTTACCGCTTCGATCATTGGAGGAGATGGAGGCACTACTGGCGCCGGAATCCTTCTATACGCCTATTTATCTAGATCTTTTTTGCAAGGATCGAATTAATTTGAAAATGACAGATTCTCAGTGTTCAAATCTCTTAACGAAGGACACTTAAAAAAATCATAAATCAATTTTTATGAAAACATATCCGCACGCAGACCTAAAAAATAAAACTTACCGCAAATGGAAAGTGTTCTTAGGAAAAGCAGAAAAATGGAGCAAAAAAGAAATACAAAGATATCAGCTAAAAAAGCTAAGAATAATAGTAAAACAAGCATACAATTTACCCGGTTACAAAAAATTATATAAAGAAGGAAACTTTCACCCAAAAGAGCTAAAAAACATTAAGGACATAAAAAAAATTCCATTTATAACAAAACAAATGATTCAGTCGAACCTAGAAGATTTTACATTCAAAAAAAAGGCGTATGATTATGTAACAACAGGGGGAAGCACGGGGACTCCTCTTGGAATATATCGTGACCGAGATGCTTTTTGGAAGGAGCTTGCGTCAAAAGCTCACCAGTATCATCGAATTGGATGGGAAGAAGGCGACCGACAAATCGTCATCAGGGGAATTCCTATAAAAAACAAGAGCAAATCAATATATTTAAAAAAGTTTAACGAATTAAGATTTTCCTCATTTCACTTAAATAGTCGATACCTTCCGATTTTCTTTAAAAAAGCAATTTCTTTTAATCCTAAGTGGCTCCGCTGTTACCCATCCTCCGGATGCATTTTTGCAAAGTGGCTTATCTCAAAGAAAAAAACCTTGCCAACGATTAAGGGAGTCTTGTGCGCTTCGGAAAATCTATACAGGTTTCAAAAGTGTATATTAAAAAAAGCTTTTCCAAATGCAAAGATATTTAGTCATTACGGACATTATGAGCTTGCCGCACTTGCTGGGCACTGTGAAAAAAAAGAGCATTATCATGTAATGCCTTTTTACGGATATACCGAACTGTTAGATAAAAAGAATAAATGGGTAGAAAAGAAAGGCCGGGTAGGGGAAATTGTAGCCAGCTCTTTTATGATGCATGCAACTCCTCTTATCCGCTACAAAACTGGTGATCTTGCAAAGTACAAGGGGTTTGGTTGCAAAAGCTGTAAAAGACCGTGTCAAATATGGAATAAAATTATTGGGCGCGTTCAAGAAATAATATACACAAAAAGTGGCAATCCAGTGTCAATAACTGCTTTAAACTTCCACGACAGAACGTTAGATAAAGTAAAAGACTTCCAATTTACACAAGATAAACAAGGAGTAGTTAATTTTACTTATATTCCGAAAAATAAACTGACAAAGAAAGAAATTAAGCAAATTGTTAAGAAAATAACAAATAGAATTGGATCTCGCATTTTAGTAATTCCAAAACAATCTAAAAATGTTAGCCTAACTAAAAGGGGAAAATACAAAGTCCTTATCCAGAACATTAAACTCTAAAATGAAAACGGCAAAAAAAAATCAATATAAGCAAGTGGTAGCAATTTGTAAAACAAATCGAGCTTGTTATTCAAAAAAAGGACCGTTCCATCCGGCGCATAATTACCCTGAATATCCCTTCGGCAAAGAAAACATCTCAACAGAAGTAAATCCTGGTTATGATGGAGTGAGAACCCTTTTTTCCATCTTAAAATATGATTATAAAAACTATGAAACTAAACAATGGAACCCGTTAGGCTGGCTGATCAAGCCAGGAATGAAAGTAGTCATCAAGCCTAATTTCGTTTTGAGTAAGCACCCTTCAAATAAAAACATTTTCTCTATTATTACCCACCCGTCTGTATTAAGGGCTGTAGCTGACTACACGTGGATAGCGCTACAGGGTGAAGGAGAAATTATCATTGCTGATTCTCCGCAATATGACTGTAATTGGGATGATTTAATGGAGGTCTGCCAATTAAAAACTCTTCAGACATTTTTTTCTCGGCGCAGCTCAAAAATTACATTTTCTTCTCTTGACCTAAGGCCCTATTGGTCTCGAAAAAAGCATTTTAAATCTATGTTAGAAAAACTGCCGGGTGACCCAAAAGGGAGTTTGTTTGTTAACCTGGGGGCAAAGAGCTTTTTATCTGGAAAAAAACCAGAGAAATTGTACGGCGCGGTTTATAATCGAAAAGAAACACAAAGGCATCATCAATCGAAAAAACATATTTATGCAGTTTCAAAAACCATACTATCAGCAGATGCTGTAATATGCGTTCCAAAAATGAAAGTACATAAAAAGGTAGGAGTAACTTTAAATCTTAAAAATCTAGTTGGAATAACCACCAATAAAAACTTTCTAGTGCACTATTCCCTAACTCCTCCCAGCAAAGGTGGTGACCAGTATCCAGACGGGTTGTTCAATCCCATTGAAGAGTTTCTTATTAAAACAGAGCGGTTTATGTACGACCAATTCCTGGCTCGCGGGAATATTGTTTTGGAATTAATTCATCGTTCCATTTATGGACTTCATAATAGCATAACGAAGAAAATGGGCCTAAAGGTAAATCCAAAAAAAAGACTCTTAGATGCTGGAAATTGGAGCGGAAATGACTCGGCTTGGAGAATGGCCGCTGATTTGTATAACATATTTTTATATGCTGATAAATATGGAAAAATTAAAAAAACAATACAAAGAAACGTTTTTTCTATTATTGATGGAATAATTGGTGGTGATGATTGTGGCCCACTTAATCCAAATCCAAGAAAATCTGGTATTCTAATTGGCGGGAAAAACCTTCTTTTTACTGATATAGTTGCGACAATACTTATGGGATTAAATCCATGTAAGATAAAAATGTTTTTAGCCTTTTTTGGTAAATGCCCTGAAAAAATGAATAAAACAACTAAAGCAATCAAATGTATCTCTAATAAGAATCAGCTAATAAGAGACCTAAATAATATTAAAAGCAAAAAGTTAAATTATAAACCTCATATCGGGTGGAGAAATTATTTGGAGGCAACCGTTGAATAAAAAAATATCTGTTGTTGGACTAGGTAAACTGGGGCTTTGTTTTGCTGCCTGTGCTGCTAATCGCGGTTTCTATGTCGCTGGCATTGATATCGAAAAAGCCGTAGTAACAAGCGTAAATAACGGCATAGCACCCTGGTTTGAGCCTGAGCTATCGGAATTAATCAAAAAACACGGCGGGAAAAATCTCAAATGTTCCACTACCCACAGCGAAGCAATTCAAAAAAGCGACATAACTTTTATTCTTGTTGCAACACCAAGTAATCCTGACGGTTCGTTTTCAAATAGATTTATTGAAGATGCATTAGAACAGCTTTCCCGTTCTTTAAAAAAATCAAAGAAACGTCACCACACCTTTGTTATAAGCAGCACCGTATACCCTAATTCGTGTGAAAACTTTATAACTATTGTAGAAAAAGTCTCGAAAAAGAAACATACAAAAGACTTCAGTATTTTTTATAATCCTGACTTTGTTAAACTTGGGAATGTAATACAAGACTTTTTATACCCAGATTATGTTGTCATTGGATCGAATGCTTTAAATCAAAAATCAGAACTACACAGTTTTTACAAAGAATTTGTAATATCGAAACCCTATGTAATTACGCTTAATCTTGTAAGTGCAGAATTGGCAAAAATCCTTTTAAACTGTTTCATTACAGTAAAATATCCTATGCAAATCTTGTCGGGAATATTTGTGAAAAAATTAAAGGAGCGCAAACTGATTTAATTACGAAAACTCTCGGTTTAGATAAGCGAATTTCCCCGTTTTACCTTAAAAGTGGTCTAGCTTTTGGTGGCACATGTTTTCCTAGGGACGTTCGGCTTTTAACAAAAATCTGCAAGCAAACGAATGTTTCTGAAAACTTCGTAAATGCTGTTAGTCAAATAAACGACAACCAAAACCTACAATTATGGGAAAAACTTAATAAAATACTTAAGCAACAAAAAAATCCCAAGATTGGGATTTTGGGGCTTTCATTTGTGCCAAATAGTCCGGTAATAGCTGAATCCCCTTCAATCTTTATAATTTCAAGAATTCTAGCTGAAAATGTAAAAATTCATGTGTATGATTCTTATGCGCTTGAAGCAACAAGATTTAACTTTGGAAGTAATCTTACTTATCATAATGAGGTGCATAATCTCCTGAAAGAAACAACAATAACTCTTTTAATGCATAATGACCAACAAATGAAAAACCAAATACAAAAGTTTAAATTTAATAAGCAGCACCTTATAATTGACTGCTGGAGAATTCTAAAAATAAAAAGAAAAAACTTAAGAATTGTAGAAATTGGAAAAAATAACTAACTTGTCTCAAGCTTATAAGCAAATTATAAAGCTCTTTTAATTTATTAAGAGGCAATAAAGCAACAGAAAAGCGCTATTAAAAAAGAAATTCTAGTGTCTTTTTGCCTCTGTTTTCGTAATGACAATTATGGAGGCGACCAAGCTGAGCGATTCAGATTATTTATCGACTACTATTCGCGAATACAGAAGAAGTACGATGGTTATTTTGAATTCGTTGTCTGTGATTACAATTCTCCAGTTGGCGATTCAGTGCATCAGATGAATCTGCCTTGGAGCTCTCTCCATCCTGTGAAATTTGTTATAATTAATGCAGCGCATCATGAAAAACTGTCAAAAGGAATGGGGCGTCCGATTCTCGATTATGTCGGCAGAAATATCGCTGTCCGGCATGCCTCTGGGAAATATGTGCTGATTTTAAATCAAGATATCTTTATCACCGATTCTATTTTAGAATTCTGTCTGGAGCAAAAGCTCAAAGAAAACTTTTTCTACCGAGCCGACCGTTGGGATATCGAATTTGATGCCATCAAGAGAGGCCCTGTGGACCAACTCATTTTAAATGCGAAGAACAGTATCCAGTCAATAAATCGCAGGCATAGTCCTAAATATAAAAATATTACGGTGCCTTGCAAAGATGCGAAACCTGCCGATTTATCTTCCCAACCTCTGGATGAAGAGAAATACGACACAACTTCTAACGTAATTTATGGGGGAAAAGTTACCCTTCTCCAGCAATTGCGTCACAGGTTACAGAAACCCATTGCTATTGAAAGTCTTGGCCTACACACTAACGCATCAGGGGATTTTATTCTTTGCTCAAAAAAGGCGTGGGAGAAAATTCGTGGAGCTTATGAAACTACCGAGTTTTACATGCACCTTGACAGCTATCTGATTGCCCAGATGTACGGTGTTGGATTCCGCCAGGCGATTTTTGATTTGCCCCATCAGGTCTTTCACGCAGATCATGATCGCTCGGCACGCCTTAATTTCCAAGAGTCGATTCCTTATGAAGTTCATAAAAAAAGACTGGCAGATATTGCCCTTGGCAGAATTCCTCCTCGCTTAAA
>Ga0187844_10002367_pt1 | contig 13356 bp, 10 predicted proteins | sample SpaLakP09_SKY_50_FD_134517 | JGI IMG/M metagenome (GOLD analysis project Ga0187844, IMG submission 134517) | Oligotrophic lake water microbial communities from Sparkling Lake, Wisconsin, USA - SP09_SKY_50 | ecosystem: Environmental > Aquatic > Freshwater > Lake | place: USA: Sparkling Lake...
GCCGACGCCGCCCTCGCCCGCCTGGTCGACGCGCTGGACCGCGCCAGCCGCCACGCAGACACCTACTTGTTCCCGCGCTACCGCGCTGCACTGCCTCTCAGTGCTGAGCTGCTGGCCAGCAGCGACCTGCCCAGCGTGGTGGCGGCGATCGCGCTGAAGCGCCTGTACGGCACCAGCGTGCCCGACGACCTGCGCAGGGGCACCGAGTGGGCCGACGCCTACCTGGTGGCCCTGTCCAAAGGCACCGTCAGCCTGGGCGCGCTGGACACAGCCGTTGCGCAGCCGGCCGGCCATGCGGTCACACGCACGCCGGCCAAGACCTTCGACTGGGACCGCTACTGATGGACTCGCTGTTCCTACTCGAAGCGCCCTTGCTGCAGCGCCTGAAGGCAGAGCTGGCCCCGCTGAAGCCGGCGGTGCATGTTCTCTCAGCGGCCGACCTGGCCGGCGTGATGGAAGAGAAGCAGCTCGTGCCGGCCGTGCACCTGATCTATCAGGGCTACCGCGTGTTGCAGAACCGGGCGGACAAGAAGCTCGCCCGAATTGAGCAGACCTGGCTGGCGGCTGTGGCCGTCAGCAATGCGCGTGGCTTGAAAGCCGGCACCGAGGCCCGGGCCGATGCAGGCAGCCTGGGCGCGAAGGTCTTGCTGGCCTTCGCTGGCTGGCAGCCACCTGGTGCAGCTACGCCCCTGCAGCTGAGCAACGCCCCGGCCGCCCGCTTCAGCGCCGGCTTCCAGTACTTGCCGCAGGCCTTCACCGTCGAGCTCGTCGTCGGCCAGGCCCGCAGCCCCGCCTGACCTCCAACCTGAACCGATAGAAAGAACCGACCTCATGCTGACCACTCGAATTTTTCGCCCGACTTTGAACGCTGGCCAGGTCTATGCCCGCGCCTACGGCGCAGCCTTCGCGCTGCAGTCCATCGGTGGCTTGTCTGAGCTGCAGCTGGGCATCGACGAAGACATCAAAAAGCAGGCCGACTACAGCCGTGCGGGTGGTGGCACTCGCGACCAAGTCAATCGCATCAAAGCTGTGACCATGAAGCTGAAGATGCAAGACCTCAACCCCGTGAACCTGGCGCGTGGGATTTTCGGCAACACAGCCGAGATCGCAGGTGCCACGGTGACCGACGAGGTGGTGAAGATCTACAAGGGTGGCCTCACGCGGCTGGCCCACCTGAACCCGTCGACCCTGTCGGTCAAGAAGGGCGCCACGACGATTGCACCGGCGAACTACGAGGTTCGGCCCGAGGGCTTGTTTGTCTACGACGCCGCCGCAGACGCCGTGGATGGCGATGACTGGAAAGTCACCTACACCCACAGCGGCTATGACGTGATCGAAGCGCTGACGCAAACCGCGCCGACGCTGGAACTGCTCTTCGCCGGTGTCAATGAAGCGGGTAGCGGCGACACCAGCACGGTCGACCTGTTCCGCGTGCGAACCGGCGCGATGAAGAACTGGGGCCTGATCAACAACGACTTCGCCGAACTTGAGATCGAGGGTGAGGTCTTGCTGGATCCGACCAAGGTCGGTGTCGGTCTGTCCAAGTTCTTCAAGGTGCGCATGGCCTGATCTGCCGCGCCGCGGCATCAACGCAGTGGACCGCGCCTCTCTTCGGGGCCGGTCCATGTCTTCCAGGCCAGCACCACCAGGTAGGCCGACAGCAGCACGCCACAAAGCAGCAGCAAGGCCATGCCAACACGTGCTGAAGCGCTCCAGCTCAGGAACGACAGGCAAAGCACAAAGAAGATCAGTCGGGGCATGCCGGGATTGTGTGTGGCCAGGTCCCGCGACACGGGGTAATAGTTCACCGATCGGCTTGGAGTTATAGACAAAATGGCAATCAAGCCCATCGAAATACTGATCAAAGCCCGGGACGAAGCCTCGTCTGTGCTGGGCTCCCTGCAGGGGAAGGCTGCTGCGGTTGGCGCGGCCATCGCCGGCTACTTCGGTATCTCGGCGTTCGTCGGTGCAGTGAAGGGCGCTGCGCAGCTCGAAGCCAAACTCTCGGAAGTCAAGGCCGTCAGCAATGCAACGGCTGACGAAATGGTGCAGCTGCGCAAAGCAGCTGAAGACGCGGGCGCTGCAACCAAGTTCACCGCGACCGAGGGCGCCGACGCACTAGGGAACCTCACCCGGGCTGGACTTTCTGCGAAAGACGCGATCGCAGCGCTTCCCGCAGTTTTGAACCTCGCCCAGGCTGGCGGGATCGGACTTGCCGAAGCCTCGGAGTATGTGACCAAGGCCGTGCAAGGCTTGGGCTTGAAGTTCGCCGACGCCGGCCGTGTCGCTGACGTACTGGCCATGGGCGCGAACGCATCCAATGCCAGCGTCACCGGCCTGGCCCAGGCGCTGAGCTACGCCGCTCCTGTCGCCAACAGTCTCGGCCTCGGGCTAGAGACGACGGTTGCCATCATTGGCAAGTTCTCGGATGCTGGCATCGACGCGAGCCGGGCGGGTACAGCGCTGAACGCTGTGCTGAGTCAGTTCAGTGATCCGTCCAGCAAGTTCCGACAAGAGCTGGGCTCCGCCGGCATCATCACCCGCAACTTCGAACAGGCCCTGCACGAGCTCGCCGCCACAGGCCCTGCAGGTGAGAAAGCCATCTTGGCTGTGGGCACTGAAGCTGGCCCCGCATTGCGGGCTTTGCTGAACCAGGGCATTGGCGCGCTTGATGACCTAAAGAAGAAGCTCGGCGATGCAGCGGGCAGCGCGGCCGCGACAGCCGCCGTCATGGAGGACAACCTGGCCGGGTCCTTCAACGGCCTGTCCAGCGCCTGGGACTCGGTGAAGAATTCGCTGGCCACGCCAGTGCTGCCGGTCATTCGAGAGGGTGTCGTACAGCTGGCCGATGCACTAAGAAACGCGGTCAATGGCGGCACCGTGGCGAAGTTCGGCGAGGCGATCGCCTCGTCCTTTCAAGCAGGTTTGAAGTGGGCGCGGGAGTTCGTCGGCAGCATTGACTTCGCCGCTCTAACTCAGAAGATGCAGGACTGGGCGGAACGCACCGCCGAGACTTTCAAGTCTGTGGGCGAGTACGCCACCAACGCAGGCAACGTGGTGTCACTGGCCTACGGTGTCATGTCTGCGGGCGTTAACTCGGTGAAGGCCATCGTATTCACGCTGGCAGAAGCATTCGCAGGTGTTGCCAGCAACATCCAGTCAGGCCTGGCGCTGCTGTATGAAGGTCTGTCGAAGATCACCTTTGGCAAGGTTTCCCAGGCCTACAAGCTGGCCGCTGAAGAGATCAGGGCCTCTGCTGGGGCCACATGGGCGGTGAGCGAGGCATTCGCTGCAAAGGCTGGCGAAGCCTTTGACGCTGCTGCTCGCGGTGCCGATCTGGCGCGGCGCGGGTTCGCAGGTCTGTCGGATTCGATGGCCAAGACGGACAGCCAAGCTTCGGGCAGCGCCAAGGCTATCGCCAGTGTTGCGACTGCTTTGGAGGACGTAGGGGCGGCTGCACAAGAGGCAGGGCAGAAGGCGAAGGAAGGCGCACAGGCTCAGCGAGAAGCGGCGGACGGAGTTCGCGCATCGGTGACCCTTCTGAAGCAGGAATATGCGGCTGCGCTCGCTGCAGGTGATCCTCAGCGGGCTGCTGAGAAACTGTCCGCTCTCAACCGCGCTTTGCAGGTGACAGCACAGTCGGCTACCAGTGCCGCCGAGAAAGCCAAGTCGCTGGAAGAAGCATTCACCCGACTGGGCATCACCAGCACCGCCGAACTTGTCAAACAGCGGGACGCGGCGAAGCGCGACTACCAGATCATTCGCGACTCAGGCCTGGCCACGGCGCGAGACATTCAAAACGCTTTCGCTGAGTATGCAGCGCGGGCTATTGCCGCCAATGGCGGGGTGGCGACAGAAGCGCTCAAGGCCGAAGCCGCGATGCGTGGCATCAAGATCACGACTGACGAGACGGGCAAGTCTGTGGTCAACAGCATGGGCGGCGCAGCGGACGCGACGCGCCGCGTCGGCAATGAAGCCTCTGCTGCGGCGGGCAAGTTCGACGGCCTCGCTGCGTCTGCCAGGGGCGCAGCTGCCGCGGCGTCTGGTGCATCTCAGGTCAGCGGCATCAACGGCCAGGGCGTGGACTTCAGTAAGTACGGCCGTCCCCCCGACCGCCAGCAGGGCGCCATCACCGGCACCTACAGCCTGAATGCCCAGTTCGAGCTCTGGGGCAAGTTGATGAACGGCACGCTGACGGCCTACGATTTGCCCTCCGCTCAGAACGCCCTGCGCGTGAGCCAGGAAAACGCCCGCCTCGGAAGCGCGGGAATGGTGTCGCTCGAAGGCCGGACCGACGACCAGGTCTGGATCAGCCGCATGGCGCAGATCGTTGGTCGAGTGGAAGAGCTGAAGGCAAGGAAAGAGGGCCGCATCACAGACGACCCGCGGGCGGACTACCAGCGCGCGCTGGCTGAGCAGCGAGTTCAGAACGGCCCAGGTCCGCGGCCAGTTCCGACACCCGCACCAGCACCGAGCCCTGCACCCGTACCTGTAGTGATCCAGCTCCCGGGCTTCGGCGACACCCGGATCCACGTTTCCAACAACAGCGAGGCCCGGGCGCTGGAGCAGCTGCTGGCCAGCCTCACCGAAGCAGCCCGTAGGACCGGACCATGAGTTCCAACATCACCCTTTCTGTCGGCGCCACGTCCATCGAGTTGCCTGCCGATCTGTACTGGTCCGACGAGACCACCTGGCACCCGGTCGCGCAGACCGTGCAGCGCTCGGTCACCGGCGCTCTGATCGTGAGCCACCAGGCGCGCACCGGCGGCCGATCCATCACCTTAGAACCGCCGATCGCCGAGTCGGCAGCCTGGATGCCTCGCTCGGTCGTCGAACAGCTCAAGGCCTGGGCTGATGCGCCTGGCCAGCAGATGACGCTGACCCTGCGAGGCGTCGCTCGCACGGTGCTTTGGCGGCACCAGGACGGCGAGGTGATGTCTGCACGCCCGGTGCTGCTACAGCGATGTGCAGCTCGAAGACGCCTACACGGCGACCCTGAAGTTCATGGAGATTTAATCGATGCCGATTCTCGAAGGCGACATCAAGATCATGGCCAGCCAGGTGCTGGCCGACGTGCCCGAAGGCGGCGGCGCTGCTACCGGCTCCCAGATCCAGGACGGCGTGAGCAACAACCTGTTCCCCGACGTGTCCGAGCTGGATCGGGTCTACGGCCGGGCCGCGTTGCGCAAAGTCTTCGCCAATGTGGTGACGGACAGCCGCGACGTTTACATGGGCGCGCACGCCATCGTGGCCGACGAGCCGGATGACCCGGCTGTGTCCTGCCTTCTGTTCAGCACATCCGACGCGTTCGATACCCGCGAGCAAGCCCAGAACCGCGTCGAGTCCTACCTGATCCAAGGCCCTGCCTACGCCGGCCAGCTGTTCGGCGATCACATCCAGGGGCAAATGGTCGTCTCGCTGGTGCAGCGCGAGAACCAAGCGCTCCCGATCGTGGGCCAGACGCTGCTGCTGCGAAAGAACGAGGGCACCGGCTCCCAGGTCGAGCAGTACGTCCGGGCGATCGACGTGGCCTCGGCGCCGCGCACGTTCACCGACAGTCAGGGTGAATACACGCGCCTCGTGGTCACGGTCAGCGTCAGCGATCAGCTGAAGGCCGATTTCCCCGGCTTCCCGGCGTCTCGCCTGGACACTGGGTTGAACTACACCGGCAAGACGAAGGTCTACGAAACGAACGTCGCTGATGCGGCCCGCTATTTCGGCGTCAAGCCGCTGACTGCTGCCGTGGCCGCGAACAGTCGCGTGCTTCAGGCCGACGGCATTTTCGTGCCTCTGGTCCCCTCCAGCCGCGAGGAAATCGGTGTGGCTGACGCTCGCATGAATCAGTCCACTGCGGCGCTGGTGGTGGGGTCTGCCGGTACCGTAAGCCGCTCGGCGTTGACGCTGTTCACCACCGCCTCACCCGTGTTCGTGGGCGGCGGCATCATGCCCGGCACCCTGAGCGTTTCCGGGGGCGCCGTAACCCTGTCCGACAAAGGCGGCGTACTGCTGAACGGGACGACTCCCGTGGGCACCGTGGACTATGGCAGCGGCGTGCTGGCCCTGGGCGCCAACGTGTTCGGCGGTAGCGCCGTGGGCTTGACGGTTAGCTACCGGCCCAGCGCCCCGGCCGTGCTGGCTACCGAGTCGATTGGCCTGCAAGTCACCGAGGCGACCCGCCGTCTGACATGGATCGCCACGCTGAATCCGGCCCCGACGCCTGGAAGCCTCACGGTCAGCTACCGGGCGCAAGGCCGCTGGTACACGCTGACCGATGACGGTAGCGGTGCGGTTCGCGGCCCTGACGCTTCGACCGGTGCCGGCGCACTGAACCCCGACACCAGCACCGTGTCGCTGACTCTGGGCGCGCTGCCCGATGTGCCGTCTTCCATCATCTTGACGTGGGCGCCCAGGACCGTCGCGCCGGCAGTCCTGCCGGTTGCGCCTGGCGGCAGCGCAGGCTCGCCGGCTGCGTTCGCCGAGTGGAACGTGGGCGAGGAAATCGTGCCCGGCTCGGTTTCCATTTCCTGGGGCGGCTCGGTCCAGGCGACCGACGTGGCGGCCTCGGGCAACCTGCTGGGCGGCGCCTCGGGCACGGTTTCCTACGGGAACGGCACCATCCGCGCCACCCCCAACTCGCTCCCCGCCAAGGGAACGGCGGTGACGATCGACTACACCAAGGGCGTCAAGACCTCGGGCTCCCTCGGCGGGTTCGTGGACGCCGGGACTAACTACACATCGCCCGGCACCGGCGGGGTCGTGGGCAAGACGTTTTCCATGTTCGTCAGCAGCGAGAGGCCTCGCCGCGTCCACCCGGGCGTCGACCAGGCCACGGCGTCCCCGATGTGGGTGACAGACAACGGCTCGGGCGGCTTGACGGCAAACGGCCAAGTGGTCGGCACGATCAACTACGGCACCGGCGCGTTCACCCTGGCCAAGACGTTCACCGCGTCTCAGAACGACGACGTGTTCGCTCGGGTCAGCATGCGCGGCGACGGGCAAGAGCCGTTCCACCATGTCGTCACGGGGCGCGAGACGCGATCGGTCACGGTCACGATCCTGAACACTGCGGCCACGCTGTCCTACGTCAGCGGCAGCGGCGGCTCTCGGTCCTCGACGCAGGCGTTCGACTCGCTGCACGTCGAGGCAGCACTGGACGCCGGCCGGGATCTGCAAGCGCCGTCGTTCACCATGGGCACCACCCGTTACAGCGGCAGTGGCGCCGCGCTGACTGCCACGCATGGCCTGGCAGCGTCGGAGTCTGGCGCCGGCGGCACTGTTGCTGGACCGCGGGCGTCCGTGACTACCTGGGCGCCTGGCACAAGCCCCGGAATTGCGAGCTATGCGGCCAGTCAATCGCCGTCCGAAGGCAACATGGTCGACGCAGTGACGTTCCGAACGGCCAGCGCGCCGGTGGCGCCGTCTGGGTTCAGCGTGGTGGTGGGCGGCGTGGTCACGAATGCCAACGCCCAGGGCCAGATCATCGGCGCTAACGTGTTCGGCACGATCGACTATGAAACCGGCGTGGTTGAACTCGCGTTCGGCACGGCCACGACTGGCACGGACCCGACGCGCTCGGACTGGTCGCACCTGGGCCTGCCTGGCGTCCAGTGGGTGCGCCTGGCTCCGGTGGCAGCCGCAGACCTGCGCTACAACGCGGTGGCCTACAGCTACCTGCCCCTGGAGGCCGACAAGCTGGGCCTGGACCCGGTGCGCCTGCCCAGCGACGGCCGGGTGCCCGTGTTCCGCCGTGGCAGCGTGGTCGTGGTGCATCACACCGCCGACACCGCGCCCCTGACCGTGACGAACGGCCAGACGGTCAACCTGGGCCGCGTGAACGTGGCCACGGTCCGCGTCATCGGCGACAACGGCCAGACGATCAGCAGCGGCTACACGCTCGACCGAGCGGCCGGCACCGTGACCTTCACCAGCGTGGCCGGGTACTCGCAACCCGTCACCATCCGCCACCGCATCGAAGAAGCCGCACTGCTGGCCGACGCCCAGATCAGCGGCCTGCTGCGGATCAATCGCCCGCTGTCCCGCGCCTACCCATTGGGCAGCAAGGTCAGCAGCGCGCTGCTCGTCGGCGACATGTTCGCCCGAGTTTCCACGCTATTCGATCAAGCGACCTGGAATTCCAGCAGCCCCGTTTGGTCAGACGACCTGCAAGGCAGCGCCGCAGGCCCGACGTTCGACACGATCAACTACCCGGCCCAAGTCCAAAACCGAGGCGCCGTGACCGAGCGCTGGGCGCTAGTGTTCACTGGATCCACAGCGTTCGTCGTCGTAGGAGAGCACCTGGGCCAGATCGGTACGGGCAACACCGCAACAGACTGCGCGCCGCTGAACCCAGCGACCGGGACGCCGTACTTCACCTTGGACAGACGCGGCTTTAACTCGGGCTGGTCTCCCGGGAATGTGGTCCGGCTGAACACAGTGGGCGCCTCGGCGCCGCTGTGGGTCGTCCGCGTTGTGCAGCAAGGTCAGGCCACGCTGCAGTCGGACAGTTTCACCATGGCCGTCCGCGGCGATATCGACACACCCTGAAGGAAATCCAAGCAATGACAACCGTCGTTTATTACTCAAGCACTGACGCTGGCGCCCCGACGCTGAACAACGCGGCAGGCTCCCTGATCAACCTGCTGGACGCCGTGCTGGTGAACGGCTACGGCACCAAGGCCGTTACCAGCATCAGCGTGTCATCAGGCGTGGCCACGGTCGTCTGCTCGGCCCACGGGTTCACGAACAGCAGCGTGCAGGAAATCGCAGGCGCCACACCGGCCCTGCTGAACGGTCGCAAGCTAATCACGGTCACAGGTGCCAACGGCTTCACGTTCGCAGCGCCTGGTGTGCCTGACGGTTCGGCCAGCGGCACGATCACGGCCAAGCGCCCCGGCCTGGGGTGGGCCAAGGAATACAGCAGCGGCAGCACGAAGGCGGTTTACAAGCGCACCGATCCCGCGGCCACGGCGATGCGCCTCCGCGTGGCTGACTCGGCGGCAGGCACGTGGGACACCACGCGGCACGCTGAGGTGACGATGTACGAATCCATGTCTGACGTGGACACCGGCGTGTCCCCCGCGCCAACCGCTCACGGTCAGACGTGGCCGAAGGGCTTGAACAACGCGACGGCCGCCCGGTGGTTTGCAGTCGGTGACAGCCGCACCATTTACCTGTTTCTGGACAGCGATTACAGCGGCAGCCAGTGGATATATACGTCTTCACTCACCCCCTGCGTGTTCGGCGATGTGGCCAGCTACCGGGCCTCGGACGCATACGCGTGTGTGCTGAGCGGGCCCTACACCCATGCCGCTCAGGTAGCCGGCATCTGCACCAGCTTTACGTCGGGTGACGGCCCGTCGGTGAACGGTTCGGTCTACGTCGCGCGGCGCGCGAGCGGCCTCGCCGGCATCACTTCGTTCGCAGCGATCGGTCGGCGCCCGGGGGCCATGGGGTCCGCGCTGATGCCGAAGTATCCGAGCCCCGTGGATAACGGCGCTGTCTTCGGCTTCCCGCTTCTGCTCGCCGAGGGGAATGCGGCTTTCAACAACCCGGCGCGCGGGGAGCTGCGCGGCCTGGCCGAACCGCTGTACGACTGCACGACGGTAGCGGCCCTCACGGTGTTCGACGACGTGCTGGGCTCCGATCGCAAGTGGTTGATTGCCCCAGGCAATTACCAAAGCGGCGACCGGGCGTTCGTGATGATCGACATTACCGGCCCCTGGCAGGCGTGACGTGTCGGACGCGCGGATCGCCGGCGCACGCCTGCGCCTGAATGTCGGATGGCCCACGAACCCGCAGGACGCCCGCACCCGAGGGCAGCTCTTGCGCCTCGGGCCTACTGTCGGCGCCTACCGGATCGCCGGGAACGTCTATGTCGACGGCGTGCCCGACGTTCCCGTCAGCCGCAAGGTTCGGCTGTTCGACCGCGTGACCGCCGCGTGCGTGCGCGAGCTGTGGTCTGAAGCTGCGACGGGGGCCTACGCGTTCGAGCAGATCCCGAAGCCAGCCGACGGCTATTTCGTCGTGGCCCATGACCACACCGCCGTTCACAACGCCGTGATTAAGGATCGGATCAATGCGGTTTGACCTGAGCACCGACCTGAAGAACCTGCGCCTCGATCAGATCAGGGCAGCGGTAGATGGCGGCGCGACCGAGGGCGAGGTGTGGTTGTATGGCGGCACCCCACCGCTGACCTGCGCGGCAACGGTGTTGCCCGTCCAATGCGTGATCACGCTGCCACGCCCCTGCGCCTCCGTGGCCGCCGGCGTGCTCACGTTCCCCCGGAATCTGGAAGGCTTGCGGGTTGATGCCGAGCCGCTGACCTGGGGGCGCCTGGTGGATGGCAACGGCAAGGCGTGGGCGGACTTTGACGTTTCGGTGCTCGCCGGCACCGGCGCGCTGCGGTTGAACGCCATCACCGGCGCTGTCGGCAGCTCAGTCAAGATCCTGACGGGCGAGCTGTCCGAGTGACGAACCTGTCCTTCAAGGCCACGCTGGGGGCTTCGCCCGATCTGGCGTTCGGCCTCATAGAGCCGGACGGCGGGAACGACCTAGTTTTCCGCGCCCCCCCGGACCTGGGGCACCCCGTCGACCTCGTGTTCGGCGACGGCAGCACCGTCAAGCCGGCGTCGTATGGCTCGCTGTCTGCACGCGTGGGCGTGCGTGCGGCGCTGGTCGGCGTGTCGCGCGAGACGGTCTACGGGCCCCTGGTGGCCACGCTGGGCCCCGTGTCCATGACAGCGATGGGCGAGGCGCTGGTGAACCGAAAGCTGCCGCTGTCCACGCAAACATCGGGCGCCTGGCATGAGGGCACCAACAAACCCGCCGCCACCGCTTCGCGCTGGTCGCCCAGCACCAACAGGCGGTCCGCGGCGCGGACGCCCTGGACTGAGGGCTCCCGCCGTACCGCCAGGCCCACGACGCCCTGGTCCGTGGCCACAGGTCAGCCAGCTACAGCCACTGGTACTTGGGACGACGGCCACCCGGTCGCGGCGGGCACAGCCAACCTATGGGGCGCCAGCGCCTCCAGCCCGGCAGAACTGACGGCCAGCGCGTGGCAAACGGCCACGCCCGGCCCCGGCGTGCTGACGCGTGGCGTCTGGCAGGAACTGACGCGTCTGGCCATGACCTCGCTCGGCGCTTGGGGCGAGGGCCAGCGCCGTGCCGTCTCGCGTTCGGGCAGCTGGGCGCAGGGCCGGCGCACGGACCTGGGCGGCGTCTACCCATGGAACCTGGGCCGTCGGTCGGATCCAGGCGTCTCACCGCGACCTTCCCAGCCGCCGGAACCCCCGGGGCATATTTGCTACACGCCGCCGCCGGGCGGGGCCGTGGTCGTGGAGTTCCGCGACCCGGCAACCTTCGATGACACACGGCTTGAATTTACTTGCGGTGATCGGACCCGGTCGGTCGTCGTGCCAGTCAGGAGCGTCTATATCGTGCAGAACTCTGTATCCCTCAAGCGAGTCAGTGATGGACTTGAGATCGCTTGCCTCGGCTCATCTCTGGCCTTGGATGTGGACAGCTGGACCTGGGGGTTCAGTGCCGCCCTCCCATCGATTGAGCGCCCCAAAATCGGTCGAGATGAGGATTTGGAGCTTTGGATCAACGGCGTGCCATACCGTGTGCGCGCCGAGTCTATTTCCACTGAGCGGTCATTCGGCGAATCTTCACTGCGCATCTCTGGCCGCGGCCGGGCAGCTGTCCTGGCCGCGCCTGCAGCCCCTGTACAGACGTTCGGCAATGTGGCCGACCGCACCGCGCAGCAGATCGTGGGCGACGTGTTGCCCCTCGGGTGGACGGTCGACTGGCGTCTCAGCGACTGGACGATCCCTGGCGGCGCTTGGTCATATCAGGGCAGCAGCATCGAGGCCGCCCTTGATGTGGTCACGGCGGTCGGCGGCTACCTGCAGCCCAACGCCACCGACCAGACTCTGATCGCTCGCCATCGCTACGCTGCTGCGCCCTGGGAGTGGGCATCGCTCTCGCCAGACTTCGTTCTGCCTTCAGCCGTTGTTCTGCAGGAGGGCGTCGAGTGGCTGAGCCGTCCTGACTACGATCGGGTCTATGTGAGCGGCACGTCGCAAGGAGTGCTGGCCAACATCAAACGCGCGGGTACGGCCGGACTGATTCTGGCGCCGATGGTCACGCATGCCGCATTGACTGCCGAGCCGGCAGTCCGGCAGCGTGGCAGGGCGGTTTTGTCGGACACCGGCCAACAAGCCCATGTCACTCTGCGCCTGCCAGTCCTGCCATCGACAGGCGTGATCCTGCCAGGCGCGATGGTCGAGTATGTTGACGGCTCAGCGACCATGCGCGGCGTGGTCCGCTCCACCAACGTCGATGCCCGGCCTGTAGAGGTTTGGCAAACCTTGAAGGTGCAAACCCATGTCTAACGCCTATGCCCAGTTTCTGAAGCTACTGCCCCAGACCCCACTACAAGCCGGAACCGTACTGACTTCGTCGGGTGGCTCTGTTGTTGTCGAACTACCAGGTGGTGGCAGAACCCAGGCCCGAGGCGAAGCACCCGTTGGCAGCCATGTGTTTGTTCGAGACTCAGTGATCGAAGGCCCGGCCCCGGATCTCCCGATCCTGGAGTTCGACATCTGATGTTTCCCGACGCGCAATTCCTTTGCGCCGCAGCCAAGCCGTACAGTTAGCGCTTATCTCGCTTCAGCGCCGTCAAATATCGCGGCGCGCTTCACTTTGTGCAAGGCGCCGGCGGCGCCATCCGCCCCACCCCCTCGCCCGATGGCAAGTACCTGGCCTTTGTGCGCCGCGTGCGCAACCAGAGCACGCTCTTCCTCAAGGACCTGAGCAGCGGCCGCGAATTCGCCGCCTGGGGCCAGCTCGAGCGTGATCTGCAGGAGAGCTGGTCCATCAACGGTGTCTACCCGGCTTTTGCCTGGACGCCGGACGCCAAACAGATCGTCGTCTGGGCCCAGGGCAAGCTCTGGCGCGTCGACCCCTTCAAGAGCACGGCCGCCGAGATCCCCTTCCATGTGAAAGACCAGCGCGAGGTGCGCGAGGCCTTGCGCACGCCCCAGGAGGTGGCGCCCGATCAGTTCGCCGTCAAGCAGCTGCGCTGGGTCAACACCGCGCCCGATGGCAAGTCGGTCGTCTACTCGGCCCTGGGCCACCTCTACCTCAAGGACCTGCGCTCGGACGCTGCACCGCGCCGCCTCACGCAGCAGCAAGGCGAGGCGTTTGAGTTCTTCCCCAGCTTCTCGCGCGACGGCCGCGAGCTGGTCTATGTGAGCTGGAACGACGACAAGCTCGGCAGCGTGCGCAAGCTGGACCTGGCCAGCGGCCGCGAGACCGTGATCACCAAGGCGCCCGGCAAATACCTCTCGCCGCGC
>Ga0187844_10002369_pt1 | contig 13355 bp, 13 predicted proteins | sample SpaLakP09_SKY_50_FD_134517 | JGI IMG/M metagenome (GOLD analysis project Ga0187844, IMG submission 134517) | Oligotrophic lake water microbial communities from Sparkling Lake, Wisconsin, USA - SP09_SKY_50 | ecosystem: Environmental > Aquatic > Freshwater > Lake | place: USA: Sparkling Lake...
GCCGCGCGCGCGGCCGCGCACGACGATGCCGCGCCCAGGACGAAGCGCAGCGTGCAGGGTCGCCAGGACACGGGCGCCCAGCGCGCCGAAGGCGAATACCGGCACGCGCTGGCGAGCCTGCAGGAGGGCCGCATGATCGAGACGGTCGCCGCGCTCGAGCAGGCGCTGAAATACGAACCGACGCACGAGGCGGCGCGCCAGACGCTGGTGGGGTTGCTGATCGAGGCGAACCGCAACGACGAGGCGATGCGCCAACTGCAGCTGGGTCTCACGCTGGACCCGCGCCAGCCCGCGATGGCGATGCTGCTGGCGCGACTCCAGATCGAGCGGGGTGGCAACGGCATCGATACCCTGATGCGCACCTTGCCCTACGCGGGCAACGACGCCGACTACCGCGCGTTCCTGGCCGCCGCACTGGCGCGCCAGCAGCGCCACCGCGAGGCGGCCGAGCAGTATCAACAGGCCGTGCGCGCGGCGCCGTCGAACGGCGTGTGGTGGATGGGTCTCGGGATCTCGCTACAGGCCGAAAAGCGCAACGGCGAGGCGCTGGACGCATTCCAGCGTGCGCGCGCAACCGGTCGGTTGTCGCAGGATTTGCAGGCGTTCGTGGAGCGGCGCATCCAGCAGCTCTCGCACTGAGGGCGCGTCACACGGTCGCCAGCCGCGCAGGGTGGGCACCACGTGCCCACGCCGTCAACGTGCGCCGGCACGACCGCGTCATTTCCGCCGTCGCGTATCACCGCGTGTGCGCGGCGTGCCCACCCTACACTTTCGCGAGGCGTTCCAGCGCCGTCTGCAGCGTCTCATCCTTCTTCGCAAAGCAGAACCGCACGATCCCCGACTCCGTCGGCTTGCTGTAGAAGGCCGACACCGGAATCGCGGCCACCTTGATCTCGCGCGTGAGCCATTGCGCGAACTCCGATTCGGACAGGTCCGAGATCCCGTCGTAGCGCACGCACTGGAAATACGTGCCGTCCGCCGGCAGCAAGGTAAAGCGCGTGTTCGCCAGGCCCGTGCGGAACAGGTCGCGCTTGCGCTGGTAGAACGCGGGCAGGTCGCGCCACGGCGCCGGGTCGCGCATGAAGTCCGCCAGGCCCGCCTGCATCGGGGTATTCACGCTGAAGACGTTGTACTGGTGGACCTTGCGGAACTCCGCCATCAACGACGCCGGCGCGGCCACGTAGCCCACCTTCCAGCCCGTCACGTGGTACGTCTTGCCGAAGCTCGACACGACGAACGCGCGCTCCGCCAGCACGGGGTGACGGCTGACCGACGCGTGCGGCTGGCCGTCGTAGACCATGTGCTCGTACACTTCGTCCGACAAAATGAGGATGTCAGTCCCTGCCACGATGTCCGCCAGCGCATCGAGGTCGGCCTGGCGCAGGATCGTGCCGGTCGGGTTGTGTGGCGTGTTCACGACGATCATCCGGGTCCTGCCCGTGACGGCCGCCGCGACGGCGTCCCACGGCACGCTGTAGCCGACGGCGTCGACGCGCATCGCCACCGGCACCGGCACGCCGCCGGCCAGCGCGATAGACGGCTGGTAGCTGTCGTAGCAGGGCTCGATGACGATCACCTCGTCGCCCGGATGCACGGCGCACAGGATCGCCGTGATGATGCCCTGCGTGGCCCCGGCCGTGACCGTGATCCCGGTGTTCGCATCGTAGGCGTGGCCGTACAGCGCGGCCAGCTTGGCGGCGATGGCGTCGCGCAGGACGGGCAGGCCGGTCATCGGCGCGTACTGGTTGTGGCCGGCGCGCATGGCGGCGTCGACGGCGTCCAGCAGGCGCGGGTCGCAGTGGAAGTCGGGGAAGCCCTGGCCCAGGTTGACGGCGCCGTGCTCGTTCGCGAGCGCGGACATCAGGGTGAACACGGTGGTGCCGACGGCCGGCAGGCGCGATTGCAGGACGGGTGTGGTCATGGTGCGGACGGGTTGGAGAGGGTGGATGTCATTCTACCGTGGCGGGGGCCTCGGTCTTGACCCAGGCCTCGGGCGTCATGATGCGGAAGAGATGTTCGCGCGCGGCGCGGCGGGCCAGCTTGAGCAGGGCCTTGTCCTTGGTGACGAGGACGGCGGCATCGGCATCGCGCGCGATCTCGAGGAATTTCTGGTCGTCGCGGTCCGTGCAGACGGGCAGGCGCAGCGCGCGCGACGTGGGCGCGACGACTTCGATCAGGGCGTCGAAGGCGGCCTCGGCCTGCGGCCGCGTCGACGCGTCGAGCGGCAGGTGAGCGTAATGCAGCACGATCCGGTATTCGTCGCGGCAATCGGCGCGGGTGACGGCGCGCACCTTGCCGGACTCCAGGGCGGCGAGCAGGGGCGCCCAGCGCGGGTCGCGGAAAACGAACAGGTCGAGGCAGACGTTGGTGTCGATGACGACGATGGGTTTTGCTGAAGCAGGTATCATGTCAGCAATTTTACCCGCTGTACGTGTTCCATAAGATGCTGATCGTTATTTCTCCTGCCAAATCCCTCGACCTCGATTCTCCGCCCACCACGCTCGAACGCACGACGCCCCGCTTCATCGACGATGCCGCCGAACTCATCCGTGTTCTGAAGCCGAAGTCGCCGGCCGAGATCGGCGCGCTGATGGACATCTCGGACCAGTTGTCGGTGCTGAACGTGACCCGCTACGCCGACTGGCACCCGGACCACGGCGCCGCCCGCCAGGCCATCATGTCGTTCGACGGCGACGTCTACACGGGTCTCGCCGCGCGCTCGCTCGACCCGCAGGCGCTCGGGTACGTGCGCGACCGCGTGCGCATCCTGTCGGGCCTGTACGGCGTGCTGCGTCCGCTGGATGCGATGCATCCGTACCGGCTGGAGATGGGCACGCGTCTCGCGAACCCGCGCGGCAAGGATCTGTATGCCTTCTGGGGCGAGCGCGTGACGGCCGCGCTGAACGCCGACCTGAAGGAGGCGGGCGCACCGGTGCTCGTGAACCTCGCGTCGGAGGAATACTTCAAGTCCGTCAAGCCGAAGCTGCTGGACGTGCCCGTGATCACGCCCGTGTTCGAGGACTGGAAGAACGGCAAGTACAAGATCATCTCGTTCTTCGCCAAGCGGGCGCGCGGGATGATGGCCCGTTATGCGGCCGAGCAGGGCATCACGGACGTCGAACGGCTGAAGGACTTCGACGTGGACGGGTATGCGTACGACGAGGCCGTGTCGACGGACAAGTCGTGGGTGTTCCGCCGGCGCGTGGGAGACTGACCAGTCGACAATTCGGGGTCAGACCCCGTTTTTTGGCACGGTCCCAGAGGCAAGGTTTCCGTATAAAAAATGCCCGCTTGGCGCGGGCATTGTCATTACTGGATGGCGTCTTTCGGCGCCGGTTTCGCGCCGGCCTTGGCCCAGAATTTCCACCACGGGGCGTCGCCCGATCCCTTGCCGCCCAGGAAGCGGCTGTTCGGGTAGTTCATGGTGAAGATGCGCTGCGTGTCGTCGCGCAGGTCGAGCATGCCCAGCTTGTCGTAGGCCCGGACCATGATGAACAGCGCTTCCTCACGTGCGGGCGCTTCGCTGAACTGCGTGACGGCGCCCTGGGCGCGGTTCAGCGCGGCCAGGTAGGCGCCGCGGCGGTAGTAGTAGTTCGCCACGTGCACTTCGTACTGCGCCATCGCATTGATCAGGTAGTTCATGCGGGAGATCGAGTCCGGCGCGTATTTGCTGTTCGGGAACTTGTCGACCAGTTCCTTGAACGCGGCAAACGCTTCGCGCGTCGCCTTCGGATCGCGCTCCGTCGGGTCCTGGGCATAGATGAAGCTGAGGAAACCGATCTGGTCGTTGAAGTTGATCAGGCCGCGCAGGTAGTACATGTAGTCGACCTGCGGGTGGTTCGGGTGCAGCTTGATGAAGCGTTCGACAGCGGCCAGCGCCTCGGCCTGGTCCTGCGCTTTATAGTGCGCATAGGCAATTTCCATCTGCGCTTGAGCAGCGTAGGTGCCGAACGGATAGTTGGATTCGAGGCGTTCGAACAGCTTGATCGCGGCTTCGTAATGGCCGCCAGCCATTTCCTCCTGCGCGTCAGCGTATAATTTCGATGCTGACACGTTCTTGTTTTCGTCGGATTTATCCGGTAACAAACCGCAAGCTGACAAACTTAGCAGAACGCTAGTCACGACCAATACAGACAATTTTTTTTGCATAAGCTCTTAGTGCAAGAAAGTTTTACCGAGATTCAACGAACGGCTGATTATAGCCGATGGGACTGACGTGATATTAACTGCTGCGCCGAATTCGGCGGAAAACCTTTTCGACCCCGACCTGGACGAGGACCTCGACGCCGAGCTTGACGTTGATCTCCCTTCCGGCGCGGGTGGCCCCGACTATGCTCCGATTACCCTGGAACTGGTCCCCGAACACTGCGGGCAGCGGTTGGACAAGGTCGTGGCCGGGCTGGTGCCCCAGTTCTCCCGCAGCCGCCTGCAGCAATGGTTCGACGAAAGCCACATCCTCGTCGACGGCAAGCCGGCGAAGGGCAAGAGCACGGCCTATGGCGACGAGACGGTCACCGTCGTGCCGCAGCCGGCGCCCGAGGACACGGCCTACACGCCGGAACCGATGGAACTCAACATCGTGCACGAGGACGACGCCATCATCGTCATCAACAAGCCTGCCGGCCTCGTCGTGCACCCGGGCTCGGGCAACTGGTCCGGTACCCTGCTGAACGGCCTGCTGCACCATTGCCCGCAGCTGGTGTCCGTGCCGCGCGCCGGCATCGTGCACCGTCTCGACAAGGACACGAGCGGCCTGATGGTCGTCGGCAAGACGCTGGAAGCGCAGACCGACCTCGTGCGCCAGCTGCAGGCGCGTACCGTCAAGCGTGAGTATTTCGCGCTCGTGTGGGGCACGCCGCGCGCGTTCGGCACCATCGACACGGCAATCGGCCGCGATGCCAAGGACCGCGTCAAGATGGCGGTGTCGAACAGCCCGTCGGCCAAGCCTGCCATCACGCACTACGAAGTGATCGAGACGGGCGAGCTGGACCGCCGTCCCGTCACCCTCGTGCAATGCCGCCTGGAGACGGGCCGCACGCACCAGATCCGCGTGCACATGCAGTCGCTGGGCTACAGCCTCGTCGGCGACACCGTGTACGGCAAGCAGCACCTGCGCCAGTTCTTCCATCGCCAGGCCCTGCAGGCACGCCGCCTCGGCCTCTCGCATCCGGCCACCGGCGAGCACATGTAATGGGTCGTGCCGCTGGCCGACGATTTCGCGGAACTTCTGGAACAGGCCGGGATCGAAGAACCGGAAGCGATCTGATGCCGGGATCCGATCTGCAAGACGCCGATCTGATTCATCCCGCGATCCAGTGGCCCGATCTGCCTGACGCGTTCGGTGCCCTGGCCACGACGCGGCGTGGTGGCGTCAGCACGGGCCCTTACGGCGATGGCCTAGGACGCGGCGGCCTGAACCTGGGCCGGCACGTGAACGACGACCCGGAGGCCGTGGAGGCCAACCGGGCGCGTCTACGTGCGCGCCTGCCGGGCGCGCCCGCGTGGATCGCGCAGGTGCACGGCGCGGATGTCGTCGACGCGGCGAGCGTCCAGCCGGGCGGTCCCGTGCGCACGGGCGACGCGAGCATCGCGACGCTGCCGGGCGTCGTCTGCGCCATCCTGACGGCCGACTGCCTGCCCGTGCTGTTCGCGGACCTGGGCGGCAAGGTCGCGGGCGCCGCGCACGCGGGCTGGCGTGGGCTCGCCGGTGGCGTGCTTGGCCAGACCGCGGCCGCCATGCGCGCGGCGGGCGCGGGCGAGATCACGGCCTGGCTCGGGCCGGCGATCGGCCGGGACGCGTTCGAAGTGGGCGCCGACGTGCTGGTTGCCTTCGAGGTCGCGCTGCCGGGACAGGTGCAGGATGCGTTCCGGCCGTATCCTGGCCGGTCGGGGAAGTACTTGGCGGACATGTATCTGTTGGCGCGCAGGATGCTGGCGCGCGACGGGATCACGCGCGTCCACGGCGGCGACCGCTGCACGGCGACCGAGACCGACTGGTTTTATTCTTACCGCCGCGACGGCGTTACCGGCCGGCAGGCCAGCCTCATCTGGTTGAAATAAATGGCGGCTCAGTGGCCGCCACAGCCGCCGCCATCGCAGCCGTGCCCGGCCGCACCGCCATCGGCGCCGGGTACATAAGCTGCCACGGGCACGACGGGTGCCCCGTCAGCCGTCTTCAAGGCCCCCTGTGCCGCACGGGCGCGCCGCCGTCTTGATCCCGCGAGGTAAAAAACGATTGAGAATGGCAACACGCCATAGCCGAAAAAAGTCATAATGCCGCCAACCACAGTCGGCTCCGTCGCCGCCATCAGGGTTACGACGTACATCCATCCTATGGCTACGATCCACATGCGATGCTCCGGTTGCTGTCGATAAAACGATTCTACACAATGGACGCCTTATGAATACGCCTGATGCTACCCCGCAGATGCTTGCCGCACCCTGGATGGCGCCGTCCGCGCAATTCACCGATCCCTCCGCCTGGCAGTCGTGGATGAAACTCCCCGACGGTGCCGACGGCTCGGCAGCGTTTGCACCGGTGGCCAAGATGCTGGGCGATATCGGCGCCGGACTGTCGCAGGGGAAGCTGGAAGCATTGCGCAACGATTACCTGCAAAAGGCGATGAAGCTGTGGCAGGACCTGGTCACGGGCAAGCTGCCGTCGTTCAGCGACCGCCGCTTTGCCGCGCCGGAGTGGACGGCGAATCCGATGTCCGCGTACAGCGCCGCGTCCTACCTGCTGAATTCCGAATTCCTCATGGCGCTGGCCGAGGCCGTCGAGGCGCCGGCGCGCGACAAGCAGAAGATCCGCTTCGCCGTCCAGCAGATCGTCGATGCCATGTCGCCGGCGAACTTCCTGGCGACGAATCCGGAAGCCCAGCAGAAAATGATCGAGACGAAGGGCGAGAGCCTGACGAAAGGCCTGCAGAACATGCTGGCCGACCTGCAGAAGGGCCGCATCTCGCAATCGGACGAGTCCGCGTTCGAGGTGGGTCGCAACGTGGGCATCACGCCGGGCACCGTCGTGTTCGAGAATCACTTGTTCCAGCTGATCCAGTACACGCCGGTGACGCCGACCGTGCACGAGGTCCCGCTGTTGATGGTGCCGCCGTGCATCAACAAGTTCTACATCCTCGACCTGCAGCCGGAAAATTCCCTCGTCCGCTACCTGGTGGAGCAGGGCAATACGGTGTTCATGGTGTCCTGGCGTAACCCGGACCAGAGCCTGGCCGGCACGACGTGGGACGACTACGTGGAGCAGGGCGCGATCCGCGCGCTGGACGCGACCCGTGCCATCACCGGCCAGGACAAGGTGAACGTATTCGGCTTCTGCGTGGGCGGCACGATCGCCGCGACGGCGCTGGCCGTGCTGGCTGCGCGCGGCCAGAAGCCGGCCGCGAGCCTCTCCCTGTTCACCACCTTGCTCGACTTTTCCGACACGGGCGTGCTCGACGTCTTCGTCGACGACACCCAGGTCATGCTGCGCGAACAGCAGCTGGCGCGCGGCGGCCTGATGCCGGGACGCGACCTGGCGACGACGTTCTCGGCGCTGCGCCCAAACGACCTCGTGTGGAACTACGTCCAGCAGAACTACCTGAAAGGCAAGACGCCGCCCGCGTTCGACCTGCTGTACTGGAATGCCGACAGCACGAACCTGCCGGGCCCGATGTATTGCTGGTACCTGCGCAACACCTACCTCGAAGACAAGCTGAAGGTGCCGGGCGCGCTGACGGTGGCCGGCGTCAAGGTCGACTTGGGCGCCATCGATTGCCCGACCTTCCTGTACGGCTCGAAGGAAGATCACATCGTCCCGTGGGAAGCGGCGTTCGCGTCGATGGGCTTGCTCAACCCGAAAAAGCCGAAGAACAACCGCTTCGTCCTGGGCGCATCGGGCCACATCGCGGGCGTGATCAACCCGGCGTCCAAGAACAAGCGCAGCTACTGGTTGAACGAGGGCGGCAAGACGCGGCCGAAGACCCCGGCCGAGTGGAGCGCCGGCGCCGTCGAGAAAAAGGGCAGCTGGTGGCCGGAGTGGGCGAAATTCCTCGTCGAACACGGCGGCAAGGAGGTCGCGCCGCCCGCCCAGCCGGGCAGTGCGCAGTATCCGGCAATCGAGGCGGCGCCGGGCCGCTACGTCAAGGCCAGGGCCGATTGAAGGGACCGCTAACACATTGCGAAAAAAATCATTCAGTTGCTCAGCGAATAATTGCTGCACCTGCGTTCGCAACGTGGTATTTTTAGCGGATATCCTCTTGGAATCGGAGACGCCGCGGGAGATCCCCCCCCGCGGTCGCCGCATAATAAATGCGCTACGGCGCTGTACATGGAAATGAGATGAGTAGTGTCAAAAAAAGCACTGAACGCCTGATCAAGAAGTATCCGAACCGCCGGCTGTACGACACCCAGACCAGTTCTTACATCACCTTGTCCGACGTGAAGCAACTCGTGCTCGATGCCGACGAGTTCACGGTCGTGGATGCCAAGACGAACGAAGACCTGACCCGCAGCATCCTCCTGCAGATCATTCTCGAAGAGGAAGCGCACGGCGTGCCGATGTTCTCGAGCGGCGTGCTGTCCCAGATCATCCGTTACTATGGCCACGCGATGCAGGGGATGATGGGTTCCTACCTGGAAAAGAACGTGCAGGCGTTCACCGACATCCAGAACAAATTCGTCGGCTCGGCGACGGGCGCGATGGAAGGCAAGCCGTTCAGCACCGAGATGTGGACCCAGTTCATGAACATCCAGGGGCCGATGATGCAGGGCATGATGAACAACTACATCGACCAGAGCAAGAACCTGTTCCTGCAGATGCAGGAGCAGATGCAGAGCCAGAGCAAGGCGATGTTCGGCGCGTTCCCGTTCGGGGTGCCGCCGGAGAAAAAATAATAAGCCAGTAACCCGAAACCGTCGTCCCCGCGAAGGCGGGGACCCAAGTTCTCACGCGTTCCCGCAGCGCTAAAATTGGGCCCCTGCCTACGCAGGGGCGACGTTCGAAGGCCATCGATTTCCCTCCGCCCCCGCTTCCTGTACAATCGCGGATTGCCCTGAACGTTTGCCGCAATCCGACAATGCAAGAACTCCGCCGTAACCCTCTCCCCGCCACCTCCGACGCTGCCGGCATCGCCGTGCCGCCGAAGGTCGGTTTCGTCTCGCTCGGCTGCCCGAAGGCGCTCGTCGACTCCGAACAGATCCTCACCCAGCTGCGCGCGGAGGGTTACGAGACCGCCAAGTCGTATGCCGGCGCGGACCTCGTAATCGTCAACACGTGCGGCTTCATCGACGCGGCCGTGCAGGAATCGCTGGATGCGATTGGCGAGGCGCTGGCCGAAAACGGCAAAGTGATCGTCACGGGTTGTCTCGGCGCCAAGAAGGATGCGTCCGGCAGCGACATCATCACCAAGGTGCACCCGAAGGTGCTCGCGGTGACCGGTCCGCATGCCGTGGCCGAAGTGATGGACTCCGTACACACGCACCTGCCCAAGCCGCACGACCCGTTCATCGACCTCGTGCCGGACCACGGCGTCAAGCTCACGCCCAAGCACTACGCCTACCTCAAGATCTCGGAAGGCTGCAATCACCGCTGCAGCTTCTGCATCATCCCGTCGATGCGCGGCGACCTCGTGTCGCGTCCGATCCACGACGTGCTGCAGGAAGCGGAAAACCTGTTCAAGGCGGGCGTGAAGGAACTGCTCGTGATCTCGCAGGACACGAGCGCGTACGGCGTGGATGTCAAGTTCCGCACCGGCTTCTGGAACGGCCGCCCGGTCAAGACGCACATGACGCAGCTGACGGAAGCGCTGGGCCAGATGGCCAAGCAATACGGCGCGTGGGTGCGCATGCACTACGTGTACCCGTATCCGCACGTGGACCAGGTGATCCCGGTCATGGGCGAGAACGTCCTGCCTTACCTCGACATCCCGCTGCAGCACGCGCATCCGGATGTCCTGAAACGCATGAAGCGTCCGGCCAGCGGCGAAAAGAACCTCGATCGCATCCAGGCGTGGCGCAAGATGAATCCGGACCTCACGATCCGTTCGACGTTCATCGCCGGCTTCCCGGGCGAGACGGAGGCGGAATTCGAATACCTGCTGGACTTCCTGAAGGAAGCGCAGATCGACCGCCTGGGCTGCTTCGCCTACTCGCCGGTCGAAGGCGCGACGGCGAACGACATCGCGAACCCGGTGCCGGACGAAGTCAAGGAAGAGCGCCGCGCGCGCGTGATGCTGCTGCAGGAAGAGATCTCGGCCAAGCGCCTGCAGGCGAAGGTCGGCAAGACGATCCGCGTGCTTGTCGACGAAGTCGGTCCGCGCGAAGCGGTCGGCCGCTCGGCCGCGGATGCGCCGGAAATCGACGGCGTCGTCCACATCAAGCGCGCCCTCACGCCGGGCAAGGCCAAACCGGCCGTCGGCGAGTTCATCGAGGTGGTCGTGACGAAGGCGGATGCGCACGACCTGTGGGCGACGGTCGCCTGACCGCCATCGCTTGATACGTCGTCCCCGCGAAGGCGGGGACCCAATCTGGCGCTGACGATGCGCTTGCAACTTGGGTTCCCGCCAAGGGGGTGCCTAGCCCGGGAACGACGGTATATCCATGGAGTATCCGACGTGACCAAGAAGACGTCCATCGAGACCACGCTCACCCACAGCGACTACCGCCCGCCGGCCGGTTTCGCCGCCTACCCGACCCCGATCCACCACGCGTCCACGGTCCTGTTCAAGGACGTGGCCAGCCTGCGTTCGGGCGACTGGCGCTCGAAGCAGGCCTATACCTACGGCCTGCACGGCACGCCGACGACGTTCACGCTGGAAGCGCGGCTCGCCGCCATCGAAGGCGGCACGCACTGCCTGCTGGCGCCGTCCGGCCTCGCCGCGATCTCGATGATCCTGCTCGCGCTGCTGAAGTCGGGCGACGACGTCCTGCTGCCCGATAACGTCTACAACCCCACACGCGAGCTGGGGCGCTGGCTGGCGGCCGATTTCGGCGTCGCCGCGCGCTTCTACGATCCGCTCGTGGGCGCGGGCATCGCAGACCTGATCCAGCCGAACACGAAGCTGGTCTGGACGGAAGCGCCGGGCTCCGTGTCGATGGAAGTGCCGGACCTGCCCGCGATCGGCGCGGCGGCGAAAAAGAAAGGCGTCCTTGTCGCGCTGGACAACACGTGGGCCGCGGGCCTCGCGCTGCGCGGCTTCGACGTCGGCGCCGATATCGTCATGCAGGCGCTGACCAAATACCAGTCGGGCGGGTCGGACGTGCTGATGGGCGCCGTGATCACGCGCGACACGGCCATCAACGACCGCATCGCGGCGTCGCACATGCGCCTCGGGATGGGCGTGGGCGCGGACGATGCCTACCTCGTGCTGCGCGGCCTCGAAACGATGAAGCTGCGCTTCGACGCGCACGATGCGTCTGCGCGCAAGGTGGCCGCGTGGCTGAAGGGCCGTCCAGAAATCGCCAAGGTACTGCACCCGGCATTCGAGGATTGCCCCGGTCACGATATCTGGAAACGCGATTTCACGGGCGCGGGCGGGCTGTTCTCCGTCGTCTTCGACGCGCGCTATTCGGGCGAGCAGGTCGACCGCTTCGTCGACGCGCTGGCACTGTTCGGCATCGGGTACAGCTGGGGCGGGACGCACAGTCTCGCGGTGCCGTACCGGATGCAGGGGATGCGCCGCAACTGGCCCGACACCGGCCCGCTCGTGCGCTTCAACGTCGGCCTCGAAGGCACCGACGACCTCATCGCGGACCTCGAGCAGGCGTTGAACGGTGGGCTCGGGGAGCCCACCCTACCGCTACGGCCTTGATTGGTAGGGTGGGCACCCTGTGCCCACCAGCATTCACACCGGCATCGCGCGGTTGTTGTTCAGGTCGAGGAACCCGCGGATGATCCGGTACGCCATCCACAGCCATGCGCCGGCACCGATGAGCCACGCGATCGGAATCCCGACGATCGTAATGGCCAGCACCACGGCGACCGCCATCCAGATCAGGTAGAACCAGAACGACCTGATCATCCACGTGTGGTGGCTGTACACCATCGTCCCGGCCGTGTCCGGCCGCCGGATGTAGTTCACGATCAGCACCAGGATCGACAGCATGCCGAGCGAAAAGAAAAAGGTGAGTGCGTGCGCGACGTACAGGATGCGGGCGAACTGTTTCGCATCCTCGAGGCCGCGTTCGTAGACGAGTTCCTGGGCCATGATCTCTCCGGCGAATTAGATTGCCATTACGATAACCGATCGGCCGCTCAGGCGGCGCGCGCGGCCTGCTGCACCCAGGCGACGAGCCGGTTCGCATCCATCGCCCCGGCCTGGCGCGCGATTTCGCGGCCTCCCTGGAACAGCGCGATGGTCGGGATGCTGCGGATGTTGTAGCGCGCGGCCAGGTCCTGCGACGCCTCCGTATCGACCTTCAGCAATCGCGCGTGCGGCTCCAGCCGGCCGGCGGCCTGGGCGTACGCGGGCGCCATCATGCGGCACGGGCCGCACCACGCGGCCCAGAAATCGACGACGACGGGAATGTCGTTGCGCCCGACGTGCTTGTCGAAGCGGGCGGACGACACGTCCGCCGGCTGGCCGGTGAACAGCGACTTTGTACACTTGCCGCAGACGGGCTGGTCGGCCAGGCGCTCGCTGGCGACGCGGTTGACGGCGTCGCAGTGCGGACAGACGATATGCAGGGACTCGGCCATGGTGTTTCCTCCTTTGGTGATCGATATTGTATGCCCGGCGGCGCGTGCGCCGTCCGGCGTGCCGTTCGGCATAGAATCGGGTGCCGGGCGGATGCCCTTCAACATGGGTCCAGATGAGCGAATTGCAATCCATGGCAGTCAACGTGAGCCGGCCCCTGATCGGCTGCGCCGGCTGGGGTCTGAACAAGGAAGTGGCGGCCGATTTTCCCGCCGAGGGCAGCCACCTCGAACGCTACGCGGCCGTGTTTCCGGCCGTCGAGATCAACTCGTCGTTCTACCGCCCGCACCAGCCGCAAACGTACGCCCGCTGGGCCGCGAGCGTGCCCGACGCCTTCCGTTTCTCCGTCAAGCTGCCGAAGGCGATCACGCACGAGGCGAAGCTGCGCGACGCGGACGAACTGCTCGACCGCTTCGTGCGCGAGGCCGGCGAGCTGGGGCCGAAACTGGGCTGCGTGCTCGTCCAGCTGCCGCCCAGCGGCCAGTTCGATGCGGACGTCGTCGCCGACTTCCTGCCGCGCCTGCGTGCCCGCTTTCCCTGCATGCTCGCGCTGGAAGGCCGGCATCCGACGTGGTTCGGCGCGCCCGCGACCGCGCTGCTGCGCGCGCACGGCGTGACGCGCGTGATGGCCGATCCGGCCGCGGGCCAGCCCGGTCCGCACGAGCC
>Ga0187844_10002371_pt1 | contig 13347 bp, 8 predicted proteins | sample SpaLakP09_SKY_50_FD_134517 | JGI IMG/M metagenome (GOLD analysis project Ga0187844, IMG submission 134517) | Oligotrophic lake water microbial communities from Sparkling Lake, Wisconsin, USA - SP09_SKY_50 | ecosystem: Environmental > Aquatic > Freshwater > Lake | place: USA: Sparkling Lake...
AGAAGGCGTCGTCAAGGTCATCTCTCCGATGGACGGCACCCCGGCCTCGCGCGCGGGCATCCAGGCCGGCGACTACATCACCGCCGTCAATGGCCAGAGCGTTCTGGGCCTGACGGTCAATGAGGCGGTCAAGCAGATGCGCGGCGCGCCCGGCGAGGCCGTATCCCTGACCATCGCCCGCGAGAAGACCGACCCGTTCGACGTCAAGCTGGTCCGTGAGGTGATCAAGCCCAAGGCCGCCATCGCCCGCATGGAAGGCGACTACGGCTATGTCCGCCTGCCCGGCTTCAACGAAAAGGCCACCGACGCCCTGGCCGGCTCGATCGCCGATCTCAAGGCCAAGAACCCCCAGATGAAGGGTCTGATCCTCGACCTGCGCAACAATCCTGGCGGTCTTCTGGACCAGGCGCGTGGCGTGTCCGACCTGTTCCTCGACGGCGGTGAGGTTGTCAGCCAGCGGGGTCGTGGCCCGCGGGACATCCAGCGCCTGAACGCGACGCCCGGCGACGTGCTGAACGGCCTGCCGATGGTGGTCCTGATCAACCAGGGCTCGGCCTCGGCGGCGGAAATCGTCGCCGGTGCCCTGCAGGACCGCAAGCGGGCCGAACTGGTCGGCCTGACCAGCTTCGGCAAGGGCTCGGTGCAGACCGTGATCCCGCTGCGCGGCGGGGCTGACGGGGCGCTGAAGCTGACTACGGCGAAGTATTTCACCCCCTCGGGCCGCTCCATCCAGAAGACGGGCATTGTCCCGGATCTCGAGGTCGCCCAGACCCGCGAGCAGGCCCAGGACATCGCCAATCGCGTCTGGTTCAGCGAGGCCAGTTTCAAGAACGCGCTCAATGCCGATGAAGGCAAGACCCGCCAGGGCACCCATGTCCCGGCCGAGGCCCCGCCTGCCGCCTTTGACGAAAAGAAGGGCGATTTCCAGCTTGAGCGGGCCGTGGCCGTGCTGAAGGCCGGCTCGGTCGAATCCGTGCAGAAACTGCCCAAGCCTGTGGCCAAGATCGCCGAAGTCACCGCCAAGGCTGCGGCCATGGGCAAGCCGCCGATCGAAAAGAAGTAGGCCGGCGTACGGCCTCCCCGACCCGGGGAGGCCATTTCGCCGCAGGACCTTGTTAACCATAAATTTGAAGCTTGCCGGCTAAGGTCGCCGCAATGGCCGCCATCTTTTCCCGCAAGCCCGCCTATGCCGCCGCCGTGCCAGCCACCGAGCCGGCCGGAGACCTCCGCGCGCGCCTGATGGCTGCGGCGTCCAACCCGTTCATCACCGCCGGTGGGGCGGGACTTCTGTTTCTGCTGTCCCTGCTCAGTCTGGTGCTGCTGACCGGCAATCCCAGTGCCGGAACCCCGGAAGTCCGGGCCGCTCTCACCGCCCTGGGGGCGACGCGCAATGCCCCGGAGGGCTGGCGACAGGCCCTGACCGAAGAGAGCGAGACGGAAGCCGCCTTCAAGCCGGATACGTTCGAGCTGTCCGAGAAGCCGGTGAGCCTGCACGCCGAGAACGAAGCGACCATATCCGTGATGGGCGAGGTCGCGCCGCCCGTCGTGCCGACCGCAGGCGGCGGGATGCCGGCCGCGCCGATCGCCGGCCTGACCGCACCGGGCCCCGGCGGCGCGCCGCTGCCCATCATCAGCGTCGATGGCCGCACACCCGCCGAGGCCTATGCGCGGCCCTTCACCGCCAACGGACGCCCCCGGGTCTCTGTCGTTATCGGCGGGCTCGGCCTGAATCCGCAAACGACCCGGCTGGCCATCGAGACCCTGCCGCCGGAAGTCACCCTGTCCTTTGCGCCCTATGCCGAAGGTCTGCAGGGCTGGATCGATCTGGCGCGGGCCAGCGGCCACGAGGTGCTGCTGGAAACCCCGATGGAGCCGGCCGACTATCCGGCCAATGATCCGGGCCCCTACACCCTGATCGCCGCCAACCGGCCCGAGGATACCGTGCGCAAGCTGGAGTGGCTGATGTCGCGGGCCACGGGCTATTTCGGGCTCAGCAACTATCTGGGGGCCCGCTTCATCGACTCGGATGCGGCCATGAACACCTTCAACGCCGCCCTCAAGGCCCGGGGCCTGGCCTTTGTCGATGACGGCCTGGCCGCCCGGCGCGGTGGCGGCATCCCGCGGGCCTCGGCTGACCGGATCATCGATGACGAGCTTTCGGCCTCGGCGATCGACATCCAGCTTCGGGCCCTCGAGACCGGGGCCAGTGCGCGGGGCCAGTCGCTCGGATCCGGCTTTGCCTATCCGGTGACCATCAACCAGGTCCGGACCTGGGCGGCCGGCCTGCCTGCCCGGGGCCTGCAACTGGCACCGGCCTCGGCCCTGGCGCGCCGATGAGCGCGGCGTCCCTCGAAGACGACCTGCCGCAGCACAGGCCCAATGTCGGCGTAGTCCTGTTCCACTCCGACGGCCGCGTCTGGCTGGGCCGGCGCCACCAGCAGGAGCCGCCCTACAACTGGCAGTTCCCGCAGGGCGGGGTCGATGACGGCGAAGACCTGCTGGACGCGGCGCGGCGGGAACTGGCCGAGGAGACGGGCGTCACCTCCGCGGCTTTGCTGGGCCGGACCCAGGGCTGGATCGCCTATGACTTTCCGGCCGATTTCGCGGGCAGCAAGAAGGCGCGCGGCTGGCTGGGCCAGAAGCAGGTGTGGTTCGCCTTCCGTTTCACAGGCGACGAGGCCGAAATCGACCTGGAAGCCCATGGTGAGGTCGAGTTCGACGCGTGGCGCTGGGGAAGTCTCGACGAAACCCCGGAACTGATCGTACCCTTCAAACGCAGCGTCTATCAGGCGGTCGTCGCTGCGTTCCGGGGCTATGCGCAAGGTGATGCTTAAGTCACCTGCGATGGGGAGGACTTATGGCGCGAACCATTCTGATGATCCACGGCTATGGCTGTGCCGGTGACTGCTGGGGAAGCGTCGCCGCCCGCCTGAAGGCCGAGGGCTATCGCGTCGAGACCCCGACCCTGCGCGCCGAGCTGCGCCGCACGGATGCGCCGGGCAAGGGCCTGGCCGGCCTGTCCCTGGCCGACTATGTCGCCGACATGAGCGCCCTGGCCGCGAGCCTGTCGCGCGAGACGGGTGAAGCCCCCATCGTGTTCGGCCACTCGATGGGCGGCATGATCGCCCAGAAGCTCGCCGAGGCCGGGCTGGCGGCTGGTATCGTGCTATTTGCACCTGCTTCACCTGCCGATGCCCGGGCCAAGCCCAAGCTGTCGCCTGTCATCACCTTCCTCAACATCGCCCTGTCTTTCCGGCCCGAGACCCGCGCCGTGAAGATGTGGAAGACCGGCTTCAAATGGGGCGTCCTGAATGTCGTGCCCGCTGCGCGGCACGACGGCCTCTATGCCCGCGCGGTCTATGACTCCGGACGCGCCCTGTCGGACCTGGCCTGGCCCGACAAGGATCCCAACCGGACGGTCCATGTCGATGCGACTCGGGTGAAGGTGCCGGTGCTGGTCGCCGCAGGGGCGCAGGATCGCACCACGCCGGTCGAGGATCTGCGTCTGGTCGGGGCCAAGTATGGCGCAGACTATGTGGAATACCCCAACAACGCGCACTGGCTGATCGACGAGCCCGGTGTCGAGGTCATCCTTGATGACGTCATCGGCTGGCTGAACACGCGCGGCCTGTCTGCGGTGCCCCAGGTCCCGTCCCGGAGCGTGCCCAGGACGGCTCCGAAGGCCAGGATCCCCGCGGCCATTCTCGAGCCCGCACCCGCGCCCGCGCCCGCTATCGAGCCGGCGGTGGCCGAGACCCCCGGGGGGCAAGCCCCGGTCGTACCGGTCGCAGCGGCCAAGGCCCGTGCACCCCGTGCCGTTGCCAAGCGCCCGGCCGGAACGGTCGCCAAGGCCAAGGCTGAGCCTGCTGCGCCCCCGACGTCTGCGCCGGAGCCCAAGGCCAGGGCTGCAGCCAAGACGGCTCCGAAGACGGCTCCGAAGTCCAGTCCCAAAGCGGCAACCAAGGCAGCCCCCAAAGCGGCGGCCAAGCCTGCCGCAGTGAAGGCCGCCAGCAAACCCTCCCCGAAGGCCCGCAAGAGCGTATAGGATCAGGCGGGCCGATCCTGTTCGTCGGCGGAGTATGAAAGGCGGCCATGCCCGCACCGGTCATCATGGTCCACGGCGCCTTTTGCGGCGGCTGGACATTCGACGTGTTTCGCCAGCCGTTCGAGGCGGCGGGGCATACGGTGCAGGCCCCGGATCTGCTGGGACGTGGCGGCCAGGGCGCGGTCGCCGGGCGCTCGATGACCGACTATGCCCGGCAGATTGCCGGGCTCTGTGCGGCCTGTGACGAGCCGCCGGTGCTGATCGGCCATTCCATGGGCGGCCTTGTCGCCCAGATGGCGGCCGACCGGGTCAAGCTTTCGCGGCTGATCCTGCTGGCCCCGTCGCCCCCCTGGGGTGTGGCCGGGGCCAGTCTCGAGGAAGCGGCGTCAGCCATGAGCCTCTTCGCCCTCGGACCCTACTGGCTGCAGGCCGTTGACCCCGACTACGGGGTGGTCCGGCGCTACAGTCTCGATCGCCTGCCCAAGCCGGACCGGCGGGCGCTCTATGCCCGGATGACCCCGGAAAGCGGCCGGGCGCTCTGGGAAACCCTGAACTGGTGGCTGGACCCCTTCATGACCACCAGCGCCCGGCCCAGCGGGGTTCCCACCCTGGCCATCGCCGGCGGCAAGGACGTGATCCACCCCCCGGCCACCGTTCGCCAGGTCGCCGCCCGGCTGAACGGCCAGTTCGAGGTCTTTGACGACATGAGCCACTGGCTGCCCGGTGAGCCGGGCTGGGAGGCTGTCGCACAGCGCTGTCTGGCCTTTGCCGGAGCCGAAGCCCTGGCCTGACGGGCCCTGAGAACAGAAACGCCCGGGACGATGTTGCCATCGTCCCGGGCGTCGACGGCCGGAGCCGCCGGAGGGGTTAGACCAGCCAGAAATCGCTGAGCGAGATCCCGGCCTTGTTGGTCAGGGTGGCGATCTGAACCTTGTCGCCGCTGTCGCCGCCATTGGCGTCGTAGAAGAGGCCGCCGGTCTTGGTGTCGTACAGCAGGGCCGCGTGGCCGTCGGCCGCCTGGGGCGCAACACCGCTGACGAACGAGAGGTCCGAGAGGGTGGTGATCCCGAAGGCCGTGGCCTTGAGGGCGATGTGGTCGACGCCGACCTGGAAGTCGGTGATCCGGTCCACGCCGCTGCCGAGGTTTTCGAAGCGGAAGACATCTGCGCCGGCCCCACCGGTCAGGACGTCGTTGCCGCCCCGGCCGCTGAGAATGTCGATCCCGGCCCCGCCGGACAGTTTGTCATCGCCCGCGCCGCCGGTGATCGCCGTGCCGGTGGCATTGGCATAGCCGACGAAGTTGCCGGAGCCGCTGTAGGTCAGGGCCTCGATATTGGCCCGGGCCATGGCGGTGGTCAGGCTGGTGACCTGGGTGTCATAGCCGCCATCGGCGGTTTCAACGATGGCGTCGCTGGCATTGTCGATGATGTAGGTGTCGTTGCCCGCGCCACCGACCAGCCGGTCGGCACCCGCGCCGCCGTCCAGGGTATCGTTGCCGACGCCGCCGGTGATGACATTGACCAGGCTGTTGCCGGTGCCCGCGAAGTCGCCGGTGCCGGTATAGGTCAGGGTTTCGACATTGGCGGCCAGGGTGTGCGACGACAGGCTGGTACGGACCGAGTCGTAGCCGCCGCCGGCCTCCTCGACGACCGTCTCACCGACATGGTCGATGATGTAGGTGTCGTTGCCTGCGCCACCGATAAGGGTGTCGGCTCCGCCGCCGCCATCGAGCAGGTTGGTGCCGGCGTTGCCGACGATGACCTGGGCGAACTCGTTGCCGACGACATTCATCGCGGTCGAGCCGGCGGCCATGACGACCCGCTCGATTTCAGCGCCGCTCGGCAGGGTGTAGCCGATGACCACATTGACCGTGTCGAACCCGCCACCGGCAGCTTCGACAACGACGTCGGCGCGGTTGTCGACGGTATAGGTGTCGTTGCCGGCACCACCGTTGAGCAGGTCGGCACCCTGGCCGCCGTCGAGCGTGTCGTTGCCGGCCCCGCCGTTCAGGGTATCGGCGCCGAGCAGGCCCGAGAGGCTGTCATTGCCGGCCCCGCCGTTGATGACATTGTCCGCCGTATTGCCGACGCCGGTGAAGGCGTTCGAGCCGGCATAGGTCAGGTTCTCGAGGTTCCAGCCCAGGGTGTAGCCGTCGAGGGTGGTCCGGACGGTGTCCGTGCCCTCGTTGCCCAGTTCCAGGATGGTGTCGCCTGCGCCTGCAACATAGGTGTCGTCGCCGGCACCGCCGAACATCACATCATCGCCCGCGCCGCCGGTCAGGGTGTCGGCACCGATGCCGCCCATGAGCACGTCGTTGCCGATGCTGCCGTTCAGCTGGTCATCGCCCAGGCCACCGATCAGCAGGCCGGGGGTCGACGCGGTCAGGACATCATTGCCGGCGCCGCCGACCTGGGCCTGGCCCGAAGACAGGGCGGTGGCGGTCTTGAGGACATCGGTGAACTGCAGCTGGGCGGTCGAGGCCAGGTACTGGACGGCACCGGTCTTGATATTGACCATCTGGAAGCCGCCGTCGGTGCCGGCATAGATGCGGAAATTGGCCGAGGCCTCGCTGATCACGGTGGCCGGATCCAGGGTCACGGTCTGGGTCACAGCCTGGGCCGCTTTGGCGGTGGTGGCGGGCAGGGCGGTCTTGGGCGCATCCAGGCTGTAGGCGCGGACATAGTCGACCTTGAACGCGGTGGTCAGGTTGGCGTTGTCCACTTCGCCCGCCCAGCCGCCGACCGCCATGTTGACCAGCAGGTACATCGGCTCGTGCATGTTGGCCGGGGTCGGGATCTGATAAACCGCCGTCCCGTCGATGTAGTAGGTGATGGTTTCGGCGGTCCACAGGACGCCGTAATTGTGGAAGCTGGTCGCCGCATCCGGAACATAGGCCAGGGACGTCACGGCCTTGTTGGGCAGGGACTTGTCGTGCGTGGTCATGTTGATGGCGTTCGGGTCTTTCGAGTTGACCTCGAACACATCGATTTCATTGGCGCTGGTTGGCGACAGCAGCCAGAAGGCCGGCCAGCCGCCTGATCCCGTCGGCATCTGGGCCCGGATCTCGAAATAGCCGTACAGCTGGGTGAAGGTCGTCTTGGTGGTCAGCAGGCCCGACGAATACTCAAAGCCCCACAGAGCAGCTTTCTGCGCTTCGGTATTCACCGAAGCATTGATCGAAAGGACGCCGTTGTTCAGCGAGAACGGGTTCATGCCGAGCGCGGTCGTGCCCGAGCCCTTGAAGCTGGGGTCGACATAGATCTGGTCTTCACCGGTGTAGTAGCCGATGAAGTGGCTGGCCTTGCTGCCGTAGCCGCCGAAGCCGTATTCGGCCGACCAGACCCCGGTCGAGGCCAGGCCGTTGGTCTGCAGGCTCAGGGTGTTGAATTCTTCGGCGAACGACAGGGTGTACTTGCTCGTGTCGATCGGCAGCTTGAAGTTGGAGGCCGTGAAGGCGTCGACCGTGGCATTGCGGAAGGTGATGTCCGAGGTCGCCGAGATCTTCAGCACCACGTCGGCACCGACCTGGGTCATGGCAGCCTTGACCTGGTCGAAGCTGGTGAAGGCCACGCCGTTCAGACGGACGGCATCCGCTCCGGTCCCCGTACCCGCCAGGAAGTCCGTAATGACGTCGCGGCCCGAGTTTACGTCAAAGACGAAGGTGTCGCTGCCGCCGCCGCCGACCAGTACATCGTGGCCGCCCATGCCCATGAAGACTTGGGAATTGGCATCGCCGATCATCAGGTTGTTGAGGCTGTTCCCGACCCCGGTCATCGTGCCCTTGTTGCCGTAACCCATCAGCATCAGGTTTTCGACATTGGCCGACAGAATGTAGTTGTTGGTCGCCTTGACCGTGTCGATGCCGACGCCAGCGGCTTCGATGACCGTCGTGATGCCGTTCTGGATGACATAGGTATCGTCACCGGCCCCGCCGACCAGGGTATCAGCACCACCGTTGCCGACGAGCGCGTCGTTTCCGGCCGTTCCCGTCAGGCTGTCCGCCGCGGTTGTGCCGTTGAACAGCTTGAGTGCGCCTGCGCTCTGCTGGAGCGCGATGCCGTCGTATCGGAGATAAGTGACAGTTGCCATGAAAGCCCCCTTGGTCACTAGTAATCTCGCAGCGACCTGTAAATGGCCATTCAATAACAACAGTTAATTCTCAATATACCAAAAGTATTCGAGTGTGCTTTATTTCGGTTATTGGTTATCGCAAGATTAGTTATGCTTGCGTCGGGTGTTATGGAAATTTAAACCAAAAATGCTCAGGTTGCCGGAACGCGGGCTTTGGGGGCAGGGCACGGGCCGTCAGGTGAGAAGTCATGCAGATTTCACCCTGATTGCCCATTTCCGGAGATGTGACGCGCCGGCTTCCGGCTTTCGCGTTACGGTCTTGAGGTTCCGCTATGACGGTCCGGCCTGGTCTTCGTCAGGTTCGATTTCTGATTTCTCATAGACGCACGAGGCGTGGATGATCGCTGTTTCAGCCTGCACTTATAAGCGCCCGGACCAATTGGCCCGGCTGCTTGACAGCTTCATGCTGATCAAGACTCCCGCAGATGTGGAGTTTGTGATCGTCGACAATGACGGCGCCGATCCCGAAGTGGAGCGCGTCGCGCAGGATTTCCGCGACCGCAGCGGCAAGACCCTGCATCTGGTCGTTGAGACCCGCGCCGGAATTTCGGCAGCCCGTAACGCGGCCTTCGCCAAGGCCCGCGAAATCGGGGCCGAGAAAATTGCCATGGTCGATGATGACGAGTGGGTCACCGAGGCCTGGTTGCCAGAGCTGCTGAAGACCCAGGCCGAAACCGGTGCGGTGATCGTCGGGGGCCCGGTGCGGCCCGTCTTCTCCGAAAATCGCCAGGACATGGCCCGGCACGCGACGCTGTGGTCGGTCGAGCGCGACTATCTGGGCGGCAAGCCGTTCGTCTTCTGCACCTGCAACTTCATGCTGGATCTCGCGATCGTCGAGCCGCTGGGTCCCGAGCCCTTCGATCACGCCTATGGCCTGACCGGCGGCGGCGACACGTGTTCTTCCGGACCCTGGCCCTGCGCGGGGCCGAGATGGCCTGGTCGGAAGAGGCCTTCATCTATGAAGAGATCCCCGACAGCCGGGCCACGATCAAGTGGCTGCGCCAGCGCCGCTATCGCGCCGGCAATGTGGCCTATCGCTGGGAGACCGAATTCCCGACCCCCAGCGACATCAATCCCAAGCTCAAGACCCTGGCCGCAGTGGTCCGTCTGCCGCTCTTCCCCCTGCTGGGCAAGTGGCGGGGACAGCTGTTCCTGGCCTGGTATCTGGAGTTCGAAAAGGTTCGGGGCCGTCTGGCCGCCCAGTTCGGCTCGCTCTATGCCGAATACGGCCGTGGCGACACCCAGAAGGCCTGCCGCTGATCAGACGTTTCAGGATTCCCTGCTCATGAAAATGCTGACTCCGACGTCCCGACTGCGGACCCTGATGCCCTGGTCGTGGCCTGGCTGCCCACCAACGGCCTGCGCAAGGCTTTCTACAAGGCCCTGTTCGGCTACAGCTTCGGCCCGGGCTCGGGCGTTGGCCTGGGAACGGTCATCACCTGTGCGACCTTCAGCATCGGCGCGAAGACCTTCGTGGGGCGCGACAACCGCTTTATCGGTCCGTTCCGCGCCGAGATCGGTGACAATGTGATCATCGGCCGTTTCAACCGCTTCACGGCCGGGGCGATGGCCGCCGATCCGTCGAAGGCCCATATGGGCTATGCCCTGCGCCTGGTGGTCGGCGACAAGGCGCTGATCAACGATGCCCACTATTTCGACGTCTATGGCGAGATCAGCATCGGGGCCGGCACCTGGGTGGCCGGGGTCGACAGCCAGTTCTGGACCCACGGGGCCAGCGTCATCGACCTCGACATCCACATCGGCGCGGGATGCTATCTGGGCTCAGCCGTGCGCTTTGCGCCGGGCGCGGCCATCGGAGACAACTGCATTCTCGGCATCGGCTCGGTCGTCGTCAGCCGCCTGACGGAGTCGTCGTCGGTGCTGGCCGGTTTCCCCGCCCGCAAACTTCGCGATATCGACGCGACGGACGACCGGCAGTTCGTCTTCGAGATGCAGTAAAAAAGGACGCCCGCGCAAGGCGGGCGTCCCTCTCTATGTCCTGCGGTCTGTGAGCCGGAGTTCGGCTCCCGATGCAGGAAGGTTCTAGACCAGCCAGAAGTCGCTGAGGCTGATCGCCGCCTTGTTGCCCAGGGTGGCGATCTGGACCTTGTCGGATCCGTCTCCACCATTGGCGTCGTAGAACAGGGCCCCCGTACCGGTGTCATAGAGCAGGGTTGCCTGGCTGCTGGTCGGCTGCGGTGCGACGCCGCTGACGAACATCACATCGGCGAGGCTGACGATCCCGAAGGCCGTCGCCTGCAGGCCGATATGATCGACCCCGACCTGGAAGTCGCTGATGCGGTCCACGCCCTGGCCGAGATTGGCAAAGTGGAACACGTCGGCTCCGCCGCCGCCGGTCAGGGTGTCGTTGCCCGCGCCGCCATTCAGGATGTCGATGCCCGCTCCGCCGACCAGGGTATCGGTGCCGGCCCCGCCGGTGATCGCCGTGCCGGTCGCATTGGCATAGCCGACGAAGTTGCCCACGCCATTGAAAGTGAGGGCTTCGATATTGGCCGATGCCAGCGCGCTGTTGAGCGTGGTGATCTGGGTGTCAAAGCCTTCGCCGGCATTCTCGACCACGGCATCGCTGGCGCTGTCGGTGAAATAGGTGTCGTTGCCCAGGCCGCCGATCAGGCGGTCGGCCCCGAGGCCACCGTCGAGGGTGTCATTACCGGCACCGCCGGTGATGACATTGCCCAGGCTGTTGCCGGTGGCCGCGAAGGTCCCGCTGCCGAAATAGGTTAGATTTTCGAGATTGTTGCCCAGGGTGAAGCTGCCCAGCGTTGTCCGGACCAGGTCCGTACCCTCGCCGGCCGCTTCAATGACCGTGGTCGCGGCATTGCGCACAACATAGGTGTCGTTGCCGGCAAAGGCCTTCAGCACGCCGGCACCGCCGCCGTCATCGAGGGTGTTGATCGCCGAATTGCCCTCGAGGGTCATGGCGAACAGGTTGCCGGTCAGGTTCAGGGAGGCCGTGCCGGTCAGGATGACCCGCTCGATCTCGGACCCTGCGGTGGCGACCCAGCTCCTCGAGGTTTGGACGGTGTCGGACCCGCCGCCGACCGTCTCGATCACAACGTCAGCCGAATTGTCGAGAATATAGAGGTCGTCACCTGAACCGCCGACCAGGGAGTCGATCCCCGCGCCGCCGTCCAGGGTGTCGCCCGAGGTCGTCCCGGTCAGGGTGTCAGCCGCTGCGGTACCGACGAGGGATACGCCGGGCAGGGGGCCATTGAGGCTCACCAAGCCGTCGGAGAACTGCACGGCCTCCATGTTGAACAGATAGTCGACCGCCGAGCTGAGCGTGTCCTGGACATAGAAGCCGCCCAGGCCGTCACTGGTGACAACATAGCGCGCCGTGGCTCCGGCATAGACCGCCGTGTCCGTTCCGGCCCCGCCGTCCAGGCTGTCCGAGCCGAAGCCGCCGTCGAGGGTGTCGTTGCCGCCGCCGCCCAGCAGGGTGTCGGCATTGGCTCCGCCCGTGATCAGGTTGGCCAGGCTGTTGCCCGTGCCCGCGAAGGTCGCGCCGCCGGTATAGACCAGGGTCTCCAGCTCGGTGCCCAGCGTATAGCTGCCCAGGTTGGTGCGAACCGTGTCGGTGCCGCCGCTGGCCGCTTCGGTGATCCGGTCGCCGACGTTGTCGACGATGAACACGTCGTCGCCACCGCCGCCCGTCAGGGTATCGGCCCCGATGCCGCCGTCGAGGGTGTCTTTGCCGACACCGCCGATCAGCTTGTCCGCGCCGATCCCGCCGGTCACAGCCGTCCCGGCCGCATTGGCATAGCCGGTGAAGTTCGCCGTCCCGCCATAGGTGAGGGCTTCGATATTGGCTGCCGCAATGGCGCTGACCAGGCTGGTGACCTGGGTGTCGTAGCCTTCGCCGGCGTTCTCGACGATGACGTCGCTGGCATTGTCGACCACATAGGTGTCGTTGCCGAGCCCGCCGATCAGGCGGTCGCCGCCGGCCCCGCCGTTCAGGGTGTCATTGCCGGTTCCGGCCGTGATGACATTGACCAGGGTATTGCCGGTCGCCGAGAAGTTGCCGGTGCCCGTATAGGTCAGGTTCTCGACATTGTCGGTCAGGGTGTAGGCGCCCAGGGCGGTGCGGACCAGGTCCGTGCCCTGGCCGGCCGCCTCGACGACCGCCGTGCCGGCATTGCGCACGATATAGACGTCGTTGCCGCCCATGCCCTTGAGCAGGTCGGCACCGCCGCCGTCGTCCAGGGTGTTGATGCCGGCATTGGCTTCCAGAACCATGGAGTACAGGTTGCCGGTCATGTTCAGCGGCGCAGTGCCGGTCAGGACCACATACTCGATTTCCGAGCCGGCGGTCGCGGTCCAGGCACGGGCGGTGATCACCGTGTCATAGCCGCCGCCGACCGCCTCGACGACCACGTCGCCGGCGTTTTCGATGTAATAGAGGTCGTCGCCGCCGCCACCGACCATGGTGTCGGGGCCCCAGGCGCCGTCCAACGTATCATTGGCCGAGCCGCCGACCAGAGAGTCGGAGGCATCGCCGCCCAGCAGCGAGGCTCCGGCCACGGCGACGGCCGAGGTGGAAACGGTGCCGTCGCTGAAGCGCAGGGTCTCAATGCCGGAGATCCGGTCGCGGCCCTCATTGGTCAGGCCGGTCAGTTCGTCCTGGATGAAATAGCCGCCCGATCCGTCCACGGTGATGGTGTAGCGGGCCCGGGCCCCCGAATAGACGGCCACATCGTTTCCGTCGCCGCCGACGAGGGTGTCGTCACCGGCACCGCCGATGAACAGGTCGTTGCTGGCCGCGCCGATCAGGCTGTCGGCCGCCGAGGTGCCGATCGCCGCCGTTCCGCCGGTGGCCGCCGAGAGGGCGACCGTGTCGTCCGAGAAGCGGATGTTTTCAATATTGACCAGACGGTCCAGGCCCTCGTTCGCGGCACCGGCCAGCGTGTCGAGGACATAGTAAGCCCCGTCGGTGCCGGTGAAGACCGCGTACTGGGCGCGGGGGCCGGCATAGGTGGCGACATCAGTCCCGGTCCCGCCGTCCAGGCTGTCGTCGCCGAGGTTGCCGGTCAGGACGTCGCCGCCGGTGCTGCCGGTCAGCAGATCCGCAGCGGCGGTGCCGCGCAGCATCAGGCCCGACATGGCCGCAGCGGGGGTGACCTTGGTCGCCGAGAACTGCAGCGACTCGATAT
>Ga0187844_10002377_pt1 | contig 13341 bp, 15 predicted proteins | sample SpaLakP09_SKY_50_FD_134517 | JGI IMG/M metagenome (GOLD analysis project Ga0187844, IMG submission 134517) | Oligotrophic lake water microbial communities from Sparkling Lake, Wisconsin, USA - SP09_SKY_50 | ecosystem: Environmental > Aquatic > Freshwater > Lake | place: USA: Sparkling Lake...
AGACATCGGGTGTGCGCTTTGCACCGGCAACTGGGAGAGAATTTAACCGCTTCCTAGGCTCTGCAACTTCAGCTCATGAACATGGCTATGCAGAAGTCATTGAGGAGCTTAAGAAGATGCACAAGGAAGCTTTGGGGGCAGAGCCGAAGTTGGCGTTGCCGAGTACCTTGCCGGCGCTTAACTAACTTGCGCAAAGGCGCGTCGATCCCACACCTTGTCAGTCCTTCTTCCTATGCTTCAGCCCGGAGGCAATAAGTGGCATATAAATCTAAAGGTTTCAAAGAACCAACCAATCCAGTCGGAAATGTGGCTGAACTTTTCGCTGGCGTTGGTGGCTTTCGCATCGGCTTAGCTCGCGCTGGTTGGAAAACAACTTTCTCAAATCAATGGGAACCCGCAACCAAAGTCCAACATGCCTCAGATGTTTATGTCGCTCAATTCGGTGAAGATGGCCATACCAATCTTGATATTGCAGAAGTAGAGGCACTTCCTAAAAATATTGACCTGCTTGTAGGCGGATTCCCTTGCCAGGATTATTCAGTAGCTAAAACCCTCAATTCCTCCAAGGGACTTAAAGGCAAAAAAGGTGTTCTTTGGTGGGAAATTCTCCGATTGGTGAATGGACAAAAACCTAAGTTCATTTTTCTTGAGAATGTAGATCGACTTCTAAAGTCACCATCTAATCAACGTGGACGTGACTTCGCAGTCATGCTTAAGACTTTGGGAGACGAAGGCTATTCAATTGAATGGCGCGTAGTAAACGCGGCTGAATATGGATTTCCCCAGAGGAGAATTCGCGTATTCATTGTTGCAACTAAGCTGAAAAAGGGTGCCAAGAAATCGACACCTGAGTCTGTTATTACAAAGACAGGCATTCTCGCTAGAGCTCTTCCGATAGAAAAGTTAACGGAAAACCTTCAGGAAATTGATTTAGATCAAGAAGCAGATGAAATCAGTGCTAAGTTCAACAGAGGGCAAGTTAAGAGCCCATTCCTAAACTCTGGCTACTTCATTGATGGAGTTGCCTACACAGTTAAGTCGCAGGCAAAGCTGGCATCAAACCCAGTTGTACTCGGAGATATTCTGCAGCCAGACTCACAAGTACCTGATGAATACTGGGTAGAAGAGAAACGTCTTAAAGAGTGGAAATACTTAAAGGGCGCAAAAAGTATTGAGCGCACACATAAAGGCAGCGGAGTTACCTACAACTACGCAGAAGGCAAGATGGCATTTCCGGACCTTTTAACCAATCCAAGTCGCACAATCTTGACTGGTGAAGGTGGCACAACTCCCTCTCGTTTCAAACACATAATTAAGACTAAAGGCGGATATCGCAGACTCACTCCGATAGAACTAGAAAGACTAAATGGGTTTCCTGATAACTGGAGTCTGTTTGGATCAACAGGAAAAGCCGTGCCAGCTGGGAAACGTGCCTTTTTTATGGGTAATGCATTAGTGATTGGACTGATTGAGGCAGTTGGGCGTGTAATTGCGCGAGAAATTTAAATTCTCACCACATGACCTGAATTTCGTCCAGTCACCCAATTCTTTTCCTTACGAATTTTAAAAGTTTTTGGTGCTCTCAACCCAACAATAATTAGAGGTACTGTAAGTTTTTGAAACATGGGATCCAAATACCGTAACACTTTTTCATACTCACCTACAGCCCCATCAAAACCTCCTGCCTTTTTTAACTCATCTGCAGCGCAGATATAAACTCCAACTCCTGAACCAATCTCAGTTTCCAACTCAACTTGATTTATCTCAGCTGCAAGAACTGGCTTCATCAAATTCCATGCTATTGCCTCGCCGTGATTGAACGCGACTTCTACTGCTATTCCGGACAGCCCATCTTTAGGGTTCTTGACTCTTTTTGAGAAATCTAGTCGCCATTTTTTGTCGTTGTAGCCATCCCCTTGGAATATTGCGCTCTGAGGAAGCCAGTGTCGCGAAACAAGCTCCTTATCAAGAAGGGAGTTAATGGCATCACTCAAACTCATCTTGCCCGAACTTGCCGCAAACTCAGAAATTAGGCGCTCATCAGAAATGGAGCTAATCGCTAAATCGATTTCCTTCCAGAGCTCGCCCAATTCCGGATTGGACTGGACAATATCAAGTGCAAATCGGTGATTGTGAAGTAAGTATTCCATAGCCTATTCGACTGACTTGAAAATCAACTTTAAATATTCTAGATAAAAATGGAATCTCTGATCAATCGAATCTTCATTCCAGGAATCTAACGACCAAGAATTCTGACTAACATTGAGCTTTGTAAACAATTCTTTAACTTTCAATTCAGAACTATTAGTAATTGGCATGTCGCTCAGAGTCTTTGTTACCACCAACTCCGACTGATTGTAATGTAGCTTCTTCAGAGAAGGATCTTTATCTGAGGCTTCAAGATTGTCCGTAGGGGCGAGAAGAACCAAGTTGCCAATCGAATGCCAGATTGGCTCCTTATTTTTTGACTGTGGCGCAATATGTTCTAACTGCCAAGGTTGAAGACCGTTCTTCTTCTTGGTTCTCATTGCATCTTGGACATTAATTGGTTTATCGCAAACATTATTGAGATGAGTGCTGAGAAGAGCTAGGACTGCTCGGATACGCTTGCGATCACCGGCATTTCCGTACAACCAATCACCCATTCTCGTTTCCAAATTTGCAAATATTTCATCATTTGGTCGCGCATAATCTTTGTAGACTTCCTTAAGTTGACTAATTGACGCACCAGACTTTAATGAATGAACTGCGTTAGCCCATTCTGGAACCATCAAATCAAATGACTGGGTGCGCTCTTTAGAAAGCATATACAGCATGCTTCGGTAATTGACTTGGTTCATCAGGAATCTAAAAGTCTTCTCGTCCTTTATCTGACTCCCAGCTAGAAGCACTGAATAGTGTTGTATCGAACCAAGTTCAGAAGAGAGAAAAATCTCTGGTAGAGGTCCAAATTCATTGTGGCTATTGCGAACCAAGCTCAAAAGAATGTTCGCATTCATTGGAAGGCTGTCAGATAAAGCTTTCGCAGTAATCGATTTGTCCTCGAATTTTCCGCCCCAGAATTCGGCTAAGGCGTCATATCCCGGGTGCGCTCCATATTGAACATGTGACATCGCTCGAAGAAGATACTTGGGGTCTTGTAACCTAGATTTCTTAGTTTCCATAAGCTTTTCGCTCATTTCATTCCAATTTTCAGATATTTTCTCAAATTCTGAATCTGAAACCTCACTGAAAATAATATTCTTAATAAGATCTGCTTTACTCAGCTGCATGCCTCGATCGTTAATCCGGTCGAAAATTGCAATAGATTCGCGCTTATCCGTAACGGTCAGTTCTATCAGCTTTATTCCGTCAAGAATCTTTATTAAAGCATTGATGAATGCTTCCTTCGCTACCCATTCTTCGTTTTCGAATTTCTGGTAGATAAATTTAGCTACTTCGCTCAAATTTCGTTGAGTTCTTGTCTGCAAATCGGATCTCTGGAATATATCTAACCCCACTGTTGGAGAAGTAGTGTTGCACCAGTCGAATAGCTCTGCCAAGATTTCATTGGCTCTAGCCTGGTTCATGGAAACCTTCTCAAAATAGCTACCTTCAGGATTGTCAGTTAAACAGTTGAGAATGTCCTGAGACAGTTTGTTGTGCACGTCAATACTGCCATCAATCATGTTATTGGTTCGTAGGTATTTGCGCGCACACATTAGTAAAAGAGTAAAAGTGAGCGACCGTTGTTGGCCATCTATAAGGAGGGGAGTGGGTCTTCCATCGCTTCCAAATTCTTCACATAGGATGACAGACCCAATTAGATATTGATCCACATTTGGATTGAGAGAAAAAATCTTCAAATCATCCAACAGAGTGTCAACTTGGCCATCTTCGCCAATCTCCCAGGAATATTCTCGTTGCCAAGGCGGGATGACGAGTTTTCGCTCCTGGTTGAAGTAATCCTGAAGTGAAACGACCGGCAGCTTGTTTCCGTCTATGAGCTTTAGCATGTCTTTACCGTATTTTCTGGGGTTGTAGGAGTCAATGTATTTGCCTGCAAATTTGGATGAATGGATTTGGAACTAGGCCGCCGCAATCAAGAGTTCCTTCCCCTTTGAAGCCTGATATTTCTCGAAATACTCAGCTTCAGGGAGACTTGTGAGATGCCAGATGGCAACTCCCCCAGGTGAAGTGCAAGTTTCACATAGGTAGTATCGAATCTCAAGCCTGCTAGTTGGCACTCCATCGCGAAGTGCACGAACTCGCGCGAAATTGGCCTTTGTAACCGCCTCTTTGACTAAATCTATGCGGGTGAACTCAAATTTCTTGCACTTCCTTATGCGATCTCTCATTCGGGCACTTTGGGGCTTTTGCGACTTAGGGCGATTTACCCACTTGCCCGCGGACTTCCCCTCCGAGCGGTTCTTGCAAACCTTAAGTGCCTGAACCGCTGTCGTCATCTTTTCCATAACCAGTCCTTTTCGCTAAAACCATTGAATTTCAATAGTTTCTGGTGAATAACTAATGCCCCTACGCACGTGCCTGGAGTCATTCCCAATTCATTACCAAAATATTATCATAAAATGACTAACTGTCAACTAGCAATTACTCAGAGTCACCATAAATCGGACATTTCGTGTAGAGAAACTTCGAAAATTCATGATATTTTGGTAATATAGTGTGGAAATAAGGAGAATGAATGTCTATTCCGATCTTGGGCCACAAGTCCACTGGAGAGTCTCTTTTTGAGGATTTTGATGCGAAGGCTGACGAGTATTCCAAAGCTCGCAGAACTCAAGTCAGAGCGGTTGCTGCAATTCTGGCAAGCGCATCAATCGAACAATTTCTATACCCAAAATTGGCAGAATTAATCGAGGGCTATCCATTGGTACTCGTTAAGGAAAGCTTAAACTCTGAATGGTTAACCTCAATTCTATTAAGCGCGCATACCGATAGCATTAAAGAACAACAAGCAAGAGAAAATCTATCCGAAGTATTAAATCTAAAGGTGAACGAGAAAGTTCTTGGGATTACAACAACCTCATTTATCGAAATATTAAACTCGGATTTCGCAAAAATGCGTTCTTTAAAGCAATCAGTTTATTACAGAACACGATCAATTAATTCAATTCTAAAATTTATTGTAAGTCAGAGGCCAAATGTACTTACAAGGAAAATAGAGAACCTAAACGACGTAGAAAACTTTTTTGATGAATTGCGTAATGAATACCTCGATAATTCTCAAGGTCCTAGATATACAAAAAATAGCTATATAAATGAGTTTATGGCATTTATTCATGATATTTATCCTGAAATGAGTAGTAACCCATTGAGTCATTACGAAAAATCACTCGACCGAAGAATTTCCCAATCCATGGATAATCTCTCAAGCGTTGTAGCAAATAACTCAAGAATTGTAGCTATGCAAGAAGATTTAACAAGTTTTGATTTGAGTGGGAAGAAGGATAGAACAATTAGTACGAAAGCCGAACTATCTGGGAATTGGGAGTTTAGCGTTCATCCTGATAGCGGAATGGTTGCAAAATACGCGCCTTCAAATATTACAGAAGAGAAATTGAGACTCTTAGAAGCAGAGGTTATCCTCCGTTCAATCAATGCCAGTGAATTGTGCGAAATAGAAGTACAACTACAGACACATCCAATCAAACAGATTTTGGTGAAGCCCGTTGGGAAAGTAGATATAAAGTCTGTGGCGAATTTTAGAGAATTCATTGAGCAGGTTTTTCATGGGTAGTTCCCACAAGGATTAACTACGAACGCCTCTCAAAAACTACTTAGTCTGTTCTTTTAAATAGCGAGAAATTTCACGCAGTAGATCGCCAAGACTTATCCCCTTAATTGACAAATACCCCAAGATATCCTTCATTAGACTTCCATCTGAGTCATGTGAGTCATCATTGAATTCACTTCCCAATTGAATCTCTGATGAATCGAGTGCAAAAGTTTCTGACTTGAGCTCTTCCATTATCTGAACTGGTGGAGCCCCGATGCACATAATCGTCATAGATCTCAAAGCACGGGAAAGAGCAACATATAAATGTCGTAAACCAACGGAATCGATACTCAAAATATTGGTTGGATCAAGGACATATACCTCGTCAAATTCCAAGCCCTTTTGTTTAGAGACTGGGACTAAATTGATACCAATGCCTAAGCCAGCATCCGGTAGGAGATTGAACGTAATTCCCTGTTTAGTGAAGATATCTGCTAGGCCGGCTACTTGGTCATCTGCAATTATTATTCCCACTAAGTCTTGCTTTGGTGCTCTTGTTAGTAATTCCTGGCAAAGATTAGCTACCATGTCATGGAATATTGGAAACGAGAGCAATCTCGGTGATTCTGCGGACTTGCGAACCAATGTTGGCGCTTTTGCATTTGAATCTATGTAGGTTAAAACACGTGCTGCATAATCAAAAATTTGCTTTGGTACTCTGTAGCCGAACTTTAACTCATCGAGCCTTGCTATAGGAGTACCGAGAATCTCTGCGATTGAGTTCCATCCCCCATATAGATGTTGACCAGTAGATTGAGCCAAGTCTCCTAAAAGTAGAATATCGCCAGTTGCACTCTTCTTTTTTACTGACAAAAGTTGCATCGGCGTCAAATCTTGCACCTCGTCCACAATAATATAGTCATACTTTCCCGACCCTCCGGTAATTTGCCCTTCCAAATAGTCAAGTAACGCAATGTCTGACAGGCTCCATTGTTCGTTACCAATCTGATCTGAAGGTTCTCTGACGAGCATCAATAGTTCTCTAACTGAAAAATCAAGGTTTACTCCAGCCGTAACTATTCGATTTTGACTCGAAAGAAACTCTCTCAAGAAAGCCGCTGGAGAGGTCGAAGGCCAAATTTTTTCAGTTGCACTTTCCAAATCGGTTTCACGAGCAAATGGAAATCCTCGAGTTACACCTGGATTAGCTGAGATAAATCGGTTTCTGAGTAAATCATTTGAGGTATTGGCTAACCACATCCTCAAACTACTACGTGCGTTCGAGTAGCTAAGCTGGTTTTGCCTAAATTCTTCAATTTTAAGACGTAATTCTTCTACATTTATTTCCACAGTTTTTGAAATAGCCTGAATATTTACAACAAAGTTTTGTTCAGGTAACCGTAAGCGATCTCGAAGTCCCTGAGTTAAGAGTTGAGACATCCTTAAATCACTTTTAATTCTACTCAACTCCAGATTTTCAATCCTTGTAGGCCGCACATCGGCTCCAATTGATGAGATGTCTCTGTGTGCGACTTGATCATCGCCTAATCCAGGTAAAACTTTTTCGATATATCTGATAAAGCTAATATTCGGCCCAATAATCAAAACTTTCTCTGCTTGTAAATCTGCATCGTTTCCGGGATGGAGAAGCCAAGAGGCTCTATGAACTCCGACCACTGTTTTTCCAGTTCCAGGGGCACCTTGAACAATATGAAGTCCACTTCGTTCGCAGCTGATTATCTCAAACTGCGACGCGTGGATAGTTTTGATGATTTCCTTCAAGGATCCCGTACTACTTTTTTCCAGCTCAAACAAAACACTGTCCGATACTTCAGTCTCAGGTTCGCGAGTCAGATTCATGACATTTGATGCCAAATCCTCAAAAATTGTCTCTTCGAAATTTGCAAGAAGATTTGGTGTTGAGTGAACTAGTAGACATTTCCCGGAAAGTCCAAATCTATTTCCTATATTGGCCTTATAGTATTTAGCTCCAATTGGGGATTTCCAGGAACTTACAAGAATTTCATCCGCACCAGGCCCTGTCACCAAATACTTTCCTATGTACCTTTTACCCAATGCGTTGTCCAAGACAAAACCGAAGCAAATTTCATCACTTGGCTCACCTAGATACCTCAACCTTGGCGAGACTTCTCCTGTCCAGGTCTTTATAGGTCTAGCAAGGGACTGGGCAATTTCAGCACTTAAATTCTGCTGAGAGATTCGTTGAGATTCACGTTCCTGCACGCTTAAATCTACGTAATCTTGCTCTAAGTGTAATTTGGCTTCTTTTGATAACATCACTGATTCCAATTCATATGTTCAATGAACTCCATGACATCCCACTCGATCATTCCCGATTCGCCCCATGTGAAATCCTTTCCACTTACTGAGCTCATGTCTAGGGTTCTTAGGTAAAACTTTCCTTTACGAGGGGTGAGTTCACTTAACCTGATATTCACAGGAGCATGTACGATTTCTCCATCAACGCAATCTGGTTCACAGAGGTTCTTGTAGTACTCCCCTGCCCCTTCGGCCCCATCTTGGTTCCATGATTTCCACGTGATCTTGTCAATGTAGGCACCACCATCTCCGCAATAGATCATGATGGTTTCAGGCTTGTATTCAGGGTATTCGCAATCCCATGTAAGAACCTGGGTGGCATTCAGTTTGAGAGGTCTCTCTTCTGTCTTGGATGGCTTACTGGATATGAAGAGACTCGCAGCAAGTGCGGTGGATAGGAACACCGCACCTGCTGCGAATACTTTGTGAGACTTCATCATGCTGCGATCGTCTCTTCAATGGTCTTGATGCGCTCAAGACGCTTCTGGGCTTCTTCCTCACGGTTTAGAGCAATAAGTGCTTTTGCAAGATGAATGTTGACCGCGACGATATCTTCCCAATCCTTGTCGTTATCAAGGGTAAGTAGTTCAAGTGATCGAACTAGATTCTTTTCAGCTTCTTCAAACTCTCCACAGAGTATGTGAGCTGCTCCTAGTCGGTAACGTGAATACGCTTCCATTCCAAGGTCCTCAGCCACTTTGGTGTAGTTGAAGTAATGCTGTGCATGGAATCGTGCTTCTGGGCCGTTATTAAGGGCTATATATGCCAGTGCTAAGTAGTTATCACACCAGCCAACAAATTCGGGATCCTTAGCCTCTTTGCAGAGGGAGCGAGCTCTTAAGTAACTATCTATAGCATCTTGATAGCTTTTCAGCTTCGCTAGCGCCATTCCGATGTTAAGGAGATCAATCCCCATCGTGATGGTTGTAATGTCTGGATAAGTAATTGCCTTTGCGGCAATGTGGTTGTCGAGGGACTTGCGCCACTCGTCAATTTTGTACCATGCACGTCCTGCTGCACGGAGCTCTTCTGCTTGACCTTCTAGATCATCATCAAGGTCTTTCATCTTTGCAAGTTCTTCATGCATCTCTGCGGCTTCCGCATGACGCTTAAGATTTTCAAAGCAATGCACCTTGCCATGGTAGAGATGCATTAGCTCTTTGAGATAAAGATCTAATCCACCTTGCTTAAAGTAGATCTCAATTGATGTATCTACTAAATGTAAGCACTCTATGTAGTTGTCTCTTTTGTATGCAATGTGGCTGAGTTCATCTAAAACTTCAGCTCGCTCTGCACCTTCGGTCGTGCTGATGCGATCCCAGAGTTCTTGCTCTCGGGTGTCTTTCTCGTTTTTCTCTGTGCTCACCGTTTCCTTTTCTTTCGACACTGGTGCTTCTGACTGGTGGAGAAGTTACAGACCGTCACTGACATCTTCGCTTGGGCCTGGGGTTACTGCTTGGGGCGGAGTTTTTGGGGGAAGCGGAGAGTAACACAGAATTCGAACAGGTGTTCGTATGATAATCATACGGTTGAGCGTGCCACTTGGCTTAATGCCCCTTCTTGGGATCCACCATCACAGCATTGGTGGACTCCCCTGCAGTGGCCACCCTTAATCCCTATAAATTCGCTTGGCATTGAAATTGACTGGAATAGGAGTGCCATCTTCTTCTAATGTAAAAAGTGCCATTCCATACTCATCTGCTGCTTCACGGGCAGGCTTTGTATAGCCACTTTTTGAAACAAATATTTCAAACTCATAACGACTATTGCATGCACCATGAAACGAATTGATTTGCTCAAGGGGGGTGGCCTGACCGCGGAACTTCACCTGTGCAGCAGCTCTTTTTGATTTCACGTCAAAACCTCCGTCTGGTCCAACGGGAGTGGCCTGTGCATCATGGAAGCCCCAGTGAGCCATCCATTCCTCAATATGAAGTTCTGCTGCTCTTGGATTTAAGTTGTAATCCGGTCTTGGTGCGGATTTCATTCGTTGAAGTAATTGAATGGATTTTTCATGATTCAAGCCTGCAGCGAGCTGAATCCAGTGAAGAGCTTCTCCACGTTCTTTCCTCTGTTTGTGAAGTTTTCCTAGCTCGTACATCGCTCCAGCTTCATCGCGCTCAGCAGCAAATTTCCAGTTGGCTACAGCTGCTACTTCATCTCCTTCTATATAGGCGATTGTTCCCAAATAAGTAGATGCCTTTACTGGATGACGTCCTGGAATCAGATCAGGATTCCGAATTACTTTGTAAAAAAGACGTTTTGCTAAACCGTAGTAAGCGCGCCTTTCCCACTCAGGTGCGGAGTTGTTAGCAAATCTAAACACTTCTCTCCCCAAATTGAACCGACTTTCGAAATCACCCTTGAAGGACTTAATAAGTAGATTTACTCTCTTCTTACGCTCAGTCTCAATTGGAGTGCGAAAGTAACTTAGAAAAAAGTCAGTTGGCCATACGGCGTAACGAGGCACCTCATTAAGGCGCAACGGAATCCTCTGGTTACTAGTGTTGGGTTGGTGCATCTATCAAGCGTAAATGAAGGTTCTTGGAAATGCATTCTTTTGTTAGGAAACTATCCACAGCCCCTGCTACCCTTTCCCTAGGTCAAGAACTAAGCGTTAAGCCCTTTAGCTTGCTTAGTACCAATCCGCGCATAACTCGCGCACGGTGGTTCTAAAGGAAGACCTGCCAGCGATGAAAGACACCGCTGGAAGAGCGGGTCTCACGTATTGAGGTCCAGTAAGGACTATTCGCTATGCCACCAATTGGTTTATTAGTGTGCACAACATGTTTTGGGCTGACATCTGCAGGACATGGGATGCAGCGTTGTCGATGTGAGAAATACAAGACGTATCCAGGAGTTGATTGTCCAAGTGGTTTTCACCTGTGCATTATGTGTGCTGCATCCATGGCAGGAGGCACAGGTCGCTACTCGTGGAACGTCTGTGAAGTCTGCTTAAAGTTCAATCGCAGCCTTGGCAGTAAATACGGAGCCTCATTGCCATTGGGGCGTCACTCGATCATGAATGGAATCAGTATTCCCATCCATGCCACGCCCAGCGAGCAGGAAGAGGGAATCACAGAGATGCTGAACTTCTTAGATAAAGCTCAGAGCCTTACTGATTGGGGAAATCTTCAAGCTCGAACCTTGTTTGAATCAGTACCTATGTGGAGGAGGGAACCCTTTATCCGCCTACGGCGGTGGGAGGATAAGTTCGCACTCTCCAAGGTCAAGGCAACAACTCGATCTGTGACAGCGTTTAAACAGTATCTACGTATAGATGATTTTTCCGTACTGGGTGAGTCACATGTCAGTGAGTAGTGTTACTTTTACTGGAGTTAGAAATGGAGATAAGAATGAGTGATGTAATCGCAGCAGTCCGGGTAAATGGTGAGTTACTGGTCTATATCGATTTCGATAGACCTGTCTGGCAGAACGCTACCTTCAAAGAATTGGCATCTACTCCATCTCTTGAGAACTTTCTCGTAGATGGAATTCTTGGTTCGGCATCGCAAGCCATCTTGAGCAAATATGGAATTTCCAAGAACTTCTCAGAAGATGACTTCTGGGGCGCAAGCGATGAAGTGCAGAAAGCTCGAGAAGCAATATATACAGCCACTGACTTAGACCTGGAATACAACTATTACGATGACCGAGATCCACTCATCGATGGTGATTTACTAAAGTTTGCTTCACAAGCGCGAATCCAGAAGTTAGGCGCTGAAGCTTTCTATGACTTGGTGAAACCGGTTCGGTAAAACTCTTCATGACTCATTTCCTCCCTACGCCTTGGGACATGATTGAAGTACCTGAAGAATTTCTCATGCTCATTGGAGCACCAAGTGAGTTTGATCCAAGAACAATCCCCGGGCCGATGGCTATCCTCGATAGCCTCGCAATTTCACTTACCGACCAAATACTCTCGGAATGGCTTGAGTTCTCTGAAGATGTTGTCTGCGCTTTGGAAAGTGAAGGCCCTGGAGAGAATTCTTGGATGTGGTTTAGCAATCGTGCCCATTACTTCGACCCTAACGTTGAGCCATATTTTGAAGATGGAATTTTGTGGTGTGCATACAAGAATCCCGATAATGGCAAATTGCGAAAATATCTTTTCCGCCCCCTCAATGAAGCTGAATGGGAGCGATATCTAGGAGCTGAATCAAAATCTCCGACCCGAAGTGAGCTGTTGCTGCGCAAATATTGGGGCGGGGTTTAAAGAGATGCCGAATTCATCGAAGCGAAAGCCTCTGACTGCCACTTCCTGTCCAGGTTGTGGCGAACTCGGACTCCAGAAGATTATTTATGGAATGCCTTCTGGTGACTTTGATTTCGAAAAGTACATGGTTGGAGGCTGCATGCCATCAGAGAAGAATGTCGGGTGTCGAGTATGTGGATGGTCGGGAACTTTGAAGGAACTTAAAGAGAATTCTTAACTCTCTTCAGCAATAACCACACCACCAACGTGCTCACCGTACTCATCCCCGTCAGCACCGTAGTCACCAGCAGATTGCCATCCTCCAGGAATCTCGTTCCTACTCCCCCGAGCAGGATTCCAATAACTGTGGCGACTTTGTTCTCTCGAATTACTCTCTTTATGTAGTTCCACAAGCGCTTGAAGGTTCCCTTTGGCATTGCTGTTGTTGACCACAACGCCCACAGCACAAGAAGAGGCTGGAAGAGCAATCTGATTGCGCGAGCGCGATCACTATCTAATCCGAAGGCATCTATCTCATTGACGAATTGAGAGATGTTTCCAGGAAAGATTGCGATGAAGAAGAGCGCTGTGGCTATTCCTGCCTCTCGACGTCTTTGCAGAGAAACGAGTGCTAGTCCTAGTGCTATCTCAACAACACCTGATGCAAGAACCACAAAGTCTGGTGAGAGCGGAACCCATGGTGGTACTTGAGCTTGGAACTCCATACGGCTGGTTGTCAGGTGGAGCGTGCCGGTATAGATGAGGGTGGCACCTAAGAGGATTTGTGTGGCTTTACGAATCAGGTGCATAAGGTGAATCTACTGCTACCTCAGAGTTTTGTTGAAAAGTTACAGATCCCGCAGCACGCTCAGCGCAACCACGATACTTGCACCGATCATTGTTATCGCAAGTGGGGTCCAACCAAGTAGCTGGTAGGCGGAGATTTTCTTACGTGCTGGCTTTATCGCTGTGCTCATAGGGCAAATTTAACAGAGATTTAAAAAAGTTTGGATTGAAACAAAACAGGTATCGGGGTTAGGACTCGAAGTCCCCACCCCTACCCGTCAACTTCTTTCCTGCCTTGCTA
>Ga0187844_10002380_pt1 | contig 13336 bp, 14 predicted proteins | sample SpaLakP09_SKY_50_FD_134517 | JGI IMG/M metagenome (GOLD analysis project Ga0187844, IMG submission 134517) | Oligotrophic lake water microbial communities from Sparkling Lake, Wisconsin, USA - SP09_SKY_50 | ecosystem: Environmental > Aquatic > Freshwater > Lake | place: USA: Sparkling Lake...
CAAGTAAAACAACCAAGCACTGAAGAGAATATAGGGGCCTGTGATATCAAATTGTCCTAAGTAAAGCATAAATACTGCGCAGCCAAAAGTACTGATAATGCCAAGTGACAAGCCCTTCAACATAAAATTTCTCGGGCTGAACAACTTACAAATGATGATGTGGACAAGCAGAGTAATGGCTAAGAATGCGGCGGCAATAATTAGCGTGTTAGATAAATTCATAGACGTTTTTGGTTCCAGATAGCCAATATGATTTCCCCGAGTTCATGAATTTTTTGACCCAACATGGTGATCTGAAATTGTTTGCCTTTATGTGTTGCAAATTTCAGCAAAACCATTTGCTCTAATCGGCTTTGGCGAATATGGTCGATGCTCACATTTTGATGCTTCATCTGGCTTTCCAGATTCTCTTTGGTATAGGGGGCTCCAGCTTTTTCAATGCGACACATGGATTCCATGATGCTGATGGAAATACTTTTTTTGCAGATGCCAATCATTGGAAAAATGAAAACATAATGCAGGCTAAAGAAGATATAAAGCCCTGTCAGAATGCCAATACAAAAATCTGAGTTAACCTGATTCAAGTAAATCGCAAGAACGGTAAGCGTGATTGCATACAGAGTGCCAATGTAGAAATGAATCCTGTTTGACTGTGTATAAGCATCCGTTTTGGAAGCTGTTTTTCGGATGATGACAGTGATTAGGAAGAGTAGAAAATATGCAGGGGCCAAATAGACCGAAAAAGTCTCTATAGCGCTCGCGTAAACTGGGAACATTGTCACTTTTCGAATCCCTGATTACTAGAAATAGAACGAGTCATTTGAATGGTTCAAAAATTTTATTCATGAATTATCTCTTAGATATTTTGCTCCAAAACCCATTTGCAATTTTTGTGTTTTGGATTTGGCATCCGCGTCCATAGTTGGCTTGTTGTTAGAGATGCGAAATAGGTATGGTCACGAGCCAGTCAACAGTTTGTTGCTTGCTTCATTGCGCCTGATTCACTTATCGTATGGGGGCATTTATCTCAACTTTCACTTGACACAAATCGCGCTTATTGTGTTGGGGGCTTTATTGCTTTGGGTGCAAAGAAATTGGTTGGAAAGAAAGAAATTCATCTGCCTTTGGGTAGAAAGTCAGGCTGCGAAAGTAAATCGACGGTTTCTTCTCGCTTCAACGGTTTTAGTTCTGGCTTGCTTTGCTCGCGGGGGTTCGATATTTCCAAGGAAAAACAAACAGTTCTCACTTGCATGGAAGCCAATTTCATAATAACTATCAGATCTTATTTGCTTTTCAACGACATACCAAAGTTTTTAAAAATTTTGATGCTTCCATCCATGAATTTAAATTAGCAAGTGCCATATGAAAAAATTAATTAGTATTGTGACGCCAGCATTCAACGAGGCTGGAAACATTGAAGAATTAATCATGCAGGTCAAAGCCGAATTTGAAAATCATCTTGCGGATTATGACTATGAGCACATCATTATTGATAATTCATCAACAGATCAAACGGTTGAAATTGTTAAAAAATACTGCGCACAAGATCAGCGCATAAAACTCATTGTTAATTCTCGAAATTTTGGGCATATTCGATCTCCTGCTTATGCCATGAAGCAGGCCAAGGGAGATGCGGTGATTTCGTTGGTGGCTGATTTGCAGGACCCACCGAGCTTGATATCTAAATTTGTTCGTATTTGGGAAAAAGGTGAATATCAAATGGTCCTTGGCGTTAAAAGGACCAGTGAGGAGTCGTCATTCTTTTTCTTCTTGCGTAAAGTCTACTATTCATTGGTCACTCGTCTTGCGGAAATTGACTTGATTAAAAACTTCACGGGTTTTGGCCTGTACGACCGTAAAGTGACAGAGGCAATAAAGTCTATTGATGATGCCTACCCCTATTGGCGAGGGCTTATTTGTGAAGTGGGATTTTCTAAATATGAATACCCTTATGATCAACCAATACGCAGGCGAGGAATTACAAAAAATAATTTTTATACGCTCTACGACATTGGAATGTTAGGCATAACATCACATTCAAAAATCCCATTGAGGTTATGCACCATTTTTGGCTTTATTGCTTCTTTCCTGAGTTTCATTATTGCCATTGCTTATTTGATCATCAAGATACTCAATTGGAATGAGATGAGTCTGGGTGTCGCCCCTTTGGTCATTGGTATGTTCTTCTTCGGTTCAATACAACTGATGGTCATTGGATTTTTGGGCGAATATGTAGGCAATATCCATACACAAATACTTCGGCGACCTCTTGTTGTGGAGTTGGAGAGGGTTAATTTTTGAAGCGGTTCAATCTACTGAGCTCTAAAAAGCTGTGGGTTATATGGGTACCACACGCCGCGATTGCGCTCTTTTTTATCTTTTGTTTTTTTAGTTTTCAAAAAGAACTGAACAAAATATCATGGGATAGTTTGCCCCGGTCCTACGATATTTATCTTTTGGTGGTGGGGATGGTGTTGGTAAGCTATTTTGTCCGTGCCATGCGATGGCGGCAATATCTTCAGACCTTGGGTTATCAGCTTCCTCCACTTTATAGCGTGTTGACATATGTTGCTGGGTTTGCTTATACCCTTGCCCCCGGCAAAGTGGGTGAACTGATGAAAGCAAGTTACTACCGGCCATATAAGATTCCAATGACAGTTGTCAGCGCTGCTTTTTTTGTTGAGCGACTTACAGATTTAGCGGTTTTTGTGTGTCTTGCTTTGGTGTTTTTGGGTTTTGTTGCCCAAGGCTACGGCTTCTTACTAATAGTGGCAGGCCTGTGTGTACCAGGGTTTGTTTTGCTCATGGCTCTGGTGCGTGAGAGTTCATTGAAAGCGATAGCTCAACACGCTTGGGTTCGATCAGCAAGTCTTGGCTCTGTGGTGTTGAAACTGGCCGAAGCGTTAGAGGCAGCTAAAAAATTACTGTCTTTTAAGTTGCTCATGATGGGATTATTTTTGGGTTTCTGTGGATGGTTGTTTGAATGCTTGAGTTTGTATTTCTTGGGCGGCTTGTTCTCACAATCTCCTATCTTGATCGGTGACGCCATTGGCATTTATGCAGCGGCCATAGTGGTTGGTGCGGTTTCTTTTTTACCCGGGGGATTGGGGACGACCGAAGCTGCACTGGTTGCCTTGTTGGTGAATTACGGGCTTAGCATTCCTGAGGCTATTGTTCTGACCATCGTTTGCCGTTTGTTAACGCTGTGGATTGCGGTTTTATTGGGTTGGATTGCTGTAGCAATCTTAAGGCTGACAAATGAGAGAGAGCTTTTGTGATGGCGCTGCCTATGGTTTCAGTTGTTACCGTCGTTTTCAACGGCAAAAAATTCATAGAGCGCACTTTGAAAAGTGTATTGATGCAGGACTATTCGAATATTGAATATATCGTCATCGATGGTGGCTCAACCGATGGAACACTGGAAATACTTCGGAAATACCAACCCCAGCTTGCATATTTATCTAGCGAACCAGATCGCGGAATTTACGATGCCATGAACAAGGGCATTGCAGTCGCCAGCGGTGATTGGATCAATTTCATGAATGCAGGTGACGAGTTTGTGTCTGTCAATACACTGTCAACCAGCATTGCCCAAATGCATGGAGGGGAGTCTGTATTTTTCGGCGGGGTTGAAATTCATTACCCTGATTTTTGCAGAACAGAAAATGCAGGAACTCCAGCAAAGTTGTGGCAAGGCATGCAGTTTTGCCACCAATCATCTTTCATTAATTTGCAGTACCACAAGGCCAACCCTTTCAATACGGCAAACAAGATTGCCGCAGATTTAGAATTTTTTTACAGCGCCCAGACAAAGGGAGTGAAATTTAAAAACTTGAATCAAATTATTGCTTCTGTGATTACTGGTGGCGTGTCGGAAAAAAACCGTGTCCAGACACTTATGGTGTCTTGCCAGGCAATATGTGGTGATCGTTTACACCTCCTTATAAGGATGTATTATGGAATTCGAATTGTGGATTCCATTCTCAGATCTATGGCAAAAGCTGTTTTGCCAAAGGCCTGGGTAAGAAAAATAATATTAAATAAAGGTGGGTTGTCTGGTGACAAGTAAATTAACTTGCCTGGCCCCAAAAAATATTTGGACGCTCTTTATTGCCGTAGTTGATTTTTTTTTTGCTAGTTACGCTCAACCGGAATGCCGATGGTAGTCATCACTGCTGTGCCAACAAAAATCTTCATTCATGCTGTCAATGTCCACCAAGGTGGTGGACGTAAGTTGCTTGAGGGCTTATTGGGGGCGATTGAAAATGACGCGCATGAATACATTCTGACCTTGGACGAGCGAATGCCTCTGCCAATGAAGCAACTGTCAAATGTCTCGATCAGATGCATTAAACCCTCACTGTTTCAACGCTTGATGGCTGAAGTGTGGTTATGGCGAAATGCAAGGCATGGAGATTTTGTGTTGTGCTTTGGTAATTTGCCTCCCCTGTTCAGGTTGAAGGCGTTTACATCCGTCTTTCTACAAAACCGGTATTTGATTGAACGCGTCGGTTTAAATGGGTTTTCGGTTTGGATTCGGCTACGAATTATTGCTGAGCGTTTCTGGCTACGTTATGCGGAATTACATGCAAATGAATACCTGGTGCAGACGCCCACAATGCAAAATATCCTGAGTTCCATGTGCCGTGGGCGAGTGGTCGTCAAAGTGCTTCCTTTTGCTGCTGCGCCTGTTTCGGCCGCGATTCTGGCGCATGGTGGTGCAAGACCGACGGCAGATGGTTTTGTTTATGTAGCATCTGGAGAGCCCCATAAAAATCACCAGCAACTCATAGAAGCTTGGTGCCTCCTAGCCAATCAAAATATCTTTCCAAGGCTTTTGTTGACATTAGACAAAAATATGTTTCCAGAGCTTTGTCAATGGATCGACGACAAGACAAAGGTTCATAAGCTGTCAATTGAGAATTTGGGCATCCTCAGCTCTGAGGCGATGTTTGAGGTTTATGCCAAGTCTGAAGCGCTAATTTACCCATCTACTTTTGAGTCGCTGGGCCTGCCTTTGATTGAGGCCCAACAGGCTGGCCTTCCTATTGTGGCCTCTGAACTAGACTTTGTTCGCGATCTGGTGGAGCCGGTACAGACGTTCAATCCTGCGTCGGCAATTTCTATATCGAAAGCGGTAAAGCGATTCATGGGGGTAGACGAAATTCCCTTGCCAATAGGCAGTCCTGCGGTTGTCATGCGTCACATTCTGAGCAGGCGCAATTGAAGTGAAAGTACTTGTTGTGAGCCAGTACTTTTGGCCTGAGTCTTTTCGCATCAATGATGTGGTGCGCTCTTTAGTTGAGCGGGGCATTGAAGTAGATGTTCTTACCGCAAAACACAATTACCCTGAAGGAAAAATTTTTCCTGGATATCGATGCTGGGGAATTCAAACAGAATCGTATAAGGGTGCACTGGTATTGCGTTTACCCATTTTTTTGCGAGGTACACGCAGCGGTTGGCGACTTGCACTGAACTATTTGTCGTTTGTTGTATCAGGCTTGGCTATTGCACCATGTTTGCTGCGAGGGCATCGCTACGATGCTATTTTTGTCTACTCACCTTCGCCTATTTTGCAAGCCATTCCCGCATTGTTTTTGGGGTGGCTTAAGAACGCCAAGGTGATAGTTTGGGTGCAGGATTTATGGCCAGAAAGCCTATATGCCACGGGCTATATCCGAAGTCAGCGTGTTTTGGGATGGGTGGCGAAGCTGGTCCGGTTTATTTATCGGCGTGCCGACTTGCTGCTTGTGCAATCAAAGGGATTCATATCTCCGGTCAGTGCTTTCGCAGCTGCTACGCCGGTGGCTTACTTTCCCAACTCGGTAGAGTCGATTTTTCAGGATTTTCCCAAGGTACCATTGCCAGAAATAGCCGCACTTGAAGAAGGATTTACGGTCATGTTTGCTGGTAATGTGGGCGTTGGTCAAGCTTTGGAAGTCATTGTGGAGGCTGCCACTACATTGAGGGACAAGTCTGATATTCGTTTTGTTGTTTTGGGTAATGGAAGCCGTTGGGACTGGATGCGTGAGCAAGTGAAGTTGCGTGGGCTGCGCAATCTGCATTTGCCCGGGCGATTTCCGGTAGAAGCCATGCCAGGGCTTATGCAAAAAGCATCCGTATTGTTAGTGACTTTGGCCGATCAGCCGATTTTTGCTACAACAGTTCCCAATAAAGTGCAGGCCTATATGGCTGCTGGTCGCCCGATTCTGGCCTGTTTAAACGGGGAGGGTGCTCGTTTGGTGGAGGAGGCGGGGGCTGGACTTTCGGTGCCCGCTGAGGATGCTCCTGGATTGGCTGCGGCGGTGTTGCGTCTATACGAAATGCCTAGTGACGATCGGGATGCAATGGGGGCCAATGGTCGCCTGTATTTCAAGGCGCATTTTGATCATGACCGATTAATCGACGAGTTGATAGGGCATTTGCAACCAAGTCCGATGTCAGGCAGGCGCGCATTATGAGAGTTTTAGTTCTGGGCGCGAGTGGGATGATCGGCAGTGCTATGTTTCGAGTGTTGAGTGACCAGCGTGAGTGGTCTGTGTTTGGCACCTTGCGTTCAGATGATGCAAAACGGTTTTTCTCTTTTGAGATTGCCAGCAATCTGATGACTGGCGTTGATGTAGAAACGCCCGATGAGATGCATCGTCTTTTCTCAAAGGTAAATCCTGATGTCGTGATCAATTGCATTGGATTGACCAAGCACCACAGGGATTCTGAGAAAAGATTGTCGGCTATTTCAATCAATGCGCTGTTTCCTCATCAGCTCGCCGAATTGTGTTTAAGCGGCGGGACACGATTGATTCATGTGAGTACCGATTGCGTTTTTTCCGGTCGACAAGGTGCCTATGTCGAAAGCGATGAAGCAGACGCGATAGACGTATACGGGAAGACCAAATTTTTGGGTGAGGTCCATTATTCCCATGCAATAACGCTGCGCACTTCAACTATTGGTCACGAACTTCAGAGCCAGTTTGGATTATTAGAGTGGTTTTTAGCGCAACAAGACCGCTGTAAAGGCTATCGAAACGCTATTTTTTCGGGTCTGACAAATACGGCCTTTGCGCAGCTAGTTCGCGATATTGTGGTTCCCCGTGCTGACTTAAGTGGCTTGTACCATGTAGGGGCGAGTGCTATTGGCAAGTACGATCTGTTGAATCTGATTGCGCACGCATATGGCAAGGCTATTCATATTGAACCGGATGAACAATTTATCATTGACCGTTCTCTGAATTCCCAGCGGTTTTGTTTGGCAACTGGGTACTTGGCCCCAGCCTGGCCTGAATTAATCAAATCAATGCATGCGCATCAAGTGCGCACCAATTAACCATGTTCAACGACAAAGTATTGATGATCACGGGTGGCACCGGATCTTTTGGAAACGCGGTTCTCAACCGTTTTTTATCTACAGATGTGCGCGAAATCCGCATTTTCAGTCGAGATGAAAAAAAACAAGAGGAAATGCGCATTGCCCTGAATCACAACAAGCTGAAGTTTTACATTGGTGACATTCGCAATCAAGACAGCATTCTGCAAGCGATGAAGGGCGTGGATTACGTCTTTCATGCCGCTGCATTGAAACAGGTTCCCTCATGTGAGTTTTACCCCATGGAGGCCGTGCGAACCAATGTGCTTGGCGCCGAGAATGTGATGAACGCAGCTATTGCGCAAGGGGTTGCTCGCGTGGTGGTGCTTAGCACGGACAAAGCGGTCTACCCCATCAACGCCATGGGTGTTTCCAAGGCCATGATGGAAAAACTGATGGTGGCCAAGGCGAGGATGCAAAATCACGGCGAGACACTGTTGTGTGCTACCCGCTACGGCAACGTGATGGCTTCACGTGGCTCAGTGATCCCGTTGTTTGTATCGCAAATCAAAGAGGGTAAGCCGCTGACACTGACCGATCCCAGCATGACACGATTTTTAATGTCTTTGGACGATTCGGTGGATTTGGTTTTGCATGCATTTGAGCATGGGCAGCAAGGGGATATATTTGTGCAAAAGGCTCCAGCCTCTTCCGTGGCTGATCTGGCAACGGCACTGTTGCAAATGTTTGGTGTATCCACTTCGCCACGAGTTATCGGAACGCGTCATGGTGAGAAACTGTTTGAAACATTGGTTTCCCGCGAAGAAATGGCACGGGTAGATGATATGGGGGACTACTACCGCATTCCTGCTGACAACCGTGATTTGAATTACGCGAAGTATTTCAGCGATGGGGAAATGAAAATCTCGCAACTTGAAGATTACACATCGCACAACACGCAGCAGTTGAATATGGATCAGATCAAAATTTTATTGGGTAAATTGGAATTTATTCAGGGGCAATTGAATGCTTAAGGTCATGACTATCGTCGGGACTCGCCCCGAGCTCATCAAGATGAGTCGGGTGATTGCCGAGTTCGACAGCCACACCCATCATGTTCTTGTACACACTGGGCAGAATTACGACTACGAATTGAATCAGGTCTTCTTCGACGATCTGGAAATCCGCAAGCCTGACTACTTCCTGGAGGCAGTAGGCGATAACGCGGCACAAACCATAGCCCGTGTCATTGAAAAGGTGGATGAAGTCTTGGCTATAGAGAAGCCTGATGCAGTGATGCTCTACGGCGACACCAACTCATGCTTAGCTGTGATCTCGGCCAAGCGTCGCAAGATCCCCGTTTTTCATATGGAAGCAGGGAATCGTTGCTTTGATCAGCGCGTCCCAGAGGAGCTTAATCGCAAGGTGTTGGATCACCTAAGCGACATCAATCTCGTTCTAACAGAACATGCTCGTCGTTACTTGATTGCCGAGGGTGTCCGGCCTGAAACGATCATCAAGACCGGTTCGCACATGCGTGAAGTCTTAGATCACTACATGCCCAAGGTCCTGTCCTCAGACATACTCCAGCGAATGCAACTTGTGCAGGGCAGGTACTTCATCGTCAGCGCACATCGGGAAGAAAATGTGGATTCAGAGGATAACCTCCGAGACCTGCTGATTACACTCAACGCTATCGCCGATACCTACGACGTGCCAGTGATAGTCTCGACCCATCCTAGAACTCGCAAGCGGCTGGATGCCCTGTCGAAGTTGGAGCTTGATCCCAGAATTCAGTTCATGAAGGCGTTTGGCTTCTGCGACTACATTCGTCTGCAGATGGAAAGCTTGTGCGTTATTTCAGACAGCGGAACGATCACAGAGGAAGCATCGCTTCTCAATCTTCCGGCCATCACGATTCGCAACGCTCATGAGCGTCCAGAGGGAATGGATGTTGGCACCTTGATCATGGCCGGGTTGAAAAAGAGCCTTGTTCTTGACGCAGTGCGTGTCATCATTGCGCAGCATGTACGTGGTGCCAACGTCATGGCGCCAGTTGAAGACTATGAAGCAAAGTCAGTTTCCAAAAAAATCCTGCGTATCGTGCTGAGCTATACCGATTATGTAAATCGAACCGTTTGGCGAAAAGCCACCTAAAGAATGACAGTTCTGGTAACAGGTGCAAATGGATTTGTCGGTACGGCACTGTGTAAACACTTAACAAAGAATCAATTACCCGTTCGTGCAATAGTAAGATCTATTAACTTAAGTCCTTCGGCCACGGGTATTGAGAGCGTTGGTGATATTTCCTCAAAGACCGATTGGTCTCATGCTTTAAGAGACGTGACCAAGGTTGTCCATTTAGCCTCCCGTGTTCACATCATGAACGACCAAAGCGCGGACCCTTTAGCCGAGTACCGCCTTGTCAATGTCGAAGCCACCATCAATCTTGCACGCCAAGCTGCGGCAGCCGGGGTACGGCGCTTCATTTTCTTGAGCTCCATCAAAGTAAATGGTGAGTTCACTCAGTTAAGCCGACCCTTCACAGCCGATGATGTGCCTGCACCTGAAGACGCCTATGGAGTATCAAAGCTTGAGGCCGAATTGGCGCTCAAACAAATCGCAATTGAAACGGGTATGGAGGTTGTCATCATTCGCCCTCCCTTGGTTTACGGGCCTGGTGTCAAAGCCAACTTCCAAGCCATGATGCGTTGGCTCTCGCGTGGTCTGCCCCTACCCTTGGCCGCTCTCACAAACAACCGCCGCAGTTTGGTGGCTTTAGATAACTTGATTGATCTCATCATCACTTGCTTGAATCACCCTGCAGCGGCCAATCAAACTTTCTTGGTCAGCGATGCTGAAGACCTATCAACCGCAGATTTGTTCAAGCGCTCCGGCGCAGCCTTAGGCCGTCATCCACGGCTTTTTTACATACCCACTTCGTTGTTAAAGTTGGTTGCTGATATGTTGAATAAATCTAATGTTTATCAAAGGTTATCCGCATCGTTGCAAGTAGATATTTCCAAGACCCGCGAACGGTTAGCTTGGACCCCACCGATTTCAGTGGATGAAGGTCTGCGACGCGCTGCCAAAGCCTTTCTTCGATGAAGCGTGTATTTGATCTGTTCCTATCGCTGACAGCGGGTATTTTTCTGCTGCTGCCCATATTATTTGTGGCCCTCGCTGTCCGCTTAACCTCCAAAGGATCTGCCCTTTATTGGTCTGACCGCGTTGGCCGAAACAACGTGATCTTCAAAATGCCCAAGTTCCGCAGCATGCGTATTGACACACCCGCGGTGGCCACGCACTTGCTGGGCAACCCTCAAGCGTATTTAACCCCCATCGGTTCTTTTTTGCGTAAATCAAGCCTAGATGAACTGCCACAGCTGTGGAGCATTCTCAAAGGTGATATGAGTTTCGTGGGCCCGCGTCCCGCGCTCTTCAACCAGCAAGACTTGATTGCTCTGCGCACAGAGCAGGGTGTGCACACCTTAATTCCCGGTTTGACCGGTTGGGCGCAAGTCAATGGCCGAGATGAATTGCCGATTGCCGAGAAGGTCAAGCTCGATGCAATCTATCTGCAGCGCCAGTCACTTTGGTTTGACATGCGCATCTTATGGTTGACCTTTATCAAGGTGTTGAAAAGGGACGGCGTGTCGCACTAAGGGTAGGTCACATCACTGAGAGACAATACACACTCTGAAGTTTGGCGTGTGTATTTTTTTTTGAATCTGATCCTATGACCGTTTTTTCTACCCAAGCCAGCTTGACCGAGCTTGATCCCACCGCTTTGCGCCGCTGCTTGGCCTCCTTCGTCACCGGTGTGACGGTGATGACGGTGTTGGACGCAGACGGCAAGCCCGTAGGTTTGACCGCCAACTCATTCAGCTCTTTGTCACTCGACCCACCTTTGATTGTGTGGAGTTTGCGGACTAATTCCAGCAGCATGCCCATCTACCAACAGGCCCAGCATTTTGTGGTGAATATCTTGGCGGATGACCAAATCGACATCTCCAACCGCTTTGCCAAATCAGCGCCCGATCGCTTCAATGGTGTTTCCTACCAACCCGGAATGGCTGGCGTGCCCTTGATCGACGGTTGTATCGCTTACCTGGAATGCAAACTAGAGGCCACTTACCCCGGTGGGGATCATGTGCTGTTTGTTGGTCGCGTCGAGCGCATACAGCAAACCGAGCGCGCGCCCTTGGCCTTTGTGGGTGGCAACTATGTGGCGGTTAAACCCCTTACGCCGTGACTTTCACGCCTTTCCAAAAAGCCACGCGACCGCGAATTTCCTCGGCCTGCGGCTTGGGGTCGGCGTAGTACCACACCGCATCGCTGTTGAGTTCCCCGTTAACCAACAAAGAGTAATAACTGGCTTGGCCTTTCCACGAACAGGTGGTTTTGTGGTTGCTGGGGGAAATGAATTCGGGCTTTAAGGCGCTCAAGGGAAAGTAGTGGTTACCCTCGACTAAAACGGTATCGTCGCTTTGAGCGACCACGGTGTTGTTCCAAACGGCTTGCATGCTTACATCCTTAGGTTTTGAGAGTATTCGGGCGATTATCGTTGGCGCTCGGGCAAACCCCCTATGAAGACTCAATAGAAAACCTATAATTTTGTCGAATTAAACCGATATATCAAATTCGCGAAATTTATATTTATCAATTCTCTGGAGTTTTCCGCATGTCTTACGAACTTACACCCACCTGCGCTTGCTGCGCGCCCGCACCTTTGCGCTCAGGCCAAGGCCTGAACCGCCGTGGTTTCTTGAACTTTGGAGCCGCCGGCGTGGCTGGCACGGCCTTGGCCACGTTGTCTGCTGGCAAAAGTATGGCTGCCAGTGGTCACTATGAAGCCATGTTGGTCAACTGTATAGACCCGCGTTTCACCACTTTAAGCTGGCAGTACATGGGCTTGATTCAAGGCGTCAGCCGCGACAAGTTGGAAGACAACTACAGCCACTTTGTCATGGCCGGCGGCCCCATAGGCGCGGTGCATCCCAAGTTCGCCGCTTGGCACGCCACCTATTTCGATAACTTGGATGTGACTGTGTCTTTGCACCACATCAAGCGCGTGATTGCTATTTCTCACCGTGACTGCGGCGCAGCTAAGTTGGCCTTTGGCGCTGACGCCGTGTCTGACAAGGGAAAAGAAACCGAGGCACACTCCGAAGCTTTGTCCATGTTCCGTCAAGCGGTGAACAAACGTCACCCCAAACTGAGCGTCATCACCGGCATCATGGACACCAACGGCCGCGTGGATTTGGTCGGCTAATTCAAGCCATCTAAAAACGACAGCAACAAGGCGTTGACCTCGTCGGGGCGCTCTTGTTGCACCCAGTGACCCGCATGGGGAATCAACTGGCATAAACGCATGTGGCTGCAAGCCTTGGTTTGCATGGCTTCAAACGCACCTGGCATTTGGTAAACACCCCAATCCGATGCGCCAGCAATGAACGCCGCTGGCACTTCAATAAGCTGATCCCTCCACTGCTTGCCAAGTTGAGCAAACAGTTGTGTATCGGTGCCGCAGCGGTACCACTGCAAGCCCCCTTGAAAACCGGTTCGCTGGTACTCCGCTACATAAACCTGCAAGTCGTTTTCGGGCAACCAAGTGCATTGGGCAATCTCTTCATTAGTGGGCATGAAGGGGGCCACCGCCTGGGCCATGGTTTGTGCTTCACCCATGATGTAGTAGTGGGGCAGTACAGCCCAAGCTTGTGCGGTCCAGCCCGCCAAAGGGTGAGGGCGGTTGCCTGCCCAATCGGCGCTTTTGACATGGTAGTAAGCGCGTAAAAATGCATGCAAGCCTTGTGGCGCTTGCCACATATCGGCATTGGCTTGGGGGCCCGAGTAATACCACTGGTAATGCTTCCTTGGCGGATGAAGTTCCCCTAAACCCTGCACCACTTGCATGAGTTTCTGATGGGCAAGCGCGGCGTCAAGTGCCGGCGGCGGGCCCGCAAACGGCGCACTCATCATCACCACCGCATGGAAAACATCAGGGCTTGTGAGGGCGCACCAAGCAGCTAC
>Ga0187844_10002381_pt1 | contig 13324 bp, 10 predicted proteins | sample SpaLakP09_SKY_50_FD_134517 | JGI IMG/M metagenome (GOLD analysis project Ga0187844, IMG submission 134517) | Oligotrophic lake water microbial communities from Sparkling Lake, Wisconsin, USA - SP09_SKY_50 | ecosystem: Environmental > Aquatic > Freshwater > Lake | place: USA: Sparkling Lake...
ACATGAGCACGGTCATGCTCAGTTGGTGTGAAGGGATGTTCATGCCCCGATTTTAGAAAGCCATGTGCGCTGCGTCGCGTGCAAGTTGAGCCCGCTGCGCTGCGGGTGGCAGCTTCGCTACACTCGCGCAGCGCCTGCCCTCCAGGCGCAGGAGGAACCGATGATCGAACTAGAAAAACTCAACGAATTCACCGAAAGCCACGGCGCGCTGCGCACCGGCAAGGGACTGGTATCGGGCGTGATTGCGCTCACGCTGGCCATCCTGTGCTTTCTGGGCGTGCTGGCTTTTCACTTCCCGGAGTACCTGACCACGCCACAGCTGCGCAAAAGCTACGACGTGACGGTGATCCGCACCATCATGCTCTCGGCCATGGCCATTGCGGGCGGCATCTCGCTGGTCAACATCCTGTTCAACCGCGCGCGCTGGCTGGCCACGTTTGCATTTGCTGTGGTGGCCATCACGGCATTGCTGGGTGGCCACAAGGTGGAGGTGGACCCGAACTTCCCCGACAACACGCCCTACATTGGTCTCGACTGGTTCATCCTCGACCTGCTGGGCAGCTCGCTGATCTTCATCTTCATCGAGAAGCTGTTTGCGCTGCGCAAGGACCAGCCCATCTTTCGCGCTGAATGGCAGACAGACTTCCACCACTTCATCGTCAACCACATGGTGGTGGGCTTTGTGCTGCTGGCCACCAACCTCATCGTGCACAAGTTCTTCGGCTGGGCGGCCAGCGACGGCATTCGCGGCTGGGTGCAGGGGCTGAACTTCTGGGTGGCGCTGTTCCTCATCGTGCTGGTGGCCGACCTGGTGCAGTACTGGACGCACCGCGCCTACCACGAGGTGCCCGTACTGTGGCGCCTGCACGCCGTGCACCACAGCGTCAAAAGCATGGACTGGATGGCCGGATCGCGCCAACACATCCTGGAGCTGCTCATCACCCGCACGCTGGTGCTGGCCCCCATCTACGTGCTGGGCTTCAGCAAGGAAGTGATCGACGCCTACATCGTCATCGTGGGCTTCCAGGCCGTGTTCAATCACGCCAATGTGAGCGTGCGCCTGGGGCCGCTGCGCTACGTGCTGGTCACGCCCAACTTCCACCACTGGCACCACAGCCAGGACCAGGAGGCGCTGACAAGAACTACGCCGCGCACTTCGCGTTTCTGGACTATCTGTTTGGCACTGCCGTCAAAAGCACCAAACTCTGGCCCGAGCACTATGGCGTGCTGGGCGACTACGTGCCCAACGGCTTTGTGAAGCAGTTCAAGTTTCCGTTCACCTGGAAGGGCTGAGGACGGAGGCCGACAGCCTCTGCACTCACCCACCCACCCGGCGGCCTACAAGGCGCTGAGTTCCTCTTCCAGCTGCCTCAGCTGCTCACGCAACTCATTGCTGCGGGCATCACACGCCGCTTTGTCCTTGGCGGCGGCCGCTGCAAGGTCCTTCGGGAACTGGTTGCCCGACGGCAGGGTGCTGCGCCGCAAAGGGCCCGACTGGGTCGTCACCTCGGCAGGCTGTGCCGTGCATTCCTGCTGGTTGCGCGCAAGGGCCGCGCGCGCCTGCGGCACGCCCTGGGTCTGCAGGTACTGCTTGCGCTGCCACGATGCGCCAAATGCGCCCTCCTTGCCCGCAGAAGGTGCAGGCCGGACGGGCGTAGCCCCCTGGATGGCGGGCCGCACGTCGATCTTCTCGCCCTCGCCCACACAAGGCGCGTCCTGGAACGACACCTTTCCGTTGGCATCCGTGCATTTGTTGACGGCCCAGGCCGGGGCCAGAAAGCCCAGCGCCAGGATGCAGGCAGCGTAGCGGATCGGATTCATGACTCAGTCCTCGTCGGGTGGATGGCACATGCTACCGCGCCGCCTGGCGCTGACCGGCGCGGTCGGCCACGCAGTGGAGGCAAGAACTTGTCCCTCACATGACGCGCCCCGGGTACAAACCCGGTGGGCGCGCAGCCTGCAGCCCTCCTACGATGCGTGGCCCCCACATAGCGGCCACGGCGGCCCGCACCAGGAGACTTTGCGCGATGACCACCCCCACTGTTTTGCCCACTGGCCAACACCCCACCCAGGCGCTGCGCCGCAGCCTGATGCTCGCGCTGGCAGGCGGAGCAGCCCTGGCAAGCCTGCCCGCCATGGCGCAGCCCGCAGCAGGCAAGGCAGACATCCTGATCGGGCGCTCCACGGCCCTGTCCGGTGGCATGGCGCCCTTTCTGTCCCCCATCCACGAGGGGCAGGATGCCGCCATCGAAGACGCCAACGCCAAGGGCGGCATTGGCGGCCGCAAGATCCGGCTGGTAACGCTGGACGATGGCTTCGACCCGCGCCGCACACTCGAAAACGCCAAGCAGCTGAGCGAAAAGGACGGCGTGCTGGCCCTGTTTGGCGTGTCGGGCACATCGCAGGTCATGGCACTGCTGCCCTACCTGGCCCAGGCCAAGCTCCCGCTGATCTCGGTGTACACCGGTAGCCCCGCCATCCGCGCACAGCAACACCCCTACCTGTTCACCACCCGCGCCAGCTATGCCGATGAGCTGGTGAAGATCGTGCGCAACCTCGTGGCGGTGCAGACCTCGCGCATCGCCGTGGCCTACGAGAACAACGACTTTGGCAAGCTGCTGCTGCCCCTGGTCGAAAAAACCATTGCCACCGAGGGCGCGACACTGGCCGGGTCCCACGCACTGGCCTCCTCGGGTGATGACGCCAACACCGCCGCCAAGGCACTCGCCGCGCAGAAGCCGCAGGCCGTGCTGCTGGTGGCGGCAGGCCCGTCCGTGGTGGCCTATGTGCGCGCCAACCGCGCGCACCTGGGCGTGCCGGTCTACACCCTGTCGCTGGGCGCAGGCACCGCCGTGCTCAAGGCACTGGGCGACGATGCACGCGGCCTGGCCGTGGCACGCACCGGCCCCTCGCCCAGCAAGCCCACGATTGCGCTCACGCGCGACTTCCAGGCATCGATGAAACGCCACGACAAGCCCGTGGACTACGACCGCTACACCGGCTACATGGACGCACGCGTGCTCATCGAAGGCCTGCGTGCAGCGGGCCCCGGCGTCACGCGCGCCAGCCTCGCCCAGGCCATGGAAAGCCTGGGCAACCTGGACTTGGGTGGCTTTGGCTACCAGTTCAGTGCGCAGAACCACCACGGCTCCAACTATGTGGACATCGCCGTGGTGGGGTCGGGCGGGGTGTATCGCCAGTAAGAGCCCGCTCCCTCGTGGGCGCAGCGCCTTTGCTGCGGCGCTCGCCCGTGCCCGGCCCCACGCCGGGCGGTTTGCGCAATTGCGACAAAACAACAGGGTGAAGGGAGTTGAGATCACAACTACACCATGCGGCGCGAAAACTAGGATTTTTTGGGCTCCCCCTTGATGGTGCGAAACGTATCGTTGAAACGAAGTTGCAACTCACGTTACGGCATCTGGCCCCGCTTGGAGCCCAATCTCGGCTACGAAGCTAGACTTCTGCCGACCACTATCGGTCATTCAACGACTGTGCCTAGCTCGCTCGCAACGCAAAACAACATGCCTAGAAATCAGCTCATCGTTCAGCTTCCGATAACTGAGTCCACCAGCCTCGATTCATTGCTGCATATAGAAGAGACGCTGATTCAGGCGTTCTCCCAGAATAGCTTTGCTGTGATCGACGGCCATGACATCGGGCAAAGCAAGTTCAACATCTTCATCTACCCAACGAGCACGTGGGCGCCGGTTCTTGAGCGCGTCTATGCATTCCTGAAGCTGAGGGGAGTGTTGAACGATGCAGTGGTCGCAAAGCGCCTAAAGACGAGCGAGAAGTACGTTGTTGTTTGGCCTGAGCAGTTCAAAGGGGCCTTTGAGCTTTAGCCGAGCAACCCGGCCACAAACAGACTTTCGAGATGGCTCGCCAATGAGCAGTTATGACGACTAATACGTTTACCCAATGGGCCAAGGATGTTGGTACTGCAGCCTTCCTTGCAGCGCCATGCTTTATGTTCGTTGTGCTGATTTTTGCGGGAGAACCCCAGTCGAGCGACGGGGGGCATCTCTCGTTGTTTTGGGCTATTTCGGCGACAGTCTACGCAGCGCACTACTGGTGGCTCCCGCTCGCTATTTTCGCTGTCGCTTTAGGTTTCTTAAGGTACCGACGAGCACGCATGGCTGACAGATGACTGCTTCGGGGGCAAAGCGACCGGCTCCTAAGGGCCCAATGCCGTCATCCAGACAAATGAATAGTAGCTGTCGCTCGCGGCGCAGCGCAAACCTTCAACCATAAAAATGCTTCATCTGGGGTTGGACTTTCATACCGTAAGAGTTCTGTGCCGGAAGTGTGGCTGGTTGAGGAATATCGCGCACTCTGGCTGCTCCGATGGAAAGAGAGCCCTAGTGTCGATAACGCGATCCCAAGACCCAAGCCACGTACTTCACGCCAAGGTAGTCGAAGTGCCTGAGGCCCTGCCGCTGGAGAATGTGCTGCAGCAAAACCCAGGCTTCCGCGATCTCGTGGTCGAGGCATCAAAAAAGGGGCTGTTCAGCATGGAAGCTGAATTCTTACCCCTCCTAGACGACCAAAAGTGCCCAAGATGTCATGCGACAAAGAGCCTGCGTCTCTCACAGGTCTGGAATCTCGGAACACATGTGCGCTACTAGGGTAGTCACACCCATCAAATTGGAGTGACCGCTTTTGCGGTCCCTCCCATGTTGCTTTTTCCTGGGCTCTGCCCCACGGCGAGGGGCCCTAGCGGGCCCTGAACGGACCTTTGCAGCACTCCCGCAAAGTCGCAGTTCACCCGCTGACAGTGGCTTGAACGTGCAAAAGGTGCTCCCCAGGTGCACGATGCCGGCCTACTGCCAAGCTATAGTTTGTTGGCATAGTGCTTGCCTATTTGGCTGCGGTGTTATTTCTGTGCTAACAGGCAGTGCACTGACCGCAAGTTCAAGTTGCAAGCCGCTTCTAGGAAGAGTTAATGCCCCAAATACCGCGCACGATCCAGCTTGTCCCGCAGGTTTTGCGGCGTGTATTACATTGGACGGCACGATGCGTAGGCTAGGTCTGCTTTTTGTATTTATCGGCTTTGTTTGGCTCGCGAGCCTCCAGCTGATTTCCTACATGCGCGTACTTGCGCGCCCAATTGCCGACGCTGCAAACGCAGAAATCGCCCAAATGTCGGTGGTTACCCAGGAGAGCGCACAAGGTTTAGTTGGTCGTGCCATAGCGTCTTCGTTTGACGAACAGCCACTCTTCATTCTCCCGGGTCTATTCATGCTTGTCGGGGGAGTGCTAATCGCTTCTGCAGAGCAGAGAGCGCAAGCAAAGAAGGGCGTGGCTGAGTTGACGGAAGCAAATGGACGTCTTACCGACGACTCCCTCTGACAGGCTGGTCAAGATGCATTGCTAGAGGCGTCCGCTTTCATCTGCGGCGACCGGCTGCTCCTGGCCGATGGCTGAAAGCCTAGCCGCACGACACCTCCAGCCAGCCGGGCGTTTCGAACCACTCGCTGGCAGCAGCGCTCGGAGCGGGAAATCAATCAAATCGAGCTGACCCGCAGTTGCAGCCGTCCAACGGGTCGTAGATTTCCAGCTCCTTGAGCGTCAGTCTGTACTGCGCATCTTTGCGGACCCGCGCAACCTGAGCGTGACCCTGCGCGCGGCGTTCTGACGGCCAACAACGCAGAGACCGACTCAACGGAGCGGGTCGAGCGCATCCAGCCAGGGATCCGTCTCCGCCCCCCCAAACTGCGCCACGAGAAAGTCCATGAACAGGCGCGTGCGAGCAGGCACGTGCTTGCGGGTGGGCATGGCGGCGAACAGGCGCAGCACCGTGCCGCGCCACTGGGGCAGCACCCACGCCAGCTGCCGCGCCCGCACGGCGTGCAGGGCGACGAAACTGGGCAGCCCCACCACACCACCGCCCGCCAGGGCCAGCGCCAGCATGGTGTCGATGTGGCTGGTGGCCAGGGGGGCGGATGCCATGGGCACCACCACGGCGCCGTCGCCCTGCGCCGGTGGCTCCGCGCCGCGCCAGTAAAGCGTCAGCTCGCGCCGCTGCCCTGCAATGGCGGGGGCCACGCCAGTGTGCCCGGCGAGGTCCTGCGGGTGCTGGGGCGCACCTTGCCGACTCAGATAGTCCTGACTGGCACACAGGATGAAAGTGGACCAGGCCAGGGGCCGGGCCACAAAGGCGCCCTGGGGCGCCTGCCCGCCCACAGACAGCACCGACACATCAAAGCCCTCGTCGGCAACAGCCATCGGCCCCGGCACGGCCAGCTCCACCGAGATGCGCGGGTAACGTTGCGTGAACAAGGGCAGTACCGGCGCCAGCTGGTGCACGGCAAACGCCGGGGGGCATGCCACCCGCAGGGTGCCGCCCGGCTGCCGCGTGGCCGTGCTCGCCAGCTCATCCCCCTCGTCCAGCTGCGCCAGCACGCTGCGCGCCGTTTCCAGATAGGCCTCGCCGATCTCCGTCAGGGCCAGGCGCCGGGTCGTCCGGTTGAGCAGGCGGGCGCCCAGATGCGCCTCCAGCTCGGCGAGGGCGCGCGTGGCCACGGCGGGCGCGATGTCCAGGTGCCGCGCGGCACCGGCAAAGCTGCCATCGGCCACGACCTGCACAAAAACTCGGAGGCATTTGAGCTGATCCATCGGGTGATTATTGCTATTTCAGCAATAGAACATCGACAAACCGATGGTTTCGCAGAATTTACCCACCCGATAGCCTTGGTTGTTTACAAACCAAAGGGTAATGACGATGACACGGCGACGCCAAGCACTCTCCACGGGCCTGATGGCCTTTGTCCTGGCCCGGCTGGATGCCCGCGCCAACGCGGGGGCTGCGGCCACTGGCATGGCCCCCGCTGCCACGCAGCGGCTGGATGCGCTGGACGCCAACCCCGGCCTGGCGGGCGACGTCGTCTACTGGGGCGAGGTGTTTCCCATGGCGGCACCGGCGGGCACTGCTGCCCTGTACCGCTACGCACGCCGGGTGCTGGCCCAACCCGCAGGGTTGAGCGCTGCGCACCTCACCTATGGCGCTGACGGCAGGCTCCTCATCGAAGAGCGGGTCAGCCTGTCGGAGCGTCGCAGCTTCCAGCGGCTGGACGTGGCCAACCGGCAGACGCTTGAAAGCGGCTCGGCCGTGTTGAGCCCCGACGGGCGGCAACTGCACTTTTCATGGACTTCGGCAGGAACCACTCGCACTTCCGTCGAAGCTGTTGATGCCCCCGTGGTGGCGGGGCCCAGCCTGCACGGCACCATGCTGCAGCACTGGGACAGGCTGCGCGCGGGCGAGGTGTTGCGGGTGCGCCTGGCCGTGCCGTCGCGGCTGGAAAGCCATGGCTTCGACATCCGGCTGAGCCAGGAGGCGGATGGCCACACGGTGTTCTCAGCCACACCCGCCAGCTGGCTGGTGCGCCTGGCCGTGGCCCCGCTGCGCGCAACGTTCGACACCGCCACGCGCAGCCTCGTCCGCTACGAAGGCCGCGTGCCGCCGATGCAGGCCCGGGACAACGGAAAACTGGCCGCCCTGGATGCACGGGTGCTCTACACGCCGCAGGCGCAGGGGTACCGCTAAGATCCGCCCGCCACCAATTGCTACAGAAGGGCGACAACGGCCAACGGACTTGCAACACTGGCCCGCAACCCGACTTGACCAGGCACCATCAAAGTCTCAGCGCCTTTTTCTGCACGCCTCTAGTCTGACAGCACCAGCTTCAACACACTGTTCTCGCTGCCCACATACAGGCTGCGCCGATCGGCCCCAGGGGCCATGAATTTCACCAGGTTCAGTCCCGCAGGCAGCGGCCCCAGCAAGACACCGCCTGGCGTGGGCACGGCCTGGCCTGCCAGCAGCTCAAGACCCTTGGCCTGCGTCCACCTGTGCACACCGCAGGCGCTGGAGAGAAACACCTCACCGGGTCGGCCGGGTAAAACGCAGATCTGCTTGAAGGGCTCCTGGAAGAACTCCGGCAGATTGCGGTCTATCTCCAAAGACAACGCGAATCTCTGGATTCCTTGGGTGTCGATGCGCACCAGTTCGGGATGGAACCGCACAAGGGTGGTGGCGCCATCCAGCTCGACACGGTTGCACAATACCCACGACACCTTCGCAGTGCCACCCTCAAAGGCCATGTCCGCAATGTCCATATACCAGGGGCGCTGCGCCAACGAAGGATAAGTCTGGGGCGTGTACAAGGCTTGCGGATCTCCCGCGACGATCTTCACCTGGCCGTTGGCATCGATCGTGCCAACCAGCGCATTCCCATTGGCCCTACCGAAGTACACATCGCCATCCCCAGCTTGTGGCGAATAGCGCGTGGCAAACCACAGCAGCCCTGTCGTATCGGTGCGTAAAACTTGCACGCCCGGGTCGTGCCTCCCTCCGGACGCGAAATGGCTGGAGCTGACCCAGGTCTGCCACGCAGACTGGCCATTCGTAGCAGTCCGAATCAAGGCGCGGCTCTGGATGTCATAGGCGATCAGTTGCCCATAGGCCATGGCCATGCGGTTACCACGAGGCTCCAGAGACCATGTGCCCACCTGGCCCGAGGTGCTGACCGACCGGAGGGCCGCTGCAGGGGCAGCCTCCGACGAGTTGCCTCGCCGGTTCTCCAGCAAGATCAAACCGCCAGCCCCGTCAGGCAACGCCTCGGCGCCCCTGACAAAGCTGAACCGCGCCTGGCTCTGTCCGTCCACCTCGCCTGCATTGGCTTGCGCTCCCAGCCATCGAGAGACCGCCGTCGTCGGCATCTCCAACCTGCACGCCACAACCTCCGTCCCACCCTCAAGTGGATCGCTGCATGCGACAAACAAAGTGCCCGGAGCCGTGTTCGACGGCTCTCGAACAACCGCCACTTTGCGCCCCCGTAGCTTCCACACTCCCGACGGGGTGATGCCTGACAAATCAATGTGTGCGATGGCGAATTCCCGCGCTCCCTGCCCCTCGGCCAGCGCCCAGTACACATCCTGGTCCCGGTGGACTTTCATCAAGGGAGTCCAATGATCAAAAGGCCACTGGTTGGGAAGGACGCGCCATTGATATTCACCGCCCACCAGCACCAGATCAGCCCACTCATAGGGGTCGCCCGTGAACTTGGTATAGCGCCGCACGCCGCCAGTAGCGGACTCGAGCAACAGGCTACCTCGGGGAAGTGGCAACAAGGTCTTCACCGTGCCATCCGTCCCCAGGGTACGCAACATGGGTTGGAAGCCCTTCTGGGGGTCTTGGTCAATGAAGTACACAAGCCCATCTCGGGCCAGCAAGGGTGAATCGAAGTAGAGGAGAGAAGCACTCGCGCCCACTCCATCCACCAGACCAGTGTTAGTCCCACCTCCCGCCAAGAGTACGGGCGTTTCCCCCTGCAAATAGTGCACGCTTCCGCCACCCGTCGTCACAAGGTAGCGGTCCATGGCGTCAAACAGATGGCCAATGAAAGAGTGGGGATACGTCGGGGCAAACGACGACACACCGTCCCGGGTTCTGCGCCCCACACGACGGTCCCCGCCGTACACCCCCACAAACTGAAGATCGCGCTTGCTGTTGAAGCTCAGTCCCGTCAGCTCCGCGGGTAGCCGCACCATTTCGCCCCGACTGATTGCAAATCCGCCACCGCCCAAGAGGCCGGCCACCATTTCGAGTGTGCCCACTTTGGTGGGCGGCTCCACAGCGGGCTCTCCCCCCCCTCCGCCGCCACAGCCTGCCACACCGGAGGCTGCCGCTGCCAGGCTCCATTGACCAAATCGGCGGCGCGTGATGGCCTGCATTTGGGTATCGAATCGAGACGTCATGTCCACAGGTTCTCCTTTGATCAATCGCCCATTATTGGTGCGTCACAGCAAAGAAAAGCCACGGCGGCCGCTTCGTTACCAACAGAAACACCCCTATGCGGCGCACACCAATCGGCCCCCTTGGCCAGAGCAATGCAACAAGCAATGGCGGCACAATCAGACTCTTTTTGCGCCCCACGCATCCAAACGAAGTGCCGACGACTCCATTTTTTGACGCCATCATCATCGGCGCCGGCGCGGCCGGCCTGTTCTGCGCGGGCCAGGCGGGCCAGCGGGGGCTGAAGGTTTTGCTCATCGACCATGCCGACAAGGTGGCGGAGAAGATCCGCATCTCGGGCGGCGGGCGCTGCAATTTCACGAACCGCGACCTGGACCCGGCCGCGCCGCACAAGCATTTTGTGGGGCAGAACCCGCAGTTCTGCCGCTCGGCGCTGTCGCGCTACACGCCGCAGGATTTCATTGCGCTGGTGGACAAGCCCGGCATCGCCCACCACGAAAAACACAAGGGCCAGCTGTTTGCCGACCGTTCGGCCGAGGACATCATTGCCATGCTGCTGGCCGAATGCGCAGCGGGCGGGGTGACGCATTGGCAGCCTTGTGCTGTCAAAAACATAGCTTTTTTAGCCGCTACCGCGCATCCATCAAGCGTTGATAGCTATCAAATTGATACTGACCGGGGCCCGGTGCAAGCGCGGTCGCTGGTGATTGCCACGGGCGGGCTGTCCATCCCCAAGATCGGCGCCACGGACTTCGGCTACCGGCTCGCGCAGCAGTTCCAGATCCCGCTGGTGGAGCGCCGCCCGGGCCTGGTGCCGCTGACTTTTGACGGTGCGGGTTGGGCACCCTATGCCCAGCTGGCAGGGCTGGCGCTGCCGGTGCAGATCAGCACGGGTGCCAAAAAAGCCCGCATGGCGTTTGACGAAGACCTGCTGTTCACCCACCGGGGCCTGTCGGGCCCGGCGGTGCTGCAGATTTCAAGCTACTGGCAGGAGGGCACGCCGCTGGCCATCAACCTTGCGCCCACCGTGGACCTGCCCGCCGCGCTGGCGCAGGGCAAGGCCCGTTCGCGCAAGCTGATCACCAACGAGCTGGCCACCCTGGTGCCCAGCCGCCTGGCCGATGCCTGGGCCAGCCGCGAGGCCGACTGGCAGCGCCCCATCAACGAGGCCAGCGACAAGGCCCTGGCGCGCCTGGCCGAGCAGCTGGCGCGCTGGGAGCTGACACCCACCGGCACCGAGGGCTACAAAAAAGCCGAGGTCACGCTGGGCGGCCTGGACACGCGCGCGCTATCGCAGCAGACCATGGAGTGCAAGACACAACCCGGTCTGTACTTCATTGGTGAGGTGGTGGACGTGACAGGCTGGCTGGGCGGCTACAACTTCCAGTGGGCCTGGGCCAGTGCGCATGCGTGTGCGCAAGCACTGCCGCTGGCCGGTGGTGCATGACGCATCACTGAAGCGGAAGACGCCGCCAGGACAACGCACCTACACTCCGGCCAGCCCACCGGGCTTTCACCCCCAACGTCTTTTTTCGGGAGACCGGCATGGACGCTATGGAGCGCGCAGAAAAATTGCAGGCCGCCGCCACGGCCGTCGGTGCCCTCGTGGCCCTGGTGCCTGCAGCCAGCATCGGCGGCAACATCTTTGTCGCCATCCTCGCGGCACTGGGCGTGGGCTCGCTGGCGGGCGGCGCGGTCATGCTGCGCTGGCTGCTCACCGACGAAGGCGATGCCTACCTGCGGGCCGACTCGCGCATCTCGGGCCGCTCCACATCGCGCACCTCCGTGTGGCTGGGCAATCTGGCGCCGGGGGTGCTCCTGACCAGCCTGGCGGTTTTGCTCCACCTGCGCATGGGCTGACCCCGGCACGCCCCGCAGCGCGGCGCGGCGCGGCGTCACCCCATCAGCGGTGCGGGTTGTGTGCTGGCGGCATCCAGCGCGCGCAACGCGGCACCCTGCAGCAAGCGGTGCTGCAGCGCCCAGGCCTCCAGGTGGTCCAGCGGCAAGGGGCGGCTGAAGTAGTAGCCCTGCAGCTCCTCGCAGTCGAGCGCGCCCAGCACCTGGGCCGTGGCCAGGTCTTCCACGCCTTCGGCCACGATCTTGAGGCCCAGCGTGTGGCCCAGCGCAATGATGGCGCGGGTGATGGCCATGTCGGCAGGGTTGGTCAGCATGTCGCGCACAAAGGATTTGTCCACCTTGAGGCGGTCGATGTCAAAACGCTTGAGGTAGGCCAGGCTCGAATACCCCGTGCCGAAGTCGTCGATGGACAGCTGCACGCCCAGCGCCTTGAGGGCTGCCAGCTGCTGCGCGGCGGCAGGGGCGTTGTCCATGAGCTGCGATTCGGTGATCTCCAGCTCCAGCCGGTGGGCGGGCATGCCGGTGCGGGCCAGCAGCGCCTCGATGTCGGGCACCAGCGCCGGGTCGGACAGCTGGGCGGCCGAGAGGTTGACCGACACCGACACGTCCGCCAGCGGGTGCACGCCCCGGTCCTGGGGCTGCGTCTGCCAGCGTGCCCACTGCTCGCAGGCCTGCAGCAGCACCCAGCCACCAATCGCGCGGATCATGCCGCTCTCTTCGGCAATGGGGATGAACTCGCTGGGCGGGATGGCGCCGAGCACCGGGCTGTTCCAGCGCAGCAGCGCCTCCACCCCCAGCAGGCGCGCGCCCTTGGCCGACAGGCGCGGCTGGTAGTGCAGGCTCAGCTCGTTGCGCTCCAGCGCGCGGCGCAGCTGCTGCTCCATGGTCTGGCGTGCCACGGCGCGCAGGTCGGTTTCCATCGAATAGAACAGCGCCATGTCGCGGCCGGTGGTTTTGGCCTCGTACATGGCGGCGTCGGCGCGGCGCATGAGTTCGTCGATGTCGCTGCCGTCCTCGGGGTACACCGCAATGCCCACGCTGCAAGACACATTCAGCTCATGCCCTTCCACCGGGTGGCTCTGGCGTATGAGCGGGATCAGCCGCCGCTCCACCAGCTGCTGCACGTCCTCGCGCCCGGCCACGTCGCGCATCACCACCACAAACTCGTCGCCGCCCAGGCGGCTCACCGTGTCGCGGCTGCGCACGGCCTGGGTGAGGCGCGCGGCCACCGAGCGCAGCAGGCCGTCGCCAATGTGGTGGCCCAGCGTGTCGTTGATGGACTTGAAGCGGTCCAGGTCGATGAACAGCACGGCCACCTTCTCGCCGGTGATGGGCGCCTGGGCCAGCGCCGCCTGCAGGCGCTGCACACACAGCGAGCGGTTGGGCAGCTCGGTGAGCACGTCGTGGTGCGCGAGGAACTGGATGCGTTCCTCGTTGTGCTTGCGGTCGGTGATGTCGATGGCAATGCCGATGTGGTTGGCCACCGCGCCGCCCTTGCCCTCGCGCACGGCCGACACCATGAGCCAGGCCGGGTAGGTCTCGCCCGATCGGCGGCGAAACCGCACCTCGCCCTGCCAGGATTCCTTGTCGGCCATGGTGCGGCGGATCTGCGCCGACAGCGGCTCGCCCCCCGACTCCTCCAGCAGCGAGCCCAGGCCTTCGCCGATGAGTTCGTAGAAGTCGTAGTGCGTGCTGCGGCAGAACGCCTTGTTC
>Ga0187844_10002384_pt1 | contig 13309 bp, 15 predicted proteins | sample SpaLakP09_SKY_50_FD_134517 | JGI IMG/M metagenome (GOLD analysis project Ga0187844, IMG submission 134517) | Oligotrophic lake water microbial communities from Sparkling Lake, Wisconsin, USA - SP09_SKY_50 | ecosystem: Environmental > Aquatic > Freshwater > Lake | place: USA: Sparkling Lake...
ATATTAAAGTTACAAGAAGAATTATGTGAAAATAAAAAAGAACATGTAAAACAAATAAATGCAAATATAGATGGTTTTTACAAAAAATTTAATCGTGAAACAATAGATAATTACAGACATGATATTGGATGGAGAATAGATAACGATATATGGTTAAATAAAGCATTAATAGCAGATGACGAATTACAATGGCCGATTAAAGTGATTCGTGACACAAAAAGTTTAATTAATAAACGTACATTTGATGACATTATTGAATCTAGTGTAAGATATCCTAAAACATTTCGTAAAACTACTACGCCGTATAAACCATATATTAGTACAGATGAACTTATACAATATTTATTAGCATTGGGATATATCAATATATTGTTGATTGATGCTTCCTGTGGAGACCAATGTAAATATAAAACTCCTAGAGAATTAAGACGATTTAAAAGATTAGTAAAAAGTACAAGAGTTGGTAAAGGAGGAAAACGTACTAAAAAAATAAAGAAAAGAAAAACAAAAAGATGTAAACGATAATAAAATAGTTGTCTATAGTATGGCAGCGGCATCTATGGAAGTAGAAACAACCGATACTATACCTATACCTGAATATTATAAAGAATTAAATGATATATGGAGTAAACACAAACCTATAGAATTAAAAAAATATGAAGGGAATACGGATTTAGTATTAACTGATACATATGATATTGCATTGCCTGATGTGGGTGTAGACACGGCAACACAAGAAAAAATGTTAACAGTATACAGCCGTGAAATTATACCTGTATTTGAAGTTGTTAAAAGTAAAGAAGAATATAAAATAATACAAATTATATTGGCATGGAAAATGTCAGAGTTACGTTATGGACCTCCACCAACATTAGCGTATATTGATACAAAAGTTGAATTTACAAATGAAAAAGAAATAGAAAGGTATATTTCACGCCAAAAACCACGAAAAAAACAAGAGAAATTGAGATTAGAATTATACGAAATAAAAGGTGAAATAGATATTTTAAATAGTAAACGTGAAACATATGATACTGTTGTATATTTAGATTTACATGGCGTATTATTAGAAGAAAGTGTAGATGGTCCAACCATTGATTTTGGATTAAAGATGACTAAAGCAGGATATTGTACACCAGGTTTATATCCTGTATGTGGTGTTCCTGAATTTTCAGATTCAAATTTTACATTTATTACAGCTACTAAACCTGGTGTAATCAATATTGAGGACCTTGCAACTTTTTCTGGTCAAGTTGAAACAATTGTGAATAGACAATTACGGACACGTAATATAGATATACTTGAATTACAAAAAGAATTTAGACAATTAAAACAAAAATTTATACTAGATACAAACGCTAAATATAGTGCTCAACAAAAATTAGAATTATTTAAAGGAGATTGGGAAAATTATGAACGTGATAAAGGATGGGGAATTACTAAAAATAAATGGTTAAATAAAAAATTACTACCTGACCCAAAATTTGGAATTCCTGTTCGAATTTTATATGATGAATCTGGTAAGACTCCATTAGATAAAACACATTTATTTGACCGAATACTTGAAGCAAATGGTAGAAATACGCATGCATTAAGAGCGGATAAAGAACTTTCTATTACAACCAATGAGTTAGTTCAATATCTAATAGACGCTGGTCGTAAAAATGTATTAATCATAGATACGTCTTGTTTTGAACAACGATTATATGATGATGAAAGAACTGAACGAAGACTTGTACGTGAATCAGTAAAACATGGAGTAACAGGGCTAGGTGGAACACGAAAAAATAAAAGAACAAAAAGAAAAACAAAAAGATTTAAACGAAGATAAATGGATTTAAATATAATGTTAGGTATTCATATAAATGAACAATACTCTTGTACTAGGTACTTTTATCAAACAATTGGATGAATGGCTCTCTGACATTACGTCCTGTTATCAACCGAACGATGCACGATTTATCAAGTGCAAGTTGTACTTTGAAACCATCAAACAGGGTAATCCCAAGTTACTCATTACCTTATGGAAATCTAAAATTGCGATTCCTTACAAAGACCAAATATCACAAGGGAATATTGATTATTTTTTGAACAAGGATTACAAAGAAGACATTTCCAGCAATTACAATGATACCATTGATAATGCTATTCAAGATTTGCGTAAAGTGATTAAAACAATGAACGAAGAAAATATACAAATGTCGTTGAAATATATTCAAAATTTGTGTAAATTAAGTGAATTATATAATTAGCGACTTTAATTTAAAATCATTCTATATACAAATAGCATGATTCCACCTAATTTCTACAAAGTAGTCAAAGATTTCATTCAAGATATTGTCACTACTTTTCCAGAATTAGTCTTAACACCTGACCTTCAAAGCATTCGCGAGTCTGAAATTGAACCTCGATCGGATGCACTCAACCAAAGTTACACTGTTGTATACGAACATGTGTTGCGTGAATTTCCTTTACGTTTTTTCGACATTTTATACGAAAAATCAGAATTATTTCAAGAATCGCGTACCCTTCTCCCAGGTGTTGATTTCAAGCTGTTGTGGAACGAAAACATTACAGAAAAAACCAAAAGCGTGATTTGGAAATATTTGAAACTTATTTTGTTGATGATTTTAGGAGGTGAAGGAGAACATTCCAAATTGTTCGAAAATATCAATATGGAGGAAATGAAAGAGAAATTAAACGATACCATGAATGATATTCATTCATTTTTTGACAAAGACAGTATTCCTAACCCAGAAGACATGAAAGACCATTTGAACGGCCTCATGTCGGGAAAGATTGGTTCTTTAGCAAAAGAGATTGCAGAAGAATCGATTGGAAATTTGGACGACCCTAAAACGGCCGACGACGCTTTCAAAAATATGTTTTCCAATCCTACCCAAATGGTAGGTCTTATGCATAACATTGGCGATAAAATAGATAAGAAAATTAAATCGGGTGATTTGAAAGAAAGCGAATTGATGGAAGAGGCGATGGACATGTTGGGTAAAATGAAAGACATGCCTGGTATGAAGCACTTTGAGCAAATGTTCAACAAATTTGGTGGAAAAATGGATTTCAATGCAATGGCATCGCAATTGAACAGCAAAATGAGCCAATCCAAAACAAAGGAGAGATTGCAGGCAAAATTGAAGAAGAAACAAGAAGCTGTGCCTGCAGTAAATCCTGAAATTAAGAAAAAGGTAAAGAAAAAGAAAAAAAATAAGAAGAATATACATGACCCAGTTTTGGATAAACGACCCGACGATACTTCTGAATAAATATAATTTGGTGTTTTGGCCAACGGAATCTATGTCGATGAACGATAAATTAAATGCGATTACTCGTTTAGTCATTTTGTTGTGTGTTACTGGATTTATAGCAACGCAAAATATAAATTTTATTTGGATAAGTTTGCTTACTTTACTATGTGTTGTTGCCTATTATAAATTAAACAGTCAACCTAAAGAAAATTTCGAGAAACAAGATTTTTCAAAACATACGACACCTACGGATAAAAATCCGTTAATGAATGTTCTTTTACCTGAAATCAATGGTAATCCAAATCGAAAATCTGCTTTGAAATCTTATTTACCTGACACTGAAAAAATAATCAACACTAAAGTAAAACAACAGGTTTCAAAACATGTAGACCCGCGCATTTTCCAAGGGTTAAATGATGAATTAGATTTTGATTATTCCATGCGAAATTTTTATACAACTCCAAGTACTACTATTCCAAATGACCAAGAAGGGTTTAGTCAATTTTTGTATGGTGACATGATTTCATCGAAAGAGGGTAACCCCATTTCATTAGGACGGCAAAATCCTAGATTAGGGTCAATCATAAATTAAATATATATATATTATATTATGGGAGGAGGTCAAAGTGTTGCAAGTACTATGACTAACTTGGTGGATGGTACTATAAAGACTGGTTTCGCGATAGACAAACACCGAAATCAACAACTCAGAATACAACAAGAAGATGATAGACGTCAAGAGAGAGAAAAAAGGTTGATGGATAGTGTATTTTCACGCTACAGGGATACCCCAAATACATCTACGCCAAATACATCTACGCCAAATGTATATACCCCAAATGTATCTACCCCAAATGTATCTACCCAAACTATGGCTACCAAAAAAAATAAACCTGATGGTATTAAACGTTCTAGAAAAAACTTTGGTTATCTTGCTGACCCCAAATATGGTACCGTTAGTATATTAGAATTTATGTGTACCGTATGGTCTCGATTATCTTACATGGAAAATACAGGATTTAAGAATGCATACAAACAGATTTTTAAAAATGAGAATATTATCAATACATCTGACATACAAAATACAAATCCATCTCAAACTACTACTATAGAAGAAATGATGAAAAAAGTTTCAAAAAATACAAAATATTTAAAGAGTTTTATTCCCTTTTTACCTTTATCCCAATATGTCAATCGATTGTTGGGAGAAGATGCTTTATCAGAACGTAGTGGTTGGGTATCGGATGATAGGTCGGAAACAACTAAAAATTGCAACCCTATTATAAATGACCCTGATGATGAATCCGATGCCGAGTTGAAAGAGAATGATCCGAATGCTACATTACCTCCTAGACAAGAAACTTTACTATTTACATCGATTGCAACATCGAATTATAGTCAATGTTATGTGTTGGCCGATACTCGCATGCCTAATGTGATTGGTGTTGTGTTTCGCGGAACCTATAGTGCAAAATCAGCTGCTTCTTTCCTCTTGCCTAAATACATGACCTTAAGTACAATTATAGCCAAAAATAACATTCAAGTATCGGCTGGAGTATATAAAATTATGATTGAAATGGTACACACTATCATAAATTCAATTGAAGATATAAAAGCACAATTACAACAAAAAACAAACACTTCGGGTGAAATAAAAATAATTGTAACGGGTCATTCGTTGGGCGGTGGACTTGCGACATTGTTTAGCTATATATACATGAAAACCACTACGATACAAAAAAATAAATTATGTTGCGTCTCTATTGGTGCAGCGCGTGTACTTAATCCATCGGCGGCTAAAGATTTTTGTAATATGTGTACTACAGACAAATTATTTGAATATATACGGTTAACGAATTATAGAGACCCCGTAGTGAGTATGCCATACCCACCTATGTCAGGGTACGCACATCCATGTGATGATTCAAATCAACAAGTGAACAACACCCTAATTTACAAAGAATGTGTCGCACAGGCAAAAAATAGTGCTTCAACCCGTTGTTTACCGTTACGTAACACAATGACATCAGATTACAGCATAGCATTAGATTGTACAAACACGAAAAAAACAAGTTGGTTTGGCGCTGTTTTTAAATCACCATTAGGGTATCATGCTATGTATCTTGGTGTTTTATTTACGAGTGTAGCAAAATTGTTTTCACTTGCCATGTCGTTAAATCAAAAATCGGTTGAAATAAATAGATATAATGGCACAGATACGGCATGTAAATTATGTTTTTTTGATGGTAAATATTTTAAAGTGTCTTATTTCAATTTGACACATTTTCGTGTACAAAATGGATTGTTTAATGAAGATGTACATGTAACGAAAGAAAATTATGCAACTATAAAAAGTAAAAGTAAAACGGGTGTGACTGGAACAGAATATGATGATATAAAACCAGAATTTAATACCATAGAATCATCTTTGCCATTAGATACACCTGTTCCAGATGCACCTATAGTTCAAGAAATAGTGGTTGAACCAGTTGCAGAAGTAGCACCTGCGGAATTGGTAACCGAAGCTGCCGAAGAAACTGCAGAAGCAGTACCAACTGTTGATGAAGCAGCGTCAACAGAACCAACAGGAGACGGAGCACCAAAAGTATATCAAGCAGTTGCAGACACAGACAAATCACAACCAGAATCAACAGTAGATGAAGCAGAACCAGAACCAATAGTAGACGTAGCAGCACCAGAATCAACAGTAGTCGAAACACCAACCGAACAAACAGTAGACGAAGCAGAACTACAACAAACAGTAGACGAAACAAAAAATGACAACTCTATGGTTGGTGGAGGAGTTTCATTTCCAGTGAAGGATGTAAAAGAACCATTTTTATTAAAAGAAAAAACAAATAAACAAATATTACCCGTACCTGACCCAAGTGAACCTACACCCGAAGAGATATCAACTATTCAAAAAACGGGAGAAACAGAAGTTAAAAAAGGTGGAAAACGAACCAAACGAAGAAAACCGAAATCAAGGAAAAAATTATATTTATAAGTTATATGGAGTTTTTGAAATCAACACGTATCGGCGAAGATGAAGGCGGTTTAACTCAAGATAACCTTTTCAACAAAACTTATCGCGATTACATGCTTGAAAATTACTATGTCACTGACTGTAATATGCGGCAACCCATAGAATTTGCAACCAGTCAAATCAACGTTAATTATTGCGCAGCTGGTGGAGCTGGAAATCAATGTGATTTAGGCGGTTGTAATATTGACCAAAATTCAGATTTATTATTGGGGTCACTTCAAACACACCCTAAATGTCGCATTTCTCTTTTTCAGCGTACTTTTTTGACTGTTCCTTATTTAGGAAAAGGTCCTTTTAATCCAGATTTAGAATCGAAATTACAGCAAACGGATACATTTTCCAATAACAAAAAAAGTGTAAATGCCATGTCTGAAATAAGTTATATGCCTCTTAGCAATTACCCATTACTTCCCGTCATTAAACAAACCGTTACCAACCCTTCTTATTTAGTGGAAAGTGTTGCTTCCAACGGTTGGGTTCGTGGTGGTATACCATCCCGTGAATTAACACGCGATTACGCTAAAAATGGACAAAAAAAATAATAGTTTGATGTATGTACAATACAAATATGGTATGCACCTATATGACTATAGAAGATGAAAAACTTTCAAATGAAACCTATCAAAATGAATTATTGACTGTTTTTGGATTAACTACTTATTCAGATACGTTATTAACTTTTATTCAACAATTATACACAGAATATCCTATGAAAGAAATACTACAACATGTTCCATTTCGATATTCAGAAGACCCTGAACTATTATTTTTAGTATTGTTTAGTTATGATTATTTCAACTATACTCATAATCTACTTTGCAAAATCATCACTAAACAAGATACACTACAATGTCAAACAGAATTAATAACTATTTTAAAAAAAAATAAAATTTAAAATTAAAGTAATGATGTATACTATGGCAAGTACACGAAATAAAAATACGTATGGCAATTATTGCGACCAACAACGACAACTACAGAAACAAGAAGATTGGTTCATAAACAATTATAAATTTGAAAATCCTCGTCCAGCATTTCCATGCACAGGTATTAATGTACAACATGTTCCCATGAATGAATTATCGAATAATCCAATAGACATTGAAAATTATTTATACGGAATCAGTGCCAACAATTTTGTAAATCCAGTACCGCAACTTGTTCCTGAACTGAAATCCTTCGACGATGTTCGATTTTTTGAAACTCCAAGATTATATATTCCAGTTCTTCCCCCTTATTTACAAGGACAACGCCCATTTTAATATAGTTTGATAATATATGGATTTATACATGGGAATAATGCTATTGGCATTGATACTATTTGTAATAGCAGTAATGGTGTTATTCAAATTTTTGTATTCTATTCCATCTCCAGATTCATTAATTCCTCAAGGACCTATATTTACAGGTGCTTTGAATGAAATATCTACAATTTTAGGTATAAAGGGGACACGCACTAATTAAACATGTTGATTTACGAGCTTTAAGAGGTTCTACAACAGGATAGGTAGTGTTGGAGGATTGTACAATCGAATAATTCTGTGAATTATAATACTTTTTACGCTTGGACCATTGACGCACAAACGTATCGTGCGAATCTACAATATCTACAATAATAGGTTGGCCATGTTTTTCTCTTAAAATACGTCCAACTGCTTGAGTTACATCTGTTTTAGGTGTTGCCATAATCAACGTATTAAGCGATTTAATGTCGAGCGCTTCTTCCGCCATAGCATACGTTGCAATAACCACTTGTTTGCTTTCCGTTTCTTTCAAATCGGTTGAAGACATTCCACCTATATAATAGCCTACCGTTGCCAATTTACGGTGTTGAATCGCATCATACAAATAAGTTAACACCGATTTATTGTGTGCCAAAATCATAATTTGGCGTTGTATCGCGGATGGTGCTAGCAAATGGGTAAGCACTGTAAGTATGAATTCAGTACGTCCATTGTACTCGCAAATCTTTTTAATCATGCTGGAATAGTTGGCTTGACCTTTAAAATTTAAAATAGTTTCATTGAATTCTGCATCGTTGGTTCTATATTTAATCATTTGAACCACAATGTTTTCTACCGTTTCACGTTGTGCTGAATAGACAACTTCCCCCAAAAACATTTTGAACAATTTGGTCATGCCATCTTTGCGTTCCATCGTAGCGGATAATCCAAGCATGCAAGGTGTTACAATTTGAAACAATGCGTTGCTGAACACTTCAGCTCCCATATGATGGGTTTCATCGATAATCGTAAATCCGAAATCGTTAAACACTTCTCGTGGATACGTTTTGGTAGACAACGATTGCAACATTCCCAACACAATATCTTTGTTGTTCACATCAACAATAGACCCCTGTATTCTTCCAATTCTGGCCGACGGTAAAAATTCTTGTATTCGTTCTATCCATTGATCCATTAAAAATTCTTTGTGCACAATCACCAATGTTTTTTTACTCAACGCGCTAACTAAATACAAAGCTACAATTGTTTTTCCAAATCCGCACGGTAATTGAAGTAGGCCGCATTTCGTTTGCATAAACGCATCAATAGCAGGTTGTTGGGTTTCTCTAATTTGGCCTGTAAATGGTACTTGAATAAGTGTACCTTCAGGTAATTGAGAAGGAACCTTTTCAGATTTATAAAACCGAGGAACGTACAATTTATTGGGAGATTCCCGATAAATGTAAAAAGGAGGTAAAGGTTGGTACAGATTTTTAGGCGTAATAGTAAGTTCCTTTTTAATTTGTTTTTGTTCCGATTCGGTAAGAATAGATTTGGGAATTGTAAGTCCTTTTTGACCTAAATACATTATACTTGTATACTTTTTAGATTGTTTAATCAATTTTAATTATAATCTTTTATACATATATGAATATTCTTGAAATCGTTATCATGGTTGTATTAGTGATTATTATTGTAGGAGGTGTTTCTATACCACCTGAGATTCATTCAATAGTAGGTGGTGTTCCTGGAATTATTATTATTTTATTTATTGTATTTTATTTATTTACTGTATCTCCTATTTTAGGCGTATTCGGCATGATTGCTGGATATGAAGTTGTCATCAACACCAAATCCAATAAATTGAACCCCATTTTAGAAGTTTTACCTTCTCAAACACCTTTTACACCCAATAAACAATTTCAAATTACATTGGAAGAAACGATTGTAAACAAAATTGCTCCTTTGGTTCAAACGGTTACACCTGAACATTTAAATTTCAAATACACACAAGATAACACGTATGCTGCTGCAAACGCAGTTTAACGTCTGACTACAGATTCAAGCATTTCGTATTTTTGTTTCAATGTATCATGTTCCTTAACTAGTAATAAATATTTTTCTTCATTTTTTTTAGCACGTGAAGTTAATTCATTTATAAAATCTCTTGAAATTCCTGTATTTTTAACTTCTATCGCTGCAATAGTAGCAGCGTCACATGTAACTTTACACAAATTTTTAGCATTTTTTTCACAATCAGTAACACATTTACTAGAAGCATATTGCACATGTTCGGGCGTTTTAGGTCTAAAGAAACTTTCACCTCCGCGAATTTTTTTTGTATTTTTTCTTCCAAATCTATATTTTCTTGATTTAAATCGTTTTCCTCCACGATATAAATTAAAATTCAAATTACTTGCCGTAGGATTTGTATATTCAAACATATATATTGATAATATTATTTTACCAATAACAACCAGATTCAATGGTATTATGGTTGAGTGGTTTTTCATGTTCAGATGGGCGTTTCCAATCGGTCGTCATATACAATTTCACAGACTCTTTACGTTCTGTTAACCACCGATTTCCGTAAATTCCAAAATACATTTGTAGAACTCCTCCTACATAAATGGCTGATTTATTCAAAGAATAAATGTACGAACAAACAGGGTTTCCATATCCCCCACAAGAACACAATGCTACATCAAACTCATTTTCTATTTTTTTAATTTGATTACAGAAATACGTAAATTCAACATGCCAATCCAAACTTGCATTGTTTCCGTTGGTTTGAGGCGGTTTTAAATAGACAAACGTACAATTGGGGAATAAATCTGTTGGATAAGCCTGTGGTTGTTTTTGAATACTATCTACAAACGAAGATATGATAAGTATGCGTTTATTTGCTAAAGCATGTGTCCATGGTTGATGAATATAGTGAAAAATATCAAATACAAAAGCCCATATCGTTGGTTTTGGATAAAGCCGTTGAATTTCATTGTGAGAAAGTGCAATATATTTGTAAACATTTCCCCATGGCTCCCATGAAGTATACATGGAACATTTCTCGAACGCAGATAAATACCATTTTTTATACTGTTCAATAGAATCCATGGAATTAAATTGTATTCCAGCATTTTTTTTCATGGTAGGCATAAGGTTTTGCAGTATAGTAAAATCTTGACTTATTGCAAAATTATTTTCAACTCCTGCAATGCGCGGTATCAAAATAGGAGTAGATTGTAACGCATTGTACAACTCTTGATTCGATTTGGAAAAAGAATACATGCTCATCGATGTAGCATTAATGTTAGGATGGGGAGAACTGTAAGGCATGTTTGCTGGAAATACATAACAATAAGGTTGTTCTATAAATCCTGTATAATTTCGTTGGGTAGTCGCATGACAATGATATGTTTTTATATAATCAGGGTCGTTATATATCTCATACCCTAACATTTTGAATAAATAGGTTATTTTGTTGTCGCATCCAGGTACTCCTAATTGAATTTTGAATATATCTAATTGTTTTTTAGTAAACGTGTGGTTCGAATGTACAATCCAAGTATCTTGACTATCTTCTCTACCAGTTGTTTTGTTAGGTCTACAAAATAGTTGAGGCTCACCTTCGTTATACTCGTATCGAAGTAATGCAAACATTTTTTTGTGTAAATGTATATCTGACGTATGAAGATTTTGTATGGTATCATCTACAAAAATATCGGTGTTGATTAACACTTTGTATCCATCTACTTTATATTGTAAAAAATCTGAATAGGTAATGCGTTTGTCAATAACAACTTGTTTTATTTTAGAACTAGTTACACCTAGTTCATCATCTGTATAAATACGTTCGTTCAATAAAATAATAGATTCAATGTGTGGATTTTTTACATTTTTTTTAAGTGCAAATCTAATTTCCCGACGATGGGTCTTATCTTTATCTAGATAAAATTGTAAAAATAAGTGGATAGGGTCGGTAGTCGTGTATTCTTTGCAGGTAGGCAACGATTGTTCAATAATAATCATAGATTATAAAAGAATAAATCTTTAATATATGGTGTTATTATCTGGAAAACGAAAAAATAAAGATAGTGTACAAAACATACTAACTAATTTTATTGAACCTTATTTAGATAATCAACAATTAGAAGTGAAAGGAAATATGATTTGTACGAATACAAATGACATGTTGTCTAACAAAATGGTTCAATTATTAGACAGAGTACCCATTCAACCACATACATCAGGTGATTTGGGATATCAATTTAAAACGATGATTAAATTAAAACCAGAATATGAACTATATCATTTACTTTATAAAACAAAAATCTATGATATTCATAAATTAGATTTTTTACGAGAATGTCTGCGTAAAAAAATGTCATTCGCTACAATTAAAAATATATCTACTCTATATGTCTAGTATAGATTTAGCTGTATTAAACAAACAAATGTATCCTATTTCACAAATATTAAATAGTAATTATATTTATATAGATGACTTATCTCTATCTACCGCGTTATTTAAAAGTACGTTTTTTAATGGTGATGTATTTACAGTAAATAAACCTGTACAACCTTCTAGTTTACCCTATATTTTAATTGATAAAGCACTTGTAGGAGGAGTTCCTATTGATTTATATTCAGAAGTAATATCCTTTGCTGCGGATGATTTAGGTGTGAATGAATCTGAAATTACAAATGTTAGCAAAATTGAAATACGTAAAGAATGCAACAACTTAAACATGTCTTCTTTAAATGTTACGACATCCTTGAAATGGTCTGATATTTCAGATATATATACACCAAATATAACACCTATTATAATTACAGTTGTGTTGAGCAATTACAATCCAACCATAAAAAATATTTGTATTGTATTTACATATAAATTAACAGATTAAATATATAGTGATAGTATGAAAAAGTGTAAAATTGAATGTAGACCGGGACCGTTATCCTACAATGAATATTATACTATGAAATATCACTGTAGACAAAATTTACCTCCATGTAAACCGCCATCTTGGTATTCAACTTGCCCTAAACCGTGTCCTAACCCATGCGTAAATCCTTGTAGTACACCGTGTGTCAGTTCTTGTACACCGTGCGTAAATCCTTGTAGTACACCGTGTGTCAGTCCTTGTTTGACCAGGTGTGTAAAAGATATTATGGCATGTAATTAAAATAGTATTTAAAGAATATCCGTCATATTTATATATAATGTCAAAAATGACGAGCAAATATATCAAAAACGAGCAATGGAGTGTAAAACTTACTATGTCTAAAATTGATAATGGCGACATAAATAAGCCAAAATATCAAAGAAAACAAAAATGGGATGACACTCCTAAAAAAGATAATAATCCAAATAAAAAAGCTTACATTGAATTTTTATTTAAAACAGAAAATAGTGTGCATCCAATTACATTTGGCGAAGATATAATTACAAAACGATTATCTAATATTGATGGTAATAATCGTCTAAATGCACTCAAACATTATATGGATAAACCTTTTGATTTATTTGAAGAGCATTTAGATGATATAAATAAGTTTTTAAATGATACTGCTAATATTATTGACCAAGATAAAGTTATGTTAACAAATTGGTTTAAATCATTGTCTTATACTGAAATTATTAAGTTTAAATATACAACTTTTATACAAAATGTTAGCCTACCTCAGTATTTGATTGTTATACTAAACCAACATAGAATTGTATTTGATGAATTAATGGAAAAATTACAAAACAAATTAAAAATTGATGGAGA
>Ga0187844_10002385_pt1 | contig 13308 bp, 13 predicted proteins | sample SpaLakP09_SKY_50_FD_134517 | JGI IMG/M metagenome (GOLD analysis project Ga0187844, IMG submission 134517) | Oligotrophic lake water microbial communities from Sparkling Lake, Wisconsin, USA - SP09_SKY_50 | ecosystem: Environmental > Aquatic > Freshwater > Lake | place: USA: Sparkling Lake...
CTGCTCGAATCCGCCTCGGTCAAGGAGGCGGCCGGGCTGTCGGACAAATGTTGCTACTGGGTGCTGGCCGCCAACCGCGACCTCGCGCCCGCCGAGGTGGAGCTGGTGACGCTGGGGCACCGCGAAAAGCGCCTCAAGGCCGCGCTGGCCGAGGCGGATGGTGACTACGACTTCGTGCTCATCGACTGCCCGCCGTCCTTGAGCATGCTCACCCTCAACGGCCTGTGCAGCGCCCACGGCGTGATCGTGCCCATGCAGTGCGAATACTTCGCGCTCGAGGGGCTGACCGATCTGGTGAACACCATCAAGCAGGTGCATGCCAACCTGAATGCCGATCTGCAGATCATCGGCCTGCTGCGCGTGATGTTCGACCCGCGCATCACGCTGCAGCAGCAGGTGAGCGACCAGCTCAAGGGCCACTTTGGCGACAAGGTGTTCAACAGCGTGATCCCGCGCAACGTGCGCCTGGCCGAGGCGCCCAGCTACGGGCTGCCCGGTGTGGTGTTCGACCCGGCGGCCAAGGGCAGCCAGGCGTTTGTCGAGTTTGCCGAGGAGATGGTCGCGCGCGTGAAGAACATGCCTGCTGCGGCCTCTTCCATGGCCAAAATGCCTGCTTCCGCCTGATAGGTAAGCTTTAGTAGCTATTAAATTGATAGTGATGAAGCCCGCCACCATCCTGCTGCTGCCCGGATGGCAGAACTCCGGCCCCGACCACTGGCAAAGCCGCTGGGAGGCCCTGCATGGCGACCAGCGCGTGGAGCAGCACGACTGGATGCGCCCGCTGCGTGGCGACTGGTCCGCGCGCCTGGAAGAAACAGTGGCCGATGCCGAGGGCCCCGTGGTGCTGGCGGCGCACAGCCTGGGCTGCATCCTGACTGCCTGGTGGGTGGCACACACCCGCCACGCGGCCAAGGTGCGCGGCGCGCTGCTGGTGGCGCCGGGCGATGTGGAGCGGCCCGACCTGGCCGCGCAGATCCACGGCTGGGCGCCCATTGCGCGCCAGCCTTTGCCATTCCCGGCCGTGCTGGTGGGCAGCCGCAATGACCCGTACTGCCGCTTCGAGCGCGCCGAAGGGCTGGCCCAGGCCTGGGGTGCGCGGTTTGTGGACTACGGCGAGCGTGGGCACATCAATGCCGAATCCGGGCTGGGCGACTGGGACGAGGGGCGGGGCTGGCTGATGCAGCTCGCCACCCTGGCATGAGCCGCTGGGCCTTCTGGCGCAAGCGGCCGCTAGCACCCACCGCAGGCGCTGCGCCGAGCGCGGCACCTGCCCGACGCTGGTGGCGGTTGAATGAAAACGACCCGCTGCTGGACATCATCCCGACCGTGCTGGCCTGGCTGCTGCCCAGCGGGGCCGTGGTGGTGGGTGCGCTGGGGCAGTTCATGCTGGCCCTGGTGCTGCTCACAGTGGCGTTCGGTGTGTGGCTGCGCCTGTGGCGCAGCCGAAAAAAGCGCCGTGCCATGGGCCGTGCGCCGCGTTGAAAACCCCCTGTACCGTTTCGCATCCATGTCCAAAATCGCTCTCACCGCCATCGCCGACCAACTGCCCCGCGCCTGGAACTCCACGGTGGTGGGCCGGGCGGCAGGCGCCAACCTCAAGGTGCTGCGCATGGACGACGCGGCCTACCCCGACGAATCGCACGACTTTGACGAAGCGCTGCTGGTGCTGGACGGCTGCATGCGCCTGGACCTGCGAGGCCAGGTCACCGAGGTGCACGCGGGCGAGGTGTTCATCGTCCCCGCAGGGGTGCCCCACGCGGTGGCGCCCGGCAGCCATGGCACGCTGGTCATCATCGACCGCTGATTCTTCCCTTTCCTTTTTCCTTTCGCGAGACGCATTTCATGGTCACCAAAAAACCCAAGGGCCTTGGCCGAGGCCTGGAAGCCCTGCTGGGCCCCAAGGTCGAAGACAAAGTGGAGCAGGCCCAGGCCGCCGAGGCGGGCCTGCCCAGTAGCCTGCCGCTCTCCGAACTGGTGCCCGGCGTGTACCAGCCACGCACGCGCATGGACGAAGGCGCGCTGTACGAGCTGGCCGAGAGCATCAAGGCCCAGGGCATCATGCAACCCATTCTGGTGCGGCGCCTGGTGGATGGCGAGCACGCAGGCAAGTACGAAATCATCGCGGGCGAGCGGCGCTTTCGGGCCTCGCGCCTGGCGGGCCTGGCCGAGGTGCCGGTGCTGGTGCGCGATGTGCCCAACGAGTCGGCGGCGGCGATGGCGCTCATCGAAAACATCCAGCGCGAAGACCTGAACCCGCTGGAAGAGGCCCAGGGCCTGCAGCGCCTAGTGCGGGAGTTTGGCCTCACGCACGAGCTGGCCGCGCAGGCCGTGGGCCGCTCGCGCAGCGCCGCCAGCAACCTGCTGCGCCTGCTCAACCTGGCCGAGCCGGTGCAGACCATGCTGATGGCGGGCGACATCGACATGGGCCATGCGCGTGCGCTGCTGGCGCTGGACCGCGCCGCGCAGATCACGGCGGGCAACCAGATCGCGGCCAAGAAGCTGTCGGTGCGCGAGGCCGAAGCGCTGGTGAAAAAGCTCAGCGCCGAGTTCAGCCTGGTGCCCCAGAAGCCCAAGAAGGAAAAGTCGCGCGACCTGAAGCGCGTGGAAGAAGAACTCTCGGACCTGCTCATGGCCGAGGTCGAGGTGCGCGTCAAAAAACGCGTCAAGCGCCATGGCCGGGTGGAAGACATGGGCGAGCTGGCGATCCAGTTCGGGTCGCTGGAGGCCCTGAACGGGCTGATCGACCGCTTGCGCGGCTGATCCGCTGTGGGGCCGGGGCGAGGGGCTGTCGCCGCGCAAACATGCGTGAAATAGCGCACAGAAACGGTTTCCAGCCGTAACTTGCGCAGGCAAAATGCGTCTGTGCGGGGCCTACACTGCGCTGCGTTCAACACACCCGGGTTGACCGCAAGGCCTCTTCACAGGGCGGCGACGATGCCGCGCTGCGGCCCACGATGGTTTGCCGGGTGATTCCTGTATCTCCTGGAACAGACCACCATGACTCCTTTGCGTCTTAGAGCCTATTTACGATCTCCCAGGGGTCGCGCAGCGGCCTTGGCGGGATGGGATGCAAGGCGCGATGCGCAGCCAATAGCTCGGCTATTGGCAAGCGCCGCAACGCCGCAGACCGCCCGCCAAGACCACTGCCCGACGGGTTGGAGCGAAATCGGGCGATTGGACGCCCCGGCTGCTTGCATGGGCATGGGCCCATGCGGCGCACCCGAAGCATCCACTCATCCCGATTGCGCTCCAACGCGACCCCTGCGAGATCGTAAACAGGCTCTTATCCCCGCCTGCCTGGCCGTTGGCCTGAGCATCGCCAGCCTGGGCGCCCTGGCCCAGAACACCAAGGCCCCCAAGGTCCAGCTGTGGATGGACCTGTCCACCGGCACCATGGCGGGCATGCCCGAGATGGACAGCCTGCCCGGTGGCGGCGGCATGCTCGGTGGCCTGATGGGCGGTATGGGCGGCGGCGCGCAGGGCAGGGCGGGCGGTGGCAACACCGCCTATGGCCACGCCCGCGCCATGTCCATCATGCCGCCGCGTGTCATCGACCTTGCCCTGCACAACAGCCTGCGCCCCGGCGTGGAGGCCAGCCAGGCCATCCCGCCCGGCATGCGCATGGGCGAATCCCTGCCGCTGATTCCGCCGCGCGCGCAGCCCACCCAGACCGAGCCGGGCGAGGTGCCGCAGGAATACCAGCAGCACCAGCCCAAGGGCCGCATCCTGCTGTACTGGGGCTGCAGTGCCACGGTGCGTGCGGGCCAGCCCCGCATCATTGACCTGGCGCGCGCCAAGCCCTCCGACTACGCCCAGGCCTTTGCGGGCCGCGCCGTGCCCGACCGGGGCCCGCGCGTGGGCCCGGCCTATGCGCTGTACCCCAACGAACGCAACCAGGTGAGCCTGTCGCGGGACAGCTCGGTGGTGGGCGAGCACCAGGTGCGTGGCGACGGCGTGCCTGCGTCCATGAAGTTCACGCTGGGTGCCGCGCAAGATTTGATGCCCGCCATCGACCTGCGCACCACCGGCAAGCCGCAGGACAGCATGGGCACCAGCTGGCAGCCGGTGCGCAATGCGCGCGCCTACTACCTGCATGCCATGTCGCAGAGCGGGGACGACCTGATCATGTGGTCCAGCGCCGAAACGCCGGACACGGGCATGGGCCTGTTCGACTACCTCTCGCCCGCCACCATCGACCGCTGGCTCAAGGAGCGCGTGCTGCTGCAGCCCGAGACCACGCAGTGCGCCATTCCCCAGGGCATCTTTGCGGGCGGTGGGCGCGATGCCACGCCCATGCTGCGCATGATGGCCTACGGCGGCGAAAGCCACATCGTGCACCCCCCGCGCCCGGCCGACCCCAAGGCCGCGTGGGAGCCCGAATGGTCGGTGCGCGTGCGTGTGAAGTCGCACACCATGGCCATGCTGGGCGAAGAGATGCAGGGGCAGCGCGGGGGCATGGGCGCTGCCGCTCCGGCAGGCGCTGGTGCCGGTGGTGGGGCCTATTCGAGCGGCATGGGCAACAGTGGCCAGCCCTCGGGCAGCGCGCCGTCGGATGCGGGCACCCCCGGCGAGGTGGTGAACCCCGTCAACCTGCTGCGTGGCCTGTTCGGTCGCTGAGCCGAGAGAGAAGACACCCCATGCTGGCCCTGCGCATGCCCTGGCCCTTGCCCGCGCTGATGGCGTGGGCGGGTGCGTGGCTGGTTTTTGTGGCGCTGCAGCGCGCCGCCGTGCCGCCCGTGGGCGCCTTGCTGGCCGCCTGCCTGCTGGGCACGGCCGCCAGTGTGCTGGGCGGCAGCTGGTGGCGGCGCGGGTTGATTGCGGCGGGGTTCCCTCTGTCGCTGGCGCTGCTGGGCGCGGCCAGCCTGCCCACCTGGGCGTGGCTGGTGCCGCTGGCGCTGCTGCTGCTGGTGTACCCGCTCAATGCCTGGCGCGATGCGCCGCTGTTCCCCACCCCGCGCCACGCGCTGCAGGCCCTGGCCGTGCTGGCACCGCTGCCGCTGGGCGCGCGCGTGCTCGATGCGGGCTGTGGCCTGGGCGACGGCCTCAAGGCCCTGCGCCATGCCTACCCTGCGGCCCAGCTGGAAGGGCTGGAGTGGAGCTGGCCCTTGCGCCTAGCGTGCGCTGCGCTGTGCCCCTGGGCCCAGGTGCGGCGCGCCGACATGTGGAAGGCCGACTGGAGCCCTTACCGCATGGTCTATCTGTTCCAGCGCCCCGAAAGCATGGCCCGCGCCGCCGCCAAGGCCCAGGCCGAGCTGGCCCCAGGCGCCTGGCTGGTGAGCCTGGAGTTTGCCGTGCCCGGTGTGCTGCCCAGCGCCCAGCTGCGCGCGCCGGGCGGGCGCGTGGTGTGGCTGTACCGCATGCCGCTGAACCGCGTGGAGGCATGACATGCTGCGCGCCCGGCTTTGTGTGTCAGCCTGTGTCGCAGGCCCCGAACGGTTACAGAAAAGATACAAGCTTTTGCTACATTGCGCGGCTGGCTACAACCCCATACACAACAACCAAGAAACTCACAGCCAGAGGGGGCGCACACAGCACATAACCGCGCCGGGAGGGGGCGCACGGGCTGCCAGCACCCGCCTTGACCGGACTTCCACCACGCACGCCGTATGCAAAGCACCCTCCCTTTGGCGGGGCTGCCGCGCGGCTGCGCGTGGGAAGCGCGGGGTGTTTCTGGTGAGCAACCGACCGATCTGCAAGGAGCATCCATGACCGCCCACCCATCCCGTTTCCGCCCCCGTCTGCTGTGGGTGCTGACGCTGAGCGCTGCCCTGACCGGCTGCGCCACCATGCAGAGCCACGACAAGCTGGCCACCGACATGCAGACGGCCGGGCGCAGCGGCGGCATTCCTGCCGCCATCGCCCAGCTGGAAAGCACGGCCAAGACCGAAGAAGAAAAAACCGCGCTGCTCTACAACATGGAACGCGGCGAGCTGCTGCGCATGGACCGCCGCTACCCCGACAGCACCAACGCCTTCCTGCTGGCCGACAACAAGGTCAAGGAATGGGAAGAAACCGCCAAGACCAACCCCAGCAAACTCATGGGCACCGTGGGCGCCGCGCTGATCAGCGAACGCCTGAAGGTCTATGAAGGCCAGGACTACGAAAAAGTATGGGTGACCACGCGCCTGGCGTTGAACCGCATGGCGGTGGGCGACTTTGAAAATGCCCGTGTGGACATCAAGCGCACGCACGAACGCGAAGCCATCATTGCCGAGTTCCGCGCCAAGGAAACCCTGGCGGCCGAGGAGGAAGCCAAGTCCAAGGGCGCATCGTCCGGTGGCAAGGAGCTGAACGGCTACCCCGTCGAGACGCTCAACGACCCCGAGGTGCTGGCCCTCAAGAACGGCTACTCCAACGCCCTGAGCCACTACCTGGCGGGCTTCCTCTACGAAATGCTCAACGAGCCCGGCCTGGCCGCGCCCGGCTACCGCAAGGCCATCGAACTCAAGCCCGAAACGGCCGTGCTGGAAGAAGGCCTGCGTGGCCTGGACAACCGCACCGGCTTCACCTGGAAGCGCCGCCAGCGCATGACCGATGTGCTCTTCATCGTCGAAGCTGGTGACGCCCCCGCACGCAAGCCCAAGGCCTTCACCATCCCCGTGCCCACGGGCCGTGGTCTGGTCACCGCCAGCATCTCCTACCCCGTGATCGAGCCGTCCAAGGACGCGTTGCTGACCACCATTTCTGCTGCGGGCACCGACCTCAAGCTCGAAAAGGTGGTGGACGTGAACGTGATGGCCCGCCGCGCGCTCAAGGACGAAATGCCCGGCATGGTGCTGCGCGGCTTCACCCGCGCCGTGGCCAAGGGCGTGCTGCAGAACGAGCTGCAAAAGCGTGGCGGCCTGATCGGCGGCATCATCGGCGCGGCTGCCTCGGTGGCCACCGAGCAGGCCGACGACCGCATGTGGCGCATGCTGCCCGGCCGCGTGTATGTGGCCCGTGGCTACCTGCCACCCGGCGAACATCTGGTGAGCGTGAATGGCCGCCAGCTGCCCCAGCCCATCAAGATCGACGGCCAGTACGCGCTGGTGCCCCTGCGCATGTACGACAACAGCGTGCTGACCGGCGACGTGGCCATGCTGGGCCAGCTGCCCACCGTGGCTGCGGCGCCCCAGCCCGCCCCCGCCGCAGCGGCGGCGCCCGCTGCCCCGGTGCGCACCACCAACAACAACCGCACCCGCCCCGTGCCCGCGTCCACCGTCAAGCCCACGGCAGCCCAGCCCGCAGCGGCCGCCAAGAACTGACCCCTGTTACCGACCCCATTCAAGGAGCCTTCGGCATGAGAAACCGTTTTGTCCCCGCCGCGATCCCCACCGTGCTGTGCGCGGGCCTGATCGCCCTGGCCACCAACGCCAGCGCCCAGCTGCACGACCCGGCCACCCCGCTGGCCGTGGCCTCCAAGGTCGCCCTGCGTGGCGAAGCCAACAGCATCGCCGTGCGCGAGATGCGCATCGTGCGCAAGAACGACATCCTCGTCGTGCAGGCCGACATGGCCAACATGGGCCGCACCGACCGCACCGTGTTCTACCGCTTCAAGTGGCTGGACAACGTGGGCAACCAGGTGGGCGATGGCGAATCGTGGAAGCAGATGAGTGTGCTGGGCCTGGGCCAGCAGACCGTCAAGAGCGTGGCGCCCACGTCTGCGGCTGTCGATCTGCGCCTTGAGATGAATGTGGAGCCGCGCTGAGCGCCGGTGCCCAACCCCAAGATTGAGTGAGGAGTAAGAAACCATGACCACCAAGAACCCCATCCAGCGCAGCGCGCTGATCCTGGCCTTTGCGGCCAGCACCCTGGCCCTGTCGGCCTGCCAGAACCTGTCGTCCCCCACCGTGCGTTTTGACCGCCAGGTCAACTACGGCGACGCCAAGGCCGTCGAGCTGGTGACCAACGAGTTCGGTTCCACCGACCTGCAGATGATTGCCGAGAAGATGACCGGCGGCTTGCTCGAAACCGGCATCTTCCAGGGCCGCCCCACGGTGACGATCTCCACCGTCAAGAACAAGACCAGCGAATACATCGACACCACCAACGTGATGAACTCGATCCAGACCGCGCTGGTCAAGTCGGGCAAGGTGCGTTTTGTGCGCTCCATCAACGAAATGCAGGCCGGCGTGGACGAGCTGCAGCGCCAGAACCAGAGCGGCCTCTACAAGCAGGGCACCACCGCCAAGGTCGGCCAGATGACGGCCGCCAAGTACAGCATGGAAGGCGAGCTGACCAGCATCGTCAAGCAGAGCAACTCCACCAAGGACGTGTACTACAAGTTCACGCTCAAGCTGTTCGACGTGCAGGAAGGCACCGTGGAATGGCAGGACGAAAAAGAAATCCGCAAGACGAGCAAGCGCTGAAGCAGGACATCCCCCTGAGGCGCTGCGCGCCTTCCCCCTTCTCTCGGCTTCGCCGGGAAGGGGGACGACGCCCTCGCTGCGGGGCGGCCCTTGCTCGGCGTCCCTCGCCTGGGGCGCGCCAGTTTTTACCGGCATGAGCCACTGCTTGGGCCGGTCGATTGATTCATGAATTCCCGTTAGCTCACAAGGAGCATCACATGCAACGCAGAACCACATTGCACACGGCCCTGGCCGTGATCGCGGCCACCACGCTGGCCTGGGGCACGGGCGCCCAGGCGCAGCAGCCGGGCGCGGCCCCCAAGATCGCCGTGACCGACCTGGCCTACGCCCAGCGCGTGTCCGAATACTTCCTGGCGGGCACCTACCAGCGCAGCAGCCAGATGAGCGCGGGTGGCAGCCACAGCGGCGGCTACAGCCACGGCCCTTATGGCGGTGGCGGATCGCACTCGGGCAGCCACTCGATGCAGGCCTCCGAGCAGGCCAGCGGTACCTATGTGGCCGGGCGCTACAGCTACATCGAGCAGCGCGAGCTGGGCGGCTACACCAACGACATCAAGGGCGCCATCCTGCAGGGCACCTACTTTCGCCTGATCCAGGGCAAGGGCTTTGACGCCGGCAAGCCCCAGCCCAGCAAGGCCGAGCAGGTCTTGAACCAGGTGCAGGGCGGCAAGATGGCCACGCCGCAGGCGCAGCCCCAGGTCAACGACGTGATCACCCGCATCAAGAAGGGCGAGTTCAACGGCGCCGACTACGTGCTGTTCGGCGTGGTGTCGAGCATCGACTTCACCGATGCCCTGTCGCCCCTGCAAGGCACCACCAGCGCCACGCGCCAGTACGGCCTGCAGCTGCTGGCCGACTTCTCGCTCATCAACACCAAGACCTACGAGATCAAGGCCGCGTTCTCCGCCCAGGGCGAAGGCAACGACACCAAGATCCTGTCGGTCCGTGGCGACATCGCGCCGCCCAACCGCGCCAAGGTGATGCGCGAAACCTCGCTGTCGCTGGCGCAGGACGTGTACCAGCAGCTGGCTGGGCAACTGGGCTACACCGACGCCAACCTGGCGCGCGGTGTGCGCCCGCCGCCGGTGTACCAGCAAGGCGGCCAGCCCATGCCCGTGCCGCAGCCCCAGCAGCCCGAGCAGGTGCTGATCCTCAAGTAAACGCAGCCCATTGGGGGTGATACGCCGTGGCGCACTGCTTCGTCGCACCATCCCCATCGCGCCAGGCCAGCCGCGTGCTGGCCTTTTTGTTGGGCGCACGGCGGTGGACCGCCGCAGCGGTGCTGGCTGCGGCCTTTGGGGCGGTTGCGGCCCAGCCCACGGCCTCGCCCTTGTCGCCGGTGCTTGCCGCGCCTGCGCCTGCAGCCTCCTCGGGCCGCTTTGAGCCCCTGGTTTTGCCCGGCGAACGCGGCGTGGTGCTGCAGGCCCTGCAGCGCAGCGAACGGGTGCCGCCCCCGCGCTACCGGGTGATCGTGGTGCCCGGCTCCGGCTGTGCGGGCCTGGGGGCGTTTGCCGACCGCTACTTTGCCGGGCTGCTGCATGCGCAGGTGCTGGTGCTGCACAAGCCGGGGGTAGATCCCGACGCCCGCACCGCCCCCGCCGACTGCCCGCACGGCTTTGTGTCGCGCGACCGGCATTCCACCTGGCTTGCACACGCCCGTGCAGCCCTGCGTGCCGATGCCCTGTTGCGCCAGGGGCAGCCCGCGCTGCCGCAGCTGCTGGTGGGCATCTCGGAAGGGGCCGAACTGCTGCCCGCGCTGGCACCCGAGGTGCCCCAGCTCGCTGGCCTGGTGCTCATCAGCTCCAGCGGGCTGGACCCGCAAGAGGCCGGGGCCCTGCAGGCCCGCCGCCTGGGCGCGGAGGGCGACTGGGCCGCACTGGCGCGGATCGTGGCGGGCGCTCCGCACGACAGCGTGGTGGTGCAGGGGCGCAGCCTGGGTTACTGGCGCGACCTGTGGAACTGGCCGCTGACCCAGCCTCTTCTGCACGGCCCCTGGCCGCTGCTGCAGGTGTGGGGCGGCGACGATGCGCTGGTGCCCGCCGTGGCCTACGCCCGTTTTGCGGAGCTGGCCGCCTTGCGCACCGCGCCCTACTGCGCACGGCGCATCGAAGGCGCCGACCACGGCCTGCAGCGCCCCGCATCGGGCGTGGACGGCATGCAGCAGGTGTGGGCCTGGACCGAGCAATGGGCCCGTCAACCGGCCACCGGGCTGTGTGCGCCGCTGCGGCTGTTGCGAGAGCAGCAGCAGGCTCCTAGCGCGGCCGGTACATCCTGAACAACTGCTCCGGCCCCACCGTGAAATAGTCCGCCGGGCCGCCGCCGCGCAGGATGTGCCCCGCGTTCGCGGTGTCGTACACGCCGTTTTTCAGCAACGCAGTGTCGATGTGTACGGCCACGACCTCGCCCAGCACCAGCCACGTCTCCACTGCCGCTCCGTCCACCCCCTGCAGCTGCAGGATCTGTGTGCTGCGGCATTCAAAGGTGACCGGGCTTTCGGCTACACGCGGCGGGCGCACGCGCGTGGAGGGCAGGGGGGTGAGGCCGGTCAGGTCGAACTCGCTCACTTCGGGGGGCACAGCGGCGCAGCTCTGGTTCATCAGCTCGGCCAGGTCGCGCGTGGCCAGGTTCCACACAAACTCGCCCGTGGCTTGCACGTTGCGCACCGTGTCTTTGAAGCCGATGCTGGCAAAGCCCACGATGGGCGGCACGTAGTTGAACGCATTGAAGAAGCTGTAGGGCGCCAGGTTGGTGGCGCCTGTGGCGCTTTGCGTGGAGATCCAGCCGATGGGGCGCGGCCCCACGATGGCGTTGAACGGGTCGTGCGGCAGGCCATGGCCCAGGCGGGGTTCGTAGCTGTGGAAGGTGCGTGGGGGCTGTGGGGTGGTCATGGGGCTTTGCGGGCAGGAGCAGACAGCCAGCACCTTAGCGGCAGACGCAGCACGCTGCGGTCACGGGGGTAACAAAATGCTCACTTTTTAATAGCTGTTTAGGGTTATTGGATGCGCGGGGAGGGGTTATTGGAGTGCTGAAGTACCGTCCCTTGGCTCAGCGGGGCGGGCTGGGCGCTGCGCAAATGCCGGGGGTGGCGGGCGGCGGTACCGTACACACCATGCGCAGCAGGGCAGAGAACGAGCTCTGGCCAATGCCATAGCTCGACGCCGTCAACCAGGGTATCTGCTGGCGCACGCGCTCCAGCGCCGCGCGGACCTCGGCCTCGCTGCCGCCTCCCTCCAGCTCGACAAGCTGGCCGCGCTTGCCGTCGCGCAGCACCAGCTTGGTCAGTGTCACCCCGTTGCCCAGCACCGGGCGCAGCGCGTCTTCCACCTGCTGTTGGGTGTAGGCGCTGCCCGTTGCTGGCAGGCACACGCTGCGCTCGCCCGGCGCCGCGCACAGAAAGTTGACGAGCACGCGGTAGGCCACCTGGTCACCCTCGCGCCGGACCCATGCCACCTGCGGGTTACGCACCTCGCCCGAGCGCTCCAGCACCTGCACCCACTGGCGCACGGCCGCGTCGTCGGGCGCTCGGCCCTCCAGCGCTGCGCCGTCCTTCCAGAGGTCAATCTTGCCCAGGGTCATGCCGCTGGGCAGCAGCGGCTGCAGCACATTGCTGACCCGCTGGCGCGGCGAGACGGGCTCACCGCTGGCAGCCTGCGCGCCCGGGGGTGGTGGAGCGCCCGGGTCGGGCGCTGGCAGCACCGGCCGGGGGCCCGCAAGGCCCATCACGTCCTGCTGTAGCGCGCGGGTTTCATCGCGCAGGGCGCTGGTCAAGGGCATGGGGTTCACGCGGCCCGCAGGCACTTTCAGCGCGCTGACGGGGCCATCGATCCAGATCGGGTACTCCAGTGCGATCTTGCCCGGCGCGCTGGCCGGCTGGTAGTAGCCTGCTTCTGTGTCTGCGCCAATGCGGACGGAAAACCGTGTCCGGGTGGTGGTGGCTGACACGCCCACGTGGCGCGCATCCATGTCGTGGAGCAGCAGCGCTGTGCTTCTTTGCGCGCTGGCCAGTTGCAGCCACTGAACCTGGCCCGTGCCACCCGCCAGGACCGACGCGTTTGAGTGCACGCTCAGCAGGCCCAGGCGCACCCCATGGAACCACAGCCTCATGCCGTGGCTGGGGTTCAGGCTGATTCGCAACGTCGGAAGGTCCACGCGGTCGAACAGCACCTTCAGGTTGTCGCCACGCAGCAGCAGTTCGTGGGCTGTGGCCAGCTGCAGCGTGAAGCACACGGCAGCGTTGTCAGCGCCCACGCGCGGGATGGCCGACGCGCCCTGCGCGGCGCTGATCGTCACGTCGTACAGTCTGGGGCGGCTGCCGCCCAGGCGGTCCGCGCCATAGGTGGTGTCGTCCACCTGGAACGTCCCCCGCCCGAGGAACAGCCGGTTCTCCGCACCCGACACCACGCGCACTGTGCAGTCGTTGGCGATGATGTGCACATGCCGCAAGTTTCCCAGCCGGCCCGTGGTCGGGTCCCACGGGCGCTCGCGGGCGTCGCGCAGCAGGTTGGCGCGTTCGATCAGCGTGTCGGGTGTGACGTCCAGCGGCGCGGCGTGGGCCAGCGCCGTGGTGGCGCACGCCAACGCCGCCAGGAGCAGAGAACGAAGAGTGCGTGGAGTGCTTGGCATACGAAGGGGGGTCATGCTGTCCGCATGGTACTGGCGCCCGCACTCACCGCCATCACTGTGGTACCGGCTGCTGCTGCCCCAGAAACCGCCCCGGCGGCTGCCCCACCGACTTGCGCACCATGGCGCTGAAGGCGCTCGCGCTGTAGCCCAGCTCGGCGGCGATCTGGCCCATGGGCATGCGCCCGGCGGCCAGCGACACGGCCTTGGCCAGGATCACCTGCTGGCGCCACTGGGTGAAGGTGCTGCCCAGCTCGGAGCGGAACAGCCGCGCCACGGTGCGCGGGCTGGCGCCTGTGTCCTGCGCCCAGTCGGCCAGGGTGTCGTGGCGCGGCTGTTC
>Ga0187844_10002388_pt1 | contig 13304 bp, 19 predicted proteins | sample SpaLakP09_SKY_50_FD_134517 | JGI IMG/M metagenome (GOLD analysis project Ga0187844, IMG submission 134517) | Oligotrophic lake water microbial communities from Sparkling Lake, Wisconsin, USA - SP09_SKY_50 | ecosystem: Environmental > Aquatic > Freshwater > Lake | place: USA: Sparkling Lake...
GGCGAGGAGACCGATCATGAGCGTTGATCTGACCCTGGTCTGGGCCGGCCTGCTGGCCTTCGCCGTCTTCGCCTATATCGTCATGGACGGGTTCGACCTGGGCGTCGGCATCCTGTTCCCGACGCTGAAGGCCGGCGATCAGCGCGACAAGGCGATGAACTCGATCGCCCCGGTGTGGGACGGCAACGAGACCTGGCTGATCCTGGGCGGCGGCGGCCTGTTCGCGGCCTTTCCTCTCGCCTACGCCGTGTTGATGCCGGCGGTCTATACGCCGATCATCGCCATGTTGCTCGGGTTGGTCTTCCGGGGCGTCGCCTTTGAATACCGCTGGCGCACGGTGCGGGCCAAGCCCGTCTGGGACATCGCCTTCTTCGGCGGCTCCCTGCTGGCCGCCTTCTCCCAGGGCGTCACCCTGGGGGCCATCCTGCAGGGGGTCGAGGTGTCAGGCCGCGCCTATGGCGGCGGCTGGTGGGACTGGCTCAGCCCCTTCAGCCTGCTGACCGGCGCTGCCGTCGTCGTCGGCTACGCCCTTCTGGGCGCCACCTGGCTGAACATGAAGACGGAAGGCGCGCTCCAGGCCCACGCCCGCGCCCAGGCCTGGAAGCTGGGTCCGGCGACCCTGCTGATGATTGGCGCAGTCAGCCTGGCCACGCCCTTCCTCGACGGCGAATACGCCCGGCGCTGGTTCGACTGGCCCGGCGTGCTTCTGACGGCCCAAGTGCCGTTGCTCGTTCTGATCGTCGCGGCCGCCTTCTTCTGGACCATGCGTCAGAAGCGTGAGGTCTGGCCCTTCCTGCTGTCGCTGGGCCTGTTCGCCGTCACCTTCGCGGGGCTGGGCGTCAGCGTCTTCCCCTACGCCGTGCCCGACGAGATCACTCTCTGGCAGGCCGCCGCCCCGGCCTCCAGCCAGCTATTCATGCTGGTGGGCGCCCTGATCCTGATCCCGATCATCCTGGCCTACACCGCCTATGCCTACTGGGTGTTTCGCGGCAAGGTCGGCGACGACGGTTACCACTGATGCGTCGCGGCTCCACAAACGGGCTCCGGCAGGGCCTTTGGTTCGTCGCCCTCTGGGTGCTGGGCGTGGGCGTCCTGGGCGTGATGGCCTATCTGCTGCGCGGCGTTCTCAAGCTGGCCGGCGGGTGAGGCCGCAGGCGCCTAACCGCTGGCCCTGGCCGCCGCTCATCACGGGCGGCGCCGTCCTTGTCGCGCTCCTCACGGCGCGTCTATGGTCCCCGCCCGCCCTCTTCCCCGGCGCCTTCGCCGCCGGCGGCCTCCTGGTCGGGCTCGCCCTTGGTCTGGACCTCTGGGCCATGCTGGAGATGCGGCGGCGGCGCGCCAACATCCTGCCGCACCGGGCGGCGACCGCTCTGGTCACGACCGGTCCGTTCGCCTGGAGCCGCAACCCGATCTATCTCGCTAACGGGCTGCCCCTGCTCGGCCTCGGGGGCCTGTTCGACAACGCCTGGTTCTTCGTGGCCGCCCCCGTCGCCGCCTTCGCCACCGACCGTCTCGCCATCCGGCGCGAGGAACGACACTTGGAGGCCCTCTTCGGCGCGGCGTGGTCCGTGTACGTGGGTCGGGTGCGCCGCTGGCTAGGCCGGCGGATGACGTCGTGATCACCTTAAGGCTGACTTAAGCTTGACCCGGCCTGTTGCGACAAAACGCAGCAGGAAACGACGATGGGAGACATCAAGAGGCCCGCGCCAGCCACGGGAACGCGTGTCCGGTGCTGATTTCTATCCTCATGAGCGGCGCTCTCGCCGCCAGCGGGCAGCAGGCGGTCGCCGACAACGGCTGGCGCGTGTCCGGATCGGCGCGCGCGCGGGGAGAGACGCTGTCGGGTCAATTTCGTCCGACGGCGGAGCCGAGCGACGCCGTCCTGACGACGCGGCTGACGCTTGCCGCCGAGCGGGATGTGGGTCGCGTGACGTTCGGCGGCGAGGTTTTCGATTCCCGGGCGTTTGGTCAAGGACCGCTGTCGTCGGTCGGCGTTGGCGAGGTCAATGCGCTGGAGCTGGTTCAGGCCTACGCCAAGATCCGTCTCGGCGCGCGACGTGAGCGGACGCTGCAGTTCGGCCGGTTTACCATGGACCTGGGATCCAAGCGTTTCGTCTCTCGTCAGAATTTTCGCAACACCACCAACGCCTATACCGGTGCCCGCTTCGACACGCCCCTGGCCGACGGCGCGCTGACGGCCTTCTGGGTCATGCCGCAGGTGCGGCTGCCCGACGATAGGCCCGCCATCGAGGACAACCGGATCGCGTGGGACCGAGAGAGTCCCGATTTGCAGTTCGCCGGCCTGTTCTGGACCCGCGACCTCGGCCGGGGACAATCGCTCGCCCTCTATGTCTACGGCCTGACCGAAAGCGATGACGCGGCTCAGCAGACCCGCAACCGCCGGCTGGCGACGCCCGGCGTCCGTTGGCGCAAGGCTCCGGCGGCTGGCGCGTGGGATGTCGAGGTCGAGGCGGCGGCCCAGGTGGGCCAGGTTCGACGCTCGGCCTCGCCCGCAGACACCCAGGATGTGGATGTCAGGGCAGGCTTCATTCATCTGGAGGCGGGACGCACCTTCGCGCACGACTGGTCGCCGAGACTCGCCGCCCAGTTCGACTATGTCACGGGTGATGGGGGACAGGGCGACTATGGCCGGTTCGACACCCTTTACGGCGCACGCCGCTTCGAGTTCGGCCCCGCCGGTCTCTACGGCGCGGTCTCGCGCGCCAACCTCGTGTCGCCCGGCGTTCGCCTCGAGGTAAAGCCCAACCGCAAGCTGGACGGCTTCGTCGCGGTGCGGGGCCTCTGGCTGGAAGACGCTCGCGACAGTCTGGGCGCGACGGGGGTCATGGACCCGTCGGGCGACAGCGGCCGCTTTGGCGGAACCCAGATCGAGGCGCGGGTCCGCTACAAGCTGACCCCTGACGTCACTCTGGAGACCGGCGGCGCCCGGCTCTTCAAGGGCCGCGCCCTGACCGACGCGCCGAACGCGCCGTCGCCCGGCGACACCACCTACGGCTATGTGGACGTAACCTATGCCTTCTGACGGAGTCCTCACCCCATGTCGGTGACCATTGGCCTCCTGCTGGCGCTCAGTTTCCTCGTGTCGTTGCTGGCCCTCGCCTTTCTCATCTGGGCGGTGACAAACCGGCAGCTCCAACTGCACCAGGGCCAGGCCTATACCGTCTTCACGCCCGGCGAGGCGGGCACGCCCGACGATGCGACGATGGCCGGCGAGGACACCCAGTCCGTCGGGCCGCATCACTATGACACCGAGCGCGAGGGCATCGATGCGGTCTCGCGCCGCCCCGTGATGATCCTGATCGGCAGCGGCATCACCTGGCTGGTCATCGGCTCCATCTTCGGCCTGATGGCCTCGCTGAAGCTGCATTGGCCGGACTGGCTGACGGACGTCGCGCCGCTGACCTTTGGCCGGGTCCGCACGCTTCATCTGAACCTTGTGATCTATGGCTGGCTGTCGATGACCGGCATCGGCGTGGCGCTCTGGATCGCCCCGCGCATCTTTCATACGGCGCTGCGACATCCCCGACTGCCGGTGATCGGGGCCGTGCTCTGGAACATCGCCGTGGCCTGCGGCGCTCTGGCGATCGCCTCGGGCTGGACGGACGGCGAGGAATGGCTGGAGATCCCCTGGCAGATCGATGGGCTGTTGGCCCTGGCCGGGGCCTTCTTCGTCTGGCCGCTTCTCCACACAGCGCTGCGGCGCAACGTGGACCACATCTATGTGACCGGTTGGTACTATCTCGGGGCGCTGTGCTGGTTCCCCATCCTGTTCTTCATCCCAATCTGCCGGGCATCCATTCGGGCGTGCAGGAAGCGACGGTCAACTGGTGGTTCGCCCACAATGTCTTGGGGCTCTGGCTGACCCCGCTGGGCGTGGGCGCGGCCTATTATTTCATTCCCAAGATCATCGGCAAACCAATCTACTCCTACAGCCTGTCGCTGCTCGGCTTCTGGGCGCTGGCGCTGTTCTACAGTCAGGTCGGCATCCACCATCTGATCGGCGGTCCGGTGCCGACCTGGGTGGTGACCCTGTCGATCGTCCACAGTGTGATGATGTTCGTCCCGGTGATCGCCGTGGCCATCAACCAGCACGTCACGGTCGCCCGCAACCTCTGGGCCTTCAAGGCCTCGGTCCCTCTGCGCTTCATCTCGCTAGGGGCGGTCATGTACACCCTGGCGTCCTTCCAGGGGTCGATCGAAGCCTTGCGCACGATCAATACCGTAACCCACTTCACCCAATACACGGTCGGCCACGCCCATCTGGGCGCCTATGGTTTTGTGTCCTTCATATTGTTCGGCGCGGTCTACCACATGGGGCCGCGACTGACGGGACGGCAATGGCCCGCGCCCGCCCTTATCAAGGTCCATTTCTGGCTCGTGGTGGTGGGTTTCTCCATCTACTTCTTCGCCCTGACCATCGGCGGCGTGCTCCAAGGCCTGGCCATGCTGGACGCGACGCGCCCCTTCGCCGACAGTGTCACCGTCCTGGCGCCCTATCTTGAGGCCCGGTCTGTCGGCGGCGCGCTGATGACCCTGGGCCATCTCATCTTCGCGGGCCAATTCGTCGCCTTGCTGGCGCAGGGACGCGCGCCCCAGGCCGGCGCCGCGCCCACCGACACCGTTCCGGCGACCGCAGCATGAACCGCGTCATCCCTCTGGGCGTCCTCGCCCTCGCCATCCTGGCGTTCGCCACCCTGATGCTGGTCATCCTTCCCGGCATCCAAATTCGCGAGCAAGCGCCCACCCCCGGTCTGCTGCCCTACACGGAGGCGGAGCTTCGGGGACGGGCGGTCTATGTCTCCGAAGGCTGCGTCTACTGTCATAGCCAGCAGCCCCGTGCATTGGATCAGGCGCCAGACGGCGAACGCGGCTGGGGGCGCGCGGCGGTGGCCTCCGACTATTTCTACGACCAGCCCCACCAGCTCGGCACCATGCGCACCGGGCCGGATCTTCAGAATGTGGGCGCGCGGCTGCCGAGCGAAGCCTGGCATATGACCCATCTCTATCAGCCGCGCGCGATCTACGACTGGAGCATCATGCCGGCCTATCCTTATCTGTTCGAGATCAAGGATAAGGCGGCGGCGGGCGATGTTGTGGTCGCGTTGCCGGAACGCTATGCGCCCAAGGGCAAGGTCGTCGTGGCCAGACCGCAGGCGCGCGAAGGGAACCTGAAGCAACTCCAGCTTCGTTCCCCTTCCGAGCGTTCCGTTCGAGGGACAGTCGCGGTGTCGTAAGCCAGCCGGATGAGGCGGCCGGAGCGTGCTCATCGGGAGTCAGAACAATGCGCAACTCCATCAAAATCGCTGGCTGCGGAGACAGCCCTCGGCGTCATCGCCGGTCTCGTGGCCACGAGGGTAACCGAGAGGGCGCAGACGGCGCTCTACCAGATCAAGCCGCCGAAAGTACGGGAAGAGGAAGTGCTGGAGCGACCATGCTCTTGATGATCGACGAAGGTCTGACGCCTGTGTTCGGCTACAGTGCTCCCAATCGAGACAACCCCCTGCTCACCCAGGCTAGAGGGGTCGCCGGGCACCTTCTCTTTGGCGCCGTCAACGCGGTGGTGACCGAGGCACTGTACCGCCTCGTCCGTCCCAAGGTAGCCGCTACAGAGCGAGCGCGGAGCATACATCGATGACCAAACATTATGATCTTGTGGTGATCGGGACCGGGACCGCCGCCATGGTCGGAGCCATGCGGGTTCGCGCTGCTGGTCGCAGCGTCGCGGTTGTCGATTTTCGTCCCTTTGGAGGCACGTGCGCGCTCCGGGGCTGCGATCCAAAAAAAATGCTGATCAGCGGGGCCAACGCCGTCGATCATACATGGCGGATGCGAGGCAGGGGTGTCGCCGGCGACGCCCGAATTGCTTGGGCCGACCTCATGGCCTTCAAGCGGGGTTTCACCGATCCCGTTCCCCAAAAGCACCAAGAGCGGTACTCTGAAAGAGGCATCGACACTTTTCATGGACGGGCGCGCCTCACCGGCCGCAACAGCCTTGAGGTGGGCGAGGAAACGCTGGAGTTTTCGAACCTGCTCATCGCCGCCGGAGCCGAACCCAGGAAACTCGGCATCCCGGGGGAAGAGCATCTGGTCACCAACGAGGGCTTCCTCGAGCTGGGTGACATGCCAAAGCGCATTGTGCTGGTCGGCGGAGGCTATATCGCGGCCGAGTTCTCCCACATCGCCGCGCGGGCTGGCGCCGAAGTCGTAATCCTCCAGCGTGGCGAGCGATTGCTTCCCCAGTTCGACCCGGACGTGGTCGGTTGGCTCATGGAAAGCTTTCGCCAACTCGGCGTTGACGTGCGCCTCGAAACGACAGTCCAGGCGGTCGAGCAGACGCGCGCAGGCTTTCGGGTTCACGCCCAGACGAAGGGGAAAGCCGTCGATGTCCATGCTGATCTGGTCATTCACGCCGCCGGACGAGGACCTGCGATCGACGATCTCGGCCTTGACGCCGCCGGGGTCGAGCATGAAGGAGGCCGCCTGAAGCTCAACGAATTTCTGCAGAGCGTTTCCAATCCAGCCGTCTATGCCGCGGGCGACGCAGCCCAGGTCGGTCCGCCGCTGACCCCCGTGTCCAGCCACGACGCCAAGGTCGTGGCGGCCAACATTTTGAACGGTAACTCCGAAAGGCCGAACTATCGCGGCGTCCCGAGCGTGGCCTTCACAATCCCGCCTATCGCGGCGGTCGGGCTGACGGAGAGGGAGGCTAAGGATCAGGGTCTGCTCTACCGAGTCAAAAATCAGAAGGCCTCCGACTGGTTCACAGCACGCGCAGCGGCCGAACCCACCTTCGGCTTCAAGGTCTTGGTCGAGGAAGGGACGGAACGGGTGTTGGGCGCCCACCTCGTGGGCCCGAACGTGGACGAGGTCATCAATATTTTCGCTTTGGCGATCCGCCATGGACTGACTGCGGATGACCTCAAGACCACGATGTTCGCCTATCCGACGGGCGCATCGGATGTGGGCTACATGCTATGACGCTCAAGCGGTGTCGCGGTAGGTTCATGGCGCCATCCGCATCGCGGATTGGAGCGAAGGAGGGATCCCTTGGAGAGGCAGTCCGACACCATCCAGTTCACGGTGATCCGGGGCGACGGCGACTGGCGGGTGCTTCGCGATGGCCGACCCTCAGGGCATTTCGACTTCAGCGTCGACGCCATAGAGTCCGCGCTCGTGAAGGCGACGACGCTGATCGACAAGGGCGAGCAAGTGGAAGTCTTTGTCCAGGACGCGGCCGGCCAGTTGCGTCAGGTCGATCCGGTCGGCGGGGAAGTGCTCCACTAAGAGGACGGCGATTCCGACCTCGTCGCCTTTTAACCCGTCCACTCGAGTTCGAAATCCGGAGTGAGCGCGATCAAGCCTGTTTCGATCTGGTTCCAGGTCAGGCGGAGCGCCTTCAGATCTTCGGGCGTGAACAGGTGCGCATGGTGCGACGCCGCGCGCAGCTTCCCGGCCTGCTTCAGAAGATCGAACACCGCCTCTGGGTCGTCGAAACCAGCCTCGAAGATCGCCTGGAAATGCTCCGGATGGCTCATGATCCGCGCGTAGTGGGTGTAGTCGGCATGGTCGAAAACCTCGCCTCCCCGCTTCTTCCACTTCCCCAGCAAATCCTTGCAGTCGCACAGCGGCAGGCGCTCGTCCGCCCAGTCCTCACCGTAGGTCTCGGCCATCACGGCATCTAGAATTTCCCTCAAGGTCAGTTCGTAGCGGTGAACCAGAGTCTTGGCGCGCTTCACATGCGGCGGGGCCGAGTTGGCCTGAAGGCGGGCCTTCAGGCGACGGCGCTTCTCCGCCATCGTCAGGAGACGCCGTCTCGGCCAGTGCGCAAGCCGCAGTCCCGCCGCGTCGAGGAAACTGCGATAACCGGCCAGATTGGCGAACTGCGGCATCTCCGTGATGGAGAAGGCGCCGACCGCCTCTCGCACTCCCCGCGTCAGCCGGTCGCTCTCGGCGAACATGTCGGCCATCGCCGAGGCCCGCGCGAAGGCCTCGATCTGGGCGGGTCGCCCGATCGCCAGGGCGCTCGCGCCAAGACCACTGTCCGACAGTCGGAGGATGCGATCGACGAAACTGTCCGTCGGCGTCCTGAAGCGCTCGAGACCATCCGGCAAGGCGAAGCCGGCGGACAGTTGCGCGATCCGCTCGGCCTGCTCGATCAGGCCATTCGGAAACGCGGCGCGATAGACGCGGTCCGCGTCGGTCTGAGCCCTCATCAGGGCGCCGACGCCCTGCATCCGGTCCATGAACGGGTTACGACCCATCGCGGCCAAGGCCAGCGGGGTCTCCAGCTTCATGCGCTCGGCGATGCCGAGCACGCCGCTGGCCCGCAGCATATCGTGCTGTCGGCGGACGTCCTCAAAGGGATCGGCCATCCGTCTTGCGGCGTCCAGCGTCGCGCGCATGCTGGGCGGGATCAAATCACGCGGAAGGGTCATCGCTCGCCGCTTCGCGCAGATGGGCCAGCCGTTCCTCGCACACAGTCGTCGCCAGCGCGCGCAGCACCTCAACCCGCTGGGTCAACCAGGTCAGTTCCTCGACGCTGATCTTGTAGTGCTTGGAGTAACGAGCCTTCACATAGGCCTCGCGCAGCAGCTCGAAGCAGCGGCGCTCGAACTTGGTCTCGCGCGGCCAGGCCTCGGCCAGGCGGGCGTCGATCGCCTCGCACTTCTTGCGCAGGAAGGCGAGGTTGTGCGCCTTGCCGCTGTAGAGCGTCACAACCAGCAAAACGCAGTGGTAGAGGTGTTCAGCCGATTGATGAAGGTTGAACGCGGCGAGCTTAGGATCAGCGCCCTCGCCCATATAGAATTTCGCGCCACGAGCAAAGCTGGCCGAACTCTGCGTCCAATCTCCGAAGAACTCCTCCGCTTCCTTAAGGGCAACCTGAGCTTTCAGGTCAGCCGGCTTGCGCAGCTTGGCGCCGGGCGTGTCGAAGAGAACGATGCCCTCACGCACGATGTCGGCCCAGAAGTATCGCCCGCGGTCCAACTGCTCGTTCACGTCTTCCAGACTGTGCACGATAAGGCTCACCGGCGTGCGGATCAGGGTCTCGCCCGGCATCAGCTTGTTCTCGGCGTCATGCCAGAACTCGCCGTCGGTCAGATCCTCATGATCGACAACGATCAACAGATCGAAATCCGAGAAGTAGCGTCCGACCGGATCATGGACCCAATCGCCGCGCGCATACGATCCGTAGAGGATGATCTTGAGGATCTTGCCGTTCTTCAGCCGCTCGGCCCGACGGGTCGAGACGGTTTCGGCGAACGACTCGCGGATCACCTCGACCACCCGGCGCAGTTCCACCTGCTTGCGCGGCGGCAGATGATCGATCGAAGTCTTCATGACGCGAGTCTCGCGCAACGCGTGCATCGGGGCAAGGCGCGAAGCCTCAGTTCTGGATCAGGCGGATCAGGGTTCCGTCCGGGTCGATGAGCGCGCCGATCCGCATGCCCGACTCCTCGATCTTGGGCGCGTGCAATCGGGGTTGGCCCCAGCACGTCTCCGGCAGTCCGGTGCCAAGGCACACGGCGTAGAACGCGTCGAGATCGTCAAGCCGCAGGCAACAGCTGAAGTTGCTGGTCAGCGGATCAAGTTCCGGGTGCGGGAAGAACTCAAGCGTCAGCCCGCCCCGTTTCAGGATCATCCACCCTTCGTCGCGCCAGCCCTGCTGGAAGCCCAGTCGAGTGTAGAACTGGGACGTAGCTTCGAAATCCCGCGACGGCAGGTTGGGCGTGGCGTGATCGGTCACGGCGAACTCCGGAATGCAGCAGTGCCGCCTAAGCCTAGCCGCAACAGCCCTTTCCATCCACCTGGATCGGCGGACACGGCACGTCGGCATAGGAGCAGAACACGCAGCAATCGCCGGGTTGAGGCTTCAGCTTCACGCCGCAACCGAGGCAATCGTAAAACCAGATGCAGGCGTCGGTGGGCATGGTCTCGGTCGCGACGTGACCGCAGTGCGGGCAGGTCAGCGTCGATTCCAGAACGATGGCGGGGCTCATCGCATGGCCGCCAGTCGCGGCATGGCCCATGGTTCGATGTAGGGCTGCCAGGCCAGGGACAGGACGATCAGCAGGCTGGCGATCACCAGCAGCCAGAACGCCAGACGCGAGGGCCGGCGGCAGGATGCGTCCTTCCGACACATCCGCAGGCGACGCCAATGCAGCAGCCAGCCGGCGGCCAAGATGACGGCGGCCAGAAGCGTCAGCCAGGTTCGCGCGCCCGCGATGACCGCGGCGCCGGCGAAGGACACGCCCGCCACCGAGAGAGCCAGAGGCAGTACACAGCACGCGGCCCAGGCGAACACCGAGGCCACACCGCCGATGGCGGCCGAGGCGCTGACGGCGACCTCAGGAATGTTGGGCCGGTCTTGATCGATGGCCATGGGGCCTCCCGTTCGATTTCTGCTACAGGCTACAACCCGTAGCCGCTACGGGATCAAGAGCCATGTCCGCACGAAGTTTGACGATCGGGCGCCTCGCAGAGAGCGCCGGGGTGAACTTGGAAACGGTGCGCTACTACGAGCGGATCGGCCTGATGCCCGCCCCGGCCCGCACCGAGGGCGGACACAGGAGCTATGAGCCGGAACACGCCCAACGCCTGCGCTTCATCCGCCGGTCCCGCGAACTGGGATTCGGCATCGACGCCATTCGGCGGCTGATCGCGTTGAGTGAGCCGGGCGTCCAGGCCTGCTGCGAAGTCCGCGACATGGCCCAGGACCACATCGCCAGCGTGGACGCCAAAATCGCGGATCTGGAGCGGCTCCGGACGGTGCTTAAGCAGGCCGTCGCGGACTGCAGCGAAGGCGGGCGGGTTCGGTGTCCGGTGATCGCAGAACTCGGATCGATCGCATAGGTGATGACCTGCGCACCCTGTCGAGCCGGTAGGGTCCTGGCAATCACGCGCCGATGACGCCGAGGTGCTCAAGCAGGATCATCAGACCGAGCGCGACAAGCGCGAGCCCTCCCAGAAGCTCGGCGATCTTGCCAAAACGCTGGCCGACGGCCCGGCCAATCAGCATGCCGATCGTGGTCAGCAGGAAGGTCGTGACGCCGATTGAGGCCGCGATAACCCAGATATTGGCTCCGATGAAGGCCAGGCCGACGCCAACAGCCGCCGCGTCGATGCTGGTCCCGACCGCCATGGCGATCAGCGCCCAAGGTCCGGACCGGCGTGGGGCATCCTCAGCCAGGGGACGGGTCGCTTCCCAGATCATCTTGCCGCCAACAGCGGCGAGGAGGCCGAAGGCGATCCAATGATCCACGCGTTCGACGAGGCCTGCAGCGACCATGCCGAGCCCCCAGCCAATCACCGGGGTGATGGCCTCGATACACCCGAATACCAGGCCTGCCTTCACGGCGCCGGCCAGGTTCGGTCGATGCAAAGCACCACGCCCAACGGCGGCGGCGAAGGCGTCGGTAGACATGCTGAGAGACAGAACGGCGATGGCGACAGGAGTCATGACGAGCATCCACCCGGCAACGAACAGCGCTTCCCTCCCCGGCCGGTGCGGCGGTGGGACGCGCTGGTCTCGCTAGGCGGCGGTTCCGCTGGTCGGACCGCGCGCCGAAACGCGAGTGTGTTGATCCGACCCCGGCGATCAGACGCCGGAAGCTACTCCCCAACAGGAAGCGGCCTCATAGGAGGTGTCGCGCGCCGGTGCAAGATACTATAGGGGAGTATCCATGGCGCATACCTCCACGAACAAGAAGAAGCTCGTCGCGCGGGTCCGGAGGATCTCGGGTCAGCTCAGCGCAATAGAGCGCGCCATCGAGTCTGAAGCCGGGTGTTCGCAAATCCTGCAGCAGGTCGCGGCCGCGCGGGGCGCCATGGGCGGGCTTCTGGAAGAGTTGATTGAAGACCATCTGCGCCACCACGTCGCTCATCCCGATCTGAGCGAGGACGCCCGGCAGGGCGGCGCCGACGAGTTGATCGCCATCATTCGCCGCTATTCAAAGTAAGGCCCGCGCCATGTCCGCGTCCGAGACCGACTATCTGACCCACGACCACTATTTCCTCAGCCGTTCGCACGACGACAGCGCACGGCGAACGCTGTGGGTGGTCGGCCTGACGGCCGTCATGATGGTCGGGGAGATCATCGCCGGCCTGGTCTACGGCTCGATGGCCCTGCTGGCCGACGGCTTTCACATGGCGACCCACGCCGGCGCCCTGGCCGTTGCGGCCGGCGCCTACGCCTACGCCAAGCGGCATGCCGCCAACCGGCGCTTCAGCTTCGGGACCGGCAAGGTCGGGGACCTGGCGGGGTTCGCCTCGGCGCTGGTTCTGGGCATCGTGGCGCTCGGGATCGCGGGAGAGTCCATCGGCCGCCTGATCGATCCGCGCTCGGTCGCCTTCGGCCAGGCGACGCTGGTCGCCATCCTGTGTCTCGTGGTCAATCTGGTCAGCGCCGTCCTTCTGTCCGGCGGGGGGCACCACCACGGTCGTCATGGCCACGGGCATGGCCATCACCACGACCACGATCATCACGACGACCATGATCACCAGCACGGTCATGGCGGCCATCGCGACAACAACCTGCGCGCCGCCTACATCCATGTGCTGGCCGACGCCCTGACCTCGGTGCTGGCGATCATCGCCCTGCTTGCGGGCCGCTATGGGATGGGTCTGGCTAGACCCGCTGATGGGCATCGTCGGCGCGATCGTCATCGCCCGGTGGTCGTGGTCCCTGATGCGCGACACCGCCGCGGTGCTGCTCGACACAACGGACACCGCCATCGAGGCCGAGGTCCGCGAATTCGTCGAGGGGCCGGGCGACGCCCGGATCACCGATCTGCACGTCTGGCGCATCGGGCCGGACGCGCACTCGGCTATCGTCAGCGTGACCGGGGCTGTGGATGTCGCGACCGTTCGCGACCGGCTGAGGCCGGTCCACGAGCTCGGGCATCTGACGGTCGAGTGCCGTTGACGGCGATCGGCCTCAATGGCGTGACGGTGTGATCGAGGAGGCAGCCTCGCGGCAAGCGTTTTCGCAGCGGCGGCATTCCTCGGCGCAGATGCGGCAATGCTCGTGCATCTCGGCGTGTTTCTCACATTCGACAGCGCAATCCGCGCAGGCCTCGGCGCAAGTCTCGAGCATGCGCTGGATCAGTGTCTCGTGGCTGCCGGCGCGACGCGCGGCGAGGCCGGCCGTGGCCAGGCAGACGTCGGCGCAATCAAGATTGAGGCGGATGCACTGGGTGAGATCCTTCACCATATCCTCGGCCAGGCAGGCATCGGCGCAGATGTGGCACACCGCGGCGCAGCCGTAAGCCGCTTCGATCGCGCGA
>Ga0187844_10002392_pt1 | contig 13294 bp, 9 predicted proteins | sample SpaLakP09_SKY_50_FD_134517 | JGI IMG/M metagenome (GOLD analysis project Ga0187844, IMG submission 134517) | Oligotrophic lake water microbial communities from Sparkling Lake, Wisconsin, USA - SP09_SKY_50 | ecosystem: Environmental > Aquatic > Freshwater > Lake | place: USA: Sparkling Lake...
GGTTGTGGGTGAACTTATTTTTTACCCTCACTTTTACCCGCACCAGAATCTGGATGGTAGTGTAGCGCGTTGGAGCTTAAAAGACAAAAAGCCCAGTATTTACTGAGCTTTTCGATAAATCCGTTATGCTTATTAGAGCTTGCTGGAGTTCTTTGGAGTGCCACTTGGCGGAGAGAGGGGGATTCGAACCCCCGGTAGGCTATGAACCTACACACGCTTTCCAGGCGTGCGACTTAAACCACTCATCCATCTCTCCGGAATTCGTTTTCAGGCTGGTGATAAACGAAGGCGTGGATTATAGCAAACCTTCTCTGCCCGCTTAATCATTCACTTAGCAACTAAGGTATCTGAGATCATTTAAATGCATGTCTCTTAACAAAAGGTCGGCTCGCAGGCAAAAAAAAGCCGCTTCGTCCGAAGACGAAGCGGCAATTCGGTAATAGAGCCATCGGAGTTAGCCCTACGACCTTCCCCCACAAAACCATTTGAATCTAAACCTACGTTGCAGCAAAGAGATATCAGCTGCGATATCTCTTTTTAAATCGCTTGCTTCAATTGCTCCAAGATCGCTGGATTTTCTAACGTTGATATGTCTTGCGTAATCTCTTCGCCTTTGGCGAGTACACGCAACAAACGACGCATGATTTTTCCAGAACGCGTCTTGGGAAGATTGTCGCCAAAACGAATTTCTTTGGGTTTGGCAATTGGACCAATTTCTTTTCCAACCCAATCACGCAATTCTTTTGCAATGGCTACCGCTTGATCACCGGTGGGTCGCGCGCCTTTTAACACCACGAATGCACAAATTGATTCACCGGTGGTTGGGTCGGGTTTACCTACAACGGCGGCTTCGGCCACCATAGGATTGGCAACCAATGCCGACTCAATTTCCATCGTTCCCATGCGGTGACCTGATACATTCAACACATCATCGATACGACCGGTGATGGTGAAGTAAGTGGTTTTTTCATCGCGAATGGCACCGTCACCTGCCAAGTACATTGTGCCTCCCAACTCAGGAGGGAAATAGCTAGACTTGAAACGCTCTGGATCATTCCAGATAGTTCGTATCATTGAAGGCCAAGGACGCTTCACAACTAAAATACCGCCGTGCCCGTGCGGCATATCGTTACCTGCCTCATCAACAATCGCCGCCATGATGCCTGGCAAAGGCAAGGTGCATGAACCCGGCACCATAGGGGTTGCCCCCGGCAGCGGACTAATCATGTGCCCCCCCGTTTCTGTTTGCCAGAACGTATCAGCAATTGGGCACTTACTGTCGCCAACATTTTTGTAGTACCACATCCACGCTTCTGGATTGATAGGCTCGCCCACTGATCCCAGCAAACGTAATGAGGTGAGATCAAATTTTTTCGGATGAGCTTTTGGATCTGCATCGGATGCTTTAATCAGTGAGCGTATTGCTGTCGGTGCGGTATAAAAAATGGTCGCTTTATGACGCTCTATCATTTCCCAGAAACGACCAGCGTGCGGGAACGTAGGCACGCCTTCGAACACAATTTGTGTCGCTCCGACCGCTAACGGGCCATACGCAATATAACTATGACCTGTGACCCAGCCGATATCGGCCGTACACCAAAATACATCAGTGGGCTTAATGTCGAAAGTCCATTTCATGGTCAACGCAGCCCACAGCAAATAACCACCGGATGCATGCTGCACGCCTTTCGGTTTGCCGGTTGATCCAGATGTGTAGAGAATAAATAGCGGATGCTCTGCGTTGACCCACTCGGGCTCGCATTGCTCTGGCTGCTTTTCAATCAAGTCGTGTAACCAAATGTCGCGATCAGCGACGACATTAATTTTGCCTTGGGTACGTTGATAGATAACGACGTTCTTGATGCCTTCGCATCCACCCATCGCCAAGGCTTCATCAACAATCGCTTTCAAGGGAAGCTGCTTACCACCGCGCACTTGTTCGTCAGCAGTAATAACAGCGACGGCACCGGCATCAATAATGCGCTCTTGCAGTGACTTGGCCGAGAAACCACCGAAGACCACTGAATGCGTTGCACCAATACGTGCGCAGGCTTGCATTGCTGCGACACCCTCAACCGACATTGGCATATAGATGATGACGCGATCACCTTTGTTGATGCCTAGTGATTTTAGGCCGTTGGCGAACTTACATACTTTTTGATGCAATTCGCGATAACTGAGTTTGCTGACCGTTCCGTCATCAGCTTCAAAGATGATCGCTGTGCGATCCGCATTACCATTGGTGAGATTTCGATCCAGGCAGTTGTAAGACACATTCAACAGACCATCATCGAACCATTTGTAAAACGGCGCCTGTGATTCGTCTAAGGTTTTAGAAAATGGCTTGTGCCATTCAAGATGTTCGCGCGCTAGACGGGCCCAAAAACCTTCGTAATCTTTTTCAGCTTCAGCGCACAAGGCCTGATAGGCTGCCATACCGGCAACCGTCGCATTTTTTAAAAAGTCTGCCGGCGGAGCGAATACACGCTCCTCGTGCATGAGGGACTCAATTTCAGACATGGTGTCTCCATCCTGCAAATAATTATTGTGGCTTAACGATAAGCCGGCACGCTTACTCAAGCCTTACATAAGACCAAGCGTTATGCTCAGGTATGCAGCTTATAGCAAGCACTGAATTGGCTGGTAGTCGAGGTGTAAAATGATGCGCTGCGAAGCCATACATTGCGAGCAAATAGCTTCAGCTTGCGGAGGGCCTCAAAACGCACCCATTTACTTTCGTTGCCTACGCTTGCCAATTTCATATTTTAAGCCAATCATGACCATTATTAAGCAAGAAGATCTGATCGAATCCGTCGCAGCAGCATTGCAATTTATCAGCTACTACCACCCAACGGACTACATCCGCCATCTCGCCCGCGCCTATGAACGCGAACAAAGCGCCGCAGCAAAAGATGCCATCGCTCAGATACTGACCAATTCCCGCATGTGCGCTGAAGGCAAGCGCCCCATCTGCCAGGACACGGGAATCGTGAATGTATTTTTAAAAATCGGCATGGACGTTCGCTTTGAAGGCTTTGCAGGGTCGATTACTGACGCTATTAATGAAGGTGTTCGCCGTGGCTATAATAATACGGACAACAAGTTACGTGCCTCAGTCGTAGCCGATCCGCAATTCGAACGAAAAAATACTAAAGACAATACGCCCGCTGTAGTGCACATGGAAGTCGTACCAGGGAATACCTTAGATGTGCAAGTCGCCGCTAAAGGCGGTGGCTCAGAAAACAAAAGTAAATTCGTTATGCTCAATCCCTCCGATTCATTAGTCGATTGGGTATTAAAGACCGTACCAACCATGGGCGCTGGATGGTGCCCCCCTGGCATGCTCGGTATCGGTATCGGCGGTACAGCTGAGCACGCCATGCTGATGGCGAAACAGTCGCTCATGGAAGATCTCGACATGAGTGATTTGCTGGCTCGTGGCCCTCAAAATAAAACCGAAGAATTGCGCGTTGAGCTGTATGAAAAGGTGAATGCGTTAGGTATCGGTGCGCAAGGTCTCGGTGGACTGACTACCGTGCTCGATATAAAAATCATGATGCATCCAACCCATGCTGCATCTAAACCTGTCGCCATGATTCCTAACTGTGCAGCCACGCGACATGCGCATTTTGTGATGGATGGATCAGGCCCTGTGTATATGGATCCACCATCGCTGTCTGAGTGGCCAGAAGTCCACTGGATGCCTGATACGCAAAAATCTAAACGCATCGATCTCAATACACTCACGGCTGCCGAAGTCGCGTCATGGACGCCCGGACAAACGCTGCTACTCAATGGAAAAATGCTTACCGGGCGTGATGCTGCGCATAAGCGCATTCAAGACATGCTCGCCAAAGGTGAAAAGCTACCTGTCGATTTTAAAAATCGTGTGATTTATTACGTCGGCCCTGTTGATCCTGTGCGCGACGAAGTCGTTGGTCCTGCCGGCCCAACAACCGCGACACGTATGGATAAATTTACCGACATGATGTTAGAAAAAACCGGTTTGATTGCGATGGTTGGTAAAGCTGAGCGTGGACCAATTGCGATTGAGTCGATTAAAAATCATAAGTCAGCCTATCTGATGGCTGTTGGTGGTGCAGCCTATCTGGTATCGAAAGCGATCAAAGGAGCCAAGGTAGTTGGCTTTGCAGATTTAGGTATGGAAGCGATTTATGAATTTGATGTCAGCGATATGCCAGTAACGGTTGCTGTTGATTCCAGCGGTATTTCAGTGCACAACACTGGACCTAAAGAATGGCAAGAGCGTATCGCTGCCACCATCGGCAAGATACCGGTCAAGATTGGCTGATTCTTTTACATCGTTAAATTCGAACGCACCGATTGGTGTGTTCGATTCGGGTATAGGTGGACTGTCGGTGCTGCGGCATGTCCATGCCTTACTGCCTTCCGAGGAGCTACTGTATTTTGCTGATTCGGGCTTTGCACCCTACGGCGAAAAACCCGAAGCCATCATCGTTGAGCGCGTGTTGTCGATTGCTGCGTTTTTACAGACATTCCATGTCAAAGCGATGGTGGTTGCGTGCAATACCGCAACCGCAGCAGCAATTTCAGCACTACGTTCACACTACCCACACATGCAAGTCGTGGGAGTAGAGCCCGGGCTGAAACCAGCGGCTGCAATATCAAAATCAGGTGTAGTTGGAGTGTTAGCAACTACCAGCACCTTAGCGAGCGAAAAATTTCAGAAATTACAGCAGCAAATCACTGACACAGTTGACGTTCGTTTCATTACACAGGCGTGTAATGGTCTGGTTGATCAAATTGAAAAAGGTGAGTTGAATTCGCGCGCGACGGCTGAATTGGTTGAGCGTTATGTCGCACCATTACTAAAGCAAAACGTCGATACCTTGGTCTTGGGTTGCACGCACTACCCTTTTGTACAACCATTGATCGATCAGGTAGCTAAGTCTGGAGGGCATAGTGTGATTCAGGTTGATACCGGAGAGCCGGTTGCCAAACAGCTGCAACGACTTTTAGTTCAACACTCGCTGTTGCGTGAAGCATCAGCAACACCCTCCGAAATACTCGCTTTCACTAGCGGTAGCCGAACCTCGCTCGAAACTGCATTCCGCCAGCTATTGGGCTTGTCTGTCAGCGTAGCCAGCGTGGATAACGCTGGCTTTGCTCAGTCATAGCGCTTGAAATAGCGCCAGCAGGTCGGAAATTTTGTATAATACACAGCTTATTTCGGTTTGAATCTGTCAGATCGTTATCAGTGGTGGCCGTAGCTCAGTTGGTAGAGTCCAGGATTGTGATTCCTGTTGTCGTGGGTTCGAGCCCCATCGGTCACCCCACAGTATTCATTTAGCAATGCCCGATCTTCCAAGGTCGGGCATTTTTGTTTCTGGGCCAACCGCCTGCTAGTTGGCTTGCAGGCATGTGATCTTTGTTAAAGTTCTGGCTTCTGATTCAAAGGACTCTACCCATGCAATCTCTCAACCATCCCCAGCGTCTGGGCATCATCGGTGGCAGCGGTATTTATGATATCGATGGCCTGGAAAACCCCACCTGGATTAAGGTTGCTTCCCCCTTTGGTGAGCCCTCTGATGAAATCCTCACCGGCGTTCTATCGGGGCAAGCCATGGCTTTTTTACCGCGCCACGGTCGAGGTCACACGATTCCACCGTCTGAGGTGAATTACCGCGCCAACATCGATGCGTTAAAACGAATTGGCGTCACCGATATCATTTCACTGTCTGCCGTTGGTTCATTGCGTGAAGATTTAGCACCCGGCACATTTGTGATTGTGGATCAATTTATTGATCGTACCTTTGCACGTGAAAAATCATTTTTTGGTAAAGGATTAGTCGCTCACGTATCGATGGCGCATCCTGTATGTTCACGTCTTGGTGATCATCTACAAGCCAGTGCGAATGCAACCTCGTTAAACATTGTGCGCGGTGGCACGTATCTGGTGATGGAAGGTCCGCAGTTTTCTAGCCAAGCGGAATCGAAACTATATCGCCAATGGGATTGCGATGTGATCGGCATGACCAATATGCCCGAAGCTAAACTAGCTCGCGAAGCAGAAATTTGCTACGCCAGCGTTGCGATGGTGACTGATTTTGATTGCTGGCATCCCGATCATGATCATGTCAGCGTCGATCAAGTCATTAAAGTTTTACTTGGTAATGCAGGCAAAGGTCGTGATCTGGTTAAACAATTAGTCCATCAACTGCCTAAAGATATCAACGCGCACACATGTAGTTGCAAGCACTCGTTAGAGCATGCACTCATTACTGCGCCGCATGCACGTAATCCGGCCATGATGGAAAAGTTATCGGTGGTTGCTGGACGAGTACTCCAACGATGAGCATCACATCGACCACTAAGCGTGCGCATATTATTCAAGCCTGCCAACAGCTTGAAATGGCGGGGTTGAATCGTGGTACCTCAGGCAATATCAGCTGCCGTGAAGGCGATCATTTCTTAATTACGCCCTCTGGAGTGCCAACAGCGCAGATGCAACCCGAAAGCATAGTCGCCATGAATTTTGAGGGTCAGGTAATCGGTAGTGGCAAGCCTTCTAGCGAATGGCATTTTCATAGCGACTTACTTCGCCATCGTCCCGAGCTGCATGCGATCGTTCACACGCACTCGCCAAATGCAACAGCACTCGCGTGTCTACGCGAAGATTTACCAGCGTTTCATTACATGATTGCGATTGCCGGTGGCGATTCAATACGCTGCGCACCCTATGCTTTGTTTGGCACACAAACTTTATCGGATTATGCGGTAGCAGCCATGCAAGATCGCAAGGCCTGTTTGCTTGCCAATCATGGGTTGATCGCTGCGGGTCGCGACCTTGATGATGCCATGGTTGTAGCGATAGAGATTGAATCTTTATGTCAGCAATATTTATTGGCTCGTCAAAATGGCCAACCTATATTGCTATCGTCCGATGAAATGCAGGCTGTGATTGAGCGTTTCAAAAATTACGGCCGTAATGTGCATTCCCCCGAAAAAAACTAAGCGAGAAACTATGGACTTTACTTCGTTTATTCGCACTATTCCTGATTATCCAAAAGCTGGCATACAGTTTCGCGATATCACTACCCTATTAAAAGACGCAAATGGTTTTCATGCAGCGATCAATGCCTTAGCTGATCGCTATCGCGGACAAGGTATTTCAAAAATCGTGGGTATTGAAGCACGCGGATTTATGTTTGGTGCACCGCTGGCCTATGTGCTGCAACTCGGATTTGTGCCCATTCGCAAGCAAGGCAAACTGCCAGGTGCCGCTATGGGACATGATTACGATTTGGAATATGGCAGCGATCGTATAGAAATTCATCACGATGCGATTAGTAAGGGCGAAAAAATTCTGATCGTTGACGATTTGTTAGCCACGGGTGGTACCGCACACGCCGCAGTCACGTTGGTTCAAAAAATGGGGGGTGAAGTGGTCGAGTGCGCCTTTCTAATCGACCTGCCCGATGTGGGCGGTAAAAAACGCTTAGAAAAAGCAGGCATTCCGGTTTTCGCTTTATGCGAATTTGAAGGCGATTAATATGAGTGAAGCCATACAGACGCTACGCTGGCGCGAGACTGCCCACGGTGGTCAGTTAGAAATGATTGATCAAACACGCTTGCCAGCGACGTTTGAGTATCTCAATTACGACTCTGCTGAAGGTGTCGCACACGGCATTCGCAATATGGTGGTTCGTGGTGCGCCGGCTATTGGTGTTGCCGCTGCCTATGGCGTTGCGCTCGAAGCACTGCGCCTGTGCAAAAACGCTAGCGATCACTTTGATCAGCAACTTGAACTCGGATTTACAAAGCTGGCAGAAAGTCGCCCTACCGCTGTTAATCTTTTTTGGGCACTGAACCGTATGCGCAAATGTTGGCAACAACATGCTACGCAAGCTAAGGCTCAGTTAGCGACCAGTTTATTGAATGAAGCAAAATTTATTCATGAAGAAGATATACGTATCAACCACGCCATAGGAGCAAACGGTGCAAGCCTGCTGCCCGATGGTGCTCGTGTTCTGACTCACTGCAATGCTGGTGCGTTAGCTACCGCTGGGCACGGCACGGCGTTGGGTGTTATCCGTTCTGCAGTCGCTGCGGGTAAAAAAATTAGCGTGATCGCTGATGAAACCCGCCCATTTCTGCAAGGTGCACGCTTAACTGCGTGGGAAATGGTGCAAGAAAAAATTCCTGTAACACTCATTACAGACAACATGGCAGGCCACCTGATGGCAAGAGGAGAGATTGATGCTGTCGTCGTTGGTACCGATCGAGTTGCCGCTAACGGTGATGTAGCCAACAAAATCGGAACCTACATGGTGGCTGTGTTAGCTCATCGTCATGGCATTCCGTTTTATGTTGCCTGCCCATTATCCACGATTGATGTTTCAGTCATGAGCGGCGAACACATCCCTATTGAAGAACGACCCGCCCAAGAAGTAACGGGTTATCGCGATTACCAATGGGCTGCAGAAGGAGTGAAGGTGCGTAATCCTTCGTTTGATGTAACGCCGGCTGAACTAGTGACGGCACTAATCACTGAGAAGAAAGTGGTTCATGCACCAGATCAAAAAAATATTAAAGAATTATTCGCTGACTAAATTTTTTACTTAAATTGCAGTAAATTTTAAAACCCCTTCAAAAGAATTTTTTAGTCAGTAATGCAGGGATATTTTCAGGGGGAACGGGTCGTGAGATCAAATACCCTTGCACTTCATCACAATTCATGGCTTGCAGTATCTCTAGCTGTTCAGTGGTTTCAACACCTTCGGCAACAATCGCAATATCTAAGCTGCGCCCGATAGAAACAATGGTTTCACATAGCGCCCTGCTCTGATGATCCGTCGCTAGCTTGAAGACAAACGATTGATCAATTTTGACGACATCAATATCCAAACTTTGTAATTTCGATAGAGACGAATAGCCAGTACCAAAATCATCGATTTGCAGCTCAATACCCATCTCATGCAATCGCTTCAATTCATCGATAGCACTACCTGTTTCATCCAACATACTAGATTCAGTCAACTCAATCGCTACTAACGATACTGGCAAATCATAGTGTTCAAGATTTTTTATGATCGATAAGCGCAGACCATCATCAGTTAACTGAAGTGACGATACGTTGATGGATACTGGCTTGAGCGCACAACCCTGCTCACGCCATGCAGCTAATTGTTGGCAGACCTTGCGGATAACCAAATCACCCAGCGGAATGATCAATCGTGATTCTTCTGCAATCGGTATGAAATCAGCAGGAGAAATCAAGCCACGCACGGGATCACGCCAGCGAACCAATGCTTCCATGCTGGCGAATTCACCAGTAATAGCAAATGCCCTAGGCTGGTAGTAAACGACAAACTCATCGTTTTGTATGGCTTGTTCCAGGGCGCGCTCAGTAGAAACTCTGTCACGAATTTTTTGTGAAAATTCTTCGTTATAAAACCGACATTGCGATTTACCTTCTGATTTTGCTTGATACATCGCGATGTCAGAAGCCCTAAGCAAACTATCGATATCCTCACCATGATCAGGAAACACGCTAATCCCTATCGAAGCTTTGGGTACAAATCCCCGCCACTGCGCTACTGAATTTTCCAAACTAATCGCCTTCAATAATTTTTCAGCAATCGGTAACGCGTCTGCCATCTCGTCGAGATGAGTAATGATAATTAAAAATTCATCGCCACCAATATGCGCCAAATAATCTTCTGATCGTAGCGCCAGCCTCAAGCTATGTGCAACTGCAATGATTAGCTCATCACCGATCTTGTGGCCGAGTGAATCATTAATGTCTTTAAAATTATCTAAATCAACATACAGCAAGGCCATACGATGATTATTTTCAATCGATTTTTTTAATACATTAGGCAGGTAATCATTAAGCCAGTGGCGGTTAGGCAAACCAGTCAATGAATCTGTTCGCGCCATGACAGCAAGTGTCTCTGCTTGCTGTCTAGCTTCAGATACGTCGCGGATAGTAACCGCCACCCCATTACCCGAACGAATTGCCCGTCGCTGAAACCAACCAGCAGCATGTCGCTTTCCATGAGCAACATGAAATTCATCTTCTACAAATCCATCCTTAAGGACATGAGCAAAAAAATCAAACAAGCCTTGTAAAGCTTTGCCTTGGTAAATCTCAGTTAAGCACTTTCCAATTAACTTGGCGCGCGGATAGCCAGCCATTTCGGCAGCCCGTTCGTTACAGTCTTCTATAAACAGGCGATGAATCCGTCCATCACTATGATAAGTAGGTTGGACCATATAAAACGCTTCATGCGCTCCATCGACAGCTAGCCGAAATGTGTTTTGAATCTCCGATTCGCGCCGCTGACGATCAATGTTCCTAAGGTGCGTATACGCGCCTCCTACGGCAAACAACAGCATGAGGGCACTAAACGCTAATGCAATGCCCAGATAGGTCAATCGTGTCGAGGCATAGGAAGCTGTCGCATTATCAACATCTTTAGCCGCAGCAACTACCAACGGATAGTCTTCAATATTTTTCCAGCTAACTAAACGCGAACGTTGATCGATGAATAGATCTTCAGATTGGCGCGCGCTACCCTTGGATAAAGCAAATTGCGGTAACCCTTTATAAAAGGACTTAGTCGACCCGCCACCCGATTGGCTCCCTAGAAGCACACCATCGGTGAAATACACTGAAATGAAATCACCAACTAATAATTGCGACTCGTCATAGAAACCAGTGACGTAGTTAACTTCAATGGCGATCAACACCACTCCATCAAATGATCCATCCGGTCGGTTAAATGCACGCGTAAATCGCAAGATTTTTTTCCCGGCAAAACCACCACGACCATCCGCTGGAGGAGAAATCAATAAACCACCCTGGAGATCTTTGCTGTGCTTTGCAAAAAAAGGCAAATCACCCATATACGTATTTTTCGGGAGCTGCCGGGTCGATGAAACCGCATAACCCTGCGAATTAATAACTACCGGATAGATCGTTTTTTGAAAGACACCTTGGCGAAATTGATCATCAAGATCTAGAGGTGCGGATCGGTGCTCCCATTGATATTTAATCGCTAAAGAAAGTTGATCAATTTGCGATACCGTACGTAGCACCTGATCAGCAGCAGTACTAGCGCGAGAGACTGCATCGCTACGAGACTGATCGAGTAGATCATTATGGTCTAATTGAATTTTGATTGAAGCCGCAGCAAAAACTAAAACAACGATCAGCAACCAACCCAAGCCCCAGCCCAGCCGGATGCGGTTGCGCTCAATATGATTCTCAGTTTGGATCGACGAAAATAGCTTAAGCATAGCGATAGATACAATTCACAGAACAATAGAGTCTGATGCGGGAAAGTAATCTTGCAATTATGCAAGATATTTCCCTGAATTCATAATTCCCTCACGGAAACATTTTTGGGCTCATTTATCGGCTGTACGGAACCCCATGTACAAATCCACATCTAATGAGTCAACTTGTTCAACGGAGGTTACGATGAGAAAAGAAGTCCCTGTGGTCGGTGAAGAAATCAAGAACGCTCGACTTGATTACCTTTCATCCAACGGATCCACTAGCGTGCTGGGATTGCGCCAAGAGCTAGCCAATCTCAAGGAAGATCTTGATGCATTGATGTCGCATGCTTCAACCCTCACTGAGAGCGAACTTTGTGAAGCCAGAGACCGATTGATGGCACGTTTTTCATCGATGAAAAATGTAGCGCGCGGGATCGCAGGGCAAGCAACTCGCCAACTCGCTCAAAGCCGCGATGTTACGATCGAGTTCATACGCGAAAGGCCGTTTCAGTCGGCGTTGATTGCTGCAGGTACGGGCATACTTTTAGGCCTGCTATTTAAGCGCGATTAAAAAAATAGCTGTTCTGGATTTGAAATTTCCAGAACAGCTAAATTAGTAACTAAGTAATAAATTAAATCAAACCACCATCTAGCTTTAGTAATCGCGAGCTAATTTTTACTTTCTTAATATGATTGCGGCAGTCGTCTATTTATACCCCTCCAATCGCCGCTTGAGATGTGCCTGATGAGGATTCTGCATCTTCAGCACTCTCGTTCCAAATAGTCCGCTGCGATCCAAGTGTTCCCAAGGCTCCACCCAGACAACTCAGTACAACAGCTAGCAACATAGCGACAAAGCTAGTCCACGAAGCAGTATGGAAATTTTTAATGACACGGGCGTCTGCGGCGCGACCCTCTGACGAAGCTTGTTGGGGTGAACCAGACAAAATCAGTGCCTGATCAACAATGCCGGCTGCGCGCTCACGTTGAACATTCATCGTGCTATTTAAATAGTCTATTGCCTGATCACGCCGACCCGACAGAATATATTCTTGCAGTACGCGCAGAGAAGCTGATTCCATATTCGGACCCAATTGCCGATTCAACATACTGGCAACATTTGCGCCCGATGGGGCAATGACTATTCCACCTTGAATTAAATTCGACACCAAACCAGAAATCAGTGATCCGCCTGTCGTGGTTGCGAGTATCAACGCCAGCAAAATCGATACCGCCCAACTTATGACACCGTGCAGCACTCCATCGATTTTACGGCGCAAGCCTGACATTCGCCCCGCAACATAAGCGCCTACAAACGCTGCGATTAACATTGATACACTAGCCCACATTAATGCCCCATAGCTAAGTGTTTCGCCAACTGCGAGATTAGCGAGCGCAACCCCACTGGCAACCCCTAACATCATTAAAACCAGCTGTACCGATACAGCAATGGCGACCCCCGCAAGCACTGCGCTCCAACAGATGGTGGTAAACAAGCCACCCCTAGTGGAGTTTTTTAACTTGCTACCTTCATGCGAAGTAACCGTCACATTACTTTCAATGGATGGGGGTTTCATTGACATCTCCTGGCTGGTCTAACGACAAACAAATCGCTAAGTGACTATGAGTGACAAATTGCGACACATATCGCTACTTATTGCCACGGATAGCGCTTTCAGTAATTTCATATTTTCGACACCACTCCGCGAGTGATTTTTACTCGATCACCTTGCTTGACGAGTGGCTCAGACTCTTGCGCAAATGATTGAATAGTTCCATCCTCCATACGAATAGTGACTTTATAAACAGGGTCATCCGTTTGACCTTTCTTTTCTACTTCATTACCTACATACGCACCGCCCGCAGCACCTGCCACAGTCGTCACTGCTTTACCCATCCCTCCACCGAATTGATAACCCAGTATTCCACCTATAGCTGCACCTGCGAGCGTACCTAGCCCCACACTCTTAGCACGGGTAATAACCTCGATCGATTCAATCGCTCCCTTTCCATTTACATGGCTAGA
>Ga0187844_10002393_pt1 | contig 13291 bp, 12 predicted proteins | sample SpaLakP09_SKY_50_FD_134517 | JGI IMG/M metagenome (GOLD analysis project Ga0187844, IMG submission 134517) | Oligotrophic lake water microbial communities from Sparkling Lake, Wisconsin, USA - SP09_SKY_50 | ecosystem: Environmental > Aquatic > Freshwater > Lake | place: USA: Sparkling Lake...
GGACATCACCCCGCCGGGCGCAGGCACCGGCCAGGCCCCCCCGCAGGCACCGCCCCCCGCCCGCCTGCCGCCGCCCACGCGGCTCGCGTTTGACGTGAGCGGGCAGGCCAAAAAATTTGCCTACAACGCCCGCGCCGAGCTGCTGTGGCAACACGATGGCAGCCGCTACGAGGCACGGCAGGAGATCAGCGCCTTCCTGGTGGGCACCCGCACGCAGCGCAGCGTGGGCGCCATCACGGCGCAGGGGCTGTTGCCCGAGAAGTTCTCAGACAAATCCCGCAGCGAACAAGCCGCGCATTTCGACTACGCCCAGGGCCGCGTTACCTTCAGCGCCAACACCCCGCAGGCCCCGGCCAGCCCAGGCGTGCAGGACCGCCTGAGCGTGTTCATCCAGCTCGGCGCGCTGCTGGCGGCCGACCCGGGGCGGTTTGTGCCCGGCACCCAGATCACCCTCACCACCGTGAGCGCACGCAGCGCCGACCGCTGGACCTTCACCATCGAAGGCCCCGAGACGCTGGACCTGCCCTCGGGCGCCACCCCGGCCCTCAAGCTACAGCGCCTGCCCCGCAAGGACTACGACCAGAAGGCAGAGCTGTGGGTGGCCCCGGCGCTGGGCTACCTGCCCGTGCGCATCAAGCTCACCCAGGCCAACGGCGACTTTGCCGATCTGCAGCTGCGCGAGCGCGGCACGCCCTGAGCCGCGCCAGACCGGAGCGCGCGCCAAGTGTTGCGGCCGCACACCACCGGGGCAAAAAAGCCCCGCGAGCCCAGCGCACTGCGGTTTTCGTGAAATACTGGTTGCGACAGGGTTGATGCGGTGCGGCGGGTGTTCTGGTCGGCAGGCCTTCTCAGGGCCGGGCAAGACACCACCCCACCGCCGGGATACCCCGCAAGCCGCCCCCGGGGCTTGAACTCTGTGCACCCGCTGTCATCTGACATCTATATCGACAAGGGGAACACGATGCACATGCTCTACGACTCAGAATCCTTCGTGGTGGTCCACATGCTGCCCGACGCCGTGGAGAAAAAGAGCGCCCAGGCGCTCAACGACACCGCTCCCGCCATTCCCCAGCTCGCTCGGCACGGCTTTGAAATCGTGGACAAACGCTCGGGCAAAGAGGTGTACCTGGACGGCTCCTGGGCCGAGATGTTCCAGGAGCAGATCCTGGCCTGGCAACGCGACACCCCCACACAGGAAGAAGTGGAAGACGCGCTGGACCGCTATGCAGGGCTGGCACAGAACCCCGTGGTAGTGCACTGACTCACCGCTGGGCTACCTGTCCGGGTGGCTCAGCCCTCTGAGCCGTGCTGCGCGTCGGGTGGATAGATCCGCCGGTACAGCGGGTCTACCAGCATCAGCACCGCAATCAGCCGGCACACCTGGAACGCCGTGACCACTGGCACGCCCAGCTGCAGCACCTTGGCCGTGATGGCCATTTCGGTGATGCCACCCGGTGAAGTTCCCAGCAGCAAGGTGACCCAGGGCAGCCCCGTGGCCCAGGCCAGCGCCCCGGCAAACAGAGCACACACCCCCATCAGCCCCAGCGTGCCCACCGCCACGGTGGCCAGCCAGCGCGGCGCGGTGTGCAGAAACTCCCGGCGAAAACGCACGCCCAGGCTCACGCCGATCACCAGCTGCGCGGCGTTCACCAGCCACTGTGGCACGGCCGACAGGCCCAGGCCCGCCATGGTGAGCCCCATGGACACCAGCATCGCGCCCATGAACCAGGGGTTGGCGCGGCCCAGCCGGTCCATCACCACCGCGCCCGCACCGGTCATCAGCGCCATCAACGCCAGCCCGGGCCAGCTCACCACCCGCTGCGTGGGCGGCAGGATGTCGAGGCCGTGCAGGCCGCTCCACTGCAGCGCAAACGGAATCGTCACCGTGACGATGAGCAGGCGCAGGCTGTGGCTGGCAGCCACCAGGTCGGTGCGCGCGTTTTCGCGCTCAGAGAGCAGGGTCATCTCGGACGCCGCCCCGATCGCCCCCGCAAAATAGCTGGTGGCGCGCAGCATGGGCGCAGGCACGCCATGCATGCGCGGCGCGTGCACGCGGTACAGCCAGGCGCCAAACAGCCAGCCCAGAACCAGCGCCCACACAATGCCCAGCACGATGGCCCACCACAGGCCCCCGATCAGCGCCACCACATCGGGCGTGAAGTACAGGCCCAGCGCCGCGCCAATGGTCCACTGCCCGCCGTTGCGCAGCGGGCCCCAGCTTTCGGTGGGCCCGCCCGCAATCGATACCAGCGAGGTGGCCAGCAAGGGGCCGATCATCCAGGGCAGCGGGGTGTGGAGCGCGACGCAGGCGGCGGCCGCCGCCCAGGCCAGGGCTAGCGTGGCAAGGACACGGGCAACAAAAGGGAAACGCATACGGGCAGGGCGGTGGGCCGGAGGTGGAAAGCGGACGGTGGGCAGCGAAGCCACGCCGCGATCCAGCACCCCTCTGCCGGGGCCGGTGGTGTTCGCGCGTGCGGCAACCAATGCGCTGCCGAGTATCGCGCCACCACCTTGGCACCGCCGCTGCCGGGCCCTGCCCAGGCAGCATGGCAGGCATCGCCAGAAAGAAACCGTTGCGGCGCCGACCTTTCAGGCGGCTATTTCAAGCAAAAACAGGCCTCTGCGCGCGACCAGCATGTCCTTTCAGCTATATTTTTTATAGCAACCATCAGGCGCCGCGCCGCGCTGCCATCTCCTGCCCCATGGCCACCAGCGTGGCGGGGGCCAGCAGCGTCTGCGCGGCGGGGTAGGCCGTGCCCTCTTCCGCTGCGATGTGGTCTGCGTAGCGCTGGGCAAACCGGTCGAGCGCCGCCTCGTCCCCGGGTGTGAACGGGGCCGCAGCCGACTCGGCCAGCGCCAGCAAGGGCACACGCGCCGCCGCCCAGTCGGCCGTCATCGCCAGATGGTCCTGCTGCAGCCGCTGCACCAGCGTTTGCACGTCAGGGCTGGCCTGGGCCCGCAGCAGCGGGAACACATGCAGTTCTTCGTCTTCGTGGTGCAGCGGCGCAGCGATGTCGAAATAGCGCAGCACATCGCGCGCGGCCTGGCGGGCATCGGTGTCGGCCCCGTGCTGGCGCACATGGGCGCGCAGGCGTGCGAGCAGGGCCAGGGTGCGCTGAACGCGTTCGTGGCAGGCCTCCAGCATGGCAAAGGGCTGCTCGAAACCCACGGCCGGGGCGCTGAAGCCCGGCAGGTGGCGGGCGGAGGGGCCCGAAGGGGTGGCGGACACGGCCTCAGCCCAGGCGCACAGGCTGGCCCTGGCGGTTGAAGGGGATGTAGGCGCCATGTGCGCCGCCCTTGATGGCGTCCACCATGCGCTGCAGGGGCGCCTCGGCATCGGCGCTGGTGGGCGCCTGGTTCAAGGTGCCGGGCAGCGCCGCCGCAAACACCATGGCCCAGTCGTGGCCCGGGGCGGTGAACTGCTGTGCCTCTTCCACCAGCGCGCTGAACGAGGCCAGCTCCTGCGGTGTTTTGTCCACGCACATCAGCGGCACCAGCGCACCGCCCTGCCCGGCCTCAAAACGCGCGCGCTGCGCGGGGGTGGCGTCGTCGGGCAGCTCGGCGGCGGCAAACACAAACAGCAGGCGCTGGGGCTCGGGTTGCATGCGGGCGGCATGCAGCAGATCGTCAAAGCTGGCAATTTCCATCACAAAGTCTCGCAATCAAAAAACAGATCAAAGCAATCAGGTCAAAAGCCGGGCACCACGCCCCGGCTGGCGTCCAGCGTGCTCACATAGGCACTGTCCACGGGCCGCGCGCGCACGGCCTTGCGCGACAACACGGTGCCAATGCTGACAAAACACAGGGCCAACTCGGACGGCGCCAGCTGGAACAACGCCCGCAGGCTGTCGGCCTTGAGCGCCTTGCCGCTGGTGAGCGCCGAGCCATAGCCCTGCGCCGTGGCCATGAGCAGCATGTTCTGCACGGCGCAACCGGCCGAGACGGTGCGCTCGGCCAGGTCGATATCGGCGTCGCCACGTTCGGCATCCACCACGGCCAGCAGCAACACGGGCGAGCGGTAGGCCTTCTCGCGCGCCTGCTCGGCCTGTTCGGGCGTGGCGGCGGGGTCGCGCTCCAGCAGGGCCTGGGCAAACACATCGGCCAGCGGCGTGCGCGATGCCTCAGGCACCAACACAAAGCGCCAGGGCACCAGCTGGCCGTGGTCGGGGGCATGCGCGGCAGCGCTCAGGATCTGCGCCAGCTCGGCCACACTGGGGCCCGGTGCGCCCAGGCGCTTGGGCAGGATGGTCTGGCGCGACTGGATCAGCGCCGCCGCCATGCCTGCCACATCGTCGGACACCGGTGCACGCGCCGCGGCGGATGCAGGTTTGGAAGCAGGGCTCAGAGGCCAAGGGATGACAGCCATGACAACAATCCTTCAAAGGACTCAACCAGGGCGCCCATCGGCCCGCAGGCAGCCATACCAGCGGCCCAGGCGCACGCCCCAGGCCCCCATGGTGCCAGCCCACAGGCCTGCAGCCAGCAACAACAGCCAGGGCAACGCCACCCCGGGCACGCCCGGCACCGCCGCCGCAATGCGCAGCACCGTGGCCGCCTGCAGCAGCCAGAACAGCGCCCAGGCGATGCGGTCGGCCACCAGCGCGCGGCCACTGTGGCCACACGACACGCGCGTGACCATGGCCAGCATCAGCGAGGCCAGGCAGCCCATGGTGAGCGCATGCAAGGCCCCGAGCCCCAGCGCCCCCATGCCCAGCCCCCAGGCCAGCCATTGCGACACACCACCGATCAGGAAGGCCAGGCCCAGCCACAGAAAGCCGATGTGCAGCATGGCCAGCAGCCGGTTCTTGAGGCTTTGCACCAGCCCCCACACCCAGGCCAGCCAGACCAGCACCCCACCTACCACCAGCTGCAGCGCGCCGTGCGCGAACCCCCAGGCCGGGCCTGCAGCGCTGGCGGGCACGCCCGCCCAGTCGAGCCACGCCGCCAGCACCTGCAGCAGTGCCGCACCCAGCATGAGCCACAGCACCCAGAACGGTCGCCAGGCCTGCACCATGGGCATGGCACTGGAGGTGAAAAACGGAATCATGCGGTGCGCCACAGTGACGTAAACCACCACCACAAACCCCCACAGCCCGGAGAACACCCAGACCCGCGCCAGGGCCGGTGCTCCCCATGCCAGGCTGAGCCAGAGCCCCCCTACGCTGATGGCACCGAGCGTGCAAGCCCCCGCGATCACCCGGGCGTGAAGCTGGTCCTGCGCCTCGCTCAATCGCACACGCCCCCAGAACTGCAGCGTCATCGCCACCAGCCCGCACCAGGCCAGCGCCAGCCCAGCCAGCGCGACCACCGCATGCAGGTGCGCCCCAGCCAGCCACAGCAGCCAGCCCACGGCCTGCGCCAGCAAGGGGCCGCGCAGCGCCTGCGGAGGCAAAGGATCCACGCCCAGCCACTTGGGGCCCGCCGTGAACAGGAAGCCCGAGAAGAACAGCGGAATAAAACCAAACACCATCACCGCCGCGTGCACCAGCGAGGGGGGCAGCGCCCAAGCCAGGCCCAGCCATCCGGTCGCGCGGTCCACCTGCACCAGCACCCACCACACCCCCGAGGCCACCAACACCACCATGGCCAGCAAAAAGCCCAGCCGGTGGGGCGCCAGCATCACATGGCGCCAGCGCCAATGCCGGTCCAGCTGCGCCAGCGCCTCGGCCGAGGGCTTGCCCGCAACAACCCCCAGGGGAATGGTGGTGCGGGGGGGCGTCACCCACAGCTCCCCAGGTGACCACACTGCGTGCAGTAGTCGCAGCCGTCCTTGCGGATCACCGCATGGGCGCCGCATTCGCCGCACTTCTTGCCGGCCATGGCCTGGGGCACGGCCACGGGCGGTGGTGCGGGCTCATCAAGCGGCAGCTGCTGCTGCACCGGGTCGGCAACGCGGCGCGACAGGATGTTCTGGATGGCATAGGCCATGGCCGCCACTTCGGAGTCGTGCCACATCGGCACCAGCGTGCCGTCGTCCTTGCGGTGCTGGCCCAGGCGCACGGGGCCCCGGTCCCAGGCCACCTTGCGCATGTCGCTCAGGGCCCGCTCCAGGAAACCGCCGCGTGCTGCGAGCGAGAGCATGCGCATGCTGGAGGTGATCCACTGCTGCGACTCGCCGCTCTGGCCCACGGGCATGAAGAACTCGATCGCGCGGTCTACCGTGCGGCCACCCACGCCCGTGGGAACGGGCAGGAAGGAGACGATGAGGTACAGCGTCTTGTGGCCTTCCTGCGTCCAGTACTCAAGCTTTTCGGCCACGGCCGAGAGGCCGCCCTGCGGGCGGCTTTCGATCACGGTGCGCATCGGGTCCACGGGCGGTGCGGCAGGTGCTGGTTTTGCGACTGCAGCAGGCGCTGGTGCGGGTTCTGCATGGGTTTCGAGCACCGAGCCCAGGATGCTGTTCGGCCTGTAGGTGGCCAGCCCCTTGAGCCGCGCGCGCCAGGCCTGCAGGTACAGGTCCTTGAAGCCCTCGTAGGGGTAATCCGCCGGGATGTTCACGGTCTTGGAAATGGCTGTGTCCACAAAGGGCTGCACGGCTTCCATCATCGCGATGTGGTCCTGCGCGGACATGGCCAGCGCCGACACAAAGTAGTCCGGCAGCGCGTTCACATCACCGCCCAGCTCGCGGTACAGGCGCCAGGCGTGGTCTTCCACCGCGTACTCGGTGGTGCTGCCATCGGACTCGCGCTTCTTGCGCTTGTACATCCACGAAAACGGCGGCTCAATGCCGTTGGAGGCGTTGTCGGCAAATGCCAGGCTCACCGTGCCCGTGGGGGCAATAGACAACAGGTGGCTGTTGCGGATGCCGTGCTCACGAATCGACGCCTTGAGCGACTCAGGCAACCGACTCGCAAACGTGCCCTCCGCCAGATAGCCCCGGGCATCGAACTTCGGAAACGCGCCTTTCTCGCGTGCCAGCTCCACCGACACCGCATAGGCCGCATCGCGCATGCCCTCGGCAATGCGCGCGGCCATGGTGCGCCCCTCGGGCAGGTCATAGCGCAGGCACAGCATGGCCAGCGTGTTGCCCATGCCCGTGAAACCCACGCCAATGCGCCGCTTGGCCATGGCCTCGTCGCGCTGCTGCGGCAGCGGCCAAAAGGTCACATCGAGCACGTTGTCGAGTGCCCGCACCTGCAGCGCCACGGCCTGGGTGAAGGCATCAAAGTCGAATGCCGCCACGCCGCCAAAACCAAAGGGGTGGCGCACGAAGCGGGTCAGGATGACGGGGCCGAGGTCGCAGCAGCCGTAGGAGGGAAGTGGCTGCTCACCACATGGATTGGTCGCCGCGATGTCCTCGCAGTAATGCAGGTTGTTGTCTTCGTTGATGCGCCCCAGGAACAGGATGCCGGGCTCGGCAAAGTCGTAGGCCGACTTCATGATCGTGTCCCACAGCTGCCGCGCCTGCACGGTGACATAGACCCACTGGCCGTCGGCGCGCTGGTGCGCGCCCTGCGCCTGCAGCGCGGCGCCGGGCGCGGCCTTGTGCACCAGCTCCCAGGACGCATCGTTCTGCACGGCCTCGATGAAAGCGTCCGACACGCCCACCGACACGTTGAAGTTGTTCCAGCGGCCCGGCGTGCGCTTGGCGGTGATGAATTCCTGCACGTCGGGGTGGTCGATGCGCAGCACGCCCATCTGCGCGCCCCTGCGTGCGCCCGCACTCTCCACGGTGGAGCAGGACTGGTCGAACACGTTCATGTAGCTGCACGGCCCCGAGGCCATGGAGGCCGTGCCCTTCACATGCGCGCCCTTGGGCCGGATGCGCGAGAAATCGTAGCCCACGCCACCGCCGCGCCGCATGGTCTCGGCCGCTTCGCGCAGCGCTTCGTAGATGCCGGGGAAGCCCTCGTCGTCCACGCCCTGGATGCAGTCACCCACGGGCTGCACGAAGCAGTTGATCAGCGTGGCCTGGATGTCGGTGCCTGCGGCGCTCATGATGCGGCCCGCGCCAATGGCACCCGCCTGGAGGTTGGCCAGAAACAGGGTTTCGTATTTTTCGCGCAGCTCCGGCTTTTCGACCGAGGCCAGGGCGCGCGCCACGCGCTGGTACAGCTCGTCGGCAGTGGTCTCGCCCGGTTTCAGATATTTTTCGCGCAGCACATCCAGGCTGATGGGCTGCAGGGCGGATGGTGTGCGGAGGGGGGGCTGAGGTTCGCGTTTCATGGGGGCCGATGATTTGGGTTTCAGGCTGAAACGGGGTTGCGTTCCGTCAAGGAGCGCTCATTCCACTCCGAATGCCGGCTCCTGGCAAGCAGGGACTTATCACTCGTCCACCAGCACTTGCCCGTCATGCTCCACATAGGGCTGGTAGGGGCCTGTGCCGCTGTTGTCCGCGCGCGAGGCAGGCACAAAACCGCCGGTGCTGACATCGAACACATGGACCTCGCCCTCCTCGATCACGTAATGCCAGCCATGCAGGCTGATCTGGCCCGACTGCACGCGGCTGCGCACCATGGGGTACTCCATGAGGCGCTCCAGCTGCAGCACCACGGCGCGCTGCTCGGTGCGGCGCAGCACCTCGGGGCCCGGCGACATGGGCAGCAAGGCCTCGCGCCCCAGGTCCAGCCAGTGGTTGAGGTTGGGGGCCTCGGGCGAGACCTCACCATACATTGCCTTGATAGCCCCACAGTGGCTGTGGCCGCACACCACGATGCGGTGCACCTGCAGGTTGAGCACCGCAAACTCGATGGCCGCCGTGGTGCCATGGTGGCCGTGCGATCCGTCGTAGGGCGGGATGAAGGCGCCCACATTGCGCACAAGAAACAGCTCGCCCGGGCCCGCCCCCGTCAGCAGGTAAGGCACCAGGCGCGAGTCGGAACAGCCGATGAACAAGGTGGTGGGGTGCTGCCCCTCGTCCACCAGCGTCTGGAACTGCTCGCGGTACTGGGGGAACGCGTCGTTGTGAAAACGGCGCAGGCGGTCCAGCAGTTCGTCAGGCATAAGGTGGCAATCGGAAAAAGCTGCGCGGCTATTCGCGCCTATTGCACCAGCGGTGATTCGGCAGCGTCGAGCGACACCCCTTCGACCACAGCGGCACCTGCCAGCACCTGCAGGTATTGGCGCAGCGCGTTCACCCAGGCCTGTTGGCGCAGGGTGAGCGCGATGGCTTGGCGCACCTCCTCGAACGAGGGCTGTTGCCCGGGGTCGCGGGCCACCACCTCCACCACATGCAGGCCAAAGCGGCTGTGCACCAGGCGTGCCAGCACACCGATCTCGGCGCCGCCAAACACCTCGCGAGCGAACTCGGGGGCGCAATCGGCGCGGGTGAGCCAGCCCAGGTCGCCGCCCTGCTGGCCGCTGGGGCAGTTGGACCACTGTGCGGCGGCCTTGGCAAATTGGGCACCGCCATCGTCGGCACAGCGCAACTCGATCAACAGGGCCTCGGCGCGCAGGCGCAGCTGTTTGACATCCACACCCGGTGTGACCGCAAACAACACGTGGCGCAGCTGTGCGCGCTCGCCCTGGGCGTGGGCCGCAGGGTGGGCCTCGTGGTAACGGCGGCAGGCCTCTTCGGAAGGGTCCGGGAGGTCCAGCTCGCGCTCCAGCAGCTGCTCGATGGCGTTGGACGCCTCCACGCTGATGGCGCCTTCGACACCCGGCACATCGCTGGCGGGCAGCAGACCGGCCTGTTGCGCCGCCTGGCGCAGCAGCTCGGTACACGCACGCTGGCGCAGGGTCTCTTCGTCCAGCAGCTCGTGTGGTGCGTTGAGGGCCACACCATTGACACGCGCCACCTCGGCCACCGCCGCGCCCATCCCACCCAGGGCACCCGCTTGGGGCGCCGGTGTGGCCTGCTGGGGCGCATCGGCCATCGTTGCAACCAGGGCCTCGTAGGCCGCTGTCTGCGCAGGGGTCAGTGTGCTGGCCGGGGCCGCAGTGCTCTTGTCAGTGGAGCTGCAGCCGCAGCTCCCGGTTCCACATCCGCTCATGGTGTGCTCCTTGGTATCCTGGGGAAACAGTGGGCTTCAGGCGCGGCGGTCTTGCGACTGCATGTGGCCTGCGGGCAGGTTCAAGCGGCGCGCACGCACCACCTGGTAGGGACGCAGCACATAGGCCAGCGTGCCAAAGCCGCTCCACACGTGCACCAGGCGGGTGAACGGGAAGATCAGGAAGATGCTCATGCCCAGGAACATGTGGGCCTTGAAGATCCAACCGGCTTCGGCCAGCAGCTCCACGCCGCCGCTGCGGAAGGTCACCACGCGCTGGCCCCATTCGGCCAGCTTCATCATCATGGAGCCGTCCAGATGCTGCGCCGACAGCGGGATGGTGGCCAGGCCCAGCGCCAGTTGCAGCCACAGCAGCACCAGAATCAGGATGTCGCTGGTCTTGGACGTGGCGCGGATGCGCTCATCCGACAGACGGCGGTGCAGCAGGATGGACAGGCCGATGAATCCCAGCGTACCCGCCAGGCCACCCGACACCATGGCCATGATCTGCTTGGCACCCGCGCTGATGAAGTGCTCATACAAGAAGTGCGGCGTGAGCATGCCCACGGTGTGGCCGAAGAACAGGAACAGCACGCCGATGTGGAACAGGTTGCTGCCCCAGCGCAGGCTGCCGGTGCGCAGCAGCTGCGATGAGTCGCTTTTCCAGGTGTATTGGTCGCGGTCGAACCGGGCCCAGCTGCCAATGAAGAAAACGGCGAGGCAAATATAGGGATAGATGCCAAACAACAGGGTATCAAGCCAGGTGGTCATGCTGAGACTCCTTCTGGTGCCCGCTCGGCGCGGGGGGTACGAACAAAATGCATGGGTTGCGGCTGGTCAGGCTTGGACTGGCCCTGGGTGCTGCAACCCCCAAACGCTTCGGGCTCGGCCCACACCTCGTCCATCTCTGGCTCGGGGGTGAGTGCTACCGACTGCACACGCTGGCCCGAGACTTCGAGCACGGCCGCGATCACGCTGGCGTAAGGGCTGCTCCTTGCCACCAGCGCGCTGAACAGTGCGTTGAGGATGTGGGCCATTTCGCCCAGGAACTCCTTGGCCACTTCGGGCGGCTGGGTGGAGGCGAACTCCAACACCACCGGCAGGTGGTCGGGCAGCTCATCGGCCTCGAACTGCAGGCCGGCCTTTTCGTAGGTCTGCATCAGGTCGATGAGGGCTGGGCCCCGGTCGCGCGAGTCGCCGTGCACATGCTCGAACAGGTGCAGCGATGTCTGGCGGCCCCGGTCAAAGTTGTCCACGTAGCGGGCTTCGGCTTCGAGCGGATCGAGTGCCGCGAGGTGCTGGCACACGGCCTTCAGCTCCTCCATGCGCTCTACGGGGAGGGCCTGCTCGGCCTGCAGTGCGTCGATGAGCTGCGGCATCACATTGCGCAGCTGCGCATCGGGGTAGCTCAGCAGGTAGCCCAGGGCGCGCAGGGTCAGGCGCACAGAGGTCGGGTTCTTCTTGAACATGGTGATTCCTTCCTGTGTGCAATCAGACCGTGGCCTTGATCGGGATCGTGCGGGGCTTTTTGCCACCGAACATGCTGACCTCGCTGGCGCCGTCCGAGCAGCCGTTGCCAAACGAGAAGCCGCAGCCGCCCCGGATGTCAAAAGCGTTCTCGGCGTATTCGCGGTGGGCCGACGGGATCACGAAGCGGTCCTCGTAGTTGGCAATCGCCATCACGTGGTACATCTCCTCGACCTCGGCCATCGACAGGCCCGCCTGCTTGAGCACAGTCAGGTTCTGGCGCTGCTCCACATGCTTGTCGCGCTGGTAGGTGCGCATGGCCAGCATGCGCTCGAGCGCCCGCACCACGGGGCCGGTGTCGCCGGCGGTGAGCAGGTTGGCCAGGTACTGCACGGGGATGCGCAGCTGCGACACATCGGGGATCTCGCCATTCACGCCCACATGGCCCGCGTTGGCGGCGGCCGTGATGGGCGAGAGCGGTGGCACATACCAGACCATGGGCAGCGTGCGGTACTCGGGGTGCAGCGGCAGGGCCACCTTCCATTGCACAGCCATCTTGTAGACGGGGCTGTTGCGTGCGGCGTCCATCCAGCTGTCCGGGATGCCGTCGATGCGGGCCTGCTTGATGACGTCGGGGTCGTTCGGGTCCAGGAAGATGTCGAGCTGCGCCTGGTACAGGTCGCGGTCGCGCTCCACGCTGGCGGCTTCCTGGATGCGGTCTGCGTCATACAGCAGCACGCCCAGGTAACGGATGCGGCCCACGCAGGTTTCCGAGCACACGGTCGGCTGGCCCGCTTCGATGCGGGGGTAGCAGAAGATGCACTTCTCGGCCTTGCCCGACTGCCAGTTGTAATAAATCTTCTTGTAGGGGCAGCCGCTGACACACATGCGCCAGCCGCGGCACTTGTCCTGGTCGATCAGCACGATGCCGTCTTCCTCGCGCTTGTAGATCGAGCCCGAGGGGCACGATGCCACGCACGCCGGGTTCAGGCAGTGCTCGCACAGGCGCGGCAGGTACATCATGAAGGTGTTTTCGAACTGGCCGTAGATGTCCTTTTGTACATCGTCGAAGTTCTTGTCCTTGCTGCGGCGGCTGAATTCACCGCCCAGAATTTCCTCCCAGTTCGGGCCCCACTCGATCTTCTCCATGCGCTTGCCGGTGATCAGGCTGCGTGGGCGGGCCGTGGGTGCAGCCTTGCTTTCAGGTGCCGACTGCAGGTGGTCGTAGTCGAACGTGAAGGGCTCGTAGTAGTCGTCGATCTGCGGCAGGTTGGGGTTGGCGAAGATGCGCATGAGCAGCTTCCACTTCCCCCCCTGGCGGGGGGCGATGGAGCCATCAGGGCTGCGTACCCAGCCGCCGTTCCACTTGTCCTGGTTTTCCCATTCCTTGGGGTAACCAATGCCGGGCTTGGTTTCGACGTTGTTGAACCAGGCGTATTCCACCCCGGGGCGGCTGGTCCAGACGTTCTTGCAGGTGACCGAGCAGGTGTGGCAACCAATGCACTTGTCCAGGTTCAGCACCATGCCGATTTGTGCGCGAATTTTCATCGTGTTTCTCCTTGTCTTCGGCTTCAAGCGTGGTGGGCCGATGCGGGGGCTTCGTCGTCGAGCCAGTCCACGCGTCCATCTTGCGCACCAGCACAAACTCGTCGCGGTTGGTGCCGATGGTTCCGTAGTAGTTGAAGCCGTAGCTGTACTGCGCATAGCCACCAATCATGTGGGTGGGCTTGAGCACAATGCGCGTGACCGAGTTGTGGATACCGCCACGGGTGCCCGTGATCTCGGAGCCGGGGGTGTTGATGATCTTCTCTTGCGAGTGGTACATCATCACCATGCCGTTTTTCACCCGCTGGCTGACCACCGCACGCGCTGCGATGGCGCCGTTGACGTTGAAC
>Ga0187844_10002394_pt1 | contig 13291 bp, 14 predicted proteins | sample SpaLakP09_SKY_50_FD_134517 | JGI IMG/M metagenome (GOLD analysis project Ga0187844, IMG submission 134517) | Oligotrophic lake water microbial communities from Sparkling Lake, Wisconsin, USA - SP09_SKY_50 | ecosystem: Environmental > Aquatic > Freshwater > Lake | place: USA: Sparkling Lake...
TGCCGAAATATCGGGCTGTAATTCCCCTGAGCCGTGGGTATTCATTAATCTCCTTGGTTTATTTCATAACTCTACTTAACTTGTTTAACCTAGAGGGTGTTGTGGAGGTGAAGGTTAGTTAAATTCCAGCAGAATTAGAACCATGCCTCAATATCGTGACGAAGGAATCGTGCTACGTACCCAAAGACTTGGGGAAGCCGATCGAATTGTCACTGTCTTAACCAGGAACAGTGGCCGTGTTAGAGCTGTTGCAAAAGGGGTACGGAAAACAACTTCAAGGTTTGGCGCTCGAGTTGAACCCTTTGGCCATATTGATGCACATTTTCATATTGGTAGATCTTTAGACATTTTGAGCCAAGTTGAATCTTTCTATTCTTATGGCGCAACGTTGTCACAAGATTATGCAAAGTGGACTGCTGGTCAAGCAATGCTTGAAACAGCAGAAAGATTAACCCCAGAGGAAAAAGAACCAGCAACTCAACAATATTTGTTGTTAATTGGTGGGATGCGTGCATTAGTTAAAGATGAACATGATCCCAATTTAATTCTTGATTCATATTTATTACGTTCACTATCACTAGCAGGATATTCTCCTTCTTTTTTTGAGTGTGCTCGCTGTGGCACACCTGGTCCTCATCGCGCATTCTCAGTTAGTGCTGGGGGTGCCACGTGCGAAGAATGTCGTCCTAGTGGCTCAGTGGTTCCTGCTCCTGCCACAATTTCACTTATGTCAGCGCTATTAACAGGTGATTGGGAAACCGCTGATACCTCAGAATTAAAGTTCAGACGAGAAGCAAGTGGCATTATTGCTGCTTACTTACAATGGCATATTGAAAGAGGATTGAGATCTCTAAGGATGGTGGAAAGATAAAAGTGGCCGAAGCTAGAAAAAAATTTCCACCAGTACCAAAACATGCAAGTGGAATTAAACCCCCAGGAATTTCTTCTTCTTTTGTTCCCAATCACGTTGCAATTGTGATGGATGGAAATGGTCGTTGGGCCAAAGAAAGAGGATTACCTAGAACTGCCGGACATGAAGCTGGCGAATCAGCACTGTTAGATGCGGTTTATGGGGCACTAGAAATTGGTGTTAAATACTTAACCGTTTATGCTTTTTCAACAGAAAATTGGAAAAGAAGTCCACAAGAAGTCAAATTCTTAATGAATTTCAACAGAGAAGTAATTCATCGTCGCGTTGAAGAAATGAATCAATTTGGAATCAAAGTTCGCTGGTCAGGTAGACAAGCAAGACTATGGAAAAGTGTGCTCGATGAATTAAAGAAAGCGGAGAGAAAAACTTCTAAAAACGATCAATTAACCCTCACCATGTGTGTGAATTATGGGGGCAGAGCAGAACTTGCTGATGCCATGGTTGAAATGGCCCAGGATGTAAAATCCAGAAAACTTAGACCCGAGTCAATTACAGAAAAGAAAATAAAAAAATATTTATATGAACCAACACTGCCTGATGTTGATTTATTTTTAAGAACTTCAGGAGAACAAAGAACCAGTAATTTCTTGCTTTGGCAATCTGCATACGCTGAAATGGTTTTTATGGATGTGTTATGGCCAGACTTTGATAGAAGACATTTATGGCAAGCAATAGAAATTTATGCCAAACGGGAACGTCGCTTTGGAGATGCTAAACCTAATTAACGGCAGTTTTGACAAAGTCCAAAGACTTCAATAGTGTGCCCAGATATTACATAACCTTGTTCGCGAGCAATCTTTTCTGTCCAAATTTCAACTTCTGGTGCCGAAATTTCTGTTGTCTTATTACAACCCGTGCAAACTAAATGGTGATGATGATCAGTACTGCAAGCGCGATAAAGTGCTTCTCCGTCATCGTTTCTTAAAACATCAATAGCACCAGTTTCAGCTAAAGCTTGCAAAGTTCTATATACAGTTGCTAGCCCAACTTTTTCACTCCTTGAAGTTAATAAGGCATGAACTTCTTGAGCTGAACTAAATTTGGTAATTGTAGAAAGAACTTCTGAAACAGCTTTACGCTGCCTTGTTGGTCTAAGGCTTTCTACATTAACCATTTATTCTCCAATGTTTCCAACGATTAACCACATTGCTAATACTCCAATAACTGTGGCAAGCATTGTTAATCTGGAAGGATGTCGAGAGTGAGCTTCTGGCAATATATGGGAAGTTGATAAATAAATAACAAATCCTGAAAATACTGCAAGATAAATTCCAACAGAATTATCACTTAACACAACCATGCTACCTAAAGCCGCTCCCGAAATTCTCATTACTGCATCAACACCAAGTAAGGCGACTGAATTTCTGGTCCATTTTCCACTTTTAATGAGCAGGGAAACGGTGTTTAGCCCATCACTAAATGCATGTGCAAGGAGAGCCACAAAAACGGTAAATCCTAAAGCGGTACTGACTTGAAATGAGATTCCTAGAGCCACACCATCAAGGAATACGTGCCCAGCCATTCCTAGAGCACCTAAACCGCCAGCAACATTAACTGGATGTTTATGGTCGTGATCGTAATCAGATTCGGTTGCTTCATGGGATCCAAAAATTTTCTCAGCAAAATGCAAGCTCAAGAATCCAAGAACCAACGCTAGTGAAACTACTTGAATGCCACCGAAGGAATCAGTGTTCATTTCAAATATTTCAGGTAGCAAATCAAAAGCGACCAAGCCTAATAAAAGGCCGCCGGAGAGACCCAGCACTAAGTGCAGGCGGTCTTTGCCTTTGATCGCCAAGAAGCCACCTAAAGAAGTGGCCACAACGGTTATTGCTGCGAGCATTATTGAGAGGTTCATAAACCCCAAGTTAGCCTAATTGAGAATGATTGTCAAACTCATTTAAAAGCGGCTGAAAGCCGTATAGAAAATAAGTACGGCAACTAGTACGCGAAGGACTCGAGAAGATCTAGTTAGTAAAGGCCAACTTAAAGCCAACAACCAAACCAAAATTAAGCCTATAAAAATTAAGGCAAAGAACCCGATCCATAAACCTGGAGATTGGTTTGGGTTAGCCAATAAACCAATCAGCAGGACAATTGTTAGCAACACCGGAAGTACCCAGCGAGGAAGAGCATGAATTCTCACTAAATAGGGGGCACTAGCTTTTTCTAGTTTTTGTCTGAACGAAGTCATTCTCACTCACACTTTCATAACTGGGCTACCTCTAGTGTGGCGGATATGTTCGTGATAACCAGGCATCAACCAGCAAACCTGCAGGATTTTCTAAAAGATATTAAAAAAATGGTTCAAGGATTGTCTCTGGAACCAGGATTTATTGAAATCTTGGCAGGCAGATCACCAGATGATGCAACAACTTTGGTTGTTGTTCAAAAATGGGATTCCATCGGTAATGCTCGCAGGGCAATTAATTCCGGCAAGAACCGTATGGAGGTTTGGCCGGTTATGTCGAGTGCTCAAGATGAACCAACCATGTTTGAAACATTATTTGAGTTCAAGGATGGGTTTGGAACTGAATTTGAATCGGTGCTTAACCAAGATTAATTAAGTCTTTAAGTAGGCTGAAGGTTCACTACTTATATACACAAAAAGGGGAAGACCTCTCATGGCCGCTGATCGAGTGGAAGCCATAGTCAATTTGGCTAAACGTCGCGGTTTTGTTTACCCATCAAGTGAAATTTATGGGGGAACACGTTCTGCTTGGGATTATGGTCCATTAGGTGTGGCATTAAAAGACAATGTTCGAAATCAATGGTGGCAAACAATTGTTAGATCAAGAGAAGATGTGGTGGGACTTGATTCCTCAGTAATTCTTGCTTCTCAAGTTTGGCAAGCCTCAGGCCACGTTGAAGCATTTGTGGATCCATTAACCGAATGCAAACAGTGTCACAAAAGATATAGAGCTGATCAATTAATTGAAGCCTATGTAACGAAAAATAAAAAAGAACCAGCAAATGGCTTAGCAGATATCGCATGTGCAAATTGTGGTACTCGTGGACAATTTACAGAAGAAAAAATGTTTAATGGCATGCTTCGCACCCACATCGGAGTTACAGAAGATGATGGTGCACTACATTATTTGAGACCAGAAACAGCTCAAGGAATATTTGTTAACTTTAATAACGTACTTACAAGCTCTCGAAAGAAACCACCTTTTGGTATTGCTCAAGTTGGTAAAGCTTTTAGAAACGAAATCACTCCAGGTAATTTTATTTTTAGAACAAGAGAATTTGAACAAATGGAATTGGAATACTTTGTTAAACCAGGAGAAGATGAGAAATGGCATGAATACTGGTTAGAACAAAGATGGAATTGGTATGTAGATCTGGGAATAAAACCAGAAAACTTAAGAAAGTTCGAACATCCCAAAGAGAAACTTTCCCATTACGCGAAAAGAACTGTGGATATTGAATACAAATTTGAATTTGCGGGTTCAGAATGGGCAGAACTGGAAGGCGTTGCTAATAGAACTGATTACGATTTAAAGACTCACAGTCAAGCAAGTGGTACAGATCTTAATTTCTTTGATCAGGAAAATAATGAAAAATATATTCCTTATGTAATTGAACCTTCAGCGGGATTAACCAGAGCAGTGTTAGCTTTTCTACTTGATGCCTACGATGAAGATGAGGCTCCTAATTCAAAAGGTGGAGTAGATAAGAGAACAGTATTAAGACTTGATCCAAGACTTGCTCCAATTAAAGTTGCAGTTTTACCTTTATCAAGAGATGAAAAGTTGAGTCCGGTGGCAAAAGAAATTGCCCAAGAATTGAGAAAAAAATATATGGTGGAATTTGATGATTCAGGTGCTATTGGTCGAAGATATAGAAGAGCTGATGAAATTGGAACACCATTTGCTGTCACAGTTGATTTTGAAACTTTAGATGATAAAAGTGTCACAATTAGAGATAGAGACAGCATGGAACAGGTAAGAGTTCCCATAGCAGAATTGCCAAATTGGTTAGGTTCTCGTTTACCTGCGTAAAATAGTTTTACCTATGTCTTTACAAACCTCAAGATTCGAAGTTGATCCTCCTGTTGTGCTTGCCCCTATGGCAGGAATAACCAATCAAGCATTTAGAAGACTTTGTCGTGAATATGGGGCTGGGCTTTATGTAAGTGAAATGGTGACTAGTCGAGCACTCATTGAAAGATCTCCTGAAACTATTCGCATGGTTACACCAGATCCTGATGAACAAATTAGAAGTGTGCAACTTTATGGAGTCGATCCTGAAGTTATGTCAAAAGCAGTCGAGATGCTAATTAGAGAAAACAGGGCAGATCATATTGATTTGAACATGGGTTGCCCAGTTCCAAAAGTTACTAAAAAAGGCGGGGGAGCAGCGCTTCCTTGGAAACAAGATTTATTTAAAGCAATTTTAGAAAGTGCGGTGGAAACTTCAAATAAAATAACTAGTGAATTAGGTGTAAAAAAAGTTCCCGTCACTGTAAAAATGCGTATGGGAATTGATGATGAGCATTTGACTTATATTGAAGCAGGAAAAATTGCTGCCAAGGTAGGTGTTACTTGGGTTGCCTTACATGCTCGAACAGCTGAACAAATGTATTCAGGTAAAGCTCGTTGGCAAGCCATTAAAACTTTGGTTGAGGAGTTAAAAGAATTTAATGTTCCAGTCCTTGGCAATGGTGACATTTGGTCTGCTCAAGATGCTTTAGCAATGGTTAAGGAAACAGGTTGTGCAGGTGTGGTGGTTGGTCGAGGTTGCTTAGGAAGACCATGGTTATTTGGACAACTTGCAGCTGCTTTTGCCGGCAAAGAAATCCCTAAAGATCCTGGTTTAGAAGTAGTTTCACAAATCATTAAACGACATGCAGTTTTATTGTGTGAACTATATGGCGAATACAAAGGCATTAGAGACATCAGAAAACATATGGCTTGGTATTTGAAAGGTTTCTCGGTGGGGAATCAATTAAGAACTTCATTGGCAATGGTTGAAAGTTTAGACAACTTAGATTTCTTGTTGGCAAAATTAGATATCAATCAAGCTTTTCCTGAAGTTGTAGTTGATAAACCTCGCGGCAGAGTAGGTTCTCAAAAGAAAGTATCCCTTCCACATAATTGGCTAAACAGTAGAAGTATTGAAAAGAATGAAGTTAAAGATCTTCGAGAAGCTGAATTGTCTGTAAGTGGTGGTTAGATGTTTGGAATAATCAAATTGTTGTTCAAATTATTTCGGTGGGTAATTACCATAATTTTTATTGGGGCAATAGTTTTTGTGGGATATAACGCTTATGGAGTGTGGACTAGTTCTAAATTAGATCAAAGAGATAAATCAGATGCAATAATTGTTTTAGGAGCTGCTCAATTTGATGGGGATCCATCACCAGTTTTTAGTAATCGTTTAGATCACGCCTTAGAACTCTACAAGGAGGAAGTTTCTTCTCTCATAATTACTGTAGGCGGGAAACAACAAGGAGATAGATTCACAGAGGCAGAAGCCGGATTTAACTATTTAAACAGATCAATTAAAAAGAACAACTTAACAGCAATCACAGATGGCAAAGACACTTTAGAAAGTTTTGAATTAATTAGAAAAGAATTTCCTAACTTAAAGAGTGTAACCATAGTAAGTGATCCAGCACATTTATGGAGAAGTCATCTTATGGCCCAAAATTTAGGTTTTGAAACAAATTTGTCTGGCACTCAAGAAGGTCCGGGCAGTGAACTAAGTAATTCATATCTGGTGAGAGAACTTGCTTCAACTCTTCGTTATGAGTTCAAGCGACATTTTGAAAGTCAGTGGTCTTTACTAAGGTCAATAGTGTTATGACATTTCAAGATGATCAATTATCTCCCGGGTATAACCAATTTGACGAAGAAAGATTTGTTACCGAATTACCTAAACGCCACGGCAGAAGAGCATTTGCTCGAGATAAAGCCAGAGTTTTACACTCAGCAGGGTTAAGAAGACTAGCTGCTAAAACTCAAATGATGTCTGCTGGTGCAGATGATTTTCCGCGCACCAGACTTACGCATACTTTGGAAGTTGCACAAATTGGTCGAGAACTTGGTGAGGCATTAGGTTGCGACCCTGATTTAGTAGAAACAGCTTGTTTGGTTCATGACTTAGGACATCCACCATTTGGGCATAACGGAGAAGAAGCTTTACATAAAGCGTCTTTAGATATTGGTGGTTTTGAAGGTAATGCCCAAACATTTAGATTACTAACCCGTCTTGAATCAAAAACAATTCGTCATGGTAGATCTCTGGGTTTAAATCTAACTCGAGCAACTCTTGATGCCGCCACAAAATATCCTTGGGGATTTGATGGTAAAAATCCTAAATTTGGTTATTACCAAGAAGATAAGGAAATATTTGATTGGGTTAGATTAGAAGTTAAGGGTCAAGGCAAAGTATTTGAAGCCCAAGTCATGGATATTGCAGATGACATTGCATACAGCGTTCATGATATTGAAGATGCAATTTATGGTAAGCATTTTAGCTCACTAGCACTTGATTCTGAACCAGAATTTAAAGAAGTTGTAAAACTTGCTGCAAAAGAATATGCCTCTGAAATTGATGAAAGTATTTTAAGTAAAGCATTAAATTTATTAATCAACCAAAGTTGGTGGGTAAAATCTTTCTCCGCCACACAAGTCGATATGGCTTCATTAAAAAACATGACTAGTCATCTAATCGGTAAATTTACCGAAGAAATAGAACAAGCCACAAAATCAGGTAATAAGGAAAATAATTTAATAAGATATAACGCAAATTTAATAGTTCCTCTCGACACAAAAGCTCAAATTGCTGTCCTAAAATCAGTTGTTAATTTATTTGTGATGCAACGAAAAGGGGCGGCAGAAAATTATGCCAAAGAACAAGATTTGATTTTGAGTATTGTCGATGGATTACAAAATAATCCACTAAAACTTGATCCTCAGTTCAAACAGCAGTACGACAACGCTGAAAGTAGCAAGGAAGCCAAAAGAGCAGTGATTGACCAAGTTGCCAGCCTTACAGACTCTTCAGCAAGAAGACTTGCCCAAGAATTTGTAGGCTAAGACTCATGTCAGGAAGAATCCGAAACGACGATGTAGTTTTAGTTCGTGAGCGCGCACGAATTGATGAAGTTGTTCGCGAACACGTTTCTTTAAAAAGTGCTGGAGGAGCAAGCCTTAAAGGTTTGTGTCCTTTTCACGATGAAAAATCTCCTTCGTTTCATGTCACACCTTCCAAAGGTTTTTGGTATTGCTTTGGTTGCGGTGAAGGCGGAGATGTTATTGGCTTCTTACAAAAAATTGAACATTTATCTTTTAGTGAAGTAGTTGAGAAATTAGCTGGTAAATATAACATCCAACTTCGCTATGACGAATCATCAAACAGATCAGGAATCAATACAGGTCAGCGCACCCGCATAGTTGAAGCAAACAAATTAGCAACTGAATTCTTTGTTCAAAATCTTAATTCTCCTGAAGCAGAAACAGGCAGAAAATTCTTAACTGAACGTGGCTTTGATAAAGCGGCAGCCTGCAAATTTGGTGTTGGCTATGCCCTTAAAGGTTGGGATTCTTTAACTAATCATTTGAAACAAAAAGGTTTCACTGACACAGAACTCACTTTGGCAGGATTGTCTGTTGCAGGACAGCGCGGAGTTTATGATCGTTTCCGAGGAAGATTAACTTGGCCAATTAGAGATGCCAGTGGTGATGTGGTCGGATTTGGTGCACGAAGACTTTATGACGATGACCAAGGCCCAAAGTATTTAAACACTCCAGAAACCCCTGTTTACAAAAAAAGCCAAGTTTTATACGGAATCGATTTAGCGAGAAAAGAAATTGCATCTAGTAAACAAGCTGTGATTGTGGAGGGTTACACAGACGTGATGGCTTGTCACTTGTCTGGGGTAACTACGGCTGTTGCAACTTGTGGAACTGCATTTGGTGATGATCACGCTCGAGTACTAAGACGATTCTTAATGGATCAAGAACAATTGCGTGGAGAAATAATTTATACCTTTGATGGTGACGAAGCAGGAAGAAAAGCCGCCCTAAAAGCATTCAATCTAGATCAATCATTTGTTGCTCAAACTTTTGTGGCAGTAGAATCAAGTGGATTAGATCCTTGCGAACTAAGACAAAAAAGTGGCAATGATGCAATAGTTGCCCTTGTTAAGTCAAGAGTTCCTTTGTTTGAATTCGTAATTAAATCCACAATTGCAAGCTTTGACTTAAATACAGCCGAAGGCAGAGTTTCAGCGCTAAGAGCAGCAGCACCAGTTGTGGCTGGGATTAAAGATGTTGCATTAAGACCTGAATACACCAGAATGCTTGCCGGTTGGTTAGGTGCTGATTCAAACACCGTAGTTCAAGCTGTTGGTACTGCAACTAATTCTCGAAGCAGAATAAGTTTAGAAGTAGAAGCAAATAAGCCAGAGAAAAAAGAAATGCTACAAGATACTGTGGAAACTTCAATGGAACGTGAATGTTTGAAGCTAACCTTCCAATTCTCAGATTTAGTAAAAACCTGGTTTGCTCAGTTAACGCCTGATTGTTTTTCATATCAAAAATACCGAGAAATATTTGAATCAATCTTAAGTTCCGAACTAAATGAAATATCTGCAAATACAGCCCATGACGCAACTGAAGATGAAGAACAAAGGGCATTAATTGCAGCACTATCGGTTGAAGAATTCAAAGCCAATGTCGAACCAAGATATGTTGATTCTGTTTTCGCCAGGGTACTTGAAATAAATGCGGGTAGGACTATTGCAGATTTGAAGAGCCAATTGCAAAGACTTGATCCTGCAACACAAAATCAAGAGCATGATCGCATGTTCCAACAACTCTTGAGTATCGAAGAATTTCGAAGGGCTTTGAGAGAGCAATCTCTGGGCACTTCGTGAGTAACCTCAAGAGAGCAAAATTCTGTCTTCTTGGTAAGTTTGCATTCGCGTTAAAAGTCATTCCCGCATAGCTCAATTGGCAGAGCACTCGACTGTTAATCGAGTGGTTCCTGGTTCGAGTCCAGGTGCGGGAGCTTCATTAAACCGAGAGTAACAAAAATGAGTGGCACTATCGCCTTAGTCGGTTCAGGTGAATGGTTGCCTGTGATGTTGGATCTTGAAAAAGAATTACTAAACAATCAAAATCCTGTTTATGTGCAACTTTCTACAGCCGCTGGTCAAGAAAGTCCAGCAAGACTTGAGCACTGGAAAAATTTAGCTCAAAATCAAGCAAAATCTCTAAATGTTGAATCAAGATGGCTACCGGTTTTTGATCAAGAGTCTGCCAATAATCCTGAATTTGCCGAAAAAATAAAAGGCGCTGGACTAATTTATTTAAGTGGGGGAGACCCAACTTATTTAGCAGAAAGCCTAAGAGATTCTCTGGTTTGGAAAGCAATCGTTAAGGAGTGGGAAAATGGTGCATCTTTAGCAGGTTGCAGTGCCGGAGCAATGGCATTAACTACATGGGTGCCGAGAATGAGAATCAAAATTGGCAAAAATAATGAAGATGTTAAAGGTTTAGGACTATTACCAAACATCAGGGTAATTCCTCATTTTGATCGAATGCTTGGTTGGATTCCAGACATCATCACTAGATATTTACTAAACACTCCACCAGGAGTCACTCTGGTGGGAATTGATGAAAAGACGGCTCTAGTTGGTGGAATTAATAGTTGGACGGTGAAAGGTGAACAATCTGTTTGGGTCTTAACTCATGATGGTCGCGAAGAATTTAAACCAGGGCAAACGCTTATAACTAATTAAGCTTTGTGTTTGTACCAGTCGACATAAATTGGATCAAGTGGTTTCTTGCCTTGAATCAAATCTGCAGCTCTTTCGGCAAGCATCATCACAGGTGCATAAATATTTGCATTTGTTACATAGGGAAATACGGAAGCATCAACAACTCTTAATCCCTCGACTCCATGAACTTTCATGGTGTTTGGATCAACCACTGACATCTCATCTGTACCCATTTTTGCAGTACAAGATGGGTGATAAGCAGTTTCGCTATCTTTAGCAACCCATTTTAAAATATCTTCATCTGAGCTAACTGATACTCCTGGAGAAATCTCCCCACCATTAAATTCATCCATTGCCTTTTGAGTCAAAATATTTCGTGCTACTCGAATGGCTTCTACCCATTCTCTTTTATCTTGGGCAGTTGATAAATAGTTGAATAAAATAGCAGGCTTAGTGTAAGGATTTGCATCTTTAATTTTTATATGACCTCTTGCATCTGAATACATGGGACCAATATGAATTTGATAACCATGACCTTTTGCAGTCACAGTTCCGTCATAGCGAACTGATATTGGTAAGAAGTGAAACATTAAGTTTGGATATTTAACTTCTTCGTTACTGCGGGCAAAACCGCCACCTTCGAAATGATTAGACGCACCTGGACCTTTTCTAAAGAACAACCAGGCCGCTCCAATAAATGGTCTTCTCCAAAGTTGCAAATTAGGTTGCAAAGAAACAGGTTTCTTGCATGAGTATTGAACATAAACTTCTAAATGATCTTGCAAATTGGCGCCTACCCCTGGAAGGTCTTTAATCACAGGAATACCTAAAGAACTCAAGTGCTTTGATTCGCCAATTCCGGAAAGTTGCAGAATTTGTGGTGTATTTATTGCACCACCACAAAGAATAATTTCCTTACCTTGAATAAATTCTTTCTTCTTTCCAAAAAGTGTTCTAAAAGTAACTTCAACTCCAACGGCAATTTTGCCTTCGAAAACAATTTTTTCTACCATGGCGCGGGTCTTGATTGTGAGATTTTTACGTTTTTTTACAGGATGTAAATATGCTCGAGATGAGGAAAGTCTTCTACCCCTTCTCACGTTTCGATCAAAGGGACCAAAACCTTCTTGGCGATAACCATTCACATCATTAGTTAATTGATACCCAGCTTCTACTGCAGCTTTGAAAAATGATTGAAAGAGTGGATTTTTAGCCGGCCCTTTTTCTAATTCAAGTGGACCACTATGTCCTCTAAAAACAGGATCGGAAACATTTATAGAATTTTCCATCTTCTTGAAATACGGAAGGCAATGGGCAAAATCCCAATTCTCTACACCTTTATCCCTGGCCCAGCGCTCATAATCCATAGGATTTCCGCGTTGAAAAATCATGCCATTAATTGATCCTGAGCCACCCAGAATTTTTCCTCGACCGTGGTTAACATTTCTATTATTCATAAATGGTTCTGGCTCAGATTTATATTTCCAATCATAAAATTTACTTCCGATTGGGAAAGTTAGTGCCGCAGGCATTTGAATAAAAACATCCCACCAATAATCTGGACGTCCTGCTTCTAAAACTAAAACTTGATTATTTTCATTTTCACTCAATCTGTTTCCTAAAACAGATCCCGCACTTCCACCACCAACAACGATGTAGTCAAAAATTTTTGCCATTAAGAATTACTCTCTGCACTTTCAATGACATTTGTTAATAACATCGCCCTTGTCATTGGCCCTGTTCCACCTGGAGTGGGGGAGAAGAAACCTGCAACATCTTTGACTTGGGGATCGATATCTCCCATGAGACCATTTTCAGTTCTAGTGATTCCAACATCAACAACTGCAGCGCCTTTTTTAATCATGTTTGGTTTAACTAAGTGGGGAACACCAGTAGCAGCTATAACTATGTCTGCACTAATCAAATGACTAATTAAATCTTTTGTGCCAGTGTGACAAAGTGTCACAGTAGCGTTTTCGGCTTTTCTAGTTAAAAGTAAACCAAGGGGTCTTCCAACTGTTAGCCCTCTGCCAATAATCACAATATTTGCACCATTTATTTCAACTTTGTAAGTACGAAGTAATTCAATTATTCCTCTTGGAGTGCAAGGAAGTGGACCATTCTGTCCTAAAACTAGTTTGCCTAAATTGATTGGATGTAACCCATCTGCATCTTTGCTTGGATCCATCGCAATTAGTGCTTGATTGCCATCTAATCCTTTTGGAAGTGGCAGTTGCACAATGAACCCTGTGCAGTTTGGATCATTATTTAATTTTGTGATTGCACTCATAACATCTGCTTGCGTGGCAGTTTTTGGTAAATCAATTCGGATGGAACTAATGCCAACTTCGGCACAATCTTTGTGCTTTCCGTTTACATAAGCGTGGGATCCGGCATCATCGCCAACTAAAATTGTTCCTAGTCCTGGATTTATACCTTTTGCTTTTAGTGCAACAACTCTTTGGGCAAGATTATTTTTAATTGTTTGAGCCGTGGCTTTGCCATCAAGAATCACTGCTGACATTTAGTTACCTGTTATTTCTTTAAGTATTCAACTGCTGCATCTGAGAGGAAATTCCACAGGTGCTGGGCAAATGAAGCTCTGACATAAAGATGATAGACGCCAA
>Ga0187844_10002398_pt1 | contig 13282 bp, 14 predicted proteins | sample SpaLakP09_SKY_50_FD_134517 | JGI IMG/M metagenome (GOLD analysis project Ga0187844, IMG submission 134517) | Oligotrophic lake water microbial communities from Sparkling Lake, Wisconsin, USA - SP09_SKY_50 | ecosystem: Environmental > Aquatic > Freshwater > Lake | place: USA: Sparkling Lake...
ATTTAATGCCATGTAAACCTCTCGGCATTGCGGTAGCGTTCTTGTTATCATTCATTTCATATTAAAAGTTCTTAAATGGCTAGCCGTCGCTCTAAATTACAAGAGGATACCAACTTCAGGTTGATGCGGCTTTTGCATGAAAACCCTCATTTGTCACAGCGCGAAATGGCCAAAGCTTTGGGGCTTAGCTTCGGCGGAATTAACTATTGTTTGAATGCTTTGATAGAAAAGGGCTTGGTCAAAATTCACAACTTTAACCAAAACCAAAATAAGTTTGGCTATGCCTATCTTTTAACGCCGACCGGAATCACAGAAAAGGCACAACTAACCGGCAGTTTCTTAAAACGCAAGCTTCAAGAATATGAGGCGCTAAAAGTTGAGATTAAGACTTTGAAGTTGGAGGCAGATTCTGAAAATGGCCAAAATCCGCTAAAAATATGAGTCATATACCAGACCTGCTAAATATCAAAATTGCAATAATTGGGCTAGGGTACGTTGGACTGCCGCTTGCTGTTGAGTTCGGTAAAGTACGCTCGGTTGTAGGTTTTGACATCAACCCTACTCGCATAGACCAGCTTAAATCCGGCCACGATTTCACTCTGGAGACTGAACCGGAAGAACTAAAAGCCCCTAAACACCTTAGTTTCAGTATCAACCCAAATGACCTTCATAGTTGCAATTGTTTTATAGTTACGGTACCCACACCGATTGATCAGTACAAGCGTCCAGACCTTGGTCCTCTAATTAAAGCAAGCGAAACCGTGGGCAAGGTGCTTAAAGCTGGAGACGTTGTTATTTATGAATCCACCGTATATCCTGGGTGCACTGAAGAAGATTGCGTGCCCGTCCTTGAAAAGTTCAGTGGCTTGAAGTTCAACCAAGACTTTTTCTGTGGTTACAGCCCTGAGCGCATCAACCCAGGTGACAAAGAACACCGACTCACCAGCATCAAAAAGATTACTTCAGGCTCTTCACCAGAAGTGGCGGAACTAGTTGATGAGTTATACAAACAAATCATTGCTGCTGGTACCCACAAAGCCAGTAGTATCAAGGTGGCAGAAGCTGCGAAAGTTATTGAAAATACACAGCGGGACCTCAACATCGCGCTTGTTAATGAGCTGGCCCTCATATTTAATCGCATGGGAATTGATACCGAGTCTGTGCTAAACGCTGCCGGAAGCAAGTGGAATTTCTTGCCATTCAGGCCAGGACTAGTTGGCGGCCACTGCATTGGTGTAGACCCATATTATCTGACCCACAAAGCAGAGGCAGTTGGCTATCACCCTGAAATTATCTTGGCCGGTCGACGCTTGAATGACAAAATGGGTGCTTACGTCGTTACCCAGTTGGTAAAAACGATGGCATCCCGAAGAATGCATGTCTCAGGTTCCCGAGTACTTATCATGGGAATGACCTTCAAGGAAAATTGCCCAGATCTTCGCAACACGAGAGTTGTTGACATTATTCAAGAACTCAATGATTACAAAATTCAAGTGGAAGTATTTGATCCTTGGGCTGATCCAGTGCAAGCCCAGAATGAATATGGTATCAGCCTCGTTCAAAATCTTGAGCCTGGAGCTTATGACGCTATTGTCTTGGCAGTTGCCCACCATCAGTTCAAAACCATGGGTGCCAACGCTATTCGAAACCTAGGGAGGCCAGTGCACGTTCTTTATGACCTAAAGTATATTTTGCCTGTTGGTAGCAGTGATTTGCGTTTATGAAGGCCTTCTTAATTTAGGCATTTCAACTTCTTATTGATATGAGCTCCAATTCCATTGCGGTACTACTAAAACGACTCTGGCGACATATTACCCAACGCCGTAAAGGTCAGTTTGCATTATTACTTCTATTGATGACTCTTACATCTTTTGCGGAAATTCTTAGCATTGGAGCGGTACTTCCATTCCTTGCAGTTTTGACCGACCCTTCCAGTGTATTTAACAATTTAAGTATTAAGCCAATCATACTTTTCATAGGCCTGACTGAGCCAAGCCAACTCCTAATGCCAATAACTTTAGCATTTTGCTTAGCAGTACTTATATCTGCTAGTATGCGGCTCATATTGCTTTGGGCCAGTACTCGCCTCTCTTTTGCTACAGGTGCCGACCTTAGCAATAGTATTTACCGCCGCACACTTTACCAATCTTATGCTGTGCACATTGCTCGAAATAGCAGTGAAATCATCGATGGTATTTCCGGTAAAACTAACAATGCCATATACCTTATTAACTTGGCACTCAACCTAATTAGTTCATGCATTATGCTGGTCGTGATACTAATTACGCTTTTGTCTATTGAACCCGGCGCTGCAGTCACAGTCTTCGGCGGATTTGGCCTAGTTTATGCTGTGATAATTAAATTGACCCGCAACAGATTGTTAATCAACAGTCAGACTGTTTCTCGTGAGTCGAGCCGGGTCATTAAATCACTTCAAGAAGGCTTAGGTGGCATTCGGGACATCTTGATAGACGGAAGCCAAGAAATTTACTGCAAAATCTATCGTAACTCCGATAAGTATTTGCGCCAAGCGCAAGGCAATAACACTTTCATAAGCTCATGCCCAAGAAGTTTAATGGAAGCATTGGGTATGCTGCTGATAGCGATTGCGGCTTATGCCCTATCCCAAGAGGATGAAGGTATAAATAAGGCTATTCCAGTTCTTGGTGCTCTGGCAATTGGCGCACAGCGAATGTTACCAGTGTTGCAGCAGGCATATAGCTCATACACCGGTATTCATGGTGGGAAGTCTTCACTACAAGACGCACTAAATCTGCTAGACCAGCCTTTACCAGATTATTTAGACAAACCAGTATTCAAACCAGTACCATTTATTGAGCAGATCAATTTGAAACAAATCTCATTTCGCTACAGTCCATCCTCGCCATGGGTACTTAACAATTTAAACCTAGTCATTACCAAAGGTAGCCGTATTGGGTTTATTGGTGATACCGGAAGTGGCAAAAGCACATTGCTTGACATTTTAGCGGGGCTTTTGGAACCAACAAAAGGTACGATTGAGGTAGATCAAAATGCCATCACGCTGAGTAACCACCGATCGTGGCAAGCTCACATTGCACATGTACCTCAAACAATTTTTTTGGCGGACAGCACCATAGCGGAAAACATAGCCTTTGGTGAAGATGAAAGCCAAATTGATATTGCACGCGTTCATCAAGTAGCTAAACAAGCGCAGATTTCAGAGGTAATTGAGTCTTGGCCAATGAAGTACCAAACTCTTGTAGGTGAGCGCGGTATTAAACTTTCAGGCGGGCAGAGGCAGCGCATTGGTATTGCGCGTGCACTATATAAACATGCAAACGTCATCATTTTCGACGAAGCTACAAGCGCATTAGATAGTCGTACAGAGCAAGCTGTAATGAAAGCTATCGAAGGCCTGAGTAAAGAACTCACACTACTTATCATTGCTCACCGTATAACCAGTTTAGAGTGTTGCACGCAAATTGTAGAGTTAGATGGAGCAAGTGTTAAAAGTATTGGTAGTTATAAAGACATGATGGCGAGAACAACTTAACTTAATGATAGGACTATACACATGAAAATTCTTGTAACTGGTGGTTGCGGCTATAAAGGGCATGTCCTCGTTCCAAAATTGCTTGCAAGGGGATATGAAGTTATTGTTTTTGACACCCAATGGTTTGGGAATTATTTGGTGCCAAATAAGTATTTGACTGTGATAAAAGGTGATGTACGTAATATTGACTCTATTCCACTTGATGGTGTCGATTGCATCATTCACTTGTCATCTATTGCAAACGATCCTTGTGGTGATTTAAATCCACAATTAACCTGGGAGGTAAGTGCACTCGCTACAATGCAATTAGCTGATCAAGCTAAGCGGCGGGGAATAAAGCGGTTTATTTACGCATCATCAGGCAGTGTTTATGGTGTCAAGGAAGAACTACAGGTCACCGAAGAACTCGAGCTAAAACCTATATCAGAGTACAACAAGACAAAGATGGTAGGCGAGCGAGTACTGCTAAGTTACATGCAAGATATGGTCGTCCAAATAGTACGGCCTGCCACAGTCTGCGGATATTCGCCACGTATGCGGCTTGATGTATCCGTAAATCTGCTAACCATGCAGGCTTTGTCCAGAGGAAAAATAACTGTTTTTGGTGGTGATCAGGTCCGCCCCAATATCCACATAGACGATGTTACTGACTTGTATTTGCACTTAGTTGATCACCCGGAAATTACTGGTGTTTATAACGCCGGATTTGAAAATATTTCTATTTTAGATATTGCAAAAATGGTCACTCAATACATCCCTGTTGAGATTGCAGTTACGCCTTCTAATGATCCGCGCTCTTATCGCATCAATTCAGATAAATTGCTGACTACCGGATTCATACCTAAAAAATCAGTCAATGATGCGATTCGAGAAATCATCGAAAAGTATCGTTTGGGAGAACTAAAAGATGAGGACCATTATTACAACTTGCGGTGGATGGAGCAGACAGTTCTTGCTAAGAAAGATTTAATTAATGCAGACTAATCTAAACGGATCGGCGCACTTTTCCGATTACTCCCGTAAATTGCAGAACGTGCTTGCAATTTCAGACTGGACATTAGTCCATCAACTTTGCAGGGCGCTGCTAGAAAGTTGGCAACAGGGACGCAGAGTTTTTATTTGTGGAAATGGTGGCAGCGCCGGTAATGCAATTCATCTTGCAAATGATTTTATTTATGGCATTGCAAAGAAAACCGGAGGTGGTTTGAAAGTAATTGCTCTTACTTCAAATTCGGCGGTGATAACCTGCCTTGCCAATGATGTAGGGTACGACTTTATTTTTTCTGAGCAACTGGCAGTGCATGCGCAAAAAGGTGATTTATTGATTGCACTTAGTGGCAGTGGCAATTCGGGCAATATCATTCGAGTCTTGGAGCAAGCTAGTGCAATGGGCGTAACGTCTTTCGCGATACTTGGCTTTAATGGTGGGAAGTGCAAGGAACTTGCGGACGTCGCAATCCATTTCCCGGTGAATGATATGCAAATTGCGGAGGACTTACAACTTATTGTCGGCCACATGGCTATGCAATGGTTGTATGCGAATCGCCCCTAAACTAACAAACTAATCCACCACTAAATTATGCAAACTGTTCTTGTAATCGGAAGCAATTCTTTTTCTGGCGCGACATTTTCTGATTATTGCTTACAAAAAGGTGCTAATGTTATTGGAGCAAGTAGGTCTGATGAACCGATAGATTCCTTTTTGCCATATAAGTGGAATGACTATTCAAATTTCTCGTTCTATCCTTATGATCTAAACAAGGACTTGCAAAAAATCAAAGAGTTGTTACATGACATCAAGCCTGAATATGTTGTGAACTTTGCTGCCCAAAGCATGGTGGGCGAAAGTTGGGCTAATCCTGGGGATTGGTTCATGACCAATGCCGTATCAACGATCAAATTTCATGACGAGTTGCGTAAGTGTGATTTTCTAAAGCGCTATGTTCATGTATCAACGCCTGAAGTTTATGGCAGTTGCTCTGGCTTTGTGAAAGAAAATTGTATTTTTAACCCCAGCACTCCTTACGCCGTGTCAAGAGCTGCGGCTGATTTGAGTTTGAATACTTTCCATGCGACCTATAAATTTCCTGTCGTTACAACACGTGCAGCAAATGTATATGGACCCGGTCAGCAACTATATCGAATCATTCCTCGTACCATACTTTTTATACTTCTCGGCCGAAAGTTGCTGCTTCACGGAGGAGGGGTGTCCACTCGTTCGTTTATCCATATGAGAGATGTGTGTGAGGCCACTTTTAAAATCATGAAAAATGGCCGAAGTGGTGAGACTTATCACATCTCTACTAACGAGGTAGTCTCCATTCGTGCATTGGTTGAGCTAATTTGTACAAAACTTAAAGTCAACTTTGAAGACCATGTTGAGTTGGTAGGTGATCGATTGGGTAAAGACTCAGCTTATCACTTAGATAGCACCAAGATAAGAACAGAAATCGGCTGGCAAGACAGCATCTATTTAGATGCTGGCTTAGATGAATGCATTTCTTGGGTTCAAAACAATTTGAGCCTTCTCAAAAATCAACATTTCGATTACATACACAAACCTTGATTGAGTTTGCCGAATTAATAAAGGATTACTTCACGTGATTGATTCAATTACATTATCTTCACAGATACGTGCTAAAGCGGTTGAGATGTCACATGCCGCAGGTGCAGCGCACCTAGCATCTGCGCTATCTTGCAGCGATATTTTGGCGGTTCTTTTCCATTCTGTGCTTAATTTGGATTCGAGAAAACCTAAGTGGGAAGACCGTGACAGGTTTATCCTAAGTAAGGGTCATGCTGCCACCGCACTTTATGCCGCAATGGCCTACAAAGGTTTTATCAGTGAGAATGATCTTAAATCTTATGGTCGCCAAGGCTCCAATCTTGAGGAGCACCCGTCACCAAAGCTCCAGGGTGTTGAAGCTGCTACAGGTTCATTGGGACATGGCTTGCCATGTGGCGCTGGTATGGCGCTAGCTGGAAGAATCAAGGTTCAGAAATATCGGACTTTTGTTGTGATGAGTGACGGTGAATGCAATGAGGGCTCAGTTTGGGAGGCTTCGATGTTTGCTGCAGCTAATAAATTAGGTAGTTTATGCGCCTTTATAGATTTCAATAAGTGGCAGGCTACCGGTCGCAGCAGGGACGTTCTTTTACTAGATCCATTGGTAGAAAAATTCAAGAGCTTTGGCTGGAATGTTTGCGAAATTGATGGGCATGATCATAAGCAAATTTTGAATGCTACTCAAGACGTTTCAGTTCTACAGGATAGGCCAACGATGGTTGTTGCCCATACGGTAAAGGGTAAAGGAGTTTCCTTTATGGAAGACGACAATAACTGGCACTACAGAGTTCCTACTAGAGAAGAAGTTCAATTGGCTAAAGTTGAATTAGGTATATTATGAGAAATGCTTTTGCTAATGCTGTTACAGAATTAGGTGATATTTATCCTGAGTTGGTACTGCTTGCAGGCGATATCGGTAACCGCCTTTTTGACAAATTTAAAGAAAATCATCCAAAAAGATTTTATAACTGTGGCGTTGCTGAAGCAAATATGACCGGTATTGCATCTGGTCTTGCTGCTTCAGGACTCCGCCCTATTACTTACACAATTACCCCTTTCAACACTGTCCGTTGCTTAGAGCAAATTCGACTTGATATTTGTTATCCCAATTTACCTGTAATAGTTGTTGGAACTGGTTCGGGTTTATCTTACGCCGGCTTAGGTGCAACCCACCACTCCATGGAGGATATTGCTTTAATGCGCTCCTTGCCTAATATGCATGTAATTTGCCCGGCTGATCCTGTAGAAGTGCAACTAGCGTTAAAGGATGCCTTAAGGTTGGGTCGACCCACGTACATTCGTTTGGGTAAAAAAGGCGAGCCAATTGTCCATCACGACGAACCTGTGTTTGAAATTGGAAAAGGAATTGAAGTTAGAAGTGGTTCTGATGTAGCAATTTTGGGTGTAGGAAATACTGTAGATTTGGCTTTAAAGTGTGCTGACCGCCTCAATAACAAAGGGTTGTCTACAAAGGTAATTAGTATGCACACGGTTAAGCCCTTGGACGAGTCCCTTCTCCAAGTATTGTTTGCAGAGCAAAAACTGGTGGTTGTGATCGAGGAGCATGGTCTTATTGGAGGTGCCGGCAGCGCTGTGCTGGAGTGGGGTAATTCCAATAGGGTGGATCTAAGAAAGCTTATTCGTTTTGGTGGTCCAGATCTGTTTCTGTCCGCTTGCGGAGACCAGAACGATGCACGTAGTCTCATAGGCCTAACAGTTAATAATATATCAGAGCAAATTTTGGATCGGATGAATTGAAGTGATGCGTGTAGGATTTGACTTTGACAATACGCTCATAAGCTACGATAAATTATTTCGACTGCTTGCTTTGGAAGGCCGACTGATTCCTGATGATACGAAGCCAGAAAAGAATGCCGTTCGTGACTACCTACGATTGCAGGGAAAAGAAGTAGTGTGGACTCATCTTCAAGGAGAAGTATACGGGGGCCGCATTCAAGAGGCAGAACCGTATCCGCAAATGCTTGCGACCCTTTCTGAATTGGCTCAAAAAGGTATTCCAATGTGCATTGTTAGTCACAAGACACGAACCCCTTATTTAGGTGAGCCTTGGGATTTACATGCAGCAGCCAAAAGTTGGCTTAGCAAGCATGGGTTTTTTCGAGGAGACTTTCTAGATTGGAAAGAGAACCAAGTTTTTTTCGAGCTAACTAAAGAGGAAAAGGTTGCGAGAATTGTTTCAATTGGATGCACACACTTTGTAGATGATCTTCCTGAAATCCTTGAAATGCTACCAGACAATATTCAAAAAATATTGTTTTCTCCGAACTTAAAAGTGCCAATTAACCCCACCTGGCAATTGATGACAGCTTGGCAAAATTTGCCCAATATTTTAGAGTTGTAGTGACAAATCAATTTGTTGATAGCCAGATAGAAACTTTTTGCTTTCGAAATGGTTTGAAATTGCCCTACCAGATTGAACCAATTCATGGTGGGAGAAATAGTCAAGTATTCAGGTTAACTAAAGATGACAAAAAATGGATTCTTAAAAAATACTTTCCACCGTCTGGTAACAAGCTAGATAGATTAGGAACTGAATTCAAATTTTTATTTTTCCTGAGAAGTCAAGGTGTAACTGATGTTCCTGAGCCATTAGCTTTAGATCGTGAGTTGAATTGTGCACTTTATTCATTCATACCTGGTCAACGCCTTAAAGTGATTAAAGAAAAACATATTGAACAAGCTGCTAATTTCATCGCTCTTATTAACAGATTTCGCAAACAACCTGAAGCCCTAGGACTTCCCTTAGCAGCTGATGCGTGCTTGTGTTGGCAAGATCATATCAATCTAACAGAATTCCGAATTGGTCGCTTGACACTGATGAGTCCTGCCTCAGCATTGGAATTGGATGCTTACAAATTTATAACAAAGCAGTTGGTACCCCATTGGTCTTTACTCAAAGAGAAGTTATTAAAGGATATTTCTTTTGCTGTAATTAAGCTACCTCTCCAATTGGAAGAAAGAATACTCTCACCCTCTGACTTCGGATTCCATAATACGATTACGAGAGAAGATCGCCTATCTTTTGTTGACTTCGAATATGCTGGTTGGGATGACCCTTCTAAGTTAATTTGTGATTTCCTTTGTCAACCTGAGTTGCCTGTTACAGACAAACAAGGTAATTATTTTAAAAATAAATTATTAAGTTCTTTGTCTTGCTCAGAAAATATAAATCAACGTGTTGAAAAGCTCCTACCGGTCCATCGCTTAAAGTGGTGCTGTATTTTATTAAATGAATTTATTTCTGAAGATAGAAAGCGGCGTATGCACGCTGGATTGAAGTCTAAAGCGTTGTTGAATGAGCAACTAAATAAGACAAAAGTATATTTTAATGAACATCTTGAACCATTGATTTAGGAATAACTAATGGCCTACATTGACTTATTGTCTGCAATTCACAAAAGTACTAATCGCGATTACTTGGCGCGAGTTAATGATCCAGATTTTCCCAAGGCTAAGGCCGCGGCGATTGCTAAGCTATGGGACTTTGACTATTGGGATGGCGATAGGAAAATTTGTTACGGCGGTTATCGGTACATGGAGGGTCGCTGGGAGAAAGTAGCTCGTGCAATGGTCGAGTATTATGGAATAAAGTCAGGCGACAGAATTTTGGATGTGGGTTGCGGAAAAGGATTTTTGCTTTACGACTTTACCAAGGTCTTACCTGGACTTGAATTGCACGGCATAGATGTCTCCCAATATGCTATAGAAAATTCAAAGCCAGAGATCAAGCGATGCCTTCAATTGGGCAATGCCAACTTATTGCCATATCCGGACAATTACTTTGATTTCGTGTTTTCCATAACTACCCTCCATAACTTACACTGCTATGACTTGCACAAGGCCTTGAAAGAAATTGAGCGCGTAAGCAAGCGACATAAGTATATTTGCGTTGAGTCATATCGCAACGAACAAGAAAAGGCCAATCTTCTTTACTGGCAGGTAACTTGTGAGGCATTTAATACCCCCGAAGAATGGGATTGGTGGTTTAAACAGACTGGTTATACAGGTGACCACTCATTCATTTTTTTTGAATAAATCATGACACTACCAAAGAAAATGCGCGCTGCCATCCTTACGGATATCCAGAAGCCGTTGGTCATTGATGAAGTTGAATTACCAGCATCACTAGATTTTGGCCAAGTGTTGGTCAAACTTAATTACACCGGAATTTGCGGTTCACAACTAGGTGAGATTGCAGGTGCCAAAGGGCCTGATGCCTATTTGCCGCATTTACTTGGTCATGAAGGTTCGGGAGTAGTTGTAGACATAGGACCAATGGTAAAACAAGTCAAACCTGGGGACCATGTTGTCCTGCATTGGCGTAAGGGTGCAGGTATTGATGCACCATTACCAAAATACAGTTGGCATGGTAAGGATCTTAACGCCGGTTCGGTTACCACCTTTAATGAATATGCCGTTGTATCTGAAAACCGTGTTACTTCCATACCAGATACTTTCCCGATGCATTTAGCTCCGCTTTTTGGTTGCGCAGTGACAACTGGGATGGGTGCCATTAGCAATAAAGCTCATCTTTCTATTGGTGAGTCCGTGTTGGTTATGGGCGCCGGTGGAGTAGGTTTAAACGTAATTCAAGCAGCATCAATGCAAAGTGCATATCCTGTTGTAGCAATCGACCGTTTTGCTGGGCGTATCGAACTTGCAAAGACGATGGGTGCAACACATGGCTTTAATTCAAACGATGGTAATTGGGTGGAGATGGCGAGAAATATAGTTGGGACGCAAGGATTTGATGTAGTAGTTGATAACACAGGTAACCCTGAAGTCATTAGCGAATGTTGGAAATTAGCTGGCGCTGAAGGGCGCTTAGTGCTTATTGGTGTTCCAGCGAAAGAAAATGAAGCCAAACTCTATACATTGCCCTTGCATTTCGGCAAAGTTATCACAGGGACTCATGGTGGAGATGGCGATCCATCAAAGGACATACCTCGCTACATTAAACTTCACACAGCAGGAAAGCTGGAGCTTGACAAGTTAGTTACCAAGGAGTTCTCTTTGGATAATATAAATGCGGCTTTGGATGAGATGCGCTATGGCAGCCTATCAGGACGTTGCATCATAAAGTTTTGAATTAAAACAACAATAAATACTTGAATAATAATGAATACATTTAGTGAACTTGTGACAACCTTCAATAAGGGATTTGACCAATTAATTACTGAGGGAGGCGTACGTATGGGGGCAATGTCAAAGTACATCTCATCTGCCTGCCAGGCGCCTATCAACATTAGCGATGGAAGTTGCGTTAATCGATGCTATTTAGGTAAGTACTTTAATCTTGGCCTTTACTCTTATATTGCTGATACTAGTGTAGGTAGGTATTGTTCTATAGCTTCACGAGTATCGATAGGCGCTTTTAGTCACCCGACCGACTGGTTGTCGGTACACGAATTTTCATTCCGTGACACAACAAGTATTTGGGGTGATTCCGTTCTGAATGATGGGCGAAATTATTTACAAGATAGCAAAATACACACAACCATAGGAAATGATGTATGGGTTGGGGATAACGTAGTAATTCTCAGAGGTGTAAATATAGGTGATGGCGCAATTATTGGAGCGGCCTCAGTCATTACAAAAGATGTACCACCTTACGCAATCATGGTGGGTAATCCAAGCCGGGTTGTGAAATTTCGATTCAATTCAGAAATCATAGAAGAGTTGTTAGCGTTGAAATGGTGGGACATGGATATGGCTGAACTCATCGGTTTAGATTTCAGTGACATAAATGCTGTTTTGAAAGTTTTACGCACAAGATGAATGTACACAAAAAATGCTGACTAAGGTTAGCAGGGTCGCTAAAACAATTTTCTAGCAAACTACTTCGAAAAAAATGTGAAAAATATGACAATGCACAAAAAAAGAGTGACATGCCGTTTGTGCGGCTCAGCCAATTTAGGTCTAATCCTCAAAATGCCCCCATGTCCTCCTGTTGACAACTATCGCTTTGCTAACGAGCCAGAGATAAGTTACCCGAACTTTCCTATGGATTTGTACATGTGTTCTGAATGCGGGCATGCTCAATTGTTGGATGTGGTTTCCCCTGATATTTTGTTTGGAAATTACATATACACATCGAGTAGTTCAACTGACCTTGCTAGGCATTTTCTTGCATATTCATCTTCAATTGTAAATAGGTTCTGCTTAGGAAAAGAGAGTTTCGTTGTCGATATCGGGAGTAATGATGGTTTATTCCTGTCTAACTTTAAAGCACTTGGTATAAAAGTCTTGGGAATCGATCCGGCTAGCTTTGCGGCTGAGAAGGCTATATTGTCAGGTATTCCGACTGAAGTATCATTTCTTAACGAAGCTGTTGTAAGTAAGGTAATCTCAGAATATGGAGGAGCGGATCTTGTTAGTGCAAACAATGTCTTTTCACATTCAGATAACTTGATTGAATTTGCAGAGTGCGCGCGTGACATGCTAAAAAAAGATGGTGTTTTTGTTTTTGAGGTCTCGTATTTGCTGGACTTGGTTAAAGGAAAGGTTGTTGATTACATCTACCATGAACATTTAGCCCATCATAGTGTACGTCCCCTGCGGATATTTTTTGAGTCGATAGGAATGAAACTCTTTGATGTTGAAAGGGTGGACACTAAGGGGGGGAGCATACGTGGCTTCGCAACTCGGCGTGACTCTAGTTGGCAAGTATCTGATTCGGTTAGTCAACTTGAACAGGCTGAGCATGAGGCGGATCTTTACTCTACTAAAACCTACAGCGCACTACAGAAATACATGTCTGTCCGAGCGCTTGAGGTTTTAGACATCCTTACATCAATCCGTAACAATGGAGGCAAAATTGCATCCTATGGTGCTTCTGCAACTGCCACAGTGTTAAACCATATGATGGATTTGAATTGCTTTTTTTCCTTTATTGTTGATGACAATCCGGACCGCCAGGGCAGACTAAGTCCAGGATTTCATATCCCCGTCACTTCGAAAAATAATTTAACTTTAGAGCAGCCTGAATTGGTTGTAATTTCTTCATGGCGTTTTTCAAGCGAGATTATCTCAAAGAATAAAGAATACCTTGAAGCTGGTGGACGTTTTTTGGTGCCCTTGCCTGATCTGAAAGTTATATCGATTTGAAAACATTTTGGATTTTTGGTGCATCCAAACCATTGGGAAATACTATGCTAAGA
>Ga0187844_10002399_pt1 | contig 13281 bp, 13 predicted proteins | sample SpaLakP09_SKY_50_FD_134517 | JGI IMG/M metagenome (GOLD analysis project Ga0187844, IMG submission 134517) | Oligotrophic lake water microbial communities from Sparkling Lake, Wisconsin, USA - SP09_SKY_50 | ecosystem: Environmental > Aquatic > Freshwater > Lake | place: USA: Sparkling Lake...
ATCGGGGCGATCGCCGCGGCTCAGGCCTTGCAATAACGCATCTTTGGTAGCTAGCCCTAGCAATTAATTCAGCGCCATGCTCAACTTGCGCCGGTAGGTAGCGACCATTTGCGCTTGCGGGTCGGTTTCGGCCACGACTTTGCCGGCGATTTCGATGCCGCCAGCGGTTTTGCCGGTATCTTGTACCGCGCCTTTGGATTTGGGCGGGGTGAGCAACTCCAAAATCGCCACAAAGGTTTTGCGCGGCACCGCATCGCCCCAGGCTTTGTCGCGCATGATGATTTCCAGTAATTCGTCCATAGCCACGGTCCACTGCCCTTCCACCATCAAGACCCGGGCTTTGGCTAGGCGGCTATCAAAGTCGCGCTTGTTGGTAGCGATAGCTTCTTCAAACTGCGCCAATTCCCAATTGCCGCGCGGGTCGGTGTTGACAAATTCGATGGCGTCTAAGAAATGGTGCAAAGCATCAAAACGGATCTGGCGCGGAATGGCGGCCAGGGCCGGGGCTAGCGCTACTTTGGCCTCTTCCAAGGCGTTATGGTGAATCAGCAACTTGACAAGTTCGTGGCGTGCATCGTCATTGGCTGGGTCGGCGGCCAGGGTTTCCTGCAGTTTGTGCAGCGCCGCTTCCACGTCGCCCGCCGCCAACAAAGCCTGCGCGTCTTCGGCATCGGTGAGGGAGGCACCTTCGGGCGGCAGGTGTTTGTCCAAAAAGGTCTTGACTTGGCTTTCCGGAACCGCGCCCATAAAGCCATCCACCGGCTTGCCGCCGATCAGGAGCACGCACGTGGGAATGCTGCGGATGCCAAAAGCTTTGGAGAGTTCTTGCTCTTGGTCCGAGTCGATCTTGACCAATTTGAAGCGCCCGGCGTAATCGGTTTCGACTTTTTCCAGGAGCGGCCCTATCACTTTGCAGGGGCCGCACCAGGGGGCCCAGAAGTCCAGGAGCACCGGCACGTCGTGCGAGGCGCGGATGACTTCAGTTTCAAAATTTTCTAGGGTGACGTTGATCATGAAAAGATACTCGGGGTGAAAACGTAAAATTGGGACTCTAGCCTAGTGGCATGGCTGTCGTCTGATCCTCGGGCGCAGGTGCCAAGCGCTGTTTCTAACCCTATGAGCACCACACCCATCGCGGTCGTTATGGGTTCCAGTTCAGACTGGGACACCATGCAGCACGCAGTGCAGATTCTCCAACAGTTTGGCGTCGCCTTTGAGGCGCGCGTACTTTCGGCGCATCGCATGCCCGACGATATGTTCGCATTTGCGCAAGCGGCCCAAGGCCGAGGCCTACGCGCCATCATCGCCGGTGCTGGCGGTGCTGCGCACTTGCCAGGCATGCTAGCCTGCAAAACCACGGTGCCGGTGCTGGGCGTGCCGGTGCCGAGCAAACATTTACACGGCGTTGACTCCCTGCACAGCATTGTGCAAATGCCCAAAGGCATACCGGTGGCTACGTTTGCCATTGGTGCAGCCGGTGCAGCCAATGCAGCTTTGTTCGCGATAGCCCTATTAGCTGCACACGATGCGGCGCTGGGCAAGCAATTGGATGCCTATCGTGCAGAGCAAACACGCGCTGCGCGCGAGCAGCAGTTGCCGGTGACCGGCTTGTCGGACGGACTGGTCGGTTTATGAGCGCAGGCGCTGCGCTGTTACCTGGGGCGCAGACCAACGGGCCGGACGCCGGGCCGCTGACGCTGGGCGTATTGGGCGGCGGCCAATTAGGCCGCATGTTTGTCCATGCCGCCCAAGCCATGGGTTATGAAACGGCGGTGCTGGACCCCGATGCCAACAGCCCGGCTGGGCGCGTGAGCCACCACCACATCCAGAGCGCCTACCAGGACCCGCAAGGGCTGGCGCAACTGGCCGCTTTGTGCAGCGCCGTGACCACCGAGTTTGAAAATGTGCCCGCCGACGCGCTGGCCATACTAGCCGCCAAGCGGCTAGTTGCACCAGGCGCCAAGGCCGTGGCCATTGCACAAGACCGGCTGGCTGAAAAAGCCCACTTCGGCAGCTGCGGCGTGCCCTGCGCCCCCTTCGCTGCAATCGCGAGTCTGGCAGATGTTGAGGTGGCACCGACGGATTTGTTGCCCGGCATTTTGAAAACTGCGCGCCTAGGTTATGACGGGAAGGGCCAGGTGCGTGTGGCGGATCGTGCGCAGCTGCGCCAAGGCTTTGCCGACCTGCAACAGCAAGTTTGCGTGCTGGAAAAAATGCTACCACTGGCGCTGGAATGCTCGGTCATCTTGGCGCGGGGAACGGACGGCGCCATGGTGCATTTCCCGGTACAACGCAATCTGCACCGCGCCGGGATTTTGGCGGTGACCGAGGTATTGGAGGGCAATGTCCCGGCGGCGCTGGCCGCGCAAGCGGTGCAATCAGCCCGCGCTATCGCCCAAGGGCTTTCCTATGTGGGCGTGCTGTGCGTGGAGTTTTTTGTGTTGCAGGACGGCAGCCTGGTGGTCAATGAGATCGCCCCGCGCCCGCACAACAGCGGCCACTACAGCCTGGACGCCTGCGATCAGTCGCAGTTTGACTTGCAAGTGCGCACCCTGGCGGGCCTGCCCCTGACTGCGCCGCGCCAGCACAGCGCAGCCGTGATGCTCAACCTGCTGGGCGAACTCTGGGGCCCTGGCTTGGATGCGACACCCCCTTGGGACGCGGTGCTGGCACTGCCAGGCGCGCATTTGCATTTGTACGGCAAACGCCAGGCGCGCCTAGGCCGCAAGATGGGTCACCTGACCCTGACCGCCCACAGCCCGCAAGCGGCGCGGGCCAGTGCACTTGCAGCGGCGAAAATTCTGGGAATTGAAGCGTTTTAAATGCTTTTGCGCGTTTTTGGCGCTCACTTATCCGCATATACCCATGATTTTGCAAGTCCATGAAAGCTCCAGCCTGCCGCACTGCGAGCGGATTTTGCGCCAGGGCGGCTTGCTCGGCTTGCCTACCGAAACCGTTTATGGCCTGGCGGCTGACGCGGACCATACCCAAGCGGTGGCGGGGATTTTTGCCGCCAAGGGCCGCCCGGCGGACCATCCGCTGATTGTGCATGTAGCCGACATGGACGGCGGCCTGAGCGGCGCGCGCTACTTCGCCCGCGAAATACCTGAATTTGCCCTGCGCCTGATGCAAGCCTTTTGGCCCGGGCCGCTGACCTTGATACTGCCGCGCCGCGACGCAGTGGCTGCGGCCGCTGCCGCCGGGCAGGACTCGGTCGGCCTGCGCTGCCCGGCACACCCTGCCGCCCAGGCCCTGCTTCGTGCCCTGCGCCACAGCGCGCAAGGCAGCGTGGTCTGGGGCCTGGCTGCGCCCAGCGCCAACCGTTTCGGGCGCGTCAGCCCGACCACGGCACAGCACGTCCACAGCGAATTCAACGCGGGGCGGGACGCCGATGACCCTGGCGTCTTGCGCATTCTGGACGGCGGGCCCTGCGAAGTGGGCATTGAATCGACGATTGTCGATTGCACACGCGGTGTGCCGGTACTTTTGCGCCCGGGTGCGATCAGCATAGAAGCGCTGGCGCTGGCCTGTGGCCAAGTTGTTCGCCTGCCCCAAGAGATGCCAAACAGCCAGGCTGCTCCGCGCGCCTCAGGCACCTTGGCCGCACACTATGCGCCGGATGCCAAAGTGCGTCTGATGGAGACCGCCGCCCTGCAACAAGCCTTGCTGCCCAATTCGGCGCAACGCCAGGCAGTGGCCGGGCGTATTGGTGTCTATATGCGCACGCGGCCCGGTATTTCGGCGCACGCGGCAGCCCAGCCCCATGGCGGCTTGGAAGGCCAAGCGCCGCAACTGCTGTTGCGCGCCATGCCCCAGGACGCGGCGCGCGCGGCCCAGCATTTGTTTGCCGTCTTGCGCGCGCTCGACGAGGCCGGCGCACAGGAAATTTGGGTTGAGGCTACGCCCGATAGCTTGGAATGGGCCGGCGTAGCCGACCGCCTGCAACGCGCCAGCGTCGCATAAGCGCTAAAACTCTATTTATCGACGGTAAAAACCGTCAAAACGCCGGTATAAGCGTACAAATGCTGGTGGGCAATTTCTCCAGCAGCAAAAAATCCGATCAAAGGTACGTCGCCCAAAGCGTGGCGCACGATCTGCATTTCGGCGCTGGCGCCGCCAAAGTGCGGGCCGCCACGCCCAGTGCAGCTGATGTATATCGCGCCGGCAATACCTTTTTGCACCGGGGCAGACGCGCCAGTGCCCGCAGCCGCGGCACCCATTGCCTGCGGCTCAAGCAGCTCCTCGGGGCTGAGTTCTTCGCGTATTTCGGCGCAAATGCGCGTCAAATCCGCGCGTGCGGCCTGCACATTGCGCTGGCAAAAAGCCAGCTGCCCGCCGACCCGCGCTTGGTCGCTCAGCGCGATGCCGCGGTGGCCCGGGTCCAAACCGATGATGTGGCGCACCAGCACGTCACTGCCGAAATTGCCAGTTTTGCGAACCGCAGCGCTGTCGCTGCCAGTGGGCGGATTGGCCAGGCCAACTAAGGTGCTGCGCACGGCTTGCAAGGCTTCCTGGGGCCGCTCCAGCGAAATCGACAAATCTGACAGCAGCGCGTCCAAGGCCGGTTCGCCGTCCAGGCTGAGCACCAGGTTGTGATTCGCTTCGGTAATCACACGGGCGCGCGACACCGGTTTGCATCCCTGGGTGACACGCGAAACCACCGCAATTTCCGGCCCGAAAGCCACACCGCTCAAACCGCCACTAAATACGCCTTTAGCCAGGCCTTGGCCGCTCAAGTTGCCATCGGCCGCTAGCGCAAATTGCACGCTTTTACCCCTGCTGCTGGCCAGGCCGCCAAACAAATAGCCCGTCTCGGTACGGCTTGACATTTCAGCCAGTAATTCAGGCAGATCCGCGGTTGCGCCGTCCGCATGCACCAATGCGGTATAGGCTTCAAAGCCCAGGTTTAAGGGCGAAACCCCGGAAAACACACGGTATTGGTCAGACGGCAAATCCAGCAGCATGACGGCCATGGCGGGTTCGTCAAAATACTCCACATTGTTAGCCGCGATGCCTATGCCGACCGTGCCCGACCAGTCGGTAACCGACGGCAGCTCGGCGCTCAGGTAGTCCAAGATTTCCTGCGCATCTTGCGCGTAATGGTCGGTGATGTAGAGCAGCGCCAGGGTAGGCGTGACCGCGTGCAGCGAGCTCGACATCTGGCCGCGCAACTGCGCCAGCACCAAAGCGCTGGCGCTTTGCCACTGGGGGTGCGTAGCGTGCGCATAAGAAAATGTTTGCATAGGGGGCTATTGACGGGGCACGTACGCGCCGTTTTAAGTGGCGCGGCGGGCGGGCTTGGCGCTCTTTTTAGCCGCCGGGGTTTTACGTGGCGTTTTGCCTGTGGTTTTGGCTGTAGCACCCTTTGCTTGGGCGGCGCCGGGTTTACTGGCGGCTTTCGCACTCTGGACCACCGCCGCACTGTGCTTGGCGGCATCTTGCAGCGCCGTGCTGGCAATGTGCTGGAACTGCTGGGTAAGCGCGCCCCATAGCTGCATTGGGTCTATCACCTTGTTGGCAGCGGGCTCGGCTTCGGGCGCGGGCGGCGGCGCGGCGGCAGCGGGCGCAGCAGGTTTGGGCGTAGCAACGGCTTGCGCGGCGCCGGGCATGCCCATGGTGAAGTTCATACCCTTTAAGGTTTCCATGGTCATTTTTTGCACTTCCAGTGCCTGGATGGTGGCACTCAGTGCCCGTGCGTTCTGGTCTAGCCAGAACTGCACATGCTTGAGCTCTTCGATGCGCTTTTCCAGGTCCTCGACCTTGAGGCTAGGCACCAACCACTGCGCCATATTGGGCAGGGACGATGGGCTGCCATCGGCGCCACCGGCGGCTTTGGCCAGGTTTTGCAAAAAGTCAAAACCGGGTACAAATTTGCCAAATCCTGCGGTGTCTGAAGTGCTCATGGAAGGGCTCCTGGGTAGTGCTGATAGCGCTATAAAGCGCGGCCCAAGCTTACCTGAAGCGCACTAGCAGCGCGCCTTGCAGGCGCTCACCGCGATGTCATCCATCTACCGTGGTGTTACCTGCCAATGGCATTTCACCATTGGCCACCGAAATCGCCGCTTGGCAGACAATATCGTTTATGTGCAGCCACTACCAAGGCATTCAAAGGCGCGAACGGTTTGAGCGCCATTTCGGCATCGCCCTGCCCGAGGACGCGGGGCAGGCCGATGTGTGGCCGGGCTACCGGGCGCTGTTTATCCGCAACACGCCGCCGGACGCGGCCCCTACCGACGGGCATCGGCAGGCCTTGACCGGTTTATTCGGCCTAGTGCCACATTGGTCCACCGACTTGCGCATGACGCGCCACACCTATAACGCGCGCAGTGAAACCGCCATGGAGAAACCCAGCTTTCGCGATGCCTGGCGGCGTGGCCAGCATTGCATCGTTGCTGCCGAGGCCTTGTTCGAGCCGGACTGGCGCAGCGGGCGGGCGCTAGCAGCGCGCATTGGCAGCGCCGACGGTGCGCCGCTGGGTGTGGCCGGTTTGTGGTCTTGCTGGCGTGCGCAGGAGCAAGAAATTTTTAGTTTCACCATGCTGACGGTGAACGCCGACGACCACCCGGTCATGCGCCTGATGCACAAACCGGGGGAGGAAAAGCGCATGGTGGTCGTGCTGCCGCCGCAGCACTACGCAGACTGGCTGTCCATGCCAGCGCGCGATAGCCTGGCTTTTTTACACGCCCAGCGCGAGCCCGACCGGCTGGTTCTGCGCTAAAGTTTGCCGGGCCGCGGGCGCTTAGATATCGGTGCTGCGGGAGTGGGCGGCGCGCAGTTCTTGGCGCACGCGCGGGTCCTGTAGTGCCAGCTCCCAGGCCGCCTGCTCATAGTGGGCCTGCGCGCGTGCTGCGAACCAGTTTTGTAGCGCCATGGCCGCCGCCACGCTGGCAATACGCAGCGGGCGGGCCAGCAAGGCCAAGCCGGCAAACAGAGCCGACCACAGCAGGACCCAGGCCAATAACAAATGGCCCTCGGCCCAGTTGTCAATCAACTGTTCGGCGATTACCAGCAAAGCGGCCAACACGGCGGCCGACAAGAGGCCGGCCAGGGTTCGCGAAGCCTTGGCGGTCTGTTTTCTGGCAAGTACGCCTGGTGCGCGTGGCGCGCCGGACGGCAATAAAAATGGGGTGAAATAGGACATAGATGGCTCCTTAAACGTCTTGTATGAGGGCGGGATACAACTCAGATGGGGACGATACTAGGGTTTACACTAATACGAGTCCACTTTATATTTTCGATTCCATACATTCATAAAATCTATTTATGGCCCTGCCCGTTCCGCAACTGCGCAACTTCGACCTGAACCTGCTCAAAATCTTTGACGTGGTGATGGCCGAACGCAGCCTGACTCGGGCCGCCCAGGTGCTGTCGCTCACCCAGCCGGCGGTGAGCAATGCCTTGCGCCGTCTGCGCGAAGCGCTGGGCGACGAAGTGCTGGTACGTCGGGGGCGCAGCTTAGAAGCCACGCCCAAGGCCTTGCTGCTATGGCCGCAGGTACGCGAGACGCTGGCGCGCTTGCAAACTGCGTTGGCGCCGAAGCCGTTTTCCCCTGCCGACACGGTGTGCAGCTTTGTGCTGACTATGGCCGACGCCACCGCGTCACAGCTGATGCCAGGCTTGGTGCAGGGCCTGATGCGGCAAGCGCCGGGCGTGTCTTTGCGCTCCGTCCCCCTGACCACGCGTGACCCCCGCCGCATGCTGGAAGAAGGCGAGGTGGACCTGGCGGTGGGCCATTTCCCTGCAGCCCTTGCCGCCATCGCGCAGCAACGACAAAACGGGCAGGTCGTGCGCTTTGGCCAGCAAAGGCTTTTTTCCAGTGACTATGTGTGCGTAATGCGCAGCGACCATGCACTCGCCGGTGCACCGCTGAGTCTGGATGCGTTTTGTCAGGCCCAGCATGTGTTGGTGAGTTTTTCGGGCCGCGCTTACGGGCTGATTGATGAGGCGCTGGCCTCGGTCAACCGCTCGCGCCGCGTGGTGCTGACGGTGAACCAGTTTTTCACCACCGGCAGCGTGGTGGCGCAATCGGATTTGCTGGCCGTGCTGCCACGGCATTTTGTAGAAGTCACCGGCTATGCGCCGCAGCTGGCGGTGCATGAATTGCCTTTTGATGTGCCGCCCATTCAAGTCGATGCGCTGTGGCACCAGCGCCATGATGCGGACAGCGCGCAAAGCTGGTTGCGCGCCCAGGTCCATGCGGTGGCACAGGCGGCGCCCCTGGCTGCTCCTAGGGGTACTGCTTGAAGCTGCAATTGCTTTCCGATCTCCATCTGGAGTCGCAGCCCGACTTTGTGACATGCCCGGCACCGGATGCAGAGCTTTTGATTTTGGCCGGGGATATCGGCTCCTACCAAAAAGGCTCCAAGTTACAGGACGCGGATTTCGGTCTGGCGCGCTTTTCACCGCTGCACGGATGGCCGGTGCCGGTGTATTTTGTGCCGGGCAACCATGAGTACGACGGCCTGGACTTTGATGCGGCCCACGTGCGCTTGCGCGAGACCTGTGCGCGTCTGGGAATCAGCTGGCTGGAGCGGCAGCAGCGCACGCTCTGCGGCCGAAGTGCCGATGGCCAGGCGCTACGCCTCATGGGCACAACGCTATGGACCGATTTCGATGCCTTCTCAGCCACCCCGCGCCCGGCCTTGCAGACGCCGATGAGCCAGGCTGCGAGGCCAGATGCGCAGGCCATGCATGCAGCAGCCGTGTGGGAGGCAGATGCAAGCAACCGCAAGGCGCGCGAAAAAGCCTTTCGCGCCGCCGACTTCTATCTGAAAAAAACCGGTACGGTGCGCCATGGGCTGCCATTTTTGTCCGAGGCCGTGCGCGAAGAAGGCCTGCAGTGCCAAGCCTGGTTGCGCGATGCATTAAGCCAGCCCTTTGCGGGCAAAACCATCGTAGTGACCCACTTTGCGCCCAGCCTGCACAGCGCCGATCCGCGCTATGGCCGCGTGCCCGGCACTGCTGGGTTTTGCAATGCGCTAGATGACTTGCTGCCGCAGGCCACCCTTTGGCTGCATGGGCATTTGCACACCCCGCAAGACTATGTGCACCGGGGCTGTCGCGTCGTGGCCAATCCGCTGGGCTATGCGCACAAAAATGAGCAGGCACACTTTCGTGCCCAGGCGGTGATTGAAATTTAACGCGAAGCTAAGCCATCAAAGCAGGTGCTCATGACCAGGTCGATGATTTGCGCGTTATTGTGCTGGCCGCCCATTTTCAAAAACTCCAGCACCGGGTCGCAGGCGCGGGCGTACAAGGTGTAGAGCACGGCAATCGGTGGCAGGCTCGATTGCAAATGGCCTTGCGCTTGCGCCTCTTCAATCCAGGCGCCTAAGCGGTCGCTCACTTCGATGAGGCCATCCATGTACTGCGTGTTGGCCATGAGCTTGGCACGCAGGGTGGAATTGCGACTGGGCAGAGACGGCATCTGGCCAAGCAACTGCAACTCCATGGTCCAACGCGCGACAGCCCGCAATTGCGCCATGGCATTTTGCGTAGGCAACTCACGCAAGTAGTTTTGGGCTCTTTGCATCAGCTTGACCATGGCCGCCGCCGCCAAGTCTTCTTTGCTGGGGAAATGCTTGTACAAGCTGGCTTTGGCGATGCCCACCGTGGCGGCGACTTCATCGACCGTCATCGCCTCAAAACCTTTTTGCGCTAACAGCGCGCTGGCGGTCTGAATGATGGCGTCTTCGCGCGCCTGTAGCATCTGGGTCTTGAAGGACACTTTAGGCAGCGATTTAGAAGGCATGTCCGAATTTTAGCCTTTGGGTCGTTTTGTATTCGATTTCGGCCATTTTGCGACTACGCGGTTCAATTGCCGGCCTCATTCACTCGCGCCCCTTTGCCATCGGCATGGCGGGCGCAAACACAGGGATTTGTGATGCATATTGTTGTGGTCGGTGCTGGCATCATCGGCACCAGCACCGCCTGGTACCTGGCCGAGCGCGGCCACCAGGTCACGGTGGTAGAGCGACAGGCCGATGCGGCGCTGGAAACCAGTTTTGCCAACGCAGGGCAAATTTCGGTCAGCCATTGCGAACCCTGGGCCAACCGCGACGCGCCCCTTAAAGCACTCAAATGGATGTTTAGCAAAGAGGCGCCGCTTTTGTTCCGCCCACAGTGGCCGGTGGGCGAGGGCTGGCAGCAGTACCGCTGGAGTTGGCGCTTTCTGGCCGAGTGCAATGATGCGGCTTTCCATCGCAACGTGGGCCACATCGTGGCCTTGGGTGCTTACAGCCATGTGGCACTTAAAGATCTGGTCGCGCAAACTGGGATCAACTACCACCGTTTAGAGCGCGGCATCGCGCATTTTTTTGCTACCCAGGCGGCTTTTGACAGCGCTTGCGAACTGGCTGCCTTAATGCAGCAGTTTGGTGTGCAGCGCAAAGTCACCAGCACTGCCGAATTACTGCGCTTGGAGCCGACGCTGGCGCCCTTTGGCGAGCGCATTGTGGGCGCCACCTTTACCGCCAGCGATGAGTCGGGCGATGCCTGTGTGTTCACCCAGGCCTTGGCGCGCCAATGTGCTGCCCGGGGCGTGGAGTTTTTGTTTTCCCACAGCACGGAGCAGCTAGAGCTGAGGAGCGCCAAGGTGCACGGGGTGCGTGTGCGTCCGGTAGCAAGGGATGGCGGGTCTGACGCAGCGGGCAGCGCAGGTGGCACAGTGCGTGCACTGCCTGCAGACGCGGTGGTAGTCGCCTGCGGCTCCTATAGCGCGCCCTTGCTGCGCCGGGTGGGCGTGGATTTGCCGATTTACCCAGGCAAAGGCTATAGCGCTACTTTCCCGATATTGCAACCCGAGCGGGCGCCTTCGGTATCGGTGATCGACGACTCGCGCAAGATTGCCATCACCCGCCTGGGCGACCAGATCCGCGTAGCCGGCACGATCGAAGTGGGCAGCTACGACCTAGGCCTGTCCAGCCCGGTGTCCCAAGCGCGCTGCCAGATGCTGGCGCGCCGGGTTGAAGAAATCTGGCCCGGCATGTGCGACACCCGTTTGCCGCATGAGGGGGGCAACCCGCAGTTCTGGGCCGGTCTGCGCCCGGCCACACCGAGCAATATTCCCTATATCGGTCAAACGCCTGTGCGCGGTCTGTGGGTCAACGCCGGCCACGGCACGCTCGGCTGGACGCACGGAGCCGGTTCCGGCAAGGCCCTGGCCGCGCGCTTGGACGGAGAAAACCCGATTGCCGGTTTTCCGTTTTGCGGTGCATAAACAGGGCTTTTTTTAACTCTGTTGAGGCATCGCCCCGGCACAGACAGTGGCAATCCACGAATACATGCAAACAGGAGTTTCCAAGCGGTAATTTGGCGGGCCCCGCTGGGAAAACCTCCGCCGGCCACTAAGCGGCGTGCGCCTGCTCTAGGCACTGCAAGAACGCGCGGGTCGCGCGCGAGGCTTGCGGTGAGCGTCGGGTGATGGCGAAGAACTCGCAATCGTAAAAAAACACATCGGGTAGAACGGCCTGCATCTGGCCTTGCTGCACAAAGCTGTGCGCATAGTGCTCGGGTAAAAAGCCCACAAAGCGGCCCGACAAGATCAGGGTGGCAATCGACTCCTGGTCAAAACCAGTGGCGCTGCGCGTCAAACGCAATTGCTGGCTGACCTGCAAATTCGGCGAGTGGTAGCCCAAGCCGGCGAAAGGCATGCCCCGCACAGTATCCCAATCCATGCTGCTGTGCGCGCTGCCAAATAGTGCATGGCCGGGGCCGCAGTACAAGCACATATGCTCATCAAACAGGCGTGCATAGTGCAAAGTGCCGGAGGTACGGTGTCCGGGGATGATGCCCAGGTGAAACTGGCCGTCGAGCACGCCGCGCTCTATGGCATTGAGCGTGGCCACATGGAGATTGAGCGCCACGTCCGGCGCCCGCGCGTGAAAGCGTGCTATCGCCTGCGCCAGGCGGGCCTGGGGGTTGCTGGCAGTTTTGTCGAACACCGCTATTTGCAATTGGCCGCCCATGCGCTGATGAATCTCATCGACGCTGCTGCGAAACACGTCGGTGGCGGCCAGCAATTGGGTGGTTTGTGCGTATATCTTTTGGCCCTCCGGCGTCAAAGCAAAGCCGGCTCGCCCACGGCGGCACAGGCGCAAGCCCAGGCGGGTTTCTAGGTCTTTAATATGGCGGCTGATGGTGGAGCTGCCGATGTTGAGCTCCAGTTCGGCAGCGGCCATGCCACCGCAGTCGGCCACCACCCGGAACACGCGTAATAAGCGCAAGTCCATGTCGCTGAGTTGGCCTAGCACCGGGCGTGAAGTTGGATTTGCTTTCATAAATAGACAAGTAAATAGCGATAATTGTGACTTTATAAGAGTAACAGAGCAAGCCACAATGGCCGGTCAGGCGCTAATGAACGCGTCTTTTTCGGCAAATGCGGTACAGCGAGCGAGGCCGCAGTCCATTTTTGTAAACCTCTACCACCTAGGAGACCGCCATGAAACCCCATGACACCGCCACCCACGCACCGGTCGTGACCACCACCTCTCCCTACCCGCGCGACCCCGCCTGGATGGATGCGCACTGGATGCCTTACAGCGGTAACCGCAATTTCAAAGCCAAGCCCCGCATGATGGTCAGCGCCAAAGGCGCTTACTACACCGACTCCAATGGACGCAAGGTGCTAGACGGCTTGTCCGGCCTGTGGTGCTGCGGCCTGGGCCACGGGCGCCAAGAAATCACCGATGCGGTCAGCCGCCAGATCGGCACCATGGAATATTCCCCCGCGTTCCAATACGCGCATCCGCTGTCTTTTGAACTCGCCAACAAAATCACCCAACTCATGCCCGAGGGCTTGGACCGCGTGTTTTTTGCCGGTTCGGGTTCGGAGTGCGCCGACACATCGCTGAAGATGGCGCGCGCTTACTGGCGCGCGAAAGGCATGGGCACCAAGACGCGCCTGATTGGTCGCGAAAAAGGCTACCACGGCGTCAATTTCGGTGGCATTTCGGTAGGCGGCATTGGCGCCAACCGCAAAACCTTCGGCCAGGGCATTGAGGCCGACCACCTGCCACACACCCAGTTGCCACAAAACATCTATTCGCGCGGCATGCCAGCCCACGGCGTCGAACTGGCGGACGAATTGCTGCGCCTGATTACGCTGCATGACGCATCGAATATCGCCGCGGTCATCGTCGAGCCTATGTCGGGATCGGGTGGCGTGGTAGTTCCGCCTGTGGGCTATCTGACACGCTTGCGCGAGATTTGCACCGCCAACAACATTTTGTTGATATTTGATGAAGTGATCACCGGCTTTGGCCGCTGCGGTGCCTACACCGG
>Ga0187844_10002400_pt1 | contig 13280 bp, 10 predicted proteins | sample SpaLakP09_SKY_50_FD_134517 | JGI IMG/M metagenome (GOLD analysis project Ga0187844, IMG submission 134517) | Oligotrophic lake water microbial communities from Sparkling Lake, Wisconsin, USA - SP09_SKY_50 | ecosystem: Environmental > Aquatic > Freshwater > Lake | place: USA: Sparkling Lake...
ACGCGAACCAGGCCGCGATGAAACCGTCACGCACCGCGCGTCCGGCGGAGGCGAGGCTGCCGCTGACGGGCAGCAACAGCGCGTAGCCGCCGGACAAGGAAGTCTGCATACCGATCGTCGCGGTCGGTGCTGCTGCAGCGCGATCCGGTGAAACGCTGGGTTCACTGGCCTTCACCAGCGCCGCCTTGCTCGCACCGGGATGCCCGGGATTGCGCTGGGACCACGCTGCGATGGCGCTGGTGGACGGACCCTCCTGCAGCACACGCGCGAGATCCAGCCAGCCGCGGGCCATTGGTTCTTCGGCCGAAACGTTGGTCAGCGCACTGGGCGAAAACGGCGTGGAGACCAGGCCGTTCCAGATCTGTTCGCGGTTGTCGGCGATCGACGTGCCCGAACTGAGCAGGCGTTCGCGTGCCACCAGCGTGCGCACGCCGGACACCACGTCGCCGGACATGAAGTAGGCGGCGGCTCGCAATTGCTCCATGCGTGCGGAAAGCGCGCCGACCTGCGCGCTCGGCGGCGGCAACGCGCGCATGACGGTCGCCGGTTGTCTGCGGCGCAGGCCGATTTCCGCCCGTACGAGCTGCATGCGCGCCACCTGCATGGCATCGAGGGAGCCGCTGGGAATGCGCGAAAGCAGGCTTTCGGCAGCCTTGTCGTCACCCGCGGCCATGGCCGCCTCCGCTTCGCCGATCAGGCCTGCGGTGGGGGGCCCCAGGAACGGCGGCGCACTCCAGGCCAGTGTTGAGCACGACAGAAGCAGGGCGGCAGCGAGGCGAGGCAGTTTCATCGCGATAAAGTATGGCACGCAGCATCCTGCTGCCTGTGCGAAAGCCCCTCTTGAACGATCCGTCGTCCCCCGAAGTCGAGGTGCGTGCCGGCTGCCTGTACGTGGTCGCCACGCCGATCGGCAATCTTGGCGATCTGGCTCCGCGCGCGCAGCGCGTGCTGGCGCAGGTCACGCGCATCGCCGCCGAAGACACGCGCAACACGGCGACCTTGCTGACGCATTTCGGCATCCGCACGCCGATGCTGGCGCTGCACGATCACAACGAGGATCGCATCGCCGTCTCGATTGTCGAGGCGCTGCAGCGTGGGGAATCGCTGGCCCTGGTCTCGGATGCCGGTACCCCACTGGTTTCCGATCCGGGCTTCTCGCTGGTGCGTGCGGCGCGTGCAGCGGGCTGCGAAGTGATCGCCATCCCGGGCGCTTGCGCGGCCATCGCGGCGCTGTCGATCGCGGGGCTGCCCAGCGACAGCTTCATCTTCGCCGGCTTCCTGCCGCCCAAGTCGGGCGCGCGGCGCGAGCGCATCCAGCAGCTCGCGCGCGAGCCGCGCAGCGTCATCGTCTACGAATCCAGCCATCGCATCGCCGACTGCGCGCGCGATCTGGCGGACCTGCTCGGGGAGAGGCGCGTGATGCTCGCGCGCGAGATCAGCAAGCGCTTCGAACAGAGTGTGCTGTGCGAGGCGCGCGCACTGCCCGAATGGCTGGCGGCCGATCCCAATCGCGAGCGTGGCGAATTCGTGCTCGTGATCGACGCGGCTGCCGATGTCGATGCTTCGCTGCTCGAAGCGGAGAAGATGCTGAAAATCCTGATGGGCGAACTCCCCGCGGCGCGCGCAGCGAAGGTCGCGGCGGCGCTCACCGGCCTGCGCAAGAACGAGCTCTACGAGCTCGCGCTGAAGATTTCTGGCGATCGCGACGCGCCGGACGCGTAGAATCGACACTGGAGTTGGCCGAACGATCGCTGCTGTCGCAAGACAGGGGAGGAAAGTCCGGGCTCCGCAGGGCAGGACACCAGGTAACGCCTGGGAGCCGCGAGGCTACGGAAAGTGCCACAGAGAACGAACCGCCGATGGCCTGGGGACGGACCCCGCGAAGTAGCTTTTCACTTCGTGGGGTGTCTGGAACCAGGATCAGGTAAGGGTGAAAAGGTGCGGTAAGAGCGCACCGCGTCGCTGGCAACAGGGACGGCACGGAAAACCCCGTCCGGAGCAAGACCAAATAGGGAAGGACGTGTCGAAAGGCACAACGCGTGGCCCACGCGCCTTCCGGGTAGGTTGCTGGAGCGCCGCGGTGACGCGGCGCCTAGAGGAATGATCGTTCTCGACAGAACCCGGCTTACAGGCCGACTCCTTTTTGTCTTCTGCGCCGTTCGTCGTCGATTTCGCGCCCTTCGGTAGGCGCGATCGACGACGAGCCTTGGCCGCTTCGGCGCCTTACTTGAAGTAAGTGCGCCATCTCTCTGTTTTTTATGGCTTTACGAAATCCGGACACTGCCGGAGCTAAGCGTTTGTTCCCGCGCGATTTTTTGGCGAAAAATGCTTGTGGGGGGTGAATGTGTGGTTTATAGTGCCTTGAAGGGGTAAGAAGTGGGCGATTGTGGGGAGTCGCCTGCGCCATCAGGGGCATCGCGTGTTTTCTGGGTCACATCAACTGACCATTGACGAAAAGGGTCGCCTGGCGATCCCGGCACGCTATCGCCAGGAGTTGGCCGATTCCTGCAACTCGCAGCTGGTCATCACCCGCGGCCCGAACCCCTGCCTCGAGATCTATCCCGCTCATGAATTTCGCCGGGTGGCGGATGAAATCGAGTCGATGGAAGACCGCGAGATCGCCGAATTGCTCAAGAGCGTATTCGTGGGCTTGGCCTGCGAGACGGAGATCGACAAGCAGGGTCGCGTGCTGCTGCCGCCTCTGCTACGCCGCTATGCGCGCTTCAACGGTTCCGGCGTGTTGATGGGGCAGAACCGGCGGTTTGACCTCTGGCCCGAGGATGCGTGGAACGAGCGCTTCGGAGACGGTGCGGGCAGCATCCTGCCGGGCATCGCGTCTGCGTTCCGGACGCTGAAGCGGTGATCGGCCCACATGCTCGCCCTGACCGCCGCCGATCCCACTGCGCACCGGCGCGGATCGACTAGCCCGATGCTCGAACATCGTCCGGTGATGCTCACGGAAGCACTCGCCGGACTCGCCCCGCGATCCGGCGGCGTCTACGTGGACGGCACTTTCGGCCGCGGCGGACACAGCGCAGCGATCCTCGATGCCATCGGCGATGACGGTGTGCTGCACGCACTGGATCGGGACCCGCTGGCGACGCAGACCGCGTGGACGCGATTCGGCACGCGTCCCAATTTCCGTATCCATCGCCGCAATTTCTCGGAACTCGCAGCGCTCGGCGACGAGCTGGGTCTCGCCGGGCGCGTCGATGGCCTGCTGCTGGACCTGGGCGTGTCCTCACCGCAGTTCGACGACGCGGAGCGCGGCTTCTCGTTTTCCAACGACGGCCCGCTCGACATGCGCATGGATCCGGATTCGGGTGAGTCGGCCGCGCAGTGGCTGGCGCGCGCGAAGGCCGACGAGATCGCGGACGTGCTGTGGACGTATGGCGAAGAGCGCGCTAGCCGCCGCATCGCGCGACGCCTCGTCGAAGCCCGTGTCGAGACGCCGATCGAGCGCACCGGCCAGCTCGCCGAACTGATCGCGCGTGCCGCGCCGGGTCCGCGCCAGAAAATCCATCCGGCCACGCGCAGCTTCCAGGCGATCCGCATCTTCATCAACGGCGAACTCGATGCGCTGACCGCGGCGCTCGAGGCTAGCGTGACGCTGCTCGCGCCAGGCGGACGGCTCGCGATCATCAGCTTCCACTCGCTGGAAGACCGCATGGTCAAGCGCTTCATCCGCGAGTCGGGCGTGACCCGGCGCGAGTCGCCGTTCCTGCATCGCTTCGATCCATCGCCGATGCAGCCGACCGAAGCGACGTCTCATTTCCGCGCAATCTCGCGCGATTTTCCGAGCGACGCGGAGTGCGATATCAACTATCGCGCCCGCAGCGCCGTCCTGCGCGTGGCGGAGCGGCTCGCATGAAAAGACTGTGGCAACGCTTCCGCCTTGGTCTGCTCGAATCGCGCCCGACGAAGGGGCTGATGCTGCCCTTGGTGCTGTCGCTGATGGTGATCGGATCGGCGCTGTACGCCATTCGCGTCAAGCACGACAACCGCAGTCTCACCACCGAGATCGAGCGCGCGCGGGTCGAACGCGAGCGCATGCAGATGGAGTGGTCGCAGCTGCAGCTCGAGGAGGCGGCGCTCTCGCATCACGCCCGCATCGAGAACACCGCGCGGACGCAGCTGGGCATGGCCGAGCCGCGTGACTACGTGATCGTCAACCAGTCTGCCGCCGGTCGCGTCCCGTGAGCAAGGACGTCAATTACAAGCTCAAGCCGGTCCAGCGCTGGCGCCGTCTGGCGGTGCTCGGCCTGCTGGGTGTCGGCTCGCTGCTGGTCTCTGGTCGAGCGTTTCACCTGCAGGTCGTCGAACGCGAGTTCCTGACCAAGCAGGGCGACAAGCGCCAGGTGCGCGTGGTGACGCTGCCGGGCCATCGCGCCGCGATCCGTGACCGTCGCGGCGAGCCGCTGGCGCTGTCGGCGCCGGTGGATTCGATCTGGTGCGTGCCGTCCGCGCTGCTGGCCTCGCCCGAGCATGTCGCGGCCCTGGCCAAGGTGCTCAAGCAGACCCCGCGCGAGCTGACCCAATTCCTCGACGAGCGCGCCACGCGCCAGTTCGTCTACATCGAACGCGGCCTGCCGCCGGATGAAGCGCGCCGCGTGCTCGCGCTCAAGGCGCCCGGCGTGTTTTCGACGCGTGAATACCGTCGCTATTACCCCGCGGGCGAAGTCGCCGGCCAGGTCGTTGGCTTCACCGACGTCGACGGCCGTGGCCAGGAAGGCATGGAGATGTCGCACGACGAAACGCTGCGCGGCATCGCCGGCTCGCGCCGCGTGATCCGCGATGCGCGCGGCCGCATCGTCGAAGACACGGACGACGCGGTGCCGGCGCAGCCGGGCGCCGACCTGGCGCTGTCGATGGACCTGCGCCTGCAGTACCTCGCGTACCGCGAACTCAAGAATTCGGTCCTGGCCCATCGCGCCAAGGGCGGGCTGGTCGTGGTGGCCGACGCACGTACTGGCGAGCTGCTCGCCGTGGCCAGCCAGCCCGGCTTCAACCCCAACAACGTCGAGGATCGCAAGCCGGGTCGCATGCGCAACCGCGCCATCGTCGATTCCTTCGAGCCGGGATCCACCGTCAAGCCGCTGCTGGTGGCACAGGCGCTGGAGATCGGCGCACTGCGCCCGAACAGTCACATCGATACGGGTGCAGGCTGGATGCAGGTCGCGCGCCTGACGGTGCGCGACATCCACGCCCTGGGTGATGCCGACCTCGCGATGATCCTGGCCAAGTCGAGCAATGTCGGCGCCGCGAAAATCGGCCTGCAGATCGGCGCCGAGAATGTCTGGCAGGGATTCCAGCGCTTTGGTCTGGGTGATCGCGTCGCTTCCGGTTTCCCTGGTGAATCGGCGCCGCTGCTGCGTCCGTACATGCAGTGGGGCCAGATCGCGACCGCAACGGCTTCCTATGGTTACGGCCTGTCGGTCAACGCGCTGCATCTCGTGCGTGCCTACGCGGCGCTGGGCAACGATGGCCTGATGCCGCATCTGCGACTGACGATGGATCAGCCGCAGCAGCCTCCGCAGCGAGCCGTCAGCGCCGAAACCGCGCGCGAACTGCGCCGCATGCTCGAACTCGTCGCCATGCGGGGTGGCACCGCCGCGCGCGCCGCAATCCCGGGCTATCGCGTCGCCGGCAAGACGGGAACGGTGCGCAAGGTCGCGGCGACCGGCGGATACGACACCGATCGTCATCAGTCGGTCTTCATCGGCATGGTACCTGCGGAGAATCCGCGCCTGATCGGTCTGGTGATGATCGACGAGCCCGGTGCGGGCGATTACTACGGCGGTGTCGTGGCCGCGCCAGTGTTTTCCACGGTGCTGCAGGGCGCGTTGCGCCTGCTGCAGATCGCACCGGATGCCTGCAGCAGGGACTGCCCGCCCGCGGTGCCGCCCGCACAACTGGCCATGCCTTCGGGTGTGGACGTCGCGGAGCCGCGAACGTGAGTCTTGCCGTGCGTGAGCATTCGCTCGAGGGCCTTCTGGCGGGCTTCGCCAGTCCGGTTCCGCCGCTCCTGATCACGGGGCTCGCCCTGGATTCGCGCCGCGTGAACGCGGGCGATGCCTTCCTTGCGGTGCGCGGATCGCGCGAACACGGACTCGCCCATCTTCCGCAGGCGCTGGCCCGCGGTGCGGGCGCGATCCTGTGGGAACCGGCCAACGATGCGGTTGCGCCGCAGACGACGGTGCCCTGCGTGGCCGTCGATCAGCTCGGTGCGCGTGTCGGCGAGATCGCGGCCCGTTTCTATGGACGTCCCGCGGATCGCATGTACGTGGCCGGTGTCACCGGCACCGATGGCAAGACCTCCACCGCGCACCTGATCGCGCAGGCGTTCGAGCAGCTCGGCCGTCCCTGCGCTTATCTCGGAACGCTGGGTACCGGTCGTCTCGCCAAGCTCGACGTGGCGACGCACACGACGCCCGATCCGGTCGCCTTGCACGCCCGCCTCGCCGACTTCGAGCAGGACGGCGTCGATGCCTGCGCAATGGAAGTCTCCTCGCATGCGCTGGATCAGAATCGCGTCGGCGGTGTGAGCTTCGACGCCGTCGTGCTGACCAATCTGTCACGCGACCACCTCGACTACCACGGCACGATCGAACACTACGCCGCTGCCAAGCGTCGCCTGTTCGAAAGCGACGATGCGCGGGCGCTGATCCTGAATCGCGACGACGCGCAGGGCGCGCAGTGGATCGCGCAGATCGCAGCGACGTCGCGCGCGGACCGGCTCTGCGCCTATGGTCTGGATGGCGATACCCCTGTTACATCGCGCCACGTCATCGGCCGCGATCTTCGGCTGCACGAGAATGGTCTGAGCCTGGCCCTCGAGACGCACCAGGGTCGCGCACAGCTCGATTGCACGCTGCTCGGTCGTTTCAATGCCTACAACCTGCTGGCCGCGGCCGCCGTGCTGCTCGAGTCGGGCCTCGGACTCGATGCCGTCGTCGCTGCGCTGCGTGCCTCGCGCACGGTACCGGGCCGCATCGAAGGCTTCCGCAGCACAACGCCGGGCCCCTTGGTCGTCGTCGACTACGCGCACACGCCCAAGGCCCTGGAGCAGATTCTCTCTGCAGTTCGCGCGCACACGCGCGGACGTCTGGTCTGCGTGTTCGGGTGCGGTGGCGATCGGGATGCCGGCAAACGCCCGCTGATGGGCGAGACCGCGGCGCGTCTGGCGGATCGCGTCATCGTCACCGACGACAATCCACGTAGCGAATCGCCTGCGTCGATCACCGACCAGATTCTCGCCGGTGTCGACGCGTCCATACGCACCAAGCTGAGTGTCGAACACGATCGCGCCCGCGCCATTCGCACGGCGGTTGGCGAAGCCGTCTCCGGCGACGTCGTACTCGTCGCCGGAAAGGGTCACGAGACCACGCAGACCTATGGTCGCGACGTGCGTGAATTCAGCGACCGTGCGTTCGTGGCCCAATTGCTCGGAGCGTCGGAATGATCGCCGCCGGCTCGTCGATGGCGCGTCTGTCCTGGTTCGCCCAGGCGATGGGCGCACCGCTCGTCGGTGATGACCGCGACGTCCTGCGCGTTACGACGGATTCGCGCGACGTGCGCGCCGGCGATCTGTTCGTCGCACTACGCGGCGATCGCTTCGATGGTCATGACTTCGTGGCCGGCGCTGCGCGCGAGGGTGCGGTCGGCGTCGTCGTCGAGCGTGAGCTGGATGCCGGATCGGCTGCGCGCCTGCGTGTCGGCGATGCCCTGGTCGCGCTGCAGGTCGCCGCGCAAGCCTGGCGCAAGCGCCATGCGATTCCCGTGGTCGCGGTCACTGGCAGCAACGGCAAGACCACGACCAAGCAGTTGCTGGCATCGGTCTTCGCCGCGCGCGGCGACGTGCTGGCGACGCGCGGCAATCTCAACAACCACATCGGTCTGCCGCTGACGCTGCTCGAACTTCGCGATGCCCATCGCACCGCAGTCATTGAGATGGGCGCGAATCACGCGGGCGAGATCGCGCGGCTGACGGAACTCACGCAACCCGACGTCGGCGTGATCACACAGGCGGGCGACGCGCATCTCGAGGGCTTCGGCTCTCGCGAAGGCGTCGCGCGTGCAAAGGGCGAACTGTTCTCGGGTCTGCACGACGGCGGCATCGCGGTGATCAACGCCGACGACGCGTACGCCGACCTCTGGCGTGGCCTCGCGCGGGGACAGCAGCTGAGTTTCGGCATCGAATTGCCGGCTGACGTCTCGGCGCGACGCATCGAGTCGGTCGACGCGGGAAGCACTTTCCAGCTCTCGATTCCGGGTGGCGATGCGCAGGTCAAGCTGCCGTTGCCGGGACGTCACAACGTCATGAACGCGCTCGCGGCCGCGGCCTGCGGTGCCGCGCTGGGCCTGGACGCCGAGGTGATCGCAGAGGGCCTGGGGCGCGTCGAATCCGCTCAGGGACGCGTGGTCTGGAAGACCACGCTGCAGGGCGCGCGCCTGATCGACGACAGCTACAACGCCAACCCGACTTCGCTGAAGGCCGGGCTGGATCTGCTGGCGCAGCAGAAGGGTGCGCGCTGGGCGGTGCTAGGCGGCATGGCCGAACTGGGTGCGTCGTCACCGTCACTGCACGAGCAGTGCGGACGTCACGCACGCGATCTCGGTATCGAACGGCTGTTCGTGCTCGGCCCTGCCGGCGAGCACTACGCGCGAGGCTTCGGCCGCGCCACCGAACGCTACGACGACGCGGAAGCGCTGGGCCGCGCGCTCGCGCGGGACCTGGGCGGCGACGCCATCGTGCTGGTGAAGGGATCGCGTTCGGCGCGAATGGAAAGAATCGTGGCCGCGCTCTGCGGCGAAATCGATCAGGGGAACCACTGACGTGCTGTACCACCTCGCAATGTGGATGAAGGAGAGCGTCAGCACCTTCAACCTGTTCAGCTATCTGTCGTTCCGGGCGATTCTCGGCGTGCTCACCGCGCTGGTCTTCTCCTTCGCGTTCGGCCCCCTGATGATCCGCAAGCTGCACGACTTCAAGTTCGGACAGGTCATCCGTGAAGTCGGTCCGAAGTCGCACCAGGCCAAGACCGGCACGCCGACGATGGGCGGCGTGCTGATCCTGTGCGCCATCACGATCTCCACGCTCGCGTGGTCGGATCTGACCAATCGCTTCGTCTGGTTCGCGCTGCTCGTGACGCTGGCCTTCGGCCTCGTCGGCTTTGCCGACGACTACATCAAGATCAAGCATCGCCGCAACCTCGGACTCAACGCCAAGCAGAAGTATTTCTGGCTGTCGCTGGCCGGCTTCGGCGTCTCGAGCCTGATCTACTTCACCTCGCCGAACGCACCGCTGTTCGAGGTGTTCAGCGACGGCCGACATTCGCTGGAGACGGCGCTGATCGTGCCGTTCTTCAAGGACGTGGCCATCCAGCTCGGCATCTTCTTCATCCCCTGGTCGTACCTGGTCATCGTCGGCACCAGCAATGCAGTGAATCTCACCGACGGCCTCGACGGCCTCGCGATCATGCCCTGCGTGCTCGTGGGCTCGGCGCTCGCGGTGTTCGCGTACTGCACCGGCAACGTGAAGATCGCGATGTACCTGGGCATCCCGTACATCCCCGGTGTCGGCGAGCTCGTGATCTTCTGCACGGCGCTGGCGGGCGCAGGCCTCGGGTTCCTTTGGTTCAACGCCTATCCCGCACAGGTGTTCATGGGCGACGTCGGCGCGCTGGCGCTCGGCGCAGCGCTCGGCGTGGTCGCGATCCTGGTACGCCAGGAACTCGTGCTCTTCGTCATGGGTGGCGTGTTCGTCGCCGAGACGGTGTCCGTGATGCTGCAGGTCGGCTACTTCAAGTACAGCGGCGGCAAGCGCATCTTCCGCATGGCGCCGCTGCACCATCACTACGAACTCAAGGGCTGGCCCGAGCCCAAGATCATCGTGCGCTTCTGGATCATCACGCTGATCCTGGTGCTGATCGGTCTGTCGACGTTGAAGGTGCGCTGAGATGACGCAGCCGCAGCGCCAGCTGGAATCCAACGCCACGTCCCGCCACGCCGGGCAGCGTCTGCTCGTCGTGGGGCTCGGTGCGTCCGGAACCTCGGCGCTGCGCTACCTCGCCCGCGAGGGCGCGGATCTGGTCGTGACCGATTCACGCGTTGCGCCCGCCGGAATCGAGAAGCTGCGCGCCGAATTCCCGAAGGCTGAATTTCACCTTGGCGCTTTCGACGCGCCGCGCCCATTGGCGCAGTTCGCGGAAGCGATCGTCTCGCCCGGCGTGTCGCTGGACGAGACGTTCGTCAAGGAACTCGCGGAAGCGGGAGTGTCGCTGATCGGCGATGTCGAACTGTTTGCCCGCGTCGTCAACGCGCCGGTGGTCGGCATCACCGGAAGCAACGGCAAGAGCACGGTGACGACCCTGGTCGGCGAGATGGCGAAGGCTGCCGGATGGAACGTGAAGGTCGGTGGGAATCTGGGTACGCCGGCGCTCGATCTGCTCGCCGCGGATGCTCAGCTCTACGTGCTGGAGCTGTCGAGTTTCCAGCTCGAGACGACGCACACGCTGGCCTGTCGCGCGGCGACGTTCCTGAACCTGTCGGAAGATCATCTCGACCGCCACGGCACGATGAAGGCCTATGGCGCCATCAAGTCGAGCGTGTTCCGTGATTGCGACGTCGCGGTGGTCAATCGCGATGACGCTGCCACGCGGGTAGGTGCGGACAAGGCCGGTCGTGTGATGAGCTTCGGCCTGGATGCGGCGACCGGTTCCGACTACGGCGTGACCGGAATCGATGGCGCGCGCTGGCTCGCGCAGGGTGACACCGCGCTGCTCGCGCAGTCCGCGTTGCGCATCCAGGGACTGCACAACCTGGCGAACGCACTCGCCGCACTCGCGCTCGCGGACGCCGTCGGCATTCCGCGCGAGGCAAGCGTGCGCGCACTGCAGGCATTCCCGGGGCTGCCGCATCGCTGCGAGTTCGTCGCCAGCCGCGGCGATATCACCTGGCTCAACGACTCGAAGGGCACGAACGTCGGCTCGACACTGGCGGCGCTGAAGGGTCTCGATGCGCCGATCGTCTGGCTCGGCGGCGGTCAGGGCAAGGGCCAGGACTTCGCACCGCTTGCACAACCGCTTGCCGAGAAGGGCCGCGCGGCGCTGCTGTTCGGACAGGACGCGCAGTCCATCGAGGATGCGATCTTCGGTGCGCTTCCGGTGTACCGCGAAGACGACATGAATGCGGCGCTGCATCGCGCCCGCTCGCTCGCGCAGCCGGGAGATCGTGTGCTGCTCTCACCGGCCTGCGCCAGCCTCGACCAGTTCCGCAACTACGTGGAACGCGGCGAACGCTTCTCCGCCTGGGTCCGGGAGAACGCATGAATTTCACGTGGCCGCGCTGGAACGATCAACCACAGCAGCTCTCGCTGCCGTTGCCGCGTGCCCAGGTCGGTCTCGATCCGCTGCTGTGTGCGGCGGTCGCTGCGCTGCTCGCGTGGGGCCTGGTGATGGTGGCGTCGGCGTCGGTGGCGCAGGCGCAGAAGATGACGGGCGATCCGTTCTATTACTTCTATCGGCAGCTCGCGTTCACCGGCATTGGCGGACTCTTCGCCTGGGCCGCGTTCTGCGTGCCGATGCACGTGTGGGAACGCAAGAGCGGCCTGCTGGCGGTCGGCGGCATCATCCTGCTCCTGGTCGTGCTGATCCCGGGCATCGGCGTGAAGGTGAATCACGCGCGTCGCTGGATCGACTTCGGGTTCACCCGCATGCAGGCGTCCGAGCCCGCGCGACTGGCGCTGATCATGTATCTGGCGGGCTACATCGTGCGCCGGCAGGGTCGTCTGCAGAACACCCTCGGCGGATTGCTGGTGCCCTTTCTGCCGCTGATGTTCGCCGGCGTGCTGCTGTTGCTGGAACCGGACTTCGGTGCGACGGCGATCCTGATCGCGGTCGCCTTCATCATGCTGTTCCTCGGCGGCGCGCGGCTGTTCTATCTCGGCGGCGTCGTCGCCTGCGCGAGCGCCGGGTTGGCCGTCATCGCGACCGCCGAGGCGTATCGACTGCGTCGCCTGATGAACTTCACCGATCCGTTCGCCGACATGGAGAACGCCGGTTGGCAGCTCGCCAACTCGCTGATCGCCGTGGGTCGTGGCGAGTGGACCGGCGTGGGCCTGGGCAACAGCGTGCAGAAACTGCTGTACCTGCCCGAGATGCACACCGACTTCATCTTCGCGATTCTCGCGGAGGAGTTCGGCCTGTTCGGCGTGCTGGTGCTGATCTCGCTGTTCGGCGTCCTGGTCTGGCGAGGCTTTCGTATCGGTGCGCAAGCCGAAGCGCTGGGCGAACGTTTCAAGGCTTGCCTGGTGTATGGCCTGACTTCGTGGCTGGGGCTGCAGGCGCTCATCAACATGGCCGTGAACATGGGCGCACTCCCCACCAAGGGTCTGACCTTGCCGCTGATGAGCTACGGCGGCTCCTCGCTGATCACCGTGATGGTTCTGATCGCGCTGATCCTGCGCGTCGACTATGAAAACCGGCTGGCCGCGGAACGCGCGGCGAGGCGCGGATCATGACCACGCAGGTTCGCAAGTTCGTCGTCATGGCTGGTGGCACCGGCGGTCATGTGTTCCCGGCGCTCGCGGTTGCGCACGAGCTTCGCCGTCGCGGGCACGAAGTCGTGTGGATGGGCGCGCCGGATTCGTTCGAGTCGCGCACGGTGCCCGCACAGGGTTACGCGATGGAGTTCGTGCAGGTCACCGGCTTGCGCGGCAAGGGTGCACTGACCCTGCTCGGCGCGCCGCTGCGACTGCTGCGCGCCGTCGTGCAGGCCTGGAAGATTCTCGCAAGACAGCAACCCCACGCCGTGCTCGGCATGGGCGGCTTCGCTTCCGGCCCGGGTGGCCTGGCCGCGTGGCTGCAGCGCATTCCGCTGGTGATCCACGAACAGAACGCGGCGCCCGGCCTGACAAACCGACTCCTGTCGCGCGTCGCACGCACGGTGCTCGAAGCATTTCCGAAGACCTTCGCGCGCGGCGAGACGGTGGGCAATCCGGTTCGCCAGGGTTTCGCCGAACTCGATGCGCCTGCACAGCGCATCGGCGATCGCGACGCCGGCCCTGCGCAGATACTGGTGCTCGGCGGCAGTCAGGGCGCACGTGCGCTCAACGAACGCGTCCCGCAGGCCCTCGCGCTGATTCCGGCCGAGCGTCGCCCCGCAGTGCGCCACCAGGCCGGCCGCACGCTCGAACTCGCGCAGCAGTCGTATGCCAAGGCCGGTGTCGAAGCGCGCGTCGAGGCTTTCATCACCGACATGCCAAAGGCCTACGCGCAGGC
>Ga0187844_10002409_pt1 | contig 13258 bp, 12 predicted proteins | sample SpaLakP09_SKY_50_FD_134517 | JGI IMG/M metagenome (GOLD analysis project Ga0187844, IMG submission 134517) | Oligotrophic lake water microbial communities from Sparkling Lake, Wisconsin, USA - SP09_SKY_50 | ecosystem: Environmental > Aquatic > Freshwater > Lake | place: USA: Sparkling Lake...
ACGCTATAGGCCGTGGAATCGAAAAACTCGTAATCTAAAATAAAAGTATTGTCACAAAATTTTATCTTTCATTGTGCGTCACTCTTCACGGAGAATTCTAACGGTACATCAAAACTGACTTTAGTATTACCAATCGCGCTCATACATTGCAAAAAAAATATGAACGAAAAGGTGCCTCGCGACATCTTGTTCGCGATAGACCTCTCCGTTTCATTAATACCAATCGTTTTTAGGCGTTTTGCCAGGCGCTCGTATGTCATTCCACGACGCGCGAGCTCAGCTTTTACAATTCGACGAGCTTCATTTTCCCAATCCATTTACACAAGTTATCACCTAGATGATAAGAAAGCGATTTACATCTCGCTAAAATAGACTAAAGTCTCATATATGTGACTTTAATAGTAATTCATCTATTTCCAACAAAAACAAGTCCTATACGAACAATAGCCGCACGGTTCGTTCAATTTAGGAAATGTAAATGGAAGACATGAATAAATATCTTGAAGTTGTTAAAAAAGAATCACATCGAAAGACGGTGATAGATATGGCAGAAGATGTAATTTTAAAACTTGAATTCCCTGAAAACGATAGCGGTCGTTCTCGGAAGATTGTTACCCGCTCCCGCGCGAGACCAACGGGCAAGTATCCAAGCTGGAAAATGGGGCGAATGATGCAATGGGAGTCTCATAACGAGCTGAATGCGTTCAGGTTGATTGATGCGAACGCGTCGATTATAAGCTTCCAAGAACAACCACTAACAATGTACTTTAGGCTTAATGGTGAGACGCATCTTCACTACCCGGATATTCTCGTGACAACCGCTAATGGACAGGAACTGTGGGAAATTAAGCCTGCAAGTGAAGCACGAACAGTAGCGCAAAGAACAAAATTTCTAACTGAACACTTGCAGCACTTGGGCTTTGCATATCGAGTTGTTCTTGGTGAGGAATTGGCCAGACAACCCCGTCTGAGAAATATTCAAGAGATATTAAAGTTTGGTAGGGCGGACATCTCAAGTGCAGACCGTGAACTAGTACGACAAATTCTAGAGCGTACTAGCTCAATCAGTTGGAAATCTGCAGCAAGAGGTGATTTAGGCGTTCACGGTCGCCACGTGCTTGCTCACCTTTTCCTCAAAGGAGCACTTATTTGCAATGTTAATGAGCCAATTGCAAATGCAACGTTCTCAATAGCTCAGGCGACGAGTCAAAGGTGAAACCATGAGCACATCTGCATTCCAGTCCGGAGTACGGTTCACAATTGACAAAACCTCTTACGAACTAACGCGCAAAATAGAAGCTGAAATCTGGCAAGCGGAAGAACTAAAAACAAAACGCGTTCATGAATTTAGCATTCAAGCGCTGCTCGAACTTTATGCATCTGAACAGCTTAAATTCAATGCAACCGAATCGACACCAAATTTGGTGCCCCAATTTCAAGTGGACTACTCACAACAACAATGGGAGATAGCGAAGCTACGCAGAATATATGTTCTAAAAATAGTTGACTTGCCTAGCAATCGTGAACTGGTCAAATCTATTGCACAGGCGACTTGGGAGAAAATAAAGCAACCAGCTCAAGCGCCCAGTGCCACAACAGTCATTAGGTGGAAAAATCGATACCTTCAATCAGGTAAAGATATCCGCTCCTTAATAGATCGAAATCAACAAAAGGGAAACTACGTTCCCAGATACGATGCTGAAGTTATACATTTCGTAACGGAAGCTATTGAGAAAAAATATCTATGCTTAGAGCGAGGTACAATCGAAAGTACGTTAGATTTCGCAAAAATATTAGTCATTCACGAGAACAAGCTTCGTCCAAAGGAGTTACAACTACGAATGCCTTCTCGTTCATTGGTAAAACATACCATTGAAAAAATAGACGCTTTCGATTCATATTGCGCTCGCCATGGTAGAACCGCTGCCACAAAAAAATTCCGTACTGTGTTAGGCCACAGAACAACGAATGCGCCGCTCGAACGTGCTGAGATTGACCACACTCCACTAGATTTATTTGTAGTCGATGATAAGACACGGCTACCGCTTGGTCGCCCATGGCTTACTGTGTGTATCGACAGCTATACAAGGTGCATACTTGGCATACATATTGGTTTCGAGCCACCAAGCTACCTCACCGTGTCGAAATGCCTTCGCCATGCGTTCCTGCCAAAGGCAACTTTAAATGCCGATTTTCCAAACATAATAAATCATTGGATCGCTTACGGCGTTATGTATCAACTCGTAGTCGATAACGGCTTGGAATTTCACAGTATCAGTTTAGAGAATGCGTGTTATTCCTTAGGCATGGAGATACATTACGCACCACGGAAAGTAGCATGGTTCAAAGGGAAAATTGAGCGGTTTCAGGGTACGTTAAATCGAGCTGTTTCACACGGTAATCCTGGAACAACGTTCAGCAATATTTTTGAAAAGGATGATTACAATCCATCAAAACATGCTGTCATCAGTTACAGTACTTTGAAAGAAATTGTAAATACATGGATTGTGGATGTCTATCACCAAAAACCACACAGGATAACGAAGATACCACCTGCCGCCATGTGGCAAAACAGTATCGCGCCAGAAGATATTTTAGTTCCTGACGATATTGCAATGCTCGATGCAATTTTAGGACGTAGCGAACAACGTCAATTGACACATAAAGGTATTGAGCTATATGGACTATTTTACAATTCAGCGGAACTTACTTCACTTCGTCGCAAACATGGTGACAAACTGAGTGTAGAAATTCGCATCGATGCCTCAGACCTCGGGCAGATTATTGTCTTATCTCCATTTGGCAATGAAATATACAAAGCATCCGCGCTGGATGCCGCGTACGCGAAAAACCTATCTAAATGGCAGCATGATGTTTGCAAACGATTTGCTGCGATTGAGTTACAAAAATTCACACCCGACTCATGGTTGGAGGCTAAGTATCAAATAGCCAAATTAATCGATGAAGAATTTATGCATAAAAAACAAAAAACACGAAAAAAAGCAACTAGATTTAAAGGCGAAGCATCAGCGAACGAAAAAAAAACGGCAACCACCAATACCTCAACAGACAACACACCTGACCCAATCACACCAAATCAAAGCAATGAAAGTGTCAATGAAAGTGTACTAAAAACCTTGCCGGCGGATAGTCAAATTGAAGTACCTACAAAGAAAAAAAGATTCGATTTTCAATATCGAGATCGTAATCCCGAATCTATTCATAACGAATTGAACGAGGACTCTGCAGATGACTGACGCTAAATATATAGTTGAAAATACTCTTGTTCCACACACTGCATTTGAGAAAGCCACATCACGGCTCGAACAATGTTACACCTTCGCAAACGGGGCATCGGAGCCGATTTGCATAGCCATACTAGGCGAATCAAGAACAGGGAAAAGTAGAGTATTAGAAGAGTGTTATGCAAAGCATCCACAGGTACGAAATGAGGATGGTTTGACTGTACCAATCTTACGCGTCAAAGTCCCCTCAAAGCCAACTGTCAAAAGTCTTGCGGAGACTATGCTTTATGCGATGCGAGATGACAAGTTTGATAAGGGCACCGAGAGTGTTAAGACCAACCGGCTTCGATTGCTTATGCGGAACACAGGCACCAAGATGGTCATGCTCGATGAATTCCAACACTTTTACGACATGGGAACCCGCAAAATTATGCACCATGTTGCGGATTGGCTGAAAATTCTTGTAGATGATTGTCGCGTTGCACTCGTCGTGGCAGGTTTGGAGAATTGCAGCACTGTAATCAATCAAAACGAGCAGCTCGCAGGTCGCTTTTTGTCGCCGATCGTGATGCCTAGATTTAAATGGGAAAACGTAGAACACCGAGATGAATTTATCGGGATTTTAGGTGCATTTCAAGATTCAATCGGCTCAACGTTTGATATCCCAGACTTTGACTCAGCCGATATGGCGTTTCGCTTCTATTGTGGAACTGGCGGACTTGTTGGTTACCTGAGTAAATTCCTGCGCCAAGTGGTGTGGAATGCGGTAGAAAATAATAAAAAGTGTATCTCAATCGAAGACCTAGCTTTGGCCCACATGGAGTCAGTATGGTCCAAAGAAACCCTCTCTGATATCAATAGCCCCTTTAGCCGAGATTTCAAGCCCGTTCCCACTATCGCATTATTAGAGAGCATCGCCAAAATAGGCGTTCCTGTATTACCTGTTGAAAAATCTAGAATATGCAAAGCAAAAGTGATTTCAAGCAGCTCTCGCCAAATTCTAAGCGCGAGCTGATTTATCATGCCTTTAGTTCGAACACCATCACCTAACAAAAATGAAAGCCTGCTAGGCTATATCTTGCGCGTTTCTGAGTCGAACGGATATGAAACGCCTTATCACATACTACAGTTGGCAGGTATCAATAATAACCAAGTGACAGCAGGTTTTCCAATCGATAAGTTCGTCTCTATAGTTGGAAATAAGACCAGCGCCTTAGAAGAAATCTCGTATGAAAAAAGGAATCCCGAGGATAAAACTAGGGAATTCAAAATTCTTAGCCATTCAATAGGTTCTAGCGTCAAGGACGCACCGTTGCGAACGCGAGAGCTTGCGATTTGCCCAGACTGCGTCAAAGAGAAGGGATATATAGATGCATTTTTTGATTTGAACATCGTGGTTGCGTGTTCGAAACACAAACGGCGAGTCGTTCAAAAATGTCATCAATGTGACCAAAAATTACGCCTCTTTAGACCAGGTCTTTTAACATGCAAGTGCGGCGCCGATCTATTTGAATCTCCGTTTGAGCCGATCGACTATCAAACATGTGAATTCATGGAATTTGTATATTCGAAACTATATAAGCTTAATATTTTGACTGCAAATAAGAGTAAGTTTCCAAGTGAACATTTTGCGTCTCTATCGTTACCGGCTTTTCTATATATGGTTAAAAGGTTAGGAGACAAGAATTTCTCGTTGACTAACGATAATCAACCATCTATGGAAGAGCGAGTAGTAGCTGGCATGCATGTATTACAAAACTGGCCCAAAAATTATCACGAATTCCTCAATAGAATTGGCGCTCTTTCAATTGAGAATGGCGCTAACTCAGCTGGTCTTCGAAGCCAATTCGCAGACTTTTACGAAAGCATGTTTAAAGCAAGAAAATTCTCCAAAGAGATGTCCTTCTTACGCGACGAGTTTATACGCTTTGGAAGCAATAAATGGGGCAAAAGTACGATTGGGTTCAATGACTCAAAAAAAATTCTTACCGAAGAAAAGCGCTTCCTTTCGATAGCTGAGTTCGCTCGTATGCACCGTCTAACTCGCCATAAAATAGAGCAAATGTTGAAAGATGGATTATTGGTACAGCATGAGTTAAAAACAGGCAAAAGAATCATGAGGGTGATTGATAATCAAAAAACCGAACCTCCATCAGAATCTAAAGGTTTGCTTTCAGTTCGACAAGCAGCTGCGAAATTAGGATTACCGGTGAGTGTCCTACAACAATTGAGAGAAACGAAAGTCTTTAATACTCGATTTAGGCGTGGCTACGAGTCATCGTGGCACATCGATGATGTAGAACTCTTTCTTGATCGAGCCCTTCGCCTAGCCGATATTGCTGAACTCGATGCCAATTTAACGACATTAGAAGCAGCGATGCGTTTCAAATTTAAAGATACAAAGTCAAAAACTGATATTGTTATAGCAATTTTTGATGGTCGTTTAACCCCAGTTGGCCGGCTCGGCGGTAATTTGGGTAGTCTGCTACTGGAAAAATTACAGCTAAAAGATTTCACTATAAAAAAACGAAGCGCACTGAAAGGAAACACCTACACCTTAGAGCAAGTTTCTCAACTCACTGGAATTAATATCATGGCGATCTCAAGCGCTGTTGATGCAGGCCTTCTAATCGGTAATAAATTTGACAAAAATATTCGTGTTACCTCCGCCTCTGTCGAATTGTTTAACCAAAATTACATTCCATTATCAAAAATAGCAGAGAAACTGGGCTCAATGGCTCAACACCTCTGGAGAACTTGTCGCAGTCATCAAATCGAAGTTATCTCACTCCAATATAAAAATAATCTTGGGAAACAACCTATCCTCTTTAAAAGTGATGTGCAGAACCTAATCGAAATTTACAAACGAAAAGAAAACAAACTGATACAGAGCTCCAAAGAACGTCCTTCCTATGAAACCACCTTCCAAAATTATCTCATACAGCTAGAAGTAGCCAACGAATATCTTCCTTGCTTGGCTGGCTCCCCGAATAAAGCAGCTATTGCTAAGAAATGTGGCTTTCATCGCGATGTTTTTTATAAGAATGACTCTGTCAAAAATCTACTTGAATCATTTATATCTCGCCATCGAGACCAAGATTCTAAGAGGCCATTAACTGATATTGAGGGTCTCAATAGATTTATTAGTTCGTTAAAAATGGAACAAGCTCCACTACTTCTTACAAGTAGTGGGCGTATCAACAAACAAGGAATAGCAAAAGCAGCAGGAATTAGTCGTAAGGTCTTTGATCGAAATCCAGATGCGATGCAACTTGTAATTAAATTTATTGAGGCAACAAAGCAGGTCAAAACAAATATGATTCCGACTCAACTTGTCGATATAGAGCTGAAGAATAGCTAATTTAACAAATTAACTTCGAGCAATTCATGGCTACAATGTTTAGACTCCCCTCGTTTTTGCATAGAATTAACAATCAAGTTTTGCTCGTAAGGAATCGAATGCAACTACTCGATATAAATGATGAGAACATCAAAAGCCACGCCAGACAACGATCCTCTCAAGCACCCGGATGACCCGGGACGCGGGCAAATTTAAATCAATTTCAATCGCTAGAACTTCCCGATTAAAATCATCGACCACATTCAACGTACGAAAACGCCTGCCACACCATAACGCGTCACTCATAAAATCAATTGACCAACTCTTGTTGATTTCCCCAGGTACTGTCAATGGCTGCAGGTCTTTTGTTGGAAGTCGCCTTTTACCAATGCGTCGCCAGTTCATCTTCAGTCCACAATAAACGCGGTAAACTCTTTTATGATTCTAGGTGTGGCCACTTCGCCTTACTAACTGAAAATACTTGCCAAATCCCCGTTCCGGAAAACGTTCTGCCAATTCCTGCAAAACTGCAATGATGTCGTCATCCGGTACCATCTGCCGCTGATAGCGCATACTTGAACGTGAAAGTTGCATCGCTTTGCAAGCCTGACGCTGGCTAAGTCCAAGCTCTTGCAGTTGTTTGACGAAATCCCGTTTCTGGTTCGGGGTTAGCGCTTTAAACCGATTAGCTCTTTGAACGCATGGTTCTCTAACGACAAATCAGTAACCATCATTTTGAGCTTACGATTCTCTTCCTCCAGGTCTTTGAGGCGCTTTGCGTCGGCTGCTTCCATGCCGCCATATTTAGATTTCTATTGGTAATAGGTAGCTTCAAAAACACTATGTTCCTGACAAACATCTTTGACCAATCTACCAGCTTCAACCGCTTTCAATATTCCAAATGAGCTGTGTCTCTGTAAATCTGCTCTTACGCATTTCTGTTCTCCTTTGGCATATATGTTTGCCTAAAGAGCTCTGGTTATGCATGGCTTGATTTTACGGGAGGGTTACACAAGAGGCAAAATTCTCTGCGCAGTTAATATCACCAATGAATCGGACAGCCACCGGCTTGTAAAGTCTCTAAATGACTGCCCCGGTTCGCGCCGCCGGCCATTCACTGGCCGTCGTTTTGCCGTAGCGTTGCTTTACCGTGACGGTTAATCATCGCGTATCATCTTCTCGTACACGTGATAATGGTATCCACAAAGACCACCATTAAACTGGTCATCCTGTCGCAGTGCTTCTTCGCAGACGGTGCATTCTGGGTAATCAAGCTGCGCTCCGCACCATAAACAGTGTTGCTCGCCAATGACGAACGTATCGCGCTGGCATTCATTACACGTCTCGACACTAGGTTCCCCACCATCACGAGGGTCGTAGTCATAGGCGTCATCGAGATTCTTAACCATCAATGGTCCGATGAGATCGGAATAGCCGCAGGCGACGCAGACGTACCTGAACGCGTCATCGTACTCATCAACACTCATACCTTCATCTATATCTTCAGCATGAGGGTGTAGCAGCGACGAACCACACTCTTCGCACTGGCATTCCTCAAGCCAGGGCTGCATCAGATTTGGTACTCCGGCTCCATTCCAGGCAGCGACGCACTCCGCTCTGGTATCCATAAAGAATGTGTGATGCTCAAGCATGATCGGCCATGCCGCGCCCAACAGTTCCGCAGGCTGCTCGTTCATCTGCGTTTGAACAAAATCACGTAGTATCGGAAAAAGCTCGGCAACGAAGTCTGCAACCTCACCAAGCGTATTCGCTGGATGCAAGTGCTCCAGATGGTTGCGGCATTCTTGCAGCTTGTCGATCGTGGCCCAATCCATTTCAATGTCGAAACCTTCGAAGCGTTTTTTTATCGTGACCACATCAATGGTCGTGCGTTTGAACTTCCCTACGGGCTGCCATTCAACTCCGCCCTTTCCATCGGCTTGAGGTAACACCTCGGGCGGGTTAAAGATGAGGGTGGCGGCATCCTCTGGATCATCGACTGACGTGGCGATCTTGTATTTAAATAAAAGTAAAACTCCCGCAAATAAATTTCGTATGGCTGATAGGGCGCGAGCAGGGTCTCCGTTTTCTTCTGGCGCAAGGCGGCTGCGCTGAAAATCTTCAATTCCAAGGCGAATTGATGTCAGTGCGTTTTCCTTTAATTTTTCTGCATCCAATGCTGGCAATGTCATTTCATATACTCCTTCAGTGCTAAATCCAAACAGCGCGTCTACTTGGTTTTAATCAAATATTACTCTTCATTATTTTCAATGACTGCTTTTGCCGGCGGATTCAAACGGGTCCTTCGAGATTATCGTGTAAGAGACCGCCCTGACTTCTACTACATTTACGTCACAACCATCGATTTGAATATCAAACTTTGCTAGCTGGCTCAGTTCGTTGTGCGTGAGGGCGAAAACGGCTGGGGAGATCCGAGAGCGAGCAGAGCCCGACCGAGAGTTCGCGTCGCCGGGAAGCCATAAAAGCTGCTGGAGAGCTCGCGGAGCTCGGCCAGAGCCTGGCGGGGCCGGATGATTTGGTAGCGCAGATACTTGAAAGCAAATCCGGCCACAGCCGCAAAAATTGATTCTCTGAATTATCTGTCCCTGCTCTTCGAGAGAAGGTCGACAGCATAAATAAATTGGCCGTGGCGACTCGATGAGCGCGAAGTAGGTCCGACAAACCTTCCAAGACTCGCCTCCACAAATTCCGAAGGCTGTTCGCAATTCGTCAGAAAAGACCATCTCTCGGCGAAGGAGGCGGGGTCGGGAGCGTTGGGTCGGGACTTGCAACAGGAACTTTCCCGGGAACGGGATCTTGCAGAGCAATTCCGAAATCTTTTTCGGGCCAGCCGTGAACTGAATAATCTGTGAACTTGCCCTTGTATCCAATGGCGAGAAACACCAGCTTGTGCAAGAAGGTGGACGCTTTGTAGACGCCATCGAGTAGTTCCTGGTAACTCTTGTTCGAGCCGTGCAGATTTCCATGGGCCGCCTTGTTGCGCAGGCTTTTCCAATTGGTGATATCGTCGTTCGAGACCTTGCCTCTTTCGCGCAAGTCGAAGAGCTTGTCCGTGATCCGGCTATCTTTCCAGCCGCTGAGCGAGCCCATGGTGCGGGTCTTGGCGGCTTCCGCGATGTCGAGGTCCTTGATGGTGCTCTGGATCACTTGCAAATTTGCGAGCATCGAAGGATTTGGCTTTCCAAACTCCTTGAACTCATGCTGGACGACGCTCTCGATGGCCACGCAAATCAACAGGGCGATCGCATCCAACGACGCCTCGCCCAAGTTGTAGAGTGGATGCATCGCCTGCGAGATGAAGCCGAAATCGCCGTTCGGCTGATCCTGTAATGAATATTTGAAATAGCAGTCCAATAGACGGTAAAAATCTTCGGCGAGGTCGCGGCGGTCCCTCAGCGGCTCGGGGAAGAGACCCTTTTTTAATTCCCGCGGCTTCGCGATCTCGAAGGTCCGGACGCCGCCGTGAATGGTTTCGCTTACGAAAAATGTCACCACGCTTGCGGTCATGAACCTGATGGTTTCGATGATCTTGCTGGCGAACACTGAGGGCAGGGCGCCTTCTATGGGCTCGGCAATGAGCTCAAAACACTCTTCGGGCGCTTTGTGGTGCCTATATCGTATTTTCGCTCCGGCGGCTTGGCCGCTCGATCCGATGCCCTTGACCTCGCGCGACAGAACCCCGTCTCTACTGACGTCATGGTGCTCAAAATCGTTCGGTGGGAACTCGATCGCGCTCGGGAGAAGGATGTGGACGGTGTCCTTCTCCCCTTCGGCTGAGGTTTGCTGCTTTATCCAATCGCATTTGAATTCGACGACGGCGTGCTCTCTGTACTGCTTGACCTCGACTCTGACGTCCTCGCAGGTCCATACCTCGCCCGTGACTTCGACAGCGTGCAGGCTGTAGTAGTGGTCGTCGGGAAAGATCTGGCCGGATTTTACTTTCTCGATGCTTATCAATTGCTCGAAGAAGCTTTCGGCTGGGTCGCCTGTATGGAACAAGATGAAGCGCGACGAAATGCCGGAGCTGGCGCTCGCAATGATCGTCCCCGGGCCCGAGTATTTCTTCGGCGCGTCGGCTCCGTTTTGCGTGAGCAAAATCTCTTTGCAGTCGATGGCGATGGTTTCGGCCAAGAAGGCGTTTCGGAATTTTTTATTGGACAAAAGGGAAGGCATCGGCCGCTCCGGGTGGTCGAAATTTGTGGGCGAGACTGTGGCCCAATAGGAGGAATCGATTGTCTTGACGACGATCGATTCTTATTCGATGAGACAAATTGGGGCGGCTGCTTGTTTTCCAAAGGGGGAGGATGAAAATTATTTTGAATTTTTCACCCAATGAAAAGTCGGCCTTGAGTCCGACATTGAGGGCTTCACTGCACCTAGAGCAAGTATTGCTAGCATCAGTGGTATCCCTGCAGTTTTATTGGACTGCTGGACCAGAGGCGGCAAGCTTTCTGGGACCGTTTAGTTTTGCAAGCGCGTTCAAAACTACCGGCTCATATGGCAGCACTCCATCCATACTCTTGCTCGAAAGTCGATGAGAGAATGAATCTGCCATACCAGGATAACTACCTGTGAGGCGCTTGAAGACGCCATTTTCGTACCGGATTCTCGCCAATAGTTCACGCAGCCAAGGGATTAACTGGCTTTCATTGCTTAAGCGAAAGACTAACCCCTGAAACGCTTCTTCGGCGTCCTTGATCCCTCCGTCTTCGGATACGACTTTCCTGGGCCTCAGCATGATCTCAACAATATATGCGTAGCCGTCAGTGACGGTGAGGCGCACTACGAGGACGCCGCGTAAGGATGGAACCGATGGATCCATGTACGGGAATCGTCTCGCTTCGGTCGTAACAACATCATCGTCAGTGAACGGTTCCAGTGAAATCAGCTCCGGTATTGGGGCGGAGCTGAAGCCTTGCGCGAACGTATACCACTCAACCGCATGAATCAGCTCTGGTCGGGACTGATGTAGGCTAAGCATTGCATTCCACATATCGCGCAATGCGCCATGGGACTCAAACACAGGTTTTGCACGCGTGGACGCGTATCCAACCTCTTTCCCACTACCATATGCCTCGCCACCTGAAATGGAGGTCGGGCGTTATAAATCCCCCTTTGGGCCCGCGCACGAGGTAGCTTGTTTTGACCTTACATTGATGACCTTACGAGCGTCGCCGAGTACTTCGAAGTCCGCATCCTATACTTCAATAGCTCCCGCTTCGTGATCTGGTTCGAGGTCGCCGGTAAGATCGACGACGTCCGGATATTTGAGCAGCACCCTCTCTGGAGCTCCTGCCCATGCCACTGGACCTCCTTCCCGAGCTGGGTTTTCGGCATCGCCACTATTCTCGCGGCTTCGCAAGACCAGTTCACCCTTGGGATCACTCATCCCCACAACGCAAAGTGCTAAGAATGACTTGCCGTTGTCTAATCGAATACCTTCGACTTTGATTTCAGCGGGGCCTTGAAACCAGGGACTGACTCTAATGAAGCCTTGGGTGACCAACTTAGGATCGTGGTTTGTCTCAATTTGCGCGTAGATGCTCTTCGCCGCCCGCTTTGTAAACAAATCGTATTTCGCGTGGGCGAGGAATATAACATCACCATTGACGAGCCGGCGACGCAACCGAACTTGCCATTTTCCGGGCTCGTCCGGCGTGTCTAATGGCGCGTAGAGCCTACTGGCGGCCGTATTGGATGTCCTTGCCATGGGTACGTGGCCAATACATGCTTGAGCTCCCCAGAGCGACCATAACATCGCGCAAAGAACTCCATGCAAGGGATCAAGAGCTTGTCGCCATTTGGTAAATCGAACTCGATGAGCCAGTTTCTATCGTTTTCGTACTGCAGTTTATGGGTGTTTGTCGGAAACGGCGGAGCCTGGCGCCTCTGGCGCGCCTCGTTGAGGGAAGTAAACCTCCAACTATTGGCAGAAAAATTCACCGAAAATTGTCCGGGCTCGAAGCTAGCTTCGGCTTGGCACCGATCATCTTTTCAGATGGAGCCAATTCGGATTTGTCCTAAGGCTACCAGTGGAACTCGACGAGGGACCACTTCTTCAGACGCCATTCCAAGCGAAATTTTTCGGAAGATTGGACTTCCTCTAATTCAATAGACATTTAATGATGTCGAAAAGTGAGAAATAAGTGCATCATAAGAAAAAGTCGATTTACTAATGAGTTTAAAGCTGAAGCGATCAAACAGATAACGGAACGAGGTGCGAACCACCTCTAATTTATTAGATACATTCCTGTTTCCCAGTCCAAATATTTGGACTGGGAGACTAATCCAATGATGCCCTAAAGGATTGAAGGCGCTGCTCGATTGTAGGAGACATGCCACCTAAAATCGGTTTAGCTCTAATCATTTGGTTAATTAGATTGAGACCTGTGCGATCAAGAATGTCTTTCAACTTAACGAGAGTGCCCTTATTTGCTAGTCGCCGGATGTCGGTACCTAACAGATAGGGGCTAGCGAGTTCTTGGTTAAACTCGAATTCTTCCATGATACCTTCATCAAATACGCGGTCCTTATTGCCTGCTTCAATATAGTTTTCTATTAAGAAGAGCAAGTCATTTGCGTCTTTGGGATTTGCGCCCCCACGATCAGACCACGCAAAAATTTTTAGCATTGCCAGACCCGCTAGGGAGAC
>Ga0187844_10002410_pt1 | contig 13256 bp, 16 predicted proteins | sample SpaLakP09_SKY_50_FD_134517 | JGI IMG/M metagenome (GOLD analysis project Ga0187844, IMG submission 134517) | Oligotrophic lake water microbial communities from Sparkling Lake, Wisconsin, USA - SP09_SKY_50 | ecosystem: Environmental > Aquatic > Freshwater > Lake | place: USA: Sparkling Lake...
CACGCATACATGGAAGATCATCTAGTAACGCGACTTGCAGCCCAAATATATGCGTTAAGAAAACAACGTGGTTGGTCACAAGAAGATTTGGCCAAGAAATCTGGTGTTGCACAAGAGAGGATTTCAAAAATTGAAGCTGCTGACTTTAGCTCTTTAACAATGAAAACTCTTAATAAATTTTCCCGTGCTTTTGACGTTAATTTAATGATTGGATTTGACTCATTTAGCAATGGAATTCTTGACGTCGTTAACTTAAAACCAAAAGCATTAGAGGTCTCATCAAGAAGTGAGGATTTAGAGAAATTTAAAAATACTTATTATGTAGCAAATGCCAAAGGTGATTGGGTCGTCGTTGAGAAGCTTGGCGTGCCTACTAGAGTTGTTACGATTGCACCTAAAACGACAACGTTAAAATGGGGGGCGAATGATCAATGGAACCAGATGATAGAGGTTGCGGCTTAAAATGACTAAAGAAATTGAACAGCCTAAAAATTTACCTCCACCATACGTATTGCGCTCTATTTTTTTCAAACGAGCGGAGATAAGTACGCGTCCAGATTTTGATGTGACAGTGGCGAATCAGGCATTAATCAGTTTTAATAGGATATCTTCGGGTAGTGCAACTACCAAAGTTATTGAGGTTGAGGGACCTGAGGGTCTTCAAAAGATAAAGACGTGCAGCTTTGCTACGGTTTGTGATTTTAGATACAAGTTAGATGACGGTGTGGCTGTTGATCCAAATCAGCCTGATGAATCCGTATTTGTTGCATCAATTACCGCGGAAATAATCGCTGATTATTTGTTAGTTGTTCCAGAGTTTCCAAGTGAAGAGCTAATTAAACAATGGAGCTCAAAAAATGCCGTCCTTCATATCTGGCCCTATTGGCGTGAATTCTGTCAAAGTTCTCAGCAAAGATTGAATTTGCCATCAGCAATTATTCCGATGCTTACGGTGTAGCTTTTTGTATTTATGCTAAACCCGCTGCGGCGGGTTTTTTATTGTCTATTAATTTTGGCAGTAATATCCTACCAGCGCTGAATCCTTCGTAGAGCCTGCCTAGTTCATTTGCGAGCACTCCCATTGACTAACCATCAAAGACGATATTGTGCACAACAAACAGCAAATAATGTCTGCATTCGGAATGCTTAAGTAACGTCACCCTTAAAGGTGGGCTGGCTCCAATGTCGAAAGATCTCTTCGTCAGCTCCGCGAGTATCCGCTTCGCCGATTCAAGGGAATCCCCTTCAATAGAAACGTCTAGTTCTTCGACCACCAAGGTCGGCTCAGGCCATACAACTTGCATGGGCGCTATTCCGCCTATTAAGAATATCGTTCGAAGAACCTCTTGTCGAAGCACAATCTGATCGATTGCTCTGTCCAGCAATTTTCGGTCCAGTTGACCTTCGATCATCCATCCAAAAGGAACATTGAACAGGCTACTATCCACATTGAGCCTGCCCGAAAACTACAGCCGCCGTTACACGTTTAAAGTTGAAAAAAATCTGCGTTCGCCATGGAGTCCGCACCACTATTCTTTACAGGATGCCATCTGGCGTTTCAAGCTTGTCGGCCGAATGTCAGTCCAGTGCGTCTTGACGTATTCAAGACACACGTCCCTAGTTCCCTTCACTGGTTGTATTGCCCAACCCGCTGAGGCAGCGCGATCCGCCATCCAGATCGAATATTGCTCTTCGTTGTTCATCAACAAGTTTGCCTAAAATTGTACGACTCGTCGTCTCTATCAACCAAGGTAAGACTCTTATAGACAAGCTTTATACCTAGTGCATCGCCCCCTATACCCATCTCTTATTTTTACTATGTACACTCGCATAACAGTATCTTTCTCTAGTTTTTTAAAACTTCGGTTACACGTCTCAATGCGACGATTAATCTACTGAAGAAATCCTTCATTTTCTTCAAGGATTATTTGTTCAAAATCGTACCTTTTATCGTGTTAGGCATGCTCTGAGTCTGCATTTGATAATTGGCAATATACCAATGATTACCTCCATCAATTTCATTTAATTTATTTACATACCTAACCAAGGCCTGTGTATCGATTGCTTCCATAAGCAACTGTGTATGAGCTGAATTTTGGTTATGGTTAAAGCTTAATAGGGCCACTCCGGGCTCTTCAATCTCTTCGATTGGCGAAAAAACCTGATTCCAAGAATAGTTCAAAGATTTATTGATATTATCAATTTCTTTTTGACGTAGCTCTGTGATCGGGGATGCAGATTTTTGTTCGGTCAAAATAGTGCGTTTTTTCTCTATTAACTTACGTTCCAATTCACCACTGCGTTGAATGAGCCCTTCATGCTGTTGCTTTGCATCCCAGTATTCCTTGGCAAGGGAACCGGTCCAACACAAACTCATTAACAGAGCCCCTATACCTGCCCAAGGAATGCGGCGTTGATGAACAAATTCAATCTGCAGTCTCATACGCTAACCTCGGCAGGAGACTGGAATAGTAAATCACTAAAATCAACCGGTCTTGTGGATGTCGATGTTGCCGGAAGATCAGTCAAGTTCACCAATTGGCCAATATGACTTTTGGGGACGAGGGGCCTCACTTGGCCGACACAAGCAAGTCTCGTCTCCACCTCCAGTCCTGATCCAAACAAGACCCGAATTCGATTTATTTCCCGCTCGAACATAGCGCCATCTTGTTGATGCAGTAAAGTACTTATAGATTCAATGAAGCCATGCTTTGCAACTGCAACCGTAAATGCGTCCTCTTCCCATGCCAAGAATGTCGTCTTATCATGCGACGTCTTTATTTTCTGAAAGGTGTTCCATACACCATTTATATAAGGTGAAATGGAAGCGATGTTAACTTTATGCTTGGCAGCGAGAGTCTCTAGTACTCCTCGAAGCTTTACTGGTATTGCGCAAACAATCGCTTTCTTTTTGTGGTGTTGAATATCAATTGCACACTGCCAATCAATACTATTTAATCCAAGCTTTTGCATCATATGGGCGTGGGCGGCAGCATTTTTTTCTGCGTCATCGCGTAAATTGAGGGGCAAATCAAACACCATGAACTTGCATAGTCCAGCACCTAAATAAAAGTAAATTTGCTTAACCTTTTTTGAATTTATTTTTGTGAGGACATCTTCCAATGGAAAGGATTCTGGAGAGTGAGCTGTCCACGCCCATTGACCAACATCTTCTACCTTTAATTGCCAGATAAATCCTGATTTCTTACGGACGTAGACAGTCCTATTCGTCAGATAAAAGTGTAGGGAATCAGTCATATGCCACCACACGGTCAATTTCTTCAATTGTCGTCGCACCTGCGGCAACCAGATCCAGTGCACGCACGCCTATAGGTCGTATGCCGATGCTAAGTGCGTACTGCTTAATTTCTGAAACATCAGAGCGTTTTAAAATCAATGTCCTTAACGCATCATCAATTGGTAGCACCTCAGCGATGGCATGTCGTCCTTTATAACCTGTTTGACGGCAATGCTCACATCCTTTACCACGTCTAAGAGTTACAGTTTTCAGATCGATTTCGACTTTTTGGAACCGCTTAGTTAGCTCTGTCGATATAAGCTCTGGTTCTGAACAAACCGGACAATTACGCCGAATAAGTCGCTGTGCAACAATGCCATTTAATGCTGAAATCAGACTATATAAATCCACCTCCATATGGACAAAACGACTAATCACATCAAAGACACTATTCGCATGTACGGTAGTGAATACTAAATGACCTGTCAGTGCGGCTTGAACTGCGATTTCTGCAGTCTCTGAATCACGAATTTCACCGACAAGAATTTTATCCGGATCATGGCGCAAGATGGAACGAAGACCTGCAGAAAACGTTAATCCTTTTTTTTCATTAACAGGGATCTGTAATACCCCGGCCAATTCATATTCAACCGGATCCTCAATCGTAATAATTTTTTCCTGACCAGTCTGAATTTCTGACATTGCGGCATATAAAGTGGTCGTTTTCCCACTCCCCGTGGGACCTGTGACTAATAACATTCCATGCGGCTTCCTAGCGAGACGTCTAATACGCGTAATAGCATCTTCATCAAGTCCTAGGCTAACCAAAGAGATCTCTTTAGCATCACCGCGCAACTGAGATTTATCCAAAAGTCGAATAACGGCATCTTCCCCGAAAATACTTGGCATGACTGATACCCGGAAATCGAGCTCACGCTGTCCGAGTTCTGCCCTAAAACGACCGTCCTGGGGAATCCTTCGTTCAGAAATATCAAGCTGCGCGAGTACTTTAATGCGGGAGATGACTTCTTCTGCCTTAGTTTGATCCGCTAGTTCAGATGTCATCACCAGCACACCATCAAGTCTCAATTTAACTTTGATTCCCTGACGATCACACTCGAAATGGATATCACTCGCTCCCGCCTTCCATGCGTCATAAATCGCTGAATCCACAAACCTGACGATAGGACTATTGCTTCCTTCGATCGTTTCGATTGAGATCCGATGAGTCGCACGACTATTTTCACTTAACTGTGACGAACTTACCTGAGAGGGCAGTTCGCTCGATGCTTTTATCCGATGTTGGACACGTTGGAGCGTGGCAATGATGTCTGCGTCATCACTCCATCCCAAAGATGGATACGTACCTGTTTTATTAGCAAGCCACTGTAATAAATCATCATCCCAAGGATCCGTTACTACAAAGCAAGGTTTTTTTTGATAAAAAATCGGAATAATATTTTTTTGACTGCACTCCGTAAAACTGATCAGATGAAAATCAGGTGATTGCTGGTTTAATTCAGAAAAGGTAAAAAAAGGAAGGCTAAGTTCTTCTACAGAACGTTCCGCGATCAAGTCCATTGTGCATTGAGCTAACGTTGCCAGTTCAATTACCAAACTACGCTTTGTTTGCTGAGATTGTGCTCGCGCTTGCGGCAAAAGTTGAAGTAGACGCATATTAGCAATCCGGCCTGTTTGGGTGGATTCGGACATCTACATGCCTCCAGCCAGATCAAATACCGGCATATACATCAAAATAATGATCGCACCAATAAATAGTCCAACCACCATGAGAAGAATTGGTTCTGCTAACCTTGTTGTATGCTCAATAAAACGAACCACTTCCTGACGATAGCCTAATGCCATGATATCTAAAACTTTCGGTAAATCACCTGAACGCTCGCCGACCTGGAGTAGGCGCTCGGTGACATTGTCGGTTAATTGATGCTCTACAAAAGCACTACTGAGCCGTCTGCCTTCTTGAATGCTTAATCGCATTCCTTGTAATTGCGCACGGAGCTCTGCATCAAATGCTAAATTCTGTGCCAAGGGAATGGCATCACTAAGGGTATAGCCACCTTTGAGAAGCATGGACAGTGTCTGAAAAATTCGCGACATCTGGTAGATTCGTAAATAGCGGCGTGCAAAGGCAAACCGACCTAAGAACTTAAGCAAAAACAGCTTTAATTTACCGTTTCGATAAGCCAAGCCCAAAGATACTAATCCCATAACAATTGCAAAAATGAAGGTCGCTAGATGGTCCCCTGCGAATTGACCAACGTGCATAAGCACAATTGTCGACGTACTCAACGTTTGAGAAAAATCCTCGTACACTTTAGAGAAACGCGGCACTACATAGCCGATCATAAAAAGACTCACCAGGCCGCCAAAGCCAACCACCAAACTCGGATAAATCGCCGCACTCGTGATCTTCTTACCTAACTCTCGACCGATGAGTTCGTAAGCGATATATTCATCGAGTGCTTGATCAATACGACTGGTCTGTTCACTCGCTTTAATCGATGCAACCAATAATGGCGGAAAAGAATGCGTGTGAGTAGCAAGGGCTGCCGATAAGGTTTTACCCTCAAGTAGTCGCTGTTTGATTTCTAGAAGAATACTATGGGTACTCGGCGCCGCATCTTTATCGCAGAGTGTTTCGATCACTTCGACAACCGACATGCCAGAGGACAAGAGGGTGCGCAGCTCTTCACAAAATAAGACCACGTTAAACGATGCATTTGTGCTCAGTGAGACAATGCGGCGACGGTTAATCGATAAAACGCTCTCCCCAGTGCGTGCGAGATCCCTCCGGATATCATCGGCACTATTGGCTTCGATCGTCCTTTCAGACACCTGACCAGTTGATGGGTTAAAAATACGCACCTGAAATTGCATAAATTCGTACTTAGGTTATTTGAGCGTCAATTAGAAATATCTGCATTTTCATTAGTGCCGCCGGGTAGACCATCTTTTCCGAAGCTTAAAAGGTCGTACTCTTTGCCATTAGTGCCAGGGAAGGTGTACTGGTACGGATGCCCCCAAGGATCTAAAGGTATCCCTTTTTTGAGATAAGGGCCTGCCCATCGCGGCTCTTCGGCCGGTTGCAAGATTAGCGCTTGCAAACCCTGCTCACTGGAAGGAAAGCGTCCTGTATCAAGACGATATTGATCTAACGCCTTTTCGAAGCCATCAATTTGGGCCTTAGCAACGCCAATTTCAGACTTCGTGAGCTGGGCAAAGTATTTCGGTCCGACATATCCCGCTAGCATCGCAATAATAGCGACGACGACTAAGAGTTCTAACAGCGTAAACCCATAATGTTTTTTGTTGATGTTTGATTGCTGATGCATATTCCACTCATGAAGAAGGGGGGATAAAAACAAACTTCCAATCGGCATAACGACTACCAGAGATTGTAAGCGTATCGTTAATTACTATTGATCGGGTGTGAAGTGTGGGTTTCTCTGAGAGACTATAAACACCAGCAATTCCCTCACCATCAGCGGTTTTGATGATTCCCCATTCCAAACTGTTCGTCATAGGATCGCGGTACACTTGGCGCAAATGACGCATGATGCCTACAAAGCGTTTGTCGTCTGTTAGGTCTTCTAGCTTCTTTGGGTAGGCTTTATTTGTGCCGGGAGAAAGCATGTAATACTCAGCAATCGCATTAGCATAGGCGGTTCCCACTTCCATTAATTCATTTTCCTTATCGCGCTGAGAAACAGTGCTCCAAGAAACACCAACAACCGCTAAAGTCATTCCAAATATCGCTAAAGCAAATAACATCGCGACATAGGTAAAGCCAGCGAATTGAATATAATTTGTGTGTTTTGTGACGTCACCAGCTCGCATAATCGCTCCCATCAGACGCTTTACCTTGTGCGCCACTTTTCACATCAAAGACATTACCAATATCTTTCGTCTCTGGTGCAACGATCACCCAAGAGTCGTTGCGCTCAGTCATCGGATCGACCGGAATTTTACGTAGATACTTCTTATTGACCATGTCCTTTAATGAGTCTGGGTACACCCCCGTATCTCCCATATATTTTTCAATGCCATCTCGCATCACCGCCAGATCTTGTCTTAGAACGGATTCTTTCGCTTTTTCAATGTTCTTAAAATAGCGCGGTACTGACAGCGACAAGAGTAACCCGATGATCGCCATGACCACGAGTAACTCAATTAATGTGAATGCTCTTGACCGTTTTTTTTTCATTACCATTGCTTATACGGAATGCCATTCATCCCCGTTCCTTCTGACAAAGAATAGACATCGTAGACATCGATACCAGGTTGCGGTTTGTCTGCGGAAGATTGGTAACTGCGTAAGCCCCACGACTCTTCGGCAGGTACCCCTTGTTCTGCAAAAGGGTCTTTAGGGATTCGCCTCAGAAAATACATGAGCTTTTTGTTATCTTTCTCATCGGGAACCCCTTCAACCAACGCCGATAACGTTGGTGGATACCCACTTTTTTCAGTCATTTTAGGAATGTGCCCTGTATCGTAAGCACGCTTATAGGCGTCCAATGCATGGCGAATTTCCGATAATGACTCTTTTAATTCTCTCTCTTTGCTCCGCTTGAGCGTCAATTCCATCAGCGGCATTGCGGCAGTTGCCAAGACACTCAAGACGACCATGACGACCAATAATTCGATCATACTAAATCCGTGTGCTGGTTTCATGAGTCAACACTATTTGATATTAATTTTTGATGCCGCTGGCAGTACGATAGGCTCAATTGGATCCGTCGCAATACCTCGCGCAGAGGCCAACCGAATTTCGGCCTGTCCTGCAGATAATGCTTTAAAGGTCATCGTAAGCAAAGTACCATTTCCCTTGATATCGTTTGCGGTGCTGCGTAATAAGCCGATGGAGAGCTTTCCCGGCTCGACTGTTTTAGATTGACTGACAGTCGTACCATCCTGCTTTAAAAATGGACCTTCTTCAACTTTGACTAACTCCAGATTTGCTGGAAGATAATTTAGCTGAATCGGCATTCCGCGCAAGGCTTTATTGGCGTTGACGATCAAATTGACTGTAAAGCTCTCATTCACTTTAACTTCCGTAGGCGCATCCAGTTTGACAACGATATCAGGGGTATGATCGGCTGGCATTGAAGTTGCGCCACCTTGTGCCGAATTGACTTGGGGTTGTAAAGTATTAGCGGGGGTTAGGTTCGGATTAATTGGAGCCGCCGCATCATTCTTTACCTCTTTGGGTTTTGACCGACCTGGTAAAGTCAGTGGACGACTACGTAAATCATTCTCGGTTCCAGACCAAAACTCTGCCTGGTTAATATCCGGGCGACGGATGTTACGAATGATGTGCGGCGTAATCGACAACACAATTTCGCTTCGCTGACCATTATTGCTTTGAGTAGAGAATAATCGCCCTAGAACAGGCATGTCCCCAAGACCAGGCACTTTTTTGGCTGCAGTTTGTTCGCTATTATTAATCAAACCAGCCATTAATTGCGTTTCACCATCATGCAATTTTAAAACCGTCTCCACATTACGTGTACCGATTTCATAGACTGTAGACCCAGCCGTCGTTTTAATGGTGTTGACTAGTGAACTCACTTCTAAGGCTAGTTTAATGCCTACATCATCATCGAGATAAACCGTTGGTTCAATATCAAGCTTAAGACCAACATCCACATATTGCACCGATTCGGAAATAAAGCCTGTGTTGTTAGCACTACCCGTGGTCGTCACAACGGGTAGCTTATCGCCCACCATAATTTTTGCTTTTTCATGGTTACGTGTACGCAATTTTGGATTCGCCAAAATATTTGCGTCCGAGATATCCTTATGCAGATTGATCGTGACGCTTGGTGTGTTCACACCTATCGTAGATGATCGAATACCTTTTATGGTGCTTAGCGTAAATCCGTTCGTACTCGTAGACGTCGTTGAGCTACCCGTAGTATTACCTGACGTCGATGAATTAGAACTCGCCGGTACAATCGGGGTGAGGGTTAATGTATCTGGCAAATCAACACCGAGATTCGTTAGACTATTGCGTTGGATTTCAAGTACCTCGACTTCTAACATTACTTCCGGTTCTGACACATCATATAAAGCGATAACGCGCTCAGCCAGTCGTAACACCTGTGGCGTTTCACGTACGATAATCAGATTCAATTTTTCGTCCACGAAAGGATCACGGATTTTAAGCATTGATTTTAATAACTGGGCTGTTTGCTTTGCATTTGCGTTGGAAAGATAAAAAGCACGAATTACTAAATCTTCGTACTCTTTCGCTTTTTCTGATGTTTTTGGGTATATCAATACCGTTGCTGTATCAAGAACCTTATAAGCTAATTGACTTGTTGCTGTAATCAACTCGAGCGCATCTTCGAGACGGGTATTTTTTAAGTAAATGGTTGTCCGTAAATCAGCACGGATATCTTTATCCAGCACAAAATTTACACCGCTATTTCTAGTGAGTACTTCAAGAACCATCCGCAAATTTGCGTCCCTAAAATCCAGCGATATAGGACGTGTCTCAGCCAAACGCATTGCCGTTTGGTCGACTTGCTTTTGATTCAGCTCCAATTGGCGTTGCAGACTCAAGAGTTCTTCATTTTTAGGCGAATCTTTGAGCGCTGCTTCTACGGCTAAGAGAGCACGCTCAGGAAATCCTTTGCTGATGAGATCCTGTATGTTGATCACCGCCTCCTTCTGACGTCGATCTCGCTGTACGTCTAATAACATCGATTTTGCGCGGTCATCGTTCGGATTGATCGCTAATGCTCGCTTTAATGAAATTTCCGCAAAATTATCATTGCCGTAGGATCGTGCCTGAGCTGCACTATTCATTAACTGGACAAATACTGTCTCTTTACTGGTCACTAAGCCAGAGCGGAGGGTGACATCTTTCGGGTAACGAGTAACAGCCTCTTCATAGACTTGTATCGCTTTTTCGTAATTCCCATTTTTAAGTTTGATTTGCGCTTCCGCATTTAAGCGCTCTGATTCACAACCACAGAGTATCGTCACCAACATCGTCATCATCAAACATGACGTCTTCTTATTTTTATCCAACAACTGAAAGCTCCCTAGGGGTAAGCGCAAATAAATTTAGGACCAACAACCGAGACGTGTCGCAAACTTGGCGATTATGAATTACCACTCTTTTCCGCCGTCTGAAGGGGGATGATACTATTTTCATCGAGCGGTAAATATTTCACAATAAGTTGGGAATCGTTCATCGACTCAATCTCAAACACGCCCTCTAAAATTTGCTTTTCCTTGACGATGCTTAATTCATTATTTCGCACAAGGTAAGTAACCACAGTACCGTTAATATCCGTCATGCGACCAAAATATTGATAAGGAAATGGTGGTGCGGTCGGTTTTGGAGGAGGCGAGGGGGCTACAGGAACGACCTTAGGGGGAGGTGGTAAAAAACTCACTACCTTAAATGGGTCATTCTTCGATTCGATGAATGGATCTCTCACTGCCACTGATTCTGACGACGTAGAGGCGGGGCTTAAGCGACCAACCGTCGCCGACATCGTCGAACTGACCTTAGTCGCCGTTCGATTGTCTTTTGTAGGCGTTGATACTTCAGATTGACGTTCGTTCCAAGCCGTCCACACGACGAGTCCCACAGTCAGCGAGAAAGCCAAGCCTAGTACAATTTGACGGTTAGGTTTCATGTGGCTTTACGGTAATAGAAAGTCAGATGCAACTCTGTCTCATTGATAAGTTCCGTGGAGCGGGTTCGTTGAATGGAGACTGAATTAAGTGCAAGACCTTCGTGCGAAGCCATTAGTTCGGCGATAAATTTTTTAATCGCCGGATAGCTTCCCTTAACATGCGTAGTGATACTCACTCTACTAATCTCAGACTTGTCTTTGTCAGTTTCTGGTTGATAAGTAGCGTCAGGCAAAGTAAGTCCATTCGATCTCGCTATCTCCTGCATATCTGAGACGATAACAGCAATCCGATCGAAATTAGCCAAACTCGCTACCACGTTACTAGACCGCTTAAGCGGTTGATTCGACTGCAACTGCAATAGCGCAGAAACCTGTGAGGCAACCTTGCCTTCTATATTCTTATTCTCAATTTTTAGAGTCGGCAACAAGATAAGTGCCAAACACAGCCCCAAAATGCTCATCGGAATAACCAAGAGCCAAGGCCAATGTTTATATATTGAAAAACTCCTCAATTGAAAAGACTGAAAATTTAACATGCCGATGAGAGGTACTCTTTTATCTAATTTTTTTGAGTTTTTATGATATTTAATTGAATGAAAGAAAACACATTAATTAAAAATATATTCCGTGCATGCAGATACCCTAACGAGGTTAGCGCAAAAAAATGTAATGAATAGGAGTTTTAGTCTGGACCTTGCACGAAATACAAAGAATTAACCTGTCCCCAACTAGGGAAGGTTGCGCAGGTCAAATTATCGTTGTAGTAAAGGCTAATTGATTTTCCATTTTGTTTGGCAATCACTAATGATGCATAGGCTAACTTACAACTCCCCACCGACATCTGGAAGGAACCTTGATTATTAATGTTACAAATATAATGAATGGGAGTTGAGTTCGCTATTGCAGTGACTAAATTTCCACTCGCGTCGATACCAAGGTAACTCACTTGTCCAGTACAGATGTAATTGGCCATACTATTAGTTGAGATTAACAACGTAGATACGCAGAGGGCTTTGGCCACATTTTTTTTAACCAATTTCAACATAGAAAATTTTTAGTTTTTAGATAAAAGAGAACAGGTGTAGTAAAAGTTAAGAGGAAGCCATCTTAGGCGTCACTGCCGATCTTAGGTGTTTAATTAACAATAAATTTCAACATTATCGATGCAAAGATTCATAAAATTTTATTTTGTTTACCTCGAAGTCAATCTATTTCTTGTTCCATCATCACTGATCAACAAAGCCACTTACTTCATCACCGAATCTTTCGTTTGGAACATGACAAACAAGTTGGTATCTTTTACTAGATTTCGGTAGTGCTCATCAATTCATCAATGTGGCAATAAGATTTACTTCGAGCAAATCATTACTAGTCAGTAATTTCGACGATCGCGACATTGCATTGCGTGCCATTTCCACCAGGTTGACTGTAATCGACTCTACTTAAACGCCTGCCTGTTAATTTCGCGGCCAATAACTGGGTATACAAACCTTTCTGCTCTGCTGCGATATAAAGATTTCCCCACAGACAGTTAGTCAACATTGCCTCATTAAAAGATACATAAAAATAAGTCCCTTGTGCTCCTAATCGGAGAATTGTCTTATTACTTTCAGAGAAATAAGTTGATTGTGCGTGTGCCATCAAACCGACGAAGATAAGGAAGAAAGAGACTATTTTTATGATGTTTTTCTTATTCAGCATGATTTAATAACAAAATGGGCCACAAAATAAAATTTCAAATGAAACCTATGGATTAAACCCGAAACTTTGAATAACGCATTGTGTCGCAGTTTGCGTGTAATACACATAAACAGATAACTGACTCGCCTTTGCTGCCATGATTGTGGCGTACAACCTATTTTTATCAGCATCAACAGCGCTTGGTGAAAGTTCTAAAATACCCTGAGCACAATTACTCCCCGTGTAATAAAGCACGACGGCATTTGGAATATAATTTTGCAGGCGCCAAGCCGTTGGAACAGCTGAGAGATAAATGAGGCCTTGTGATTGGCCAGAAAATGGGAAAACTAAAAGCAGTGAAGCGACAAATAATTTAATTTTCTTGTACATCGTAGGTTCAACTCATGAAAATAAAAATGCCCGACCTAATTTGCTCTTTGCAAATCAAGTCGTACTAAGATTGGTGCTCCAAACGACGGGTCGCACCCACCAGTCCAACCAGTAAAACTACCTTTGGTCAAAAAAATTGCAAGCAGAGATGCATATATTTGATTAAATAACGGGTGAGACTTTTGCAAAACCAAAAATCCATTTTGTTGGCAATTCTCACTGTTTGAAATAGGGGCTGTGCTATAAATCAAAACCTGGTTTCCAGAATCATGCAC
>Ga0187844_10002411_pt1 | contig 13254 bp, 13 predicted proteins | sample SpaLakP09_SKY_50_FD_134517 | JGI IMG/M metagenome (GOLD analysis project Ga0187844, IMG submission 134517) | Oligotrophic lake water microbial communities from Sparkling Lake, Wisconsin, USA - SP09_SKY_50 | ecosystem: Environmental > Aquatic > Freshwater > Lake | place: USA: Sparkling Lake...
ACAAGTTCAAACTCTAGACCAGATTTCTCTAATGCAAGATTTAAGACCGCAAAACTAAATTGGCGTTGAGGATCTCGACCTTGTAAATTGGCATAAACCACCTGTAGCGGCGCAGCGATAGAAAGACAGGAAAACGACGACAGCAAGAAAGCGACGAGGATTTTTTTCATGAAATAATGAGACGAAGAGAATCGAGCTTAAAAAAATACTACTTGATGAATGAGTCCCCTGTAAATCACTAAAAAAGCAAAAGTCATTTCATCTCAGCGGTAGTAGTGAGAACGTTGCATCTATGTTCGATCGATTGATTAAAATGGGTGGTGCCTCCATGCTGCTGGTCGAATTAAAGGTGTATTGCTCCATACCAATGTGGTATAGCAGTTAGTACGGTTGCAGTGTTTGTCACATCCTGATGTCCAACTACAATGGCGTTCAACTGAAAGGGCTCTTATGCAAACACGACGTATCGCAACGCAACAGGTTTCTTCGATTGGCTTAGGTTGTATGAATTTGAGCCATGCTTATGGTGTTCCCCCCTCAAAGGCGCAGGCGGAAAAGGTATTGCTTGGTGCTTTGGATGCAGGGATTACCCTGCTTGATACGGCTGCGCTATATGGATTTGGTGCGAACGAAGAGCTGCTCGGTCAGGTATTGCGCGGGCACCGTCATCGTTTCACTTTAGCGAGTAAATGTGGCATTTTTCAAGAAAACGGACGACGGGTTATTGACGGTCGTCCTGTGACAATCAAGAAAACCTGTGAGGATAGTCTTCGGCGCCTTCAGACCGAGGTGATTGATCTCTACTATCTGCATCGATGGGATAAAAATGTCCCGATTGAGGACAGTGTTGGCGCATTATCTGATTTAGTTGTCGAAGGGAAAATTCGCTCTATTGGTCTTTCAGAGGTGTCAGCCGTTACGCTGAGGAAAGCACACGCAATTCATCCTGTTGCCGCTTTGCAGACTGAGTACTCGTTATGGACACGCAATCCAGAAATAGCGGTGCTGGATGCTTGTCGGGAGCTTGATGTCGCTTTTGTCGCATTTAGTCCCCTAGGTCGGGGCTTTCTCAGTACAACGTTGCCCGATATTACCCAGTTTGAAGAAAAAGATATTCGACGCAGCATGCCACGTTTTAGCGCTGACAACATGACCGCTAATATTGCGTTGCATCGGCAGCTTTCGGAAATTGCTCTTGTAGCAGAATGTACCATTCCCCAACTAGCACTCGCGTGGTTACTCAGAAAAGGCGAACATGTGATTGCCCTTCCAGGGACGACAAACCTTGCTCATTTGAATGAAAATATCGCTGCCGCACGCTGTGAACTCAGCAAGGAAGTCATGTCTGCGTTAGATCAATTGATGGATACACATCCAGTCCACGGCACTCGATATAACGCAAGCACTCAGGCGGAAATCGACACAGAAGAGTTCGCTTGACGGTCTCGTTGTGCTTTAGCGGACATACACTTGCTCTGCCACCTCTTTGATTAAAGTAATCATGGCATTTTGTGTCAGGGTCGTGATACGCCCTGTCGCTGTTGCCATGGTTAATCTCGTTGATAATTGGGGCTCAATGATCGGCCGCATCAGATAGGCGTCGGGGTGTGCGCTTGTTGTCACAGCATATTTCGTCAAAATAGCATAGCCAGCGCCATCGGTTACCAGATCCAAAATCGCTGCAACACTATCAATTTCTAGGTGGATAAGGGGCTTACAGCCCTGAATTGCCATTTGACTTTCAAGTTGCATCCGAATCGCATTAGGGCGATTCGGAATTACCAAGGCGTGTTTCGCAATTTCTTTGAGTGTGATGGGTTTGGGGACCGTCGTCGTTTCTGTGCGCGGTCCGACAAAATATAGTGCTTCTTCCGCCAGCGGCGTGATCTCTAATTCGGTTGTCAGTACGGGGTTATATAGCAGGGCGATATCGAGTCGTCCGGTTAATAGCCACTCTTGCATTGACGTGGATAAGCCCTCGCTAATGGACAGCGTGGCATTGGGCAAATGCTGTCTGAATGTGCGAGTGAGAGGAACTGTCAATATTTTTGACGCGCTAGGTGGTAGCCCAACGTTGACACGCCCTGCGAGCGCGCCACGGATTCTGCCGAGATCTTCTTTTGCACGCGCTACTTGATGCAAAATCCCTCTCCCATGCTCCAGTAATAACTGTCCTGCCTCCGTGGGTTTGACCCCGCGACCGTTACGCACCAGTAAATTTTGGCGCAATTCTACTTCTAGCTGCCTGACCTGACGGCTCAAGGCTGGCTGCGCAATATGAAGCACATCAGAGGCACGGGTAAAACTTCCTAACTCTACCACGTGCACAAAATACTCTAATTGCTTGAGATCCATGGCATGTCCTTTATTAAAAATTACATACATTGGTTTCTATTATGCCAGTTTGTTATATCTGGTAGTGGAAGTTTGGGCTTATTTGTCTTTCTGGAGCGACGCATAATTCTCCACATGCAAACATCTATCCCAACCTTATTCATGCGCGGCGGCACTTCCCGCGGACCATTCTTCCTCGCTTCCGATTTGCCGGCGGATGTAGCGACACGTGACCAGGTGTTACTGGCGGTGATGGGGTCACCAGATCCGCGTCAGATTGACGGCTTGGGCGGTGCCCATCCACTGACAAGTAAAGTCGGCATCGTCAGTCCGAGTACGACACCCGGTGTTGCGCTAGACTTTTTATTTGCTCAGTTGCAACCCGCACTTAGCACGGTTGATACAACGCCTAACTGCGGCAACATGTTGGCTGCCGTTGTTCCATTTGCTATCGAGCGAGGTTTGATTCAGCCCCAAAGCGATACCACGACTGTACGGGTCTTGACACTCAACACGCAAATGCAATGTGATATCACAGTGCAAACACCAATGGGTACCAACGGTCGTGAGATCTGTTACGACGGTGAAACCCGAATTGATGGCGTACCAGGCACGTCAGCACCGATCACTATTAATTTCCTCGATACGGCGGGATCGGTGTGTAGTGGCTTATTGCCGACAGGTCGTGTTCGTGATCATGTTTCTGTCAGTGGCGATACGTTTGATAGCTTCTCGTTAGATGTAACGTGTATCGATAATGGTATGCCATTGGTCTTATTCAATGCGACGGATGTTGATTGTACTGGCTACGAATCGGTTGCGGAGCTCAACGCCAACGTGCAGTTAAAAGCGAAGTTGGAGGCCTTGCGTATCCAATGTGGTCATCTAATGGGATTGGGTGACGTGACTACTAAAAACTACCCAAAAATGACGCTAGTGTCTGCGCCGAAAGATGGTGGCAGCATCTGTACGCGAAGTTTCATTCCGCATGTTTGCCATGATGCGATCGGCGTGTTGGCGGCAGTGACGGTCGGGACTGCATGTGTGTTGCAAGGTTCTGTTTGTGATGGTGTAGCACAGATGACGAGTAGCAGCGTCTCCGTCGAACATCCGACCGGTGAATTTAGCGTTGAGCTAGGCATCGATCCCGAGAATCCACAAAACGTTTTGCGTGCCGCGTTATTGCGCACTGCGCGCCTCATCATGCGCGGCGAGGTGATGGTGCCCGCGTCGATATGGTCACCGGTACGCCCAACTCTATAAGCATCATTTCACCCAATATTCATCTTTAATCCGGCTACGGAGGAGACATTTAACATGCAAAAGAAACCAATGATTATCGATTGTCACGGTCACTACACGACTGCACCTAAATCGCTCGAACAATGGCGTATGCGCCAAATTGCAGGTATTGAAGACCGTACTTTAATGCCCTCTGTTTCAGAGCTAAAAATTAGTGATGATGAACTTCGGGAATCAATTGAAAATAATCAATTACGTCTGATGCGTGAACGTGGTTCTGACCTGACGATTTTTTCTCCGCGTGCCAGTTTTATGGCACATCACATTGGCGACTTCCAAGTATCAAGTACTTGGGCTGCGATTTGCAATGAGTTGTGCTATCGCGTTTCTCAGTTATTTCCTGATCATTTTGTGCCTGCGGCAATGTTGCCACAATCACCGGGTGTTGATCCTGCAACGAGCATTCCAGAGCTCGAAAAATGTGTCAAAGAGTATGGTAACGTTGGGATTAATTTGAACCCAGATCCAAGCGGAGGTCATTGGACTTCGCCACCATTAAGCGATAAATCCTGGTATCCAATTTACGAAAAAATGGTGGAGTTTGATATTCCCGCCATGATTCATGTTTCGACGAGCTGCAATCATTGTTTCCATACGACGGGAGCGCATTATTTGAATGCGGATACAACCGCGTTCATGCAATGTCTGACATCGGATTTATTTAGTGACTTTCCAACATTGAAGTTTCTGATTCCTCATGGCGGTGGCGCTGTGCCATATCACTGGGGGCGCTTCCGTGGCTTAGCACAAGAGTTGAAAAAGCCTTTGTTGCAGGATCACTTACTCAACAATATTTTCTTTGATACCTGCGTCTACCATCAGCCAGGGATTGATTTACTCAATACTGTCATCCCCGTTAAAAACGTGTTATTTGCCTCCGAAATGATTGGTGCTGTACGCGGTATCGATCCCGATACGGGTCATTACTACGATGATACGAAGCGTTATATCGAAGCATCTACCATTCTCAGTGAGCAAGATCGATTCCAGATTTATGAGGGAAATGCCCGCCGCGTATTCCCTCGTCTGGATGCCGCCTTAAAGGCCAAGGGACGTTGATTGTCTGCGCGCAAAAAAGACAGTTTTAAATAATCGAAAAGGACATTGTATGACACAGCGTATCAATCAATTAGGGATCGTCAAACGCACTATTGTGCGTGCTGACCCAGCAGCCGTTGCTCAACTTTCAAACTTTGGTGTGGCGACAATTCATGAAGCAATGGGACGTGTTGGTTTAATGAAACCCTACATGCGGCCGATCTACAACGGCGCGCAGATATGCGGCACCGCAGTAACCGTTCTATTGCAACCTGGCGACAATTGGATGATGCACGTTGCAGCAGAACAAATACAGCCAGGCGACGTCGTAGTAGCCGCATGCACTACAGACAATGAAGATGGCTTCTTTGGTGATTTGTTAGCGACGTCATTTCAATCACGAGGCGCTCGTGGTCTGATCATTGATGGTGGTGTGCGCGACGTGAAGGATTTAACTGAAATGAAGTTCCCCGTGTTTAGTCGTGCGATTAACGCAAAAGGGACGATTAAGGCAACCTTGGGGTCCGTCAATATCCCAGTGGTATGTGCGGGTGCGCAAGTCAATCCGGGTGATGTTGTGATCGCTGATGTGGATGGTGTCGTGGTCGTTCCTGCCGCGTTGGCGCAGCAAGTCGCTGATGCGGCAGCAGCAAGAGAGGCGAACGAAGGAGATAAGAGAGCTATTTTTGCAGCAGGCACATTAGGGCTGGATTATTACAAGATGAGAGAAGGACTGGCAAAAGCAGGTCTGACCTACATTGATTAATTGTTGAGCTGGTAGGACATCCGTTGTGATGTCTACTTGTGCGTTGTAATTACTATAAAGTGAAAAATGGTATGGCTGAACAGAGCAATCCCTCTTTTGTAAAAACCCCTGGCTGGCTGGACTTTTATCCAGATCCATCTTCCCCTCAATTTGCTCTTCCTGCTGGCGCAGTCGATGCACACTGCCACGTGTTTGGCCCAGGATCGATCTTTCCATATGCACCCGAACGCAAATACACGCCATGTGATGCATCTAAGGAGCAATTATTTGCCTTGAGAGATCATTTGGGCTTTGAACGCAATGTCATTGTTCAGGCAACATGCCATGGTAGTGATAATCGTGCACTGGTCGATGCCTTGCAGGCCGCCGGAGAAAAGGCGCGGGGCGTGGCAACAGTCAGGCGGGATATCACGGATGCTGAGCTGCAAGAGCTGCATGCTGCGGGTGTGCGGGGAACGCGGTTCAATTTTGTAAAGCGTCTCGCTGACTTTACGCCACGTGAAGTACTTTCGGAAATTGCGCACCGTATCGCCCCACTTGGCTGGCATGTCGTCGTGTATTTCGAGGCGCAGGATTTGCCAGAACTTTATGATTTCTTTACGAGTTTGCCAACGACGGTCGTCGTCGATCACATGGGACGTCCTGATGTGAGCCAGCCTGTGGATGGAGCTGGGTTTGCACTGTTCCAAAAAATGATGCGCGAACATCAACATATTTGGAGTAAGGTTAGCTGTCCTGAGCGTCTTAGTGTCAGTGGACCGCCAGCGTTAGGAAATGAAACACATGCTTATCGAGACGTTGTCCCATTTGCGCGAACGTTGGTCGAGCAGTTTCCTGACCGTGTATTGTGGGGCACCGATTGGCCACATCCCAATCTGAAAGATCACATGCCTGATGATGGACTGCTGGTAGACTATATCCCCCATATTGCACCCACCGTTGAATTACAGCAGAAACTGTTGGTCGATAATCCCTTGCGTTTGTATTGGAGCTAATCCCTATGGCACTCGATAAACCTTATCAGGATATTCCGGGTACGACGATTTTTGATGCCGAGCAATCTCGTCTCGGATATCACTTAAATCAATTTTGCATGTCACTGATGAAAGCCGAAAACCGCGCCCGCTTTAAAGCCGATGAGCGTGCTTATCTCGACGAATGGCCTATGACAGAAGAGCAAAAGCAGGGCGTATTGACACGCGATTTAAACCGCTGTCTTGCCGCAGGTGGGAATATCTATTTCTTAGCAAAAATTGGCGCAACGGATGGACGTTCGTTCCAATATATGGCGGCAAGCATGACTGGGATGAGCCAGGAAGAATATGCAGCAATGATGCTGTCTGGTGGCCGATCTATCGTTGGTAACCGTGTCATTGGAGAAGACAACAAATGACTACGCAAGAAAATAAAATTAGCAATCACGCAAAAATTTCGGCGAGTGTGTACACTTCTCACGTTCCTGCAATCGGTGCAGCACTCGATTTGGGTAAGTCGCAAGATCCTTACTGGCAGCCCCTCTTTGCCGGCTATGAGGAGTCTAAAACTTGGATGAAAGAAAATACGCCAGATGTTATTTTCCTCGTCTATAACGACCACGCCACCGCGTTTAGCTTGGATATGATTCCGACCTTTGCGATTGGTTGTGCTGAGCAATTTCAACCTGCGGACGAAGGATGGGGACCGCGTCCTGTACCGGTGGTAAAAGGTCATCCAGAATTAGCTGCCCATATTGCACAGTCGGTGATTCAACAGGATTTTGATCTGACCATTGTCAATAAAATGGATGTAGATCATGGACTGACGGTACCTCTTTCTCTCATGTGTGGACAACCGCAGGCGTGGCCGTGTCCTGTGATTCCTTTTGCTGTTAATGTCGTTCAGTACCCTGTTCCGTCAGGTAACCGCTGTTTTGAATTAGGCAAAGCAATCAGGCGCGCGATTGAGTCGTACGATACGCCGCTTAATGTACAAATATGGGGTACCGGTGGAATGAGCCACCAATTGCAAGGCGCGCGCGCAGGATTGATTAATCAGGAATTTGATAATGCATTCCTAGATGATCTGATTCAAGATCCGCATAACCTGGCCAAAAAACCACATGTTGAATATGTCCGTGAAGCAGGTTCAGAAGGTATTGAATTAGTGATGTGGTTGATCGCACGTGGTGCAATGGACGATGTTGCTGGTGGAGAAGCGCCCCATTTGGTGAAGCGTTTTTATCATGTGCCGGCATCAAATACGGCAGTAGGACATCTGATTCTGGAGAATAAATAATGACGGCAACGATTAAAGTCGCATTGGCTGGTGCTGGTGCATTTGGTATTAAACATCTTGATGGAATTCGTCTAATCCCGGGTGTTGAAGTTGTTTCTTTGATTAGTCGCGATATTGAAAAAACACGCGAGATTGCGACGCGTTATGGCATTCCCCATGTCACCACTGAGTTAGAAGAAAGTCTGGCACTGCCAGAGGTTGACGCTGTGATTTTGTGTACACCGACCCAATTACATGCAGAGCAAGCATTGGCCTGTCTGCGTGCGGGGAAGCACGTCCAAGTAGAAATCCCGTTGGCAGATAGTTTGGCTGGCGCAGAGGAAGTCGTTGCACAGGCTCGTGCAAGCGGTTTGGTCGCAATGTGTGGTCATACACGGCGGTTTAATCCTAGTCATCAGTACGTACAGCAACAAGTACAGGCAGGACGTTTTCATCTACAGCAAATGGATGTGCAGACCTACTTTTTCCGTAGAAGTAATATCAATGCGCTGGGTGAAGCACGCAGTTGGACGGACCACTTGTTATGGCATCATGCAGCCCACACCGTTGATTTATTTGCCTATCAAAGTGGTGGTGAAATCGTACAAGCACATGCATTGCAAGGTCCGATTCATCCTGAGCTCGGTATTGCGATGGATATGTCGATTCAGTTGAAAAGTAGCACCGGCGCGATCTGTACGTTATCGTTAAGTTTTAATAATGAAGGGCCATTGGGTACTTATTTCCGTTATATCGGCGATAGTGCCACTTACCTCGCTCGTTATGACGACTTGTATACCGGCAAAGAAGAAAAAATTGATGTCAGCCAGGTAGATGTTTCCATGAATGGAATTGAGCTGCAAGATCGTGAATTTTTTGCGGCCATTCGTGAAGGTCGCGAACCTAATTCCAGTGTTGCTAAGGTACTACCTTGTTATCGGATTTTGCATCAACTTGAGCAACAGTTAGCACAGCAGTAATGCTAGGGCGAATGACCCTTTAACATAAAAGTGATCGTGCTATGCCACGATCCATATAAATAAAACAGGAGACAATTATGCAAACATCCAAGACGCTGGACATCCGTACGCTCATTGATGAAAGCCCGGTAAGTAAGTTTCAATGGTTGGTGATAGGACTGTGTTTTTGCATCGTAGCGATGGATGGTTTCGATGTCGCTATTATGGGATTCATTGCGCCAGAGTTAAAACGATTGTGGGGCGTCACGAATGGCAATTTGGGCGGTGTGATTAGTGCTGCGTTGATTGGATTATCCATGGGGGCCATGGTGGCCGGCCCGCTCGCGGATCATTTTGGTCGGAAAGTCGTATTAGTGCTGAGTGTTTTTTTCTTCGGATTCTGGACCTTGATGGCCGCTAATGCTGACGATGTGAGTCATCTCATTTTGTTTCGGTTTTTGACAGGTTTAGGACTAGGTGGAGCGATGCCGAATACAGCAACGCTTGTTTCTGAATTTGCGCCAGAGAAACGGCGTTCATTTATTGTGACGGTCGTATTTGCCGGATTTACGCTCGGTGCTGCTGGAGGCGGATTTTTAGCGGCATGGTTGATACCGCATTTTGGGTTTCGCAGTGTGCTTGTCGTTGGCGGTGCAATGCCCATTTTACTGAGTGTTTGCTTACTCGTTAAATTGCCAGAGTCTTTACGTTTCCTCGTTGAGAAAAAACAAGACAATAAGCGCATTGCGAACATTGTTGCAAAGCTGGCTCCGCACTTACAAGAACATGTCAGTGAAACTGATATCCAATTTTATTCAACAGCACCGATCGCAAAAGATAATAATGCGATGCGTATCGTTCTTTCGAGCGAGTTTCGGTTCGGTACAATGATGTTTTGGGTTACCTATTTCATGGGTCTATTTTTGGTTTATCTGATGGGAAGCTGGATGCCAACGATGATTAAGGAATCGGGCTATTCGGTCAGTGAGGCTGCTGTTGTGACTGCATTCTTTCAAGTAGCCGGACCATTAGGTTCCGTGTTTCTTGGCTGGTGTATGGATAGAAAAAATCCTCACCACGTGATGGGTGCTGCCTTTTTACTTGGCGGACTGCTATTGATCGGACTGAGCTTGGTGGCGCATCAATTTGTATTGCTCGTCATTTTCGCCTTCTTAGTCGGGTTCTGCTTCAATGGTGCGAATACGGGTATGAATGCGCTCACATCAAGTTTTTATCCAACCGCAGCACGTGCAACAGGAACAAGTTGGATGCATGGTGTTGGTCGAACCGGCGCGATTTTAAGTGCTTTTGCTGGTGCGCAAATGTTAGCGATGGGGTGGACTTTCACGACCGTCTTTACGGTCTTAACTATCCCTGCTGCGATCGCGGCGTCAGCGGTATTGGCAAAAGGTATTGCGTCATCAAAAAGGAATAAAAACGAGGTACTTTCTCCTGTAGATACACTGCATGTCGAGTCAGTAGATCGTTTGACGAAAGCGATTTAATCACACCCACTGCATCATACTATTAGCGGCCGCTTGCAATGCTGGAAGGCATTTGCCGGCGGCTTCTGCTTTTGAGCAACTGCTAATCATCATTGAAATACTGAGTGCGCCGACTAGGATGCCACGACGGTTTTTGAGAGGGACGGAAATCCCTCGAAAACCAATCTCAAATTGATTCTCCGTAATCCCAAATCCTTGCTCACGGATCGTACAAAGTTCAGCGTACAACGCCTCTTTATCTGTTACGGTTAAATGTGTGTAGGCGACTAATTCAACGCGCTCTAAATAACTATGTAGCTCTGCATCTGGTAATGCAGCTAAAAGTACACGTCCTGCAGTCGATGTATAAGCAGGTAAGCGGGTGCCTGGTTCGAAGCCAGTGGTCAATAGACGCGGTGCATTCACGCGGCTGACGTACACCACATCGTCACCTTCCAATACAGAATAATTACTGGACTCTTGTAGCTGCAAAGTGAGTCGTTGCAAGAACGGCACAATTGCGCGCGGGAGTCTTGCAGAATTGATATAAGAACGCCCTAAATTGAGTACCTTGGGTGTCAGCCAAAAATGTTTTCCATCGGTGGCTGCTAAGCCGATGTGGACCAGCGTTAACAGGTAACGACGCGCTGCGCTACGACTGATTTTTATTTTTTCAGAGAGTTCACTTGCAGTCAGGCGCGCATTGTCATCATTGAATGCTGTGATGGCATCAATACCTGTGATTAATCCGTCAATTAAATCGCGTTTTGCTACTTCAACGCCGCTTAATTCCTGCCGCTTCATTGTCAACTTTCTGATGATTTGTGCGCTATTCGCGCGGCTTGTGCGATTGTCGCAGTAATCGCGATTTCTGGGGCTATTTTTTGTAGATCGTCTTTTTTACACTACATCCATAGCAATATCATTGAAGGCACCAAATGAGTGTACAAGAACATTTACCAGAACCGAATAATCCACTTGGTATTGATGGTATCGAGTTTATCGAATACGCCACTGCCAGACCGCTGATTTTTGGGGCGCTGTTAGAGCAGATGGGTTTTATTGCGACTGCTCGCCATCGTTCGCGTGAAGTGACCTTGTATCGACAAGGCAGTATGAACATCATCGTCAACGCTGATCCTGCAGCGTTGCCACCTTCCGCTCATGAGACCCAGTCAACCAGTATCAGCGCGATTGCACTTCGCGTGCGTGATGCAGACCTTGCCTACCGCCATGCCATCGATATGGGTGCATGGAGCATACAAACGCGCGCTGGTGTGATGGAACTGAATATCCCAGGTGTACACGGTGCAGGTGACTCTATTTTATATTTCGTTGATCGTGTCCGTGACTTTTCGATTTACGACGTTGACTTCAAACCTATTCCAGGTGTGTTGCAAAATCCACCTGCGATTGCAGGGATGCATTTTTTTGGCGTTGTGCAAGCCATTGGTCGAGATCGGTCTCCAGAGTGGATTGACTTCTACCAACAACTGATGGATTTTCGTCCATTGCCAGAGGGCCATTTTTTTGGTGTCTTGCCAAAAGGTTTGCTGTTAGAAAGCCCATGTCATTCATTCTATTTGCAATTAATCGAGCCACCTGAAGGTGCAGGTGGTTTGCAGTGGGATGAACAATTAATTCGCATTGGTATCGGTGCACCAGATGTATTGCAGGCGGTCCACGAACTCAAACAACGAGGCATCGTATTTGTCGATAGAGCAGGCGTTCCTGCGAGCGAAAAAGGTGCATTGACCCAACTTTATAAAGGTGGCATCAGCTTTGAATTAGTTGTGAGCCACCCGGAGCAAAAAGCATGATCGAGATTTCTGGAACAACACGTATTTTCTTTGTGATTGGCTGGCCTGTAGAGCAGGTGAAGGCGCCGATATTGTTTAACACGTATTTTAAACATCACAATATTGATGCGCGCGTCATTCCGCTCAAAGTACCACCACAGGCTTACACGGAAACGGTAAGAACACTCATGGCAATCGAGAATGTCGGTGGTATTTTTGTTTCTATTCCGCACAAACCAATGACCGTGCAGAGTGTTGATGAAGTAACGCCACGTGCGGCATTGGCTTCTGCTTGCAATGCTGTGTACAAAAAAGCGGATGGTCGTTTAGTCGGTGACCTAATTGATGGTGAGGGCTTTGTGCGAGCACTGGATCGTACCTGTGCGACAAGGCCTTTTGATTGGGCTGGTTCGCGCGCACTGGTTGTTGGCAGTGGTGGTGTCGGATGTGCAATTGCGACGTCATTAGCAACGCGGGGTATTGCGGAAGTTGCTTTATACGATACTCGCGTAGAACAAGCGGAATCCTTACGTCAGCGACTTCAGGACGCATATCCACAAATAAAGATCAGCCTCGCAGCGCCACGCGCTGAAGGATATGACTTGATTGTGAACTCGACACCCTTAGGTATGCATGTCGATGATCCATTGCCACTAGACCTTACAGGCCTCACCTCCAACTGCATCGTTGCTGATTGCGGTATGAAAATTGAGATGACACGTTTATTGACATTGGCACAGGAAAAAGGATGCCTGATTCAAAAAGGCCGTGAAATGCTCATCGAACAAGCTCCTTTATACCTCGAGTTATTTGGTTGGCCAGGGGTGTCTTCTGAACAATTCAGAGTGTTGGGCGCATTATGAATCTGAGTAACTTCGGGATGGATAGCATTACGCTTGCCGGACCATTGGAATCGAAACTGGCTGCTTCAAAAGCAGTCGGTTTTTCGCAAATCATGCTGTGGGCAAAAGATCTTGCTTCGCATCCAGGAGGCCTGAACGAAGCGGTACGTGTCGTGCGCGCAAGTGGTGTTCGTGTGACAGGTATTCAAGTGATGCGAGATTATGAGGGACTGACAGGTCCATTGCATGAGTACAAGCTCGATATCGCGAAGAACATGCTGCAGGTTTGTCAGGCAGTTGGCGCCCCATTGTTGATGGTGTGTTCAAGCACATCGAGCCACGCGAGTGGCGATATCGCATTGATCTCTCGCCAACTTGCTAAGTTAGCGACACTGGCTGTCCCCCTTGGCGTGAAGGTTGGTTTTGAGGCGCTTTCTTGGGGACGTCACATCAATCAGTATGAGCAATCTTGGGCTG
>Ga0187844_10002413_pt1 | contig 13249 bp, 1 predicted proteins | sample SpaLakP09_SKY_50_FD_134517 | JGI IMG/M metagenome (GOLD analysis project Ga0187844, IMG submission 134517) | Oligotrophic lake water microbial communities from Sparkling Lake, Wisconsin, USA - SP09_SKY_50 | ecosystem: Environmental > Aquatic > Freshwater > Lake | place: USA: Sparkling Lake...
GCGATCTGATCGGTGCTCAGGCCGGAGACCTGCACACTGTTCAGCGCGGCGGCTTGCTGGGTGGTCAGGGCGACGATTTCATCGGTCGTCAGGGCGCCGACCTGGCCGGCGGTCAATCCGCGCAGGCCACCGGTGCCGATGGCAGCGAAGTCCTCGGTGGTCAGGGTCTTGATCTGATCGGTCGAGATGGCCGCCACTTGGCCCGAGCTCATGGAGCGGAACTGCGCGGTGGTCAGGGCGTTCAGGTCGTCGCTGCTCAAGCCCTGGATCTGGGCATTGGTCAGGGCGTTGACTTGAGCCGTGGTCAGGGCGGCCAGTTGGTCGGAGCCGAGGGCGCCGAGCTGGTCGGTCGTCAGATTGCGCAAAGCCGCCGAATTGATGGCCTGCAGGTCATCGGTGGCGAGCTTGGAGACTTGTTCGGTGCTCAGACCCGCAACCTGGCTGCTGTTCAGGGCGGCCGTTTGCTGGGTGGTCAGGGCGATGATCTGGTCGGTGGTCAAGGCGCCGATCTGGCCCGCACTCAGGCCGCGCAGGCCGCTGGTGCTGATGGCAGCGAAGTCCTCGGTCGTCAGGGTCTTGATCTGATCGCTGCTGATCGCACCAACCTGGGCTGAGCTCATGCCGCGGAACTGCGCGGTGGTCAGGGCGTTCAGGTCATCGCTGGACAGGCCTTGGATCTGGGCGGCCGTCAGGGCATTGACCTGGGCGGTGCTCAGGGCTGCCAGCTGGTCGGAGCCCAGGGCTGCCAGCTGATCGGTGCTCAAGTTGCGCAAGGCGCTGGTGTTCAGCGCCTGCAAATCGTCGGTGGCCAGCTTGGCCAGCTGCTCGGTGGTCAGGCCGTTGACCTGGGCACTGGTCAGCGAAGCGGCCTGCTGCGTGGTCAGGGCGACCACCTGGTCGCTGGTCAGCGCGCCCAGCTGGCCCGCGGTCATGCCGCGCAGGCCGGCCGTGCCGATGGAGGAGACATCCTCCGTCGTCATGGTCTTGAGCTGGTCGGTGGTGATGGCGGCGACCTGGCCCGAGCTCATGGCGCGGAACTGGGCCGAAGTCAGGGCGTTCAGGTCATCGCTGCCCAGGCCCTGGATCTGGCTGTTGGTCAGGGCGTTGACCTGGGCCGTGCTCAGGGCGGCGAACTGGTCGGAGTTCCAGGCCGCCAGCTTGTCGGTGCTGAGCTGGCGGATCGCCGCGCTGCTCAAGACCCGCAAATCATCGGTCTGGAAGAAGGCCACCTGGTCGGAGCTCAGTGAGGCCAGGGCCAAGGTGCCCAGCGAGGCGAACTGACGCGTCGTCAGCGCAATGATCTGGTCGCTGCTGAACGCGGCCCAGTCCTCCGAGGTGAAACGGGACAGGGTGCGCGTGGACAGGCCTGCAATCTGCTCTGTCGAGTAGCCGGGGATCAGTGTCGTCATGATGAGCTCACTTGGTATGTTCCTGGCTCCAGTGCCCGGTTGGGCGCCTGGAGCCGATGATTCGCTGGGCTAAAACTGGCCTTGCTTCAGCAGTTCATGGCCCGGTGGTCGGCGCGAGCGCAGAAACCGGGCGGGTTGGGGTGCGCATCCACACTGCGCTGGTGTCGTCGACTTCGGGTGCGGCCGGAGATCAAGGCGGGCTTGCGCAAGCCGCCAAGCTCTCTTTCCGCTTCCGTGGGATTTCGACGCCCTGGGACCAAACTTGAGCAAGCACCCCTGCACACGCGGCGATGCTCATCCCGACCTGAAATCTGGCTTTTCATGCTTTTTTCTCCCTGCTCGGAGTTTTCCGGAACTTGAGGCGGCCGAATCGGGCAAAACAAGCCGATTGCCTGTGCATTTCTCCCCGCCACGGCGGCGAGAACGCGCCGGGCGAGGCGGGGGGATGGGTGTGGACATGCATATCGAAGCCCTCAGATCAGGGGCGGCGGCAGGGTGTCGTCGTCCAGCCAGGAGCGACGCAGGGCCGCCAGGGCATGGGCGCCTTGCGCCGCCGGCATCAGGGTTTCGTGGCCGGCCGGCGCCAGGAGCGAGGCGCTCGGGCCGCTGAGCAGCTCGCCCAGGGCCGGCATGGCCGGACCGGTGGTGGGGCCGTCCACGCCGCCGCCGAGGCCGCCGCTGCGGTCGCGGGCGAACCAGACGTCGACCATGGCGTGGCTCTGGCCGTCGCTGGTTTGGTAGTCCGAGACCAGGCCGAGCAGATTGCCCTGATCCAGGCCATGGCCTTTCTGGGCCTGCAGATTGAAGTCGCTGATGCCCAGCTCTTGCAGGGACTTCAGCTCGCCGGCCTCGCTGCGGCCATCGCCATTGCCGTCGACCCAGACCTTGAGGTCCTTGAAAGAGGCATCGAGGGCATTGAGACGGCCGTCGTGGTTGAGGTCGAGCTCGGCCATGGCGGCAAAGCCGTTGCTGGCGCGCTGTCCGTTGGCCAGCAGCGTGCCGCCGCCGAACAGCTCGCGGCCGCTGTTGATCTGGCCGTCACCGTTGCGATCCATGACCAGCAGGCCGTCCTGCGGCGTGACCCAGCCCCACTGGTGGGCATGGCCGGTGCCGAACATGTCGAACTGCGCTCCTTGGGCCGCGGCTACCGTGCGCACGCCATCGCCGTTCAGGTCCAGCACGATGGGGGTGGCCAGGTACAGGCCTTCCAGTTGCTCCGGGCTGAAGACATTGGCCGCCGCATCGCTGAAGGCCAGCACCTGGCTCATGTTCAGCGAGGCCAGGTCTTCGGGCTCGAAGCCCGGGATCTGATCGGTGGTGAAGGCGTGGATCTGCTCGGTCGTCAGGCCGTGCATCTGCTCGGTGGTGAAGGCCTTGATGTCGTCGGTGCTCAGCGAGGTGATCTGCTCGGTACTGAAGCTGCCGAGCTGGCGCGAGCTGAAGGCGGCGACCTGCAGGCTGCCCAGGGCATGGATGTCCTCGGTGCTGAAGCTGGCGATGTGCTCGGTGCTCAAGGCCAGGATCTGCTGAGTGGACAGGGCGGTCAGGTGCTCGGTGTTGAGGGCGACGAACTGCTCCGTGCTCAGGCCCTGGATCGCCAGCGTGCTCAGGGCGCGCAGGTCTTCGGTTTGCAGCTGCGCCATATCGGCCGCCTCGATGCCGGCCACCTGGCTGCTGCTCAGGCCGGCGAACTGGCTGCTGCTCAGGGCACGCAGCTGGTCGGAGCCCAGGGCGGTGAAGTCTTCGGCCACCAGGCCGCGCAGGGCACTGGTGCCGATGGCCGCCAGATCCTCGGTCGAGAACTGCAACAGCTGCTCGGTGCTGAGTGCGCCCAGCTGGGCCGAGCCCATGGCGTTGATCTGGCTGCTGTTGAGGGCGCGGATGTCCTCGGTGCTCCAGCTTTGAATCTGGGCCGTGCTCAGGGCGCCGACCTGCAGCCGGGTGAGGGCGCCGATCTGATCGCTCTGCAGCGCATTGAGCTGCTCGCTGTCCATGCCGCGCAGGGCAAAGATGCTCAGCGCGGCCACATGCTCGGTGCTCAGGCTGGCCACCATCTCGGTGCTGAAGCCCTCGATCTGGGCCGAGGTGAAGCCGCGGATCTGCTCGGTGTTCAGGCTGCGCAGCTCCTCGGTGTTGAAGGTGTGCACCTGGGCGGAGGTCAGCACGGCGAACTGGGCGTTGGTGAGACGGGTCAGCTGCTCGGAGCTGAGGGCGGTGAACTGCTCGGTGTCCAGGGCCCGGATGGCGGCGGTGGACAGGGCTTGCAGGTCATCGGACTGCAGCTTGGCGATCTGGTCGGTGCGCAGCCCCTCGGCCTGGGCGGCGGTCAGGGTGGCAGCCTGGGCCGTGCTCAGGGCCACGATCTGATCCGTGCCTAGGGCGGCGATGTCGCTGGCATCCAGGCCACGGAAGCCCGCGGTGCTGATGGCGGCAAAGTCTTCGGTGCTCAGGGTGCGCAGCTGATCGCTGCTCAGCGCGCCGATCTGGGCCGAGTTCAGGCCGCTGAACTGGGTGCTGGTCAGGGCGTTCAAGTCATCGCTGCCCAGGCTCTGGAACTGGGCCAGGGTCAGGGCATTGACCTGGGCCGTGCTCAGGGCCTGGATTTGCTCCGAGCTCAGAGCGTCCAGCTGATCGCTGTCCAGGGCCCGCAGGGCGCTGGTGTTGAGCGCGCGCAGGTCCTCGGTCTGCAGCTTGCTGATCTGCTCCGTGCTCAGGCCCGCCACCTGGGTGCTGCTCAAGGCAGCGCTCTGCTCGGTGCTCAGGGCCACGATCTGGTCGGTGCGCAGGGCGCCGAGCTGATCGGCGCTGAGGCCGCGCAGGCCGGCCGTGCCGATGCTGGCCAGGGCCTCGGTGCTGAGGCTGCGCAGCTGATCGGTCAGCAGGGCGCCCATCTGGGTCGCGGCGATGGCCTGGAACTGCTCGCTGCTCCATGCATTGAGGTCCTCGCTGCGCAGGCCTTGGATCTGGCTGGTCTGCAGGCTGTTGAGCTGCTGCGTGCCCAGGGCGCGCCATTGCTCGGAGCTGAGCGCAGCCAGCTGATCGGTGCTCAGCGCGCGCAGGGCGCTGCTGCTGAGGGCGCGCAGGTCCTCGGTCTGCAGCTTGCTCATCTGTTCGCTGCTGAAGCCGGCCACCTGGCTGCTGCTCAGGGCCGCGAACTGGCTGCTGCTCAGGGCCACGGCCGCCTCGGTGCCCAGGGCACCCAGGGTGGCCGCACTCAGGCCACGCAGGCCGGCGGTGCCGATGGCCGAGAGGTCCTCGGTGTTGAGCAGGCGCAGCTGGTCGCTGCCGAGGGCCGCCAGCTGGCTGGAGGCCAGGGCGGCGAACTGAGCCGTGCTCAGCGCGTTCAGGTCTTCGCTGCTCAGGCCTTGCAGCTGGGTCGAGGTCAGGGCATTGACCTGGGCCGTGGTCAGGGCCGCGATCTGGTCCGAGCCCAGGGCGGCGATCTGATCGGTGCTCAGGGCGCGCAGGGCAGCGCTGTTGATGGCTTGCAGGTCATCGCTGGCGAGCTTGGCGATCTGCTCGTTTCGCAGGCCGCTGACCTGGGCGCTGTTCAGCACCGCGAACTGGGCGGTGCTCAGCACCTGGATCTGCTCGGTGCTCAGGGCGCCGAGCTGGCTGGCGCTCAAGCCCCGCAGACCGGCGCTGCTGAGGGCTGCCAGGTCTTCGCTTTGCAGGCTGCGCAGCTGATCGCTGAGCAGGGACGAGACCTGGGCCGAGTTCATGGCCGCGAATTGGGCCGTGCTCAGGGCATTGAGGTCCTCGCTGGCCAGGCTCTGGATCTGGCCGGAGGTGAGGCTGTTGACCTGAGCCGTGCCCAGGGCGGCCCATTGCTCGCTGCCCAGGGCGGCCAGCTGGTCGCTGCGCAGGGCGCGCAGGGCGGCGCTGTTCAGGGCCTGCAGATCGTCGGTGGCCAGCTTGGCGATCTGCTCGGCGCGCAGGCCCAGCACCTGGCTGCTGCTCAGGGCATTGACCTGGGCGGTGGTCAAGGCCGCCAGCTGGTCGCTGCTCAGCACGCCGAGCTGGCTGGTGCTCAGGCCCTTGAGCCCGGCCGTGCTGATGGCGGCCAGGTCCTCGGTGCTGAGCGTGCGGATCTGTTCGGTCAGGATCAGGGCGACCTGGGCCGAGCTCAGGGCGCGGAACTGGGCCGTGCTGAGCGCATTGAGATCGTCGCTGGCCAGGCTTTGCACCTGGGCCGCCGTCAGGCTGTTGATCTGGTTGGTGCTCAAGCCTGCCCACTGATCGCTGGTCAAGGCGGCGAGCTGCTCGCTGCTCAGCGCGCGCACCGCGCCGCTGTTGAGCGCTTGCAAGTCATCGGTGGCCAGCTTGGCGATCTGGCTCGCCTGCAAGCCCGCGACCTGCGCGCTGTTGAGGGCCGCCACCTGGGCGGTGGTGAGTGCGATCAGCTGATCGCTGCCCAGCACGCCGATCTGCGCCGCGCTCAGGCCGCGCAGGCCGTTGGTGCTGATGGCCGCCAGGTCCTCGGTGCTCAGGGTGCGGATCTGATCCGTCAGGATCAGGGCGATCTGCGAGGAATTGAGGGCGCGGAACTGGTTGCTGCTCAGCGCGTTCAAGTCCTCGCTGGACAGGCTCTGGATCTGGGCCGCCGTCAGGCTGTTGACTTGCTGTGTGCCCAGCGCGGCGATCTGGTCCGAGCCCAGGGCGCGCAGCTGCTCGGAGCTGAGCGCGCGCAGTGCGGCGCTGTTGAGCGCGGCCAGGTCGTCAGTGGCCAGGCGGGCAATCTGCTCGGTGCGCAGGCCCGCGATCTGGGCGCTGTTGATGGCGGCCGCCTGCGCGGTGCTCAGGGCGATGATCTGATCGCTGCCCAGCGCTGCCAGCTGACCTGCGCTCAAACCCTTCCAGGCATTGGTGTTGAGAGCGGCCAGGTCCTCGGTGGCCAGGGCCTTGATCTGGTCGCTGCTCAGGGCGCCGAGCTGGGCCGAGTTGAGGGCGCGGAACTGAACGCTGGTCAGCGCGTTGAGGTCTTCGGTCGCCAGGCTCTGCACCTGGGCGCTGCTCAGGGCATTGACCTGGGCGGTGGTGAGCGCGGCCCATTGATCGCTGCCGAGGGCGGCCAGGCGATCGCTGGCCAGGGCCTTGATCGCATTCAGATTGAGGGCTTGCAGATCGTCGGTGGCCATGGCCGCGATCTGATCGCTGCTGAAGCCCTGGACCTGGGCGCTGTTCAGCACGGCCACCTGGGCGGTGCTGAGGGCGCGGATCTCATCCGTGCTGAGCAGGGCCAGCTGGTTGATGGGGCCGGTGCTCAGGGCCGCGATCTGGGCGGTGCTGAGGGCGGCGATCTGGTCCGAGCCCAGGGCCTGGAACTGTTCGCTGCTCAGCGCCCGGATGGCGGCGGAACTGAGGGCGCGCAAATCCTCGCTCTGCAAGGCCACCAGCTGGTCAGTGCGCAGGCCCTGGACCTGGGCGCTGTTCAGCGCCGTGAACTGGCTGCTGGCCATGGCGACGATTTGCTCGGTGCCCAGGGCGCCCAGCTGAGCGGCGCTGAGGCCGCGCAGGCCGGTGCTGCCGATGGCGGCCAGGTCTTCGCTTTGCAGGCTGCGCAGCTGGTCGCTGCCCAGGGCGGCAATCTGTGCCGAGCCGATGACGCGGAACTGGGCCGTGCTCAGGGAGTTGAGGTCCTCGCTGCCCAGGCTTTGCAGCTGGCTGGGCGTCAGAGCATTGACCTGCGCCGTGGTCAGCGCCGCCCATTGGTCGGAGCCGAGCGCGCGCAGTTGATCGCTGCTCAAGGCGCGCAGGGCGGCGCTGTTCAGGGCACGCAGGTCGTCGGTTTCCATGCGCGCGATCTGATCGCTGCGCAGGCCGGCCACCTGGGCGCTGTTCAGCGCGGCGGCCTGGCTGCTGCTCAAGGCCACGATCTGCTCGGTGCCCAGGGCGCCCAGCTGATCAGCACTCAAGCCGCGCAGGCCCAGGGTGCTGATGGCGGCCAGGTCCTCGGACTGCAGGCTGCGCATCTGATCGCTGGAGATGGCAGCGATTTGGGCCGAGTTCATGGACCGGAACTGGGCACTGCTGAAGGCGTTCAGGTCTTCGCTGGACAGGCTCTGGATCTGCACCGAGCTGAGCGCGTTGACCTGCAAGGTGCTCAGCGCGGCCAGCTGGTCCGAGCCCATGGCGCCGAGCTGCTCGCTGTTCAGGGCCCGCAGGGCAGCGCTGTTCAGGGCTTGCAGGTCGTCGCTGGCCATCTTGGCGATCTGGCTGGCCTGCAAGCCGCTGACCTGCGCGCTGTTCAGCACGGCCACCTGGGCGGTGCTCAGCGCAATGATCTGGTCGGTGCCGAGGGCGCCGAGCTGGCCCGCACTCAGGCCGCGTAGGGCAGCGGTGCTGATGGCGGCCAGGTCTTCGCTGGCCAGGGCGCGCAGCTGGTCGGTCGTCAAGGCCGCCACCTGGGCCGAGTTGAGGGCGCGGAACTGCGCCGTGCTCAGGGCATTGAGGTCCTCGCTGGCCAGGCTCTGGATCTGCGCGCTGCTCAGGGCATTGAGCTGGCTGCTGCTCAGGGCCTGCCATTGGTCCGAGCCCAGGGCCGCCAGTTGCTCGGAGTTGAGCGCACGCAGGGCGGCCGAGTTGATGGCTTGCAAGTCGTCGGTGGCGATCTTGGCCATCTGGCTGGCTTGCAGGCCGGCCACTTGGGCGCTGTTGAGGGCGGCGGCCTGGGCCGTGCTGATGGCGATGATCTGATCCGTGCCCAGCACGGCCAGCTGGGCCGCGCTGAAACCGCGCCAGGCGCCGGTGTGGATGGCGGCCAGGTCATCGGTGGCGAGGCTGCGCACCTGGTCGGTGCCCAGCGCGGCAATCTGCGCCGAGTTGAGGGCGCGGAATTGCGTCGTGCTCAGGGCATTGAGGTCTTCACTGCCCCAGCTTTGGATCTGGCTGCTGTTCAGCGCATTGACTTGCGCGGTGGTCAGCGCGGCGATCTGGTCCGAGCCGAGTGCGGCCAGGCGGTCGGTGGCCACGGCCTGCAGGGCGCGGGTGTTGATGGCCGAGAGGTCATCGGTCGCCAGGCTGGCGAATTGATCGCTGCTGAAGCCGCCGATCTGGGCGCTGCCCAGGGCGCCGATCTGGGCCGAGCTGAGGGCGCGGATCTCGTCGCTGCTGAGCACGGCCAGCTGGTTGATCGGTGAGCTGCTGAGCGCGGCGATCTGGGCCGTGCTGAGCGCGGCGATCTGCTCGGAATCCAGCGCCCGCATCTGATCGGTGCTGAGGGCGCGAATCGCGGCGGTGCTCAGGGCCCGCAGATCCTCGGTTTGCAGATGGCTGATCTGCTCGGTGCTCAGGGCCTGGACCTGGGCGCTGTTCAGTGCCGCGGCTTGCGTTGTGGTCAGGGCGATGATCTGGTCGCTGCTCAAGGCGCCGATCTGGCCGGCATTCAGGCCGCGCAGGCCGGCGGTGCTCAGCGCCGCCAGGTCTTCGCTTTGCAGGCTGCGGATCTGGTCGCTGGCGATCGCCGCCACCTGGGCCGAATTCATGGCGCGGAACTGGGCGGTGGTGAGTGCGTTCAGATCCTCGCTGGACAGGCTCTGGATCTGCACCGACGTCAGGGCATTGACCTGGGTCGAGCTCAAGGCCGCCCATTGGTCCGAGCCCAGGGCAGCGAGCTGATCGCTGCGCAGGGCGCGCAACGCTGCACTGTTGATCGCCTGCAGATCGTCGGTGGCGATCTTGGCCATTTGCTCGATGCGCAGGCCTTGCACTTGCACGCTGTTCAGCGCCGCGAATTGCTGGCTGCTGAGCGCCACGATCTGCTCGCTGCTCAGGGCGCCGAGCTGGGTCGAGTTCAGGCCGCGCCAGCCGGCGCTGCCGATGGCCACCAGGTCCTCGCTTTGCAGCGTGCGCAGCTGATCGCTACTCAGCGCGCCGACCTGGGCAGAGTTCAGAGCCTGGAACTGCTGCGTGCTGAAGGCGTTGAGGTCCTCGCTGGACAGGGATTGCAGCTGGGCCTGCGTGAGCGCATTGACCTGCTGTGTGCCCAGGGCGGCGAGTTGATCGCTGCCCAGGCCGGCCAGCTGCTCGGTACTGAGGCCGCGCAGGGCGCCGCTGTTGAGTGCTCGCAAATCATCGGTGGCCAGCTTGCCCATCTGGGCTGCGCTCAGGGACTGGACCTGGGCGCTGTTGAGCACCGCGTACTGCTGGGTGCCCAGGCCGATCAGCTGATCGCTGCTCAGGGCCGCCAGCTGGCCAGCATTGAGGCCGCGCAGGGCGGCAGTGTTGAGGGCGGCGAGGTCGGAGACATCGAGCGCCTGCACCTGATCGCTGCCCATGGCCGCGACCTGGCTGGAATTCATGGCCGCAAACTGGCCGGAGCTGAAATCCTTGAGCGAGCTGCCCAGGCCCTGGATCTGCACGCTGCTCAGGGCCGCCACCTGCTGGGTGCTCAAGGCCTGTTGCGAGTCGGAGCTGAGGTTGCCCAGTTGTTCAGTGCTGAGCGCGCGGATGGCGGCCGTGCTCAGGGCGCGCAGGTCCTCCGTCTCCATGGCCTGCACGCGCAGGCCGGCGATCTGGCTGCTGCTCAGCGCTGCAGCCTGGGCCGTGGTCAGGGCGGCGACCTTGCTGCCCGTGCCCAGGCTGTCGAGCTGGGCCGAGCTCAGGCCGCGCAAGCCGGTGGTGCCGATGGCGGCCCAGTCCTCGGTGCCGAGGCTGGCGATCTGGTCGGTTAGCAGGGCGGCAGTCTGGGCCGAGCTGATGGCCTGCCACTGCGTGGCCGTCAGGGCATTGAGGTGTTCGCTGTCCAGGCTGCGGATCTGGGCCGAGGTGAGGGCATTGAGCTGGGCCGTGCCCAGGGCTGCCATCTGGTCGGAGCCCAGTGCCGCCAGCTGCTCGCTGCTGAGCGCGCGCAGGGCGCCGCTCTGGATGGCGCGCAGGTCTTCGGTCTGCAGGGCGGCGATCTGGTCGCTGCGCAGGCCGCCGATCTGGGCGCTGTTGAGCACTGCCATCTGGGCGGTGGTGAAGGCGCGAATCTCGTCGGTGCTGAGCGCCGCCAACTGGTTCACCGGTGCGCTGGCCATGGCGCTGAGCTGGGCCGTGCCGAGCACGGAGATCTGGTCGGAGCCGAGGGCGGCGATCTGCTCACTGCTGAGCGAGCGGATCACGGCGGTGCTGAGCGCGCGCAGATCCTCGCTTTGCAAGGCGGCGATCTGCTCGGTGCGCAGGCCCTGGGCCTGCACGCTGTTCAGGGCCGCGAACTGCTGGCTGCCCATGGCCACGATCTGCTCGGTGCCCAGGGCCGAGAGCTGCTCGGCGCGCAGGCCGCGCAGGCCGGCGCTGCTGAGCGCGGCCAGATCCTCGGTGCTCAGCGTGCGCATCTGATCGCTGCTGATGGCCGAGAGCTGGGCCGAGTTCAGGGCCCGGAACTGGGCGCTGCTGAAGGCATTGAGGTCATCGCTGGACAGGCTCTGGATCTGCGCCGCGGTCAACGCATTGACCTGTGCCGTGCCCAGCGCGGCCAGCTGGTCCGAGCCCAAGGCCGCCAGCTGCTCGCTGCTGAGGGCGCGCAGGGCGGCGCTGTTCAGGGCGGCCAGGTCATCGGTGGCGAGCTTGGCGATCTGTTCGGTGCTGAGCCCCGCCACCTGGGCGCTGTTCAGTGCCGCGGCCTGGTTGGTGCTCAGGGCGATGATCTGATCGCTGCTCAATGCGCCGAGCTGGCCGGCGCTCAGCCCGCGCAAGGCGGCGGTGTTGAGGGCGGCCAGGTCCTCAGTGTCCAAGCTGCGGATCTGTTCGCTGCGCAGGGCCGCCACCTGGGCGGAATTGAGCGCGCCAAACTGGCGGCTGCTCAGCGCATTGAGTTCCTCACTGGCCAGGCTGGCGAGTTGGCTGCCGCTGAGGGCGGCGACCTGGGCGGTGCCCAGGGCCTGCCACTGATCGGAGCCCAGCGCCGTCAGCTGCTCAGTGCTCAGCGCGCGCAGGGCGGCGCTGTTCAGGGCTTGCAGATCGTCCGTCGCCATCTTGGCGATCTGCTCGGTTTTCAAGCCGCCGACCTGGCTGCTGTTGAGCGAGGCCACTTGCTGCGTGCTCAGAGCGACGATCTGGTCGCTGCCCAACTGGCCCAGCTGGCTGGCGCTGAGGCCGCGCAGGCCGGCGCTGCTGATGGCGACCAGGTCTTCGGTGCTGAGGCTGCGCAGCTGGTCGCTGCCCAGGGCTGCAATCTGGCTGGATTGCAGGGCGCGCATCTGTGCGCTGGTGAGCGCGTTCAGATCCTCGCTGAGCAAGCCCTGGATTTGCGTACTGCTCAGCGCGGCCACCTGCTGGGTGCCCAGAGCGCCGATCTGATCGGAGTCGAGCGCGGCGAGCTTGTCGGTGCTGAGGGCGCGCAGCGCGCTGCTGCTGAGGGCGCGCAGGTCGGCGGTCTGGAAGTAGCGGATCTGCTCGCTGCTCAGGGCCGTCAGGGCAAAGCTGCCGAGCGAGGCGAACTGCCGCGTGGTCAGGGCCTGGATCTGGTCGCTGCTGAAGGCAGCCCAATCTTCGGTCGAGAAACGGCCCAGCGTGCGGGTGGTCAGGCCCGCGATCTGGGTGGTCGACAAATGGGTGATCAGGGTGCTCATCAGTGGCTCGCTCGGGCAGGCGGTGGCCGCAGGCGCTCATGCGCGCACGGCAGCACCGACCCGACCTCCTCGGGGGTGTTCAGTGGCGACCCGGCAACTCCTGTGAAACCTTGAGGCAGCGCGACGCAGCAGCGGCGGGTTCGGTGCCGCGCTGCGAAGCTCCAGAACGTTCGAATGGCAGCGCGCAGCCCCTGCGGGCAGGGGCTGGATGCGCTCAATTCGATCGTCAGGGGGCGAAAACCATGCTTTCTCCGTGCATGAGTTCTCGAATCCCGTGCTAGCGCTTTCGACGCCGTCGGCCCGGACTTGAGCCCGCAGCTCGGGGGTGTCCCCGTTTGCTGGCGTGTTCGCGCGGGTGAGAGCGGCTGAGTGGCGCATGGCGGGCTGCTTCAGGTGTCAGTGGAAAGAGGCGGTTCGGTCGGTGTCCAACGAATCGGTTTTTTTGTGGATGTGAAAAAAAGCCTCAAGTTCTTCGAGGCTCTACCGATGTTAGAAAGTGGCGCGAAAAACGAAGGTCGCATAAGGGGGCGCATTGCTCGCTTGTTTGGCGCGCTGTGCGCTCTGCGTCTTCGATGTAATGGCAGGGCCGCAAGCTGCGGTGAGACCGCCGCGCGCCATGCACATCACCACCCTGATCCCGGCCTACAAAACCAAATACCTGCAAGAGCTGCTGGCCGGCTTGATGACCCAGACCCGCAAGCCGGATCGGATCGTCGTCTCCGACGACAGCCCCGGCGGTGAGTTCACGCAGCAGCTGCTGTCCCCGCGCTATGCCAACTGGGTGGCCACGCTGCCGCTGGAGCTGCATGTCGGCCGCCGTGCCGGCGCCTACGAGAACTTCAAGAACCTGGTGCGGCTCTGGGCGGGCCGCAGCGAGCTCTTCCACATCCTGCTGGACGACGACGTCATCTTTCCGGACTTCTACGCCCAGCATCTGCAGACCCACCAGATGGCCGAGCTGTCCTGCAGCATCAGTGCCCGCTGGAACGCCAACGAACGCGGCCAGCCCATCGAGGGCATGCCGGTGCCCGAGGCGATTGCCAGCTCCAACAGCCGCATCATGTCCATGGGCCCCAAGGCCATGTTCTCGAGCACGGTGCCAGGAAGCGTCAACTGGCTGGGCGAGTTCTCCAACTGTGTGATCCGTGCGCGCTGCGCCGAGCTGCTGGAGCAGCCGGCCTTTGGCGGCGTGTCCTATGCGGGCTTGTGGGATCTGGGCTTCTTCCTGTCCGCCAGCCTGCAAGCGCCGGTCGGCTACATCCAGGACCGGCTCGGCTACTTCCGCGC
>Ga0187844_10002414_pt1 | contig 13248 bp, 8 predicted proteins | sample SpaLakP09_SKY_50_FD_134517 | JGI IMG/M metagenome (GOLD analysis project Ga0187844, IMG submission 134517) | Oligotrophic lake water microbial communities from Sparkling Lake, Wisconsin, USA - SP09_SKY_50 | ecosystem: Environmental > Aquatic > Freshwater > Lake | place: USA: Sparkling Lake...
CATGAACCCGGCCCGTCGCAAGACCTACCTGAAGGCGCTCGGCGTCGATGTCTGGGTATCGCGCGGCACGCCGATCGAGGCCGAGCCTGCGCCGGTCGTCGAGGTCGCGAAGGTCCTCCCGATCGCCAAAGCACCTGCCAGGACGAAGGCGCCGGCGGAGTCGGTTGTCGAACTTCCCCCTGCCGTCGAACGTGCGCCGCCGATCGTCGTGCCCGCCGACTGGGCCGGTCTGCGCGCGATGGTCAAGGACTGCACACGCTGCAAGCTGTGCTCGACGCGGACGCAGACCGTCTTCGGCGTCGGTCCCGAGTCGGCCTCGCTGATGGTGGTCGGCGAAGGTCCGGGCGCCGACGAGGATGCCCGTGGCGAGCCCTTCGTCGGCCGCGCCGGGCAACTGCTCGACGAGATGCTGAAGGCCATCGGCCGATCCCGGACCGAGAACACCTTCATCGCCAACGTCGTGAAGTGCCGCCCTCCCGGTAATCGCGATCCGGAGAAGGACGAGGCCGAGGCTTGCCGGCCGTACCTGGAAGCGCAGATCAAGCTGGTCAAGCCCAAGCTGATCGTCGCGCTGGGTCGCATCGCAGCGCAACGGCTGCTGGTGACGGACGAGCCGCTGGCCAAGTTGCGCGGCCCGCTGCACGCCTACGGCCCCGAGCGCACGCCGCTGTTCATCACTTATCACCCGGCCTATCTGCTGCGTAGTCCACGCGAGAAGGCGAAGTCCTGGGACGACCTGAAGAAGGTCTGGCGCTTCCTGCAGGAGAAGGGCACGTGAACGCCGTACCGCGGCCCGCGTGGCGTGTGGCGCCGATGCACGAATCGCAGCTCGACCAGGTCATGGATATCGAGAAGCGGGCCTACGAGTTCCCCTGGAGCGAGGGCATCTTCCGCGACTGCCTCAAGTCCGGATATTCGATGTGGGTGGTGATCGACCGCGACGGAGGTGTCATCGCCTATGCGGTGATGACGATGGCCGTCGGCGAGGCGCACATCCTCAATCTGGCCGTCGATCCGCAGTTCCGGCGCGAGGGCATGGGCCGCTTCGCCTTGAGCCACCTGATCGCGATTGCCCGTGCGGCGCACACCACCGTCATGCTGCTCGAGGTGCGCCGGTCGAACAAGGCCGCGATCCGTCTGTACCACGCGTTCGGGTTCCAGCAGATCGGCACGCGCCGCGGCTACTACCCTGGACTCGATCAGCGCGAAGATGCGTTCGTGCTGGCACTGGACCTGACGTGATCAACCGGACGCAGTTTTCCTGGGCCTGCTACGACTGGGCCAACTCCGCCTTCGCGACGACGGTCCTTGTCGGGCTCTTCCCGGTCCTGTTCAACAATTACTACGCGGCCGGTGTCGATCCCGGCATGAGCACGTTCTACCTCGGTGCATTCGGCAACTCGCTGTCGGCCGCGGTCGTCATGGTGCTGGCGCCGACGCTGGGTGTGATCGCGGATCGGCGCGGCTTGAAGAAGCCGCTTCTCGGGCTGTTCACCGGCTTGGGAGTGGCCGGCACCGTGGGATTGTTCTTCGTCGGCGAGGGGCAGTGGGGCTGGGCCATCGCGCTGTTCTCGCTGGCCTGCATCGGCTTCTTCGGCGGACTGGGGTTCTACGATTCGCTGCTCGTCAACGTGGCGGCGCCGGCGGAACGCGATCGCGTATCAGCCTTCGGCTACGGCCTGGGTTATCTCGGCGGCGGACTGCTGTTCGTGCTGAACGTGCTGATGGTGCTCAAGCCGGAGATGTTCGGCATTCCGGACAAGTCCACCGCGGCGAAGCTCGCGTTCGTCAGCGTCGGCGTCTGGTGGATCCTCTTCTCGCTGCCGCTGTTCCTCAAGGTGCCGGAACCGGAGCGCGAGGACGGCGCGGCGATGGGCTGGCGCGAGATGGTGCTGATGATGAAGCGCGTGCTGGGCATGAAGCCGGTGTTGATGTTCCTGCTCGGATACTTCCTGTACATCGACGCGGTTGGCACCGTGGCGCAGATGGCGGTCGACTTCGGCATCAAGCTGGGCTTTGCGTCCGACGCGCTGATCAAGGCGATCCTGATCGTGCAGTTCGTCAGTTTTCCCGCGGCGATCGGCTTCGGCTGGATCGGCGAGCGATTCGGCACGAGGCGGGGCATCTACCTGGGCCTCGCGGTTTACGTGTTCGTCACCTGCTGGGCGCTGTTCATGAAGACCGAGCGCGACTTCTACCTGATGGCGGCGGTCGTGGGGCTGGTCCAGGGAGGCGTGCAGTCCCTGTCGCGCAGCTACTTCGCGAGACTGATCCCCGCCGACTCGGCCGGCCAGTTCTTCGGCTTCTACAACATGCTCGGCAAGTTCGCCGCCGTGCTGGGGCCGCTCGTCGTCGGCATCACGGCGGCCCTCACCGGCAATCCGCGCCTCTCCCTGTTCATGCTGGTGTTCTTCTTCATCGGCGGAGCGTTGCTGCTGTCGCGGGTCCGCGAACCCGCGCTTCCCGTCGCGACCTGAAGCGTCCTGCCGCGTTCCGCATCAGGCGGAGCGCGCCGGCGTTTCGGACGTGACGGCGAACGCGCTGGCGCGGATCGATTCGAGCGGGCGGATCTCGTAACTCAGGCCGCACGCCAGGCAAGGATTCTGCGCGGCGAGGCCTGCGGCCTCGTCGAGACTGTCGGCCAGGATGAACCAGTAGCCGCCGATGACTTCCTTGGTCTCGCTGAACGGCCCATCGATGATCCCGGTGCGCGTGACGCGCCGGCCTTCCTTGGCCAGTCGCTGGCCGGCTCTCATCTTGCCTTCGGAGACCAGTTGCGCGTGCCAGACGTAGAACCGGTCGATGGCGGCCTGTATCTCCTCGGGTGATCGCCGAGGGTCCCACTGCCCCAGGGAGATGACGAGGAATTCGCGCGGGTCGGCCGGCGGGGAACAGGACTCGCTCATGAGGTGATCCGGAGGCAGTGCGATGACGGTCGAAGAATATCGAACCCTCGTCGCGGGGGCCTGATCAGACGCGCCGGATCCGCTTCACGGCCGCCGCGAATTCGCCTTCCAGTGCCGTGTTCTGTTCGCCGGCATAACGCAGGCGCAGATAGGCATCCAGCGCCGTGTGCAGAGGCTCGAACAGCGCGGGCTCGCGCTCGACGACCCGCTCGACGAAATCACGCGGGCCTTCATCGGGCCGCTGTACGTAGCCGGACTTCGCGAGTCTGCGCGCAGCGGCACGCCACAGCAGGAGCGCTCGCTCGGTGATGCGCGGAGGAATGGCCCGGCGAATCGCGACCCAGCCAACCAGTAGCAATGCGACGGTGATTCCGGCGGTCAGCACGAGCAGCATCTGTCGTTGACGCTCGATCCCAAAATGCGAGAGGAACTCCTTCTGCATCTCGGGCCCGTAGCCCAGCACCCATTCGTTCCAGCGCGCGTTGGCCCAATCCCAACGGGCCTCGAGGAGATACTTCGCGCGCTCCAGGCCACCCAGACCTTCCCGAGCCTCGTTGCCGGCCATCGCTTCGAGCGCACTGCTCTCGATTCGCGACGGTGGGATCATCGACGTGGGATCGACTCGAACCCATCCGCGGCCTTCGAGCCACACCTCGTTCCACGCGTGAGCGTCGGATTGCCGGACCAGGTAGTAGCCGCCGTAGGCGTTGGCTTCCATCCCCTGATAACCCGTCACGACGCGCGTGGGAACACCGGCGGCCCGCATCAGCACGGCGAACGCGCTGGAGTAGTGCTCGCAAAAACCGCGGCGCGTATCGAAGATGAATTCGTCCGCAGAGTGGGTTCCCAGGCGTGGCGGCTCGAGCGTGTAGAAGAAGGGCTGCTCGCGGAACATCGTCAGCGCGGCGTCGACGACCTGGGCATCACCGAGTCCCTGCGTGCGCCAGGATTGGGCGAGCGCCACCGCACGCGGATTCGAGCCCGGCGGCAGCCGCGTGTCCCGCTCGCGATCGCGCGGCCGCAGCTCGGGTTCCAGCACGTAGCTCGTGAACGAGGCCCAGCGGATCAGGCGGCGTTCGATGGTGGGAGCTTCCACGATGACCGTCGCCATCCGGTCGATGCGCGACTGCGCCGGAAGCTGGCGGGGATCGGGCAGGTCGAGCGCGAACAGCCAGCGGTTGCGCATCGGTTCCAGCGTGATCTCGTAGCGCGTCGGCTCGCCGCTCAGCTCCGCGACCGGCCAGGTTCGATCCAGAAGATCCTGGGTACTCTGATTCCAGCTTCGCCCGTTGAATTCGCGGAACACCGGCCCGCGCCAGTACAGCAGCTTCTTCGCCGGCGGCGCGCCTTCGAAGCGCACCCGGAACGCGATCTCGCTGGACAGGATCAGGCTCGAGATGTCGCCGGGGGTCATCGAGTCCGAAAGGCCAGAGCGCGTCGGACCCGCATCGGCCGGCAGTCCCCATATCGGTCCGGGAATTCGCGGGAACAGGACGAAGAACAGGACCATCAGTGGAAGCGAGTGCAGGATCAGGCGCCCGCCGAGCCGAAGCGACGTGCGCAGCGGAAGCGGCTCGCCCGGATGGTGCACGTCGACCAGCACCGAGGTGATGGCGATGACGCTCATGAACAGATAGAGGATCGTCCACATTTCCTGCGAGTACAGGAAATGCGTCGCCAGCAGGAAGTACATCAGGAACACCACGACCATGACGTCGCGGCGGCTGCGCATCTCGGTGAGCTTGAGCGCCAGCATCAGCACCAGCAGCGCGATGCCGGCGTTCTGGCCGGTGACTCGTCCGAACACCGAATAGACGCCGATGAACGCGGCGATCGCGAGCACCAGCTTCAGCGTCCGCGGCGGCAGTCCCCACTGTCGCGAGGAGGCCAGACCGCGCCACAGCACGAGGCTGACCACGGCCACGCCTTCCCACCACGGCAGGCGCCACAGGTGCGGCGCGATGACCAGGAGCAACACCGCCAGCAGGCGCAGCAGCGTGCGATGCGGCAGGTAGTCCGTGAGGGCAGGACGCGGCAGCATCAGCGCTGTCCGAACAGCGCGAGCGCCTTGAGGCACTCGAAGCGATGCGTCTCGCCGTGCCCCGGCGGAATGTCCGTGCCGGGCAGGCGCAGCCCGTAGGCTCGGCCCTCGGCCTCGGCGTCCAGGATCCAGCGCACGAGTTGCGACAGGCGCGCCTCGACATCGGCGAGCGGCACCGCATCCCAGTTCAGCCAGAGCGCCTGCTCCACCGTCTCGCTGAACTGCTTGACCATCGGCGAGATGGACTTGGGCAGGCTCTTCCAGTGGATGCTGCGCAAGGCATCGCCGCGCTGGTAGCTGCGAAGGCCGGCGAACTCGTCCTGTCCGCTGCGACCCGCACCCGCGGTGCCGCCGCTGCCCGCGCTCAGCGGCGGCGGCATGCCGGGCTTCGCCGGCAGCGGGAACACCAGGCAGCGCATGTCGAGCTGTGCCCAGGTCCAGGCGTGGAACAGGCCCAGCGGAAACTCGGTGCTGATCGAGAAGATGCCGGCCTGATGCCAGCCGCGGCGCGGCGCCGGGCTGGCGAGGGTCACCGAGCTGAAACCCTGCGGCGGAACATCGCAGGCGGGTTCACCGTTGGTTTCGCGCGCCCAGCCTGCGGCGAGCGCGTAGCGCGGATGCGACGCAGCGTTGTCGATGAGCACTTCGAAGTGCGCAATTTCTCCCGCGTAGATCGGCCGGGTGCGACCGGCGCGCAGCAGCACGTGCACGAGGTTGGCGTGCGTGTGGTGCATGCACACCAAGCCCAGGCCCATCAGCAGGAAGGCCAGCGCGAAGGCCATGCTGTTCGAGTAGTTCATCGCGCCCGCGAGCATCACCATGATGGTGACGGCGAATCCCCAGCCGAAGCGCGTGGGCACGATGTAGACGCGATTGCGCGCGATCTCGATGGGGCCCGGCACCTGGCGGACGCGGCGCAGCACCCACGCATCGATGCGCTCCTGCGCCCAGCGCAGCGGGTGCAGGACCGAGCGGATCATCCTCGAGGGCGCGCTGCGGGCCGGAGGCGGGGTCGCCATGGGTTGGAAGCTTCGGCTGTCCGTGAGGTCGTCCGGCGTGTCAGGGAATCGCCACGCTGGAAAGGATTTCCTCGGCGGTCGGGGCGCCGCCGTCCGCCTCGTTGGCCGGCATCAGGCGATGGCTGACGCAGGGGACGAACACCGCCTGCACGTCTTCCGGGATCACGGCGCTGCGGCCGTCGATCAGCGCGAAGGCCTGCGCGGCGCGGCGCAGCGCCAGTCCTGCGCGCGGAGACAGTCCTTGTCGCAGCCCGGCGTGTTCCCGCGTCGCACGCAGCAGCGCCAGGATGTACTCGACCAGGGCCGGCGAGGTCTTCACGTCCCGCGTCTGCGCCTGGAGTTCCAGGAGTTCGGCCGCGCGCAGCGAAGGCGCGAGTTCCGACAGCAGATCGCGGCGATCGCGGTCCATCAGCAGCGCCCGCTCGGCGACGACCGGCGGATAACCCAGCGACAGCCGCATCAGGAAGCGATCGAGCTGCGATTCGGGAAGCGGGAAGACGCCGATCTGGTGCGCCGGATTCTGCGTGGCGATGACGAAGAAGGGCTCGGGCAGGCGGCGCGTCTCGCCCTCGGCCGTCACCTGGCGCTCTTCCATGGCCTCGAGCAGTGCGGACTGCGTCTTGGGGCTCGCACGATTCACCTCGTCCGCGAGCATGATCTGAGCGAATACCGGGCCTGGATGGAAGCGGAACGAAGAGCTGGCCTGTTCGAAGATCGACACGCCGAGGATGTCGGCGGGCAGCAGGTCCGACGTGAACTGCACGCGCTGGAAGTCCAGGCCCAACACCTTGGCCAGCGCCAGCGCCAGCGTCGTCTTGCCGACGCCGGGAATGTCCTCGATCAGCAGGTGTCCGCGTGCGACCAGGCAGGTCAGCGCCAGGCGAAGCTGCGCTTCCTTGCCCAGGATGATGGCGTTGAGCGCGGTCTGCGCGGCCTTGAGCGCTGCATTCATGCGATATGCGATGAGGTGTGGAAGTTGCAAGGAGTGTAGCGGGTGTGCCCGAGCGACCTGAGCCACGACGGCCTGTCAATCGGCGATCGCGCCTAGTGCAGAAGCATTGCCGTCGTCACCGGTCATAGGGGACCATACCGTTCGTTCACCGGGAGAGGCTGGCCTTGGACCGACTCAAACGCGAAGCCCGGGACGCGCTGACGCATGCGCAGGATTACCGCACCTGGCGCGACGCCGCGACCCATCTGGACCGCGCCGAAGGCTTCGACGAGTGGAAGGCAGACGAAACGTCCGAACTCTACGACTGGCGCCTGATCCGTTCGCGCCTGCGGCAGATCCGCACCTGCCGCGACGAGGGCGAGGTGCGCCGGCTCGCCCATCACCTGCGCCAGGGCCTGCACTGGAACCTGGGCAACATCGGCAATCCGGAAATCTACGGACGCGCGCGCGTCGGAACCAAGCAGCTGATCGTCGATTACGTGGCCGAAGTGTGTTCGGCGCTCGAGGAACTCTGCGACACCGATCATCCTGAATTCGGCGAGGCGCAGAAGCTCGCGTTCTTCCGCGAGACCGCGCAGTCGTACGGACGGTCGGCGCTGATGCTCTCAGGCGGTGCGACGCTGGGCCTGTTCCACGTCGGCGTGGTCAAGGCGCTGTTCCGCGAGAACGTGCTGCCTGTCGTGATGTCCGGTTCGAGCGCCGGCAGCGTGGTCGCCGCCACCGTCGGTACGCGCGCTCCGGACGATCTCGAGACCTTGCTCGACCCGGAAAGCGCGTACTACCACTTCTGGCGGATGCTCAATCCCAAGCAGATGTGGCGTCGCCGCGCACTGATGGACCAGAGCCAGCTGCGTCGCGCGATCTCGAAGAACGTGAAGGATCTGAGCTTCGACGAGGCCTACAAACTGTCCGGCCGCATCGTGAACATCACCGTGTCGCCGGCCGGCGCCAACCAGGCGCCGCGGCTGCTCAATTACCTGACGTTCCCCTACCTGTACCTGCGTGAAGCGGTGCTCGCCAGCTGCGCGGTGCCGGTGTGTTCCCGCCGGTGATGCTGATGACGCGGGACGAGAACGGCGATCGCATGCCGTGGATGCCGCTGCTGCGCTGGAATGATGGTTCACTGAAATCCGACCTGCCGATGCTGCGCCTGAGGCGTCTGCACAACGTCAATCACTTCATCGTCAGCCAGACCAATCCGCACGTGATCCCGTTCGTGACGCGGCGCGAGCCTGGCGCCGCCGGCATCGCGCACGGGGCGAAGATGTACGCGAGCGCCACGTTGCGCTCGCAGGCCAGCGGCTTGCTGAAGCTGGCGCGTGCGGTGCTGCCGGTTCCGACGGTCAGCCAGACCATCGATACCGCGACCAGCATCCTGGACCAGGAGTACCGCGGGAACATCAACATTTTCCCCGACGTCAGTCTGTGGCGTTACGCGAACGTGACGTCCAATCCCAAGCTCGCCGACGTGCAGCGCTTCATGCTTGAAGGCGAGCGTGCGGCGTGGCCGCGTATCGAGGCGATCCGTATCCAGACGGCGATCGCGCAATCGCTGGATCGTTGCCTGCAGCGCCTGGAAGGGCGCCAGCTCGCGTCGCCGGCGCCGATGCTGCCGCGCAAGGGCGGCCCGGGGCTCCGCGTGGTGCGGCCGCGCAAGCCGGATTCGAGCGCGGCTTGAACGTAGCCCGGGTGTTGAATTTCGCGGAGCGAAAGAGCGGGGCTTCCATCGAGACGCCGCCCCGGGTTTCACCCGGGCTACTGTTGCCAGATTCCTCACCCGTAGCCCGGACGAAGTCCGGGTTGCCTGGTCGGGAGAGGGGGTGTCCCGGACTTCGTCCGGGCTACGAATCAGAGTGCCGCGATCTTCGCGGACTGCTCCCTTAGGGCCGCCAGGTCGCGCCGCTGCTTCTCGGCCAGATCACGCGCCTGCTGCTGCACCGCTTCCGGTGCCTTTCCGAAGTTCGGATTCGCGATGCGCGTCTGCACCTTCTCCAGGTCGCTTTCGAGCTTCTCGATCTGACGCGCCAGTCGTGCGACCTCCGCATCCTTGTCGATCAGCCCGGCCATCGGCACCAGCAGATTCATGTCGCCCAGCCGCGCACTCGCGGACTGCGGCGCGGATTCACCTGCGGAAAGCACGCGCGGCGGCTCGACACGCGCCAGGAACTCGATGCTGCCGCGCAGTCGCTCGACGCGTTCCAGATCGGACGGCGAGCTGTTCTGCACTAGCAGCGGCAGGATCTTCGCCGGCGAGATGTCCATCTCGCCGCGAATCTGTCGCACGCCGAGGATGAAGCCCTTCAGCCACTCGATGTCAGCTTCTGCGACGTCGTCGATGCGGCTGGCATCAGCCTTGGGGTAAGGCTGCAGCATCAATGTAGGAGGGGCGTCAGCCCCGACCTGCGAGCTGGCAGTCGGCGCTGATGCCCCTCCTGCAACAGCGGCTGCCAGCGGCGCGACGCGCTGCCACACTTCTTCCGTGATGAAGGGCATCAGCGGATGCAGCAGGCGCAGCCAGGTTTCCATGACGCGGATCAAGGTGCGCTGCGCTCCCAGCCTTGCGGCTACGTCGATCGTGGGTTCGGCGTCCGGAGCGTTCGCGACACCATAGATCGCCGGTTTCGTGAGTTCGATGTACCAGTCGCAGTAGTCGTTCCAGATGAACTGGTACAGCGTCGTGCTCAGCAGGTCGAAGCGATAGGTGCGGAAATGCTCGGCGCATTCGGCCTCCACCTTCTGCAGGCGCGAGACGATCCAGCGGTCGGCCGCGCTCGACGTGAACGATTCGTCCGGCTCGAACCGGTAGTCCTTGCAGGCGTTCTCGAGTACGTATCGCGCTGCGTTCCAGATCTTGTTGCAGAAATTGCGATAGCCGGCGGCGCGTGCGGCGTCGAAGCGGATGTCGCGACCCTGCGTGGCGAGGGCGGCGAACGTGAAGCGCAGCGCGTCGGTGCCGACCGCATCGATGCCCTTCGGATAGTCCTTGCGCGTCTTGGCCTCGATCTTGGGCGCCGTTTCCGGCTTCATCAGCCCGCTCGTACGTTTCTTGACCAGATCCTCGAGCCCGATGCCGTCGACCACGTCCAGCGGGTCGAGGATGTTGCCCTTGGACTTGGACATCTTGTTGCCTTCGGGGTCCCTCACCAGGCCGGTGATGTAGACCTCGTGGAACGGCACGTCCTGCATGAAGTACTGGCCCATCATCACCATGCGGGCGACCCAGAAGAAGATGATGTCGAAGCCGGTCACGAGCACGCTGCTCGGGTAGAACTTCTTCAGCGCTTCGTTCTGCGTGGGCCAGTCCAGCGTGGCCATGGGCCAGATGTCGGACGAGAACCACGTGTCGAACACGTCGTTGTCCTGCGTCAGCGTCAGCTTGTGGCCGCCTTCCGAAGGATGCAGGTGCGGATACTTGCGCCGCACCTCGTCCTCGCTGCGGCCGACGTAGACGTTGCCGTCGGCGTCGTACCAGGCCGGGATGCGATGACCCCACCAGAGCTGGCGCGAGATGCACCAGTCCTGGATGTTGTCGAGCCACTGGCGGTAGGTATTGATCCAGTTGTCGGGCACGAACTTGATGCGGCCATCGGCGAACACGTCGAGCGCCGGCTTGATGATCGCGGTCCAGCCGCCGGGGCGGCCATCCGGCAGCTCCTTGCGCGTCAGGTCCACGAACCACTGGTCCGTCAGGTAGGGCTCGAGCACGGCGCCGCTGCGGTCGCCGCGCGGCACCTTGAGCTTGTGATCGTCGATCTTGTCGACCAGACCGAGCGCGTCGAGATCGGCCACGACCTTCTTGCGCGCCACGTAGCGATCCAGTCCTCGGTACGGCGCGGGTACGTCGTCGTTGAGGGTGGCGACCGGCGTCAGGATGTTGATCAGCGCCAGCTTGTGACGCTGGCCGACCTGGTAGTCGTTGAAGTCATGTGCGGGCGTGATCTTCACCACGCCGGTGCCGAACTCGCGGTCCACGTAGTCGTCGGCGATCACCGGGATATCGCGATCCGCCAGCGGCAGTCGCACCGTGCGGCCGATCAGGTGCTGGTAGCGCTCGTCTTCGGGATGCACGGCCACCGCGGTGTCGCCGAGCATCGTCTCGGGGCGCGTCGTGGCGACGACCAGGTAACCCGAACCGTCGGTGAGCGGGTAGCGGAAGTGCCAGAGCTTGCCGTTCTCTTCCTCGTTGACCACTTCGAGATCCGAGATCGCGGTCTGCAGCACCGGATCCCAGTTCACGAGGCGCTTGCCGCGGTAGATCAGGCCGGCGTCGTGCAGTTTCACGAAGTGCTCGACAACGGCTTTCGAGTAGCCCTCGTCCATCGTGAAGCGGTTGCGGGTCCAGTCCACCGAGCTGCCGAGGCGGCGGATCTGCTGCTCGATGATGCCGCCGGAATGTGCCTTCCACTCCCAGACCTTGTCGACGAACTTCTCGCGTCCCAGATCGTGGCGGGCGACGCCTTCGACCTTGAGGTTGCGCTCCACCACCATCTGCGTGGCGATGCCGGCGTGGTCGGTGCCCATCTGCCAGAGCGTGTCGCGGCCGCTCATGCGCGCGTGCCGGATCAGTGCGTCCATGATCGTGTGCTGGAACGCGTGGCCCATGTGCAGGGTGCCGGTCACGTTCGGCGGCGGAATCATGATGCTGTACGGCTCGCCCTGGCCGGAGGGTGCGTAGCAGCCACGCTCCTCCCAGAACGCGCGCCAGCGCGCCTCGATCGATCCGGGTTCGAAGGTCTTGTCCATTGAGCTTGAGAGAAAATGCCGTGCCGACTGCGGAAAGGGCGGCATTGTAGCGACAGGCCCTCGCGGGTCGGGGCATCAGCCCGTAGCCCGGACGCAGTCCGGGAGCTTTTGCTGATTCGACAAAGCGGGATCCCGGACTTCGTCCGGGCTACGGGTTACGCCGTCAGCGGCGGTAGCCCTTCACGCGCACCTTGAAGTCCATCGCCGGGCCCGGCGTGGGCGCGGTCTTGAGCTTGAGCGTGTAATTCGCCGGCTCCAGGGCCAGATCCAGCTTGTAGAAGATGCGCGCCATGCTAAGCGCGATCTGGACTTCGGCCAGGCTCTTGCCCAGGCAGGTGTGCGGGCCGCGGCCATACGGCGAGTACGCGCCCGACTGCATGTGCTCGGAGCGCGGCTTGGCGTAGCGATCGACGTCGAAACGCTCCGGATCGGGATAGAACTCGTGCATGAAGTGCGGCACCGAGGTGCCGACGTACAGCAGCTCGCCCTCCCGGATCATGTGGCCCTGGAAGACGAAATCCTTGGTGGCCGTGCGCATCTGCGCTACGGCGATCGGGTACAGGCGCATCGTTTCCATGATGGCGCCGTGCAGGGTCGGCAGGCGCTTCATGAGGCCATCCTCGTCGACGTTCTCGACCGAGAACAACTCGTCCACCTCGGCCAGGATGCGGGCATACACGTCGGGATGCTTGAGCACCGTGTAGACGATGGCCGAGGTCGTGTTCGCCACGGTATCCAGCCCCGCGACGTAGGGGCCGGTGAGCGTCAGGATGAGGTCGCTGGCCGGCATGACCTCGGGCGTGTCGAGATGCGCCTGCATGATGTCGTCGATGAGGTTCTTGTCCTCGTCGCGCTTCTTGCCGACGTTCGCGTAGAAGTTGTCGATCATCTTCTGGCCCAGCTCGAAGACGCGGGCTTTCGACTTCTTGTACGTCGGGTTCTTGAGCAGGAACCTGGGCCGCTGGCGCGTCACCAGCACGTTCAGGATGTAGAGGATCGTCGTGCGGATGTCCTTGACGTACTCCAGCGGCGCGCTGCCCGTCAGGATCGTCCCGAGCTGGTCGACGACCAAGTACTGCATCGCCTCGACCACCGGCACCAGCTGGCCCACCTTCCAGTCGCGCTTCAGCGCGCCGTCCGTGATCTGCACCAGCTCGTTGTAGCGTCCCTTGATGGACTCGCGCGAGTAGCCGCGCTTCATGATTTCGCGCAGCTGCTTGTGCTGTTCGCCGTCGACGCCGACGAGCGTGCGCGTGGCGCCGTACTCTTCGACCAGGCCCTGCCAGAACTCCTTCGAGCGCAGGCTGTCCTTTCCTTCGCGGCTGCTCATGAAGTTGGCCGCTTCCTGGCCCGCGATCACGGTGTAATTCTGGCCGAGCACGCGGACGCGGAAGACCGGGCCGTACTTGCGGTAGCAGTCGACGAAGAATTTTGCCGGGCCGCGCGCCATGTCGAGTGCGTTGCCGAACAACGGGATGCCGCGGACCTGCGGCGTCTCGAGCAGCGCGGAGATTTCGGTATTGGCGTTCACGGCGGTGATCCTGGAGGCAAGGTGGCCGCGTGCGGACTTCGCGACGGCCACTGGGG